>Ga0247727_10000702_pt1 | contig 82097 bp, 81 predicted proteins | sample WisWelCaveWW1625_FD_202498 | JGI IMG/M metagenome (GOLD analysis project Ga0247727, IMG submission 202498) | Biofilm microbial communities from Wishing Well Cave, Virginia, United States - WW16-25 | ecosystem: Environmental > Aquatic > Deep subsurface > Groundwater > Cave microbial mat | place...
GGGTTGAGTCGTGCCAATAATACCCGGCCCCATCGCGCGCACTCGGCCCAAGCCGCCGTAAGTGCTTTAAACCCGGATACTTACAGAGCCCCTTGACAGGCGTGATTAATCCGACAGGCTCCTAGCCAGAAGGTCATCGCGAGAATGAAGTTCCCGTAGTTCCACTGGAACGGTCCAGGGACCCCGGAGTCTGGGCCTTGGGGGAGTATCGCTTCCAGCGCCCGCGCGACGACGTCAGTGCTTCCCTCGACGACCTTCGTCCACGATTCGTCTGGATCATCCCATCTTCCCAGGTAGGCCCCGCCAGGCTGGTAGGGCCCGTCGGGATTGAGCCTGAATTCGTAGGTGCCCACGCGGATTTTCTTGCGATTACCACCACCCGTCGATTCATACGCCTTGACCTCGAAGACAACCCCGCGTTGGCGTTCCAACGGCCCAGTGAATTTCACGAACTCCGCCATGTCGTCCCCCAGTCAGTCAGTCAGTCAGTTTCCACGGTCCTGCCGAACCAAGAGCGTAGACAGTTTGGAGCGACCGGCCCCCATCGTAAGTTGATCGCGGGTTGGCGTCTTTCGACGTCAGAGCCGCATACGAAAGGAGCCGGTCGTGAAAGAGGGTACCACGTTCATCGGGCTGGACGCGCACAAGAAGACGATCCAAGTCTGCCTGCTGCGATCGAATCGCGAAGAGCCGCTTGAGTGGCAGGTGGTCAACGAGCCCGGAACCGTGCGCCGCATGGCCAAGAAGATCCTCGAGGAGGCTCAGGGCGAAGTCCTCAGCTGCTCACGAGGCGGGTCCGTGCGGTTACGCGCTGCGGCGTCAGCTGCGAGGCGCGGGCGTGACGTGCCAGGTCATCGCGCCGTCCCTCATCCCCCTCAAGCCCGGGGACCCATCAAGACGGACAAGCGCGACGCGCGCAAACTGGCGGAGCTGCTGCGCGCGAAGCTGCTCACCGAAGTGCATCCTCCCAACTCGGAGGAGGAGGCCGTCCGAGACCTCTGTCGTTGTCGCGAGGATGCGAAAGAGGATCTCCTTCGTTGCCGGCACCGGCTCGGCAAGATGCTCCTCCGCCGTGGTTTCGCGTGGCACCAGAGTGCCTGGACGTTGAAGTTCTAGCCGCTCGTCCGGTCGATAACGTCCGGTTATGTTGTGGGCTCCTGAACGCCCCTCAGCACCAAGCGAGCCTTCACCTCTGCATTCTACCCCACCGGCCCGGAGTTCCCCCATGCCCGGCTCATAGACCCCGGCCGGGTTCGTCCCCTACATGAGTGTCGAGGCCGTCGCTCCAGGCCGACCGCGCCTTGGCGGGCGCGTCCACCCACCACACGAAAAAGCACGGCTCGACCCGGAGGGCGCATCGCGCGGCGAGAAGCACGAGCCCCGCGCGCGACAGCGGCTTGAGCTCTCCCGGCTTCAGCGCCCATACTCGCAGCGACATGGCAAAGGACTATTCGCCTCGCTTCAACAGACTGGAACTTCTTTGTCCGGCCGGTATCATTCTCGCCATGGCAGACAAAGTCGTCCTCTGCGTGGGCACGAAGCGCGGCCTCTTCGTCTTCACGTCGACCGCCAGGCGCGACCGCTGGGCGCTGCACGGCCCCTTCCTCAAGGGATGGCAGATCTACCACGCGACCGTCGATACGCGAGGCACGCCGCGCATCCACGCCGCCGGCTACAACGGCACCTTCGCGGCGACGACGTTCCGCGGCGACATCGCCGGCCGCAAGTTCGAGGGCGCGAAGAAGCCGCCGGCGCCCCCGAAGCTGCTGCCGAAACCGCTCGCGTTCGCGACGAAGTACGGCATCCCGGTCTCGGCGCGCGTGTGGCACATCGAGCCCGGCCGCGCCTCCGAACGCGGCGTTCTCTATGCGGGCACGGCGCCGGCCGCCCTCTTCCGCAGCGAAGACGATGGGCGCACGTGGCACGAGGTCGTCTCGCTCACGCGCCACCCGACCCGGAAGGACTGGAACCCAGGCGCCGGCGGCATGTGCCTGCACTCGATCCAGCTCGACCCGCTCGATGGCCGCCGCATGTACGTCGGCATCTCCGCCGCGGGCGTCTTCCGCACCGACGACGGCGGCCGCACGTGGACGCCGATCAACCGCGGCGTTCATAAGTTCGTCGGCGCACCAAGCAGCAACTCCGTCGGCACCTGAGTACACAAGGTGCTGCTGCACCCGGTGTCGCCGGGCCGCCTCTACCAGCAGAATCACGTCGGCACCTATCGCAGCGACGACCGCGGCGAGTCGTGGACGCCGATCGACAAGGGACTGCCCTCCAACTTCGGCTTCGGCCTCGCGCTCGACGCGAACGATCCCGACGCCTGCATGGTCGTGCCGCTGGAGGCCGGCGACTATTCGTTCCGCGCGACGCCAGGACAGATCCGCGTCCATCGCTGGAACGGCCGCTGGACGGCGCACGACGCGGGGCTGCCGCGCGATTCGTACCTGAGCGTGCTGCGCGAGGGCATGTCGGCCGACCGGCTCGATCCGTGCGGCGTCTATGTCGGCACGGGCACGGGCCAGGTTTTCGCGAGCGCCGACGGGGGACGCCGCTGGCGGACGATCGCGCAGGCGCTGCCCTCCGTGATGTCAGTCAGCGCTACGGTCGTCTGATGGCGGCCGTCACGCTCGTGCTCCCGTCGGTTTTGCGCGACGCCGTCGGCACCATCGAGATCAAGCTGCGCGCGGCCACGCTCGCCGAGGCGATGGAAGAGGCGTACCGCCAGCTGCCCGTGCTGCGCCATCACCTGTGCGACGAGCGCGGCCGGTTCCGCGGCCACGTGCTCTGCTTCGTGAACGACCTGAACACGCGCGGGATGAAGTCGCTCGATGTGCCGCTCTCGAACGGAGATCGCATCTCGATTCTTCAGGCCGTGTCGGGCGGATAGGGCGACTTCGGATCGACGATCCGACGCGCTTCCGCCGGAGAGACCACGCCATCGAGCACCAGCGCCGCCAGCGCGCGCCGCACGCCCTGTGCTTCCTCCCCCGCCGCCGCCTTCAGCTCGGCGAGCCCGCCCTCCGATTCGATCGCGCGACGCACCGCCGGCGTGATCGTCAGCAGCCCCGCCACCGCGACCGATCCGCGGAATCCCGTCTTCCGGCATGCCGCGCAGCCCTTCGCGTGGACGCCCTTGCGGCGACTCGTGATCCCGAGCGCCGCCGCCTCCTCCTCGCGCATCGGCTCTCGCACCGCGCAATCGGAGCACGCCTTCCGCGCCAGCCGCTGATCCAGAATCCCCGAGATCGAGTCGGCCACGAGCGAGCGGCTCCCTCCCGCGCCGTAGAGATCGAGGATGGTGGTCAACGAGCCCGGAGCCGTGCGCCGCATGGCCAAGAAGATCCTCAAGGGAAGGAGGCGTGCAGTGACGTGATTGCGAAGGCGCCGGGTGTAGGCAACAACGCCCTGACGCCGGTCGCTCCATATCAGGAAGTTCTAGCCGCTCGTCCGGTCGACAACGTCCGGTTATGTTGTGGGCTCCTGAACGCCTCTCAGCACCAAACGAGCCTTCCCATCGGGCTGGTCGATAATCGCGATGACCGACATCCGCTCGCCGCACTTGGGACACTCGAGCACATCGAGTTCCACCCCCTTCCCCCGACTTCCGGCCGACGCCCTCCCCTCACCTTTGTGTCACCCCGCGGCACACCCGCGTGGATAATCCTCCCGTCATGCGCGACTTCGCCGACGTCCTCCTCGCCGCCCCGATGGACCGACCCTTCACCTACGCCGTCCCCCACCACATCCGCGAACGCATCGCCGTCGGTTCGCGCGTGAAGGTCCCGTTCCGCACACGCACCCTCTTCGGCTTCGTCACCGGCCTCACCGACACGCCGCCGCGATTCGAGGCCAAGCCGCTCGACGCCCTCATCGGCACCGAACCGTTCGTCGACGTCACGCAGATCCAGCTCGCCCGCTGGATGGCCGACCGCTACTGCTGCGGCTGGGGCGAGGCGCTCGAAGCCATGGTCCCCTCCGGCGCAAAGACCAACATGGCGGCGCGCACGACCGCCCACGTCAAGCTCGCCAACCCCGACCAGAAGACGAAGAACCCCGCGCAGCGCGTGCTCGTCGATGCGATCCGTTCCGGCGGCGGCGACATGACCGTCGCCGAGGCGCTCCGAAAGGCAAAGGTCACCGCGGCCCCGCTCAAGTGGCTCGCGAAGAACGGGCTCGTCGAGATCTACCAGGTCGCCGGCGATCCCGAGGCGCTCTTCGGCGCCAAGGACGAGACGCCGCCCGATCTCGCCCTCACTCCGGAGCAGGAAGCGGCCATCCGCGTCGTCGCCGGCGGCGGCGTCATCCTCCTTCACGGCGTCACCGGCTCGGGCAAGACCGAGGTCTACCTCCGCGCGATCAAGGAGATCATCGCCGCGGGGCGCCAGGCGATCGTCCTCGTTCCCGAGATCGCCCTGACGCCCCAGACCGTCGCGCGGTTCCGGTCGCGCTTCCCGCGCACGACCGTGCTCCATAGCGTGCTGACGCACGGCGAGCGCGGCGACCGCTGGCGGTCCTGCCGGCGCGGCGAAGTCGATGTCGTCGTCGGCGCCCGCAGCGCGATCTTCGCGCCGATGAAGCGGCTCGGCCTCGTCGTCATCGACGAGGAGCACGAGCCGAGCTACAAGCAGGAGGGCGATCCGCGCTATCACGCCCGCGATGTCGCGATCCAGCGCGCGAAGGCGGAGGGCGCCGCCGTCGTCCTCGGCAGCGCGACGCCGTCGCTCGAGTCGTTCTATCGGTCGCGAAAGGGTGAGTTCAAGATTGCCCGCCTGACGGAGCGGATCGGCGCCCGCGCGATGCCGCTCGTCGAGATCGTCGACATGGTCGGCGAGGCGCGCGAGACGAAGCGCGTGCCGGTGATCTCGCGGTCGCTCGCCCAGCAGATGACGAAGGCGAAAGCGAAGAAGGAGCAGTCCATCCTGTTCCTGAACCGGCGCGGCTACGTGACGTACGTTTCCTGCAAGCGGTGCGACTGGGTCTTCCGCTGCCAGCATTGCGACGTCGGCATGACCTACCACAAGGACCGCCACCAGGCGGAATGCCACCAGTGCTTCGCAACGCAGCCGATGCCGTCGATCTGCCCCGAGTGCAAGGTCGGAACCCTGAACCTGATGAGCCTCGGGACGGAGCGCATCGAGGAGGAGATCAAGATGCACTTCCCCGGCTGGCGCGTGGCGCGCATGGACTCCGACGCGATGAAATCGAAGCGCGACTACGCGACGGCGCTCTCGTCAGTCGCGGCGGGCGACACCGACGTGCTCGTCGGGACGCAGATGATCGCGAAGGGGCTCGACTATCCGAACGTGACGGTCGTCGGCGTCGTGACGGCCGACACGGCGTTTCACCATCCCGATTTCCGCGCGGCGGAGCGGACCTTCCAGCTCCTCACGCAGGTGGCGGGTCGCGCAGGCCGCGGGCCGAAGGGCGGCCGCGTCGTCGTGCAGACGTGGAACGCCGGACACTACGCGATCACCTGCGCGGCGAGGTACGACTGGGAGGGGTTCATCGACCGCGAACTGCGGTACCGCCAGGAGCTGACCTACCCGCCGTTCGGCGAACTCGTCCGGATCGTGCTCTCCGGCGCCAGGAACGAGGTCGTCGAGGAGGCGGCGAAGAAGCTCGACCTCCGGCTGCGCAAGGCGATTCCACCGCTGATGGCGACGATTCTCGGCCCCGAGCCGGCGCCGATCGCGCGGATCAAGAACCGCTGGCGCTGGCACTTCCTGATCAAGGCGCGCGACGCCGCGCCGGTGCGCGAGGAGCTGAAGCGCCGCGCGTCGTGGTTCGGCGGGAGCCGGAAGGTGAAGGTCGAGGTGGATGTCGATCCGGTCTACATGAGCTGATCGCGGCGGCGTCTTCGAGTCCTGACCTCACTTTTTCTTCTCATCCTTCACGCACTTGAACGACGCTACCTGCGCCTGCACGTCCTTCACGAGATCGGCCTTGTCGTTGTCGAGCGCGCTGACGATCGCAAACGCTTGTCCATCCTTGACGAAGACCCACTGCCGCCAGGTCACCTCCTTCTTCGGGGCGGGCGCCTCGAACGAGACCGCCTCCGCGCCGTCGATCGTCACCTTCTTCATGTCCTCGACTTTCGTGTCCGGACTTATCTTCGAGAGGAACCGGAGCGCGAGCTTGTCGCGGATCTTCAACTCCTCCTTCGCGGCATCCTTCTCGAACGAATACGTTCCGAGCAGGTAGACGTCCATACCGACCAGGGCATTGGGGGGCTTGCAGAAGAGGTAGAGGCCGCGATCCTCCTGCGTCCATCCCTTGCCGAGCGTCACCTTGAACGGCAGCGGCTTTGCCGGTTTCTCGAAGTTCCACGAGCCGGTCTCGTCGATCTTGTCGGAGTACGAGTACGAGGTCTGCGTCTGTCGCGCGACCGTGTCGAGAATCTCGCGCCACGTGGGTTTGTAGTCGTCGGGAAACGGATTGACGAGTTCGATCTTGCCGATGTCCTTCACCTCGGAGCAGATGTTCACGTCGCAGAACGTGTAGGCGTTTTCGCAGAACTTGCCGAAGCTGCGGCGCCCTGCGATGACGGGCGGCCAGTCTCCGCGCGAGTCGAGGCGCTCTTTCTGCTGTTCCAGCGTGAGCGGCTTGGGCTTGTCACCTTGAACCAGGGCGACGAGCGCGAGGAGAATGATCATGCCGCCTCTCCTTTCAGACGTGCGTTGAGGTTGCTTCTGACGGGTGCCGAGCGTAGGCCTTCCCTTCAGCAACTTGCGCCGGAGCGTCCGCGCGCCGCTCGATCCCCGCGATCCACAGCCGGGCGGCATCCGGGTCCATCGGAGGAACTATACCCTGCGCGACACGACGGGCGAAACTGATGAGTTGACGCCCTCGGCCGCAACGCGACGGCCGATTCACTTCCGGCGTCAGCGTCTCCTACCTTCGCCTGCCCTCCGAAGCGCCCGCCTTGAGCGCGAAGGAGGGTTCCCTTCGTGACCTTCCTCACCTCAATGCCCTGAGTTAACTCAGGGCATTGCTACACGATCCACGTCCCGAAGATCCACCACACCTTCGCCCGACGTGTATGGCCCGAACGTCACGCCGTCCACCGTGATGTAGATCAGCGAGAGGTTCTGCACATCGAAGACGACCACGTGGCCGCTGGCGAGGTTCACCGTCGTCAGCGAGGTCCACGTCCCCGTCCCGCTGTAGACGCCGCCCGCCTGCGAGAACGACCACGTCGAATGGCGCGAGCGCGTCACCGTCGCGTCCACGATGGTCGGACCCTTCTGGACCGTCACCGGCACGCCTGCCACCGAACCCGTCGCGTCGCTCGTCACCGTCCAGTTCTGCGAGTCGGTCCAGATCCACGTCAGGTGCTGCGTCACGGTCACCGCCGCGCCCGGCTGCACCGTCGCTGTCGCGCCGTTCCCGGGATCGGTGAAGACGCACACCGATTGCGCCGTCGCGGTGACGGTGTAGTCCGCCGTTCCGGAGGCGCTGTCGCCCGTCACGACGCCCGAAGCGGAGATTCCCAGCAGCCCCGTCGCGTTCGGGAAGCGGTCCTGGCCAAGCGTGTTGAGTGAGTCGAGGTCGACGGTCAGCGACACCGTCGCGGCAAACGTGAAGCCGGTCGTGGGATTCGAACTCTGCGTCGCGCCGCCCGAGCCGCTGTCGACGACCGCGTCCGACGACGCCTGCTCCATCTCCGCCGGTCCGTCCGCCGCGTCCGCGTCCTGCACCGTCGCCTTCTGCTCCGGCGTCGGTCCCGTCTCGTCCTTCGGGCCGCAGGCCGCCAGCGCCAGCACCACGGCGATCGACATCAGTTTTTTCATCGTTGCTCCTGTCTCTTCACCTCCTCATCCCGCGGCGGCGCGGTTCCTTTACACGAACATCAACGCGACGCCGCCGACCGCGATCAACGTGGCGATCCACGCCCTCGCGCTCAACCGCTCCCGCTTCACGATGACCGCGATCGGCAGCGCGAAGAGCGGCGCCGTGCTCGTCAGCGTGTTCGAGACGCCGATCGACGCGTGTTTCTGGCTGACGGTCATCAGCACCAGCCCAAGCGCCGTCCCCAGGCACGTCGCGGCGAACGCCATCCCCGCCATCCGCTTCTCCCGGAACGGTCCGAACCATGCGCCGCACTTCCTCGCACCCAGCGCGATGATCAGGATCGCGACCGCCGCCGCCGCGAGCCTCACCTGCGGCACGTGCAGTTCGCTCACGCCCGCTTTCAGCACGTCCTTGTTCATCGCCGAGGCGATCGCCTGCGCGACCGCGCCGCCGAGCCCGCCGAGCATGCCGCGAACGAGGTGGACCCGCTCGGGCCCGCCCTGGGTCGTCTCAAGCTGGACCAACGCAATGCCCGCGAGCGTCAGCGCCATCCCCATCCAGCCGCAGGGGCTGATCTTCTCGCCGAGCACGACCATCCCCAGCACGGCGGAGAGCGGCGCCGCGAGCAGCCCCAGCACGAGCGCCCGCCGCGGGCCGAGCGACATCAGCGCCGTGAAGTAGTACGCGTCTCCGAGCGCGAGTCCGATGACCCCGCTCGCGACCAGCGTGGCCAGCTGCGCCGTGGTCAGCAGCGGCCATGCGCGCTTCGTCACCAGGAACGCCGCGATGGTCACGAGAATGCAGCCGACGAGCGCCTTGAAACCGTTGACGCCGAAAACCGACGTCTTCTTCCCCACCGACGCCCACAGGAACGACGAGATCGCCCAAAGGCACGCCGTCGCCAGTCCCGCGATCTCTCCAACGTGGGCCATGAGGCGGAGCATCGTAGCGTTGGCGGATGCCTTCGTCTCTTCGTCTCTTCGTTCTCTCTCTCCCTCTGTCTCCCTGTCTCCCTCCGTCTCCCTCGCTTCAGAGGCTGGCCGCATCGCCGCCGGCCTCGGCGATCCTCGAGCGCAGCACCCGGAGGGCCTCCTCCGCATCCCAGTGGAACGGATCGTCCTCGTCGTTCTCGATCGCGCGCAGGAGGAGCTCCGCCGAGAAGTCGGCGTGGCATGCCACCGCCATGATCATGACGCCGCGAACCTCGCGCCGCTCTGACGGCGCCAGCATCCGTCGCACCGCGCCTTCCGATTCCTCCGAACGGATCCGCACGATCGCCGCCGCGGCCGCGGTCGCGAGCTCCGGCTGCACCCGCAGGATCCTCTCGAGCTCCGGCACGCGCCGGCCCCACTCGGCCCGGCCGATCAGCGCCAGCAGCGGCCGAAGGTCGTCAACGATCGCCTCGCCGCTCGTGCGATCGACGAGCGCCACCACGATGGCTTCGTCCTTCCCGAAGTGAAGCTCGTAGCAGCCGCCACCGGTGCCGGTGAAATGCAGCGCCAGCGTCTCGGCGGATGGTTCGAGCCGGGCCATCACCGCGCGCGCGATTTCCACCGCCCGCGCATGCGGGATCGCCGGCTTTCCTCGGCCCCAGTCATTCCGCCGTGACATGGTCGCCCACGCGGATCACGCCGTCGCTGAGGATCTGCGCGCGCAGGCCGCATCGACCCTTGAAGAGCGTCTTCAGCTCCTTCAGCCCCGTGAGCTTCTCAAGATGGCCGCACGGCTCGCACAGGCGCAGCCCCTTCACCTTCACCGCCCCGAGGGTGAATTCGCGCCCCACGAGGTCCTTCAGCCTCACGCCCTTCACGGCGACGTTGCGCCGCGAGGCCGACGCCGTGAGCTCAAGGCCATGCTCGCGCTTGAGCCACTCGAGCTCTTCGATCTCGATGATCGTGATCTCGCGATCGGGCCCGGGCTTCGACGAGAAGGTCCCCGCGAACGCGAAGTAGCGGTCTCCGTCGAGACCCTTGCCCGCGACGGCGCGGACCGACTCCACGGCGACCGGCTGGGCAGCCGCCTTCGGCGTGATGTGGAGATGCACGACTGTCGCGCTCATGGGCGCTGAATACTAAGCGATCTCGGTGAACTCCTTTCGGAGTTCGCGAGATCGCCTACCCTGAGGGAGGCGACGCGGCGAGCGGTCGAACATGACCGGGCCTTATGGGACGTTGCCGCGCCGTTTGGGCCGCTGGAATTTCCTGCGCTCGCGTTGTGGCGTAGGGAAGGCGCGAGTGGGTTCGCCGCGGCAGCACAAGCCAAGTCGTAGAGATTGTCCGCCGCAGGAGGTTGCAACAGCGGGTGTCGGGATGGGAGTCGCGCGGAAGACGATTCGTCTGTTAAAGTGTCGCAGGCCGCAACTTGCGCTATCGGAGGGTGACCAAAAGCCCGCAGTTGATCCTCCCTCTTTCAGCACGACCTTCTTGGAGAGTTGAATGGCGCCGACGCCCAGCGATCTCTCCCGCGACCCGTTGCTTCGAGGTTTGACGAGGGATGCCTCTAATCGACCGCTCTTGAACGGAATTGCTCTTTTGTGCCGCTTGGGCTCGGGTGGATATGGGGCGGTTTACTACGCGTTGCATCCCCGGCTTGGGATTGAAGTCGCCGTCAAGGTGCTGCTGCCCGCGCTGAGTGACTCGGAGCAGCGTCTGCGGCGACTCCGGCAAGAGGCGAAGCTCACCGCGAGTCTATCCAGCGAACACGTCGTTCGGGTTCTTGACGTGGATGACGACACTGGCCTGCACTTCATCGTGATGGAGTTTGTGCCGGGCTTGAGCGCACAGGATCTTGCCAAGAATCGCGGAGTTTCGGAGCGCGACGCGCTGCGCATCACGATTGCGGCATGTCAGGGGCTTGCGGCCGCGCATCGGAAGAGAATTGTCCATCGTGACGTGAAGCCCGGGAACATCCTTGTGCCGGATGGCGACCCTGATGGCGCGAAACTGACGGACTTGGGTTTGGCAAAGTCGCTGGCTGGGGATGGGGAGGAGCTGACCCGAAGCAGTGTCTGGATGGGGACGCTCGGCTTTGCCTCGCCTGAGCAGTTGCGCGACGGAAAAAACGTTGGACCGGCCGCAGATGTCTTCGGTCTTGGCGCCACGCTTCACTTCCTCCTAAGCGGCGAGGCACCGTTCGCCACATCCGAAGACACCTTGGAGGGCAGGCGCCGCCCCCTGTCACCTGCAGTTGGGCCGAGAATCCGAATCCTCGTGGAGCATTGCCTGGCAGTGTCGCCAGCTGATCGATTCCCCGACGCGGTCCTGCTCCTGAGGGCACTACAAGCGCATCTGGAAGAATCAGCGTCTGCGTCAGGCGTCCATGTGTCCACGATAGCCGATCGAGCGCGAACGCCTACCGAAAGAGAGCGCCAATCGATCGCTCTTGAGACGACTACCTCCGCGCGTCAACACGGGGATGCCGAGAAGGCAATCGCCGAATTCTCGAGGGCCATCGAACTCGACCCCCTCGATCCGATGGCTTACGTCAACCGCGGCAATGCACAGGCGGACAACGGTGAGTTTGGCAAAGCCATGGCCGATTACGCCAAGGCGCTGGAGCTCAATCCTCGTTGCTCCCACGCGTACGCGAACCGAGGCTGGAGATGGTACGAACGGGGCGACTTCGACAACGCCATTGCGGATTTCACGAAGGCGGTCAAGCACAATCCCCGAGATGATAACGCCTACACGGGCCGCGGATTCGCATGGGAAAAGAAGGGCAACTGGGACAACGCCATCGCCGACCACTCCAAGGCCCTGCAAATCGACTCAAGCAACGCGGACACTTGCAGCCTTGTCTACCAAGGCCGAGGCCACCAACGGATACACGAGGGCATCTACGACGAGGCGATTGCAGACTTCTCGAAGGCGATCGATCTGAATCCCAAGAGTGCGGGCGCCTACCACGCGCGCGGACTCGCTTGGCAGGCCAAGCGCAATATCGACAGGGCCATCGCCGATTACTCCGCAGCGATCGATATTGCTCCCGACGCGGACGGCTACGACAGACGCGGCAGGGCCTGGGCTCGCAAGGGTGACTTCGTCAAGGCGATGTCAGACTTCGCCCAAGCGCTAGCACTCAACCCCAGCCACGCCGACGCATACTACCACCGCGGCGATTTATGGAGCGAACGCGGCGAGCGCGACAATGCGATCTCAGATTACTCGAAGGCCATTGATCATGATGCACAGCACGCGGATGCCCACCATTGCCGCGGAGACATCTGGGCTGAGAAGGGCGATCTTGACAAGGCCATCGCTGACTACTCTAGGGCGATTGAAATCGACCCAAGCGCCAGCCGCTACGACAGTCGCGGCAAGGTGTGGGCTATCCGGGGCGAATTTGACAAGGCCATGTCAGACTACGCCAGAGCGATCGAGCTCAATCCCCGTTACGCCGCCGCCTACTTCAGCCGAGGGGTGCTGTGGAGCGAGCGTGCCGAGAACGACAAGGCGATAGCAGACTATTCGAAGGCGATCCAGCACGATCCGCAGCACACGGATGCCTACAACAACCGAGGATGCGCCTGGTATGAAAAGGGAAACCACGAAAAGGCCATAGCCGACTACACCAAGGCGATCAAAATCAATCCGCGCGCCGTCATTCCCACAAAAAACCGCGGCAACGCTCACTTTCGCGCGCGTGATTTCGATCGTGCCATCCATGACTACTCGACCGCTCTTTCTACTTTCCTGCCTCCCTTGGGGGTCGAAGCCGCGGAATTGTTATACGGTCGGTCCAAAGCGCATCAAGGGGTGGGAGACATGGCCAGCGCCGCGGCAGACATGGCAAGAGCGCTTGGCATCGCCCCCGAGTTTGCAACCGATCCCCCTGACGGTCCATGGGACGGCTAACAGGCCGCTCGTCGCTGCCAGTTGGAACAGAGTGCGCAGCCTCCTTTCATGTAGGGGACGAACCCGGCCGGGATCTATGAGCCGGGCGGGGTCGGCGTCCGGGTTCATGGGGTAGAATTGGCCCGTGGCGGTCGACCCGGCGGTGGGGGGCCAGGTCCGGGCTCCTGGAACCAGGGAACATAACCGGGCCTTATGGGACGTTGCCGCGCCGTTTGGGCCGCTGGAATTTCCTGCAGAACTTTCCCCGTTCTCGGCTGCGCAGGCTCAGACGGGACCGGGCTCACTCTCACGCCGCCGCGCGGGGTGCGGCTCTGCACGATGGAGCGCGCGGGGTCAACAGATTGTGAGTGACGGTGAAGCGGGTCGAGTTCGCGGGCGGGGACGAGTTGACGCACGAGGACGGGCGGGTGGAGCGGGGGCGTCTCGCGGCGCCTTGAGAGTCACTCCGCCCCAGGCGCAGGGTCGGACGACCTCCCAAAACGGCGGATATAGGTCCGCGTTGTTCTCTTTGTCTCCTTCTTGACCCGTATCGCGTCAGCCTCCCATTCGAAGACGAAATCGTAGTCGAGCCTGAACCACTTGTCCGTGCGGTAGGCTCGCCCCTCGCGTCCCGGGGTGTCGCCGTATTGGATCGTGCCGGTGGCGTAGCGCATGCCGCCGAGGACGTTGAGCGCATAGGGCTTGGTCCAGTCCACGGTGACTTCGAGCCGATCCAGTTCTCTCCCCGTCTCCGTGGCGAGGGTGCGGATGAGGTGCCTGCCGGCGCGGAGCTGCGAGCGCGCCTTCGTGCCGTCCGGCGCGTCCATCCACGGGCGGCCGTCGACTTCAAGGCGCGCCGCTTTGCCGCTGAGGTTGTCGACGTAGACGTCGCTGATGCCACAGGTGATGCCGATCGTGATCCAGAGGGCGGTGATGAACCCGAAGAGAAGGAACCATCGTCCTTCGCCGAGCCCGAAGCGACGGAGGAGGCCGCCTCCCCGCGAGAACGCGACCACCGCAAGGGCGATGTGGGCGGTCCATCGAAATCGGATGATCGCCCGGGTGCAACGTGGCGCCACATTCGAGCAGACGTAGGCGGAGCCCATACGGTCATTGTCCGAAAGCGTGGCACCGCAGTGACAGTTGGGCACGGGTGGATTCTACGATGGGACGGAGTCCGGGCGGAGCAGAGCGGTGTCGCCGAGTCGAAGCGTTGCCTCGATACCCCTCGACTCGCCGCGCTACTTCAGCGCTTCCGCCTGCAGCCGCTTCAGCTCGCCGATTCCCTTCTCCGCCAGCTTGTAGAGCTGCATCAGCCTCGACGAGTCGAACGGCGTCTTCTCCGCCGTCCCCTGCACCTCGACGATGAGCCCCTTGCCGGTGAGCACCAGGTTCATGTCGACGTCGGCCTTCGAGTCCTCTTCGTAGCAGAGGTCGAGCATCGGCTCGCCGCGGACAATCCCGACGCTCACCGCGGCGATCGAGTCGCAAAGGGGCGGCGCGGCGAACTTCAGGCCCTGCTTCTCGAGCTCCTTGATCGCGTCCATCACCGCCACGTACGCGCCGGTGATCCCGGCGGTCCGCGTCCCGCCGTCGGCGTTCAGCACGTCGCAGTCGACCCACAGCGTCCGCTCGCCGAGCATCTCGAGATCGACGATCGCGCGGAGGCTGCGGCCGATCAGCCGCTGGATTTCGCTCGTCCGCCCGTCGGTCTTCCCGCTCCGCTCGCGCTGCTTGCGGTCGTGCGTCGAGCCCGGCAGCATTCCGTACTCCGCCGTGATCCACCCCTTCCCCCTGCCTGCCATCCACGGGGGAACGGAGTGCTCGATCATCGCGGTGCACATCACCATCGTGTTGCCGAACTCCACGAGCACCGAGCCGGTCGCGTTCGGCGTGAACTTCCTCGTGAACTTCACGGGGCGGAGCTGGTCGCTGGCGCGCTTGTCGATTCTGGCCATTTATTCTTCTTCCTTCCCTTCGTTCCCTTCGTTCCCTTCCTTTTCCTTCCTCGCCCCTTCCACCTGCTTGAAGAGCTTGTTCATCTTGAACGCCTTGTCGATCGCCTGGTCCGCGTGGAACGACAGCTCCGGCACCTCGCGAAGCCGCAGCCGCCGTCCGAGCTCCATCTGCATGAAGCCGCGGCCGTGCTTCAACGCCATCACCGCGAGCTTCTGCTTCTTCTTGTCCCCCAGCACGGAGAGGTAGACCTTCGCGTACTTGAAGTCGGGCGAGACCTGCACCTGCGTCACGGTCACGAACGTGACCCGGGGATCGTTCATCTCGGACCGCACGATGGCGCTGATCTCCTTCTGGATCTGCGAGGCCAGCTTCTCGCGTCGAAACGGGATGGCCAATCTAGTCTCCGAACGTCTCTGTCGCGTAGTCCACCACCGTCACCGGCGGATATCCGCGCACGAAATCCATCACCTTCGCCAGCATCCCGTCCACGTGCCGCGTCTCGTTCCCCACCGCCGCCATCCCCAGCTCCGCGCTCTGCCACACGTCCATCAGGTCCGTCTCCGCGACGGAGACATTGAACGTGTTCGAGAGCCGCTCCTTGAGGCTGCTCAAGACGCGGCGCTTCTCCTTGAGCGAATGGCAGTCGCGGAGGGCGAGCTTGACGCGGATCGTGCCGACGATCATTTCTTCGAGATCTTGCGCGCGACCTTCTGAATCGAGAACGTCTCGATGATATCGCCTGCCTGGATGTCGTCGCGGTTCGCGATCTTGATGCCGCACTCGAAGCCCACGGCCACTTCCTTGACGTCGTCCTTGAACCGCTTCAGCCCCTCGATCTTCCCCGTGTAGATCACCTTGCCGCCGCGGATCAGGCGCGCCTCGTTGGATCGCTCGATCTTGCCGTCGGTCACGTTGCTGCCCGCGATCGTCCCCGACCTCGAGATGCGGAAGACCTCCTTCACCGTCGCGTGGCCCGTCTTCACCTCGACCAGCTCCGGCTCCAGCAGGCCCTCCATCGCCAGCTTCAGCTCCTCGATCGCCTGGTAGATGACCGTGTAGGACTTGATCTCGACGCCCTTGTCCTTCGCGGTCTGCGCCGCCTTCGGTTCGACGTCGACGTTGAAGCCGACGACCAGCGCGTCGGACGCGTCGGCCAGGAGCACGTCCGATTCGTTCACGGCGCCGACCTCGGAGTGCAGGATCTTCAGCTTCACTTCCTGGGACTGGAGGGGCATCAGCAGCTGCGTGAACGCCTCAAGCGAGCCCTTCACGTCCACCTTCGTGACGACCCGGATCTCCTTCATTTCGCCCGACTTCATCTTCTCGAAGAGGTTCTCGAGCGTGACGTGCTGCTTGTGCGCGAGCGCCGACGCCTGCGCCTTCATCTGGCGGGCCTCGGCCCGGCTGCGCGCGTCGTCGATGTCCTGCAGGACCGAGAACTTTCCGCCCACGTCGGGAACGTCGACGAACCCCTGGACCTCGACGGGCCACGACGGTCCCGCCTCGTGGAGCGTCCGGCCCTTGTCGTCGCGCAGCGCACGGATGCGGCCGTACGCCTTGCCCGACCAGATGATGTCGCCTTTCTTGAGCGTCCCCGCCTGCACCAGCACGGTCGCGACCGCGCCGCGATCATCGGTCTTCCGCGCTTCAATGATGACGCCCTGCGCGGGGCGCTTCGGGTTCGCCTTGAGGTCGAGCAGCTCCGCCTCGAGGCCGAGCATTTCGACGAGGTGATCGACGCCCGTGCCGGTCAGGCCCGACACTTCGCAGCAGACGGTCTTGCCGCCCCAGTCTTCCGGCTGAAGGCCGTGGCCCGACAGCTCGCCCTTGACCTTGTTCGGGTTCGCCGACGGCTTGTCGATCTTGTTGAGCGCGACCATGATCTTGACGTTCGCCGCCTTGGCGTGGTTGATCGCCTCGACCGTCTGGGGCATCACGCCGTCGGCCGCGTCGACGACGATCACGGCGACGTCGGTGGCGTTCGCGCCGCGCGCGCGCATGGCCGTGAACGCCTCGTGGCCCGGCGTGTCGAGGAAGACGACCGGCTTGCCGTCCTTCGTCGTCACGCGATAGGCGCCGATGTGCTGGGTGATGCCGCCCGCCTCGCCGGCGGCGACGTTCGTGCCGCGGATGCGGTCCATCAGCGTCGTCTTTCCGTGGTCGACGTGGCCCATGAAGACCACGACCGGCGCACGCTGCACGAGGTCCTTCGGATCGTCCTTCGCTTCGGCCGCGAGGTCCGCCTCGTTCGTCGATTTCTTGATCGTGACGTCGCGGTTGAATTCGAGCGCGAGCGTGACGACCTGGTCCTCGCTGAGCATCGCGGTGATCGGCACCATCGTGCCCTGCGACATCATCTTCGACTGGATCTGGTTCGTGCGGATGCCGGTGGCGGCCGAGAAGTCCTTCAACGAGATCGGGACCGAGATCTCGATCTTGCGCTCGGCAACGGGCACCGCCGCGGGCTTCGCCGCCGGCGCGGGACGCTGTCCGGGGGGAAGCGTCGGCACGCGGCGCTGCTGGAGGTTCGGACGGATTTGTCCGCGCGAACGGATCGGCGCCCGCTGCTGCTGGGGGGTCGGCTGCCGGTGCGCCTTGTCCGGTGCGACCTTCATCTGCCCCTTGTCCAGGGCCTGGAGCTCCGCCGCGCGCTGCGCCGTGATGACGTGCTCCTCGCCGATCACCTTGTCGACGTCGATCAGCGGCTTGGCGACCTCGCCCTTGATGGCGGCCTTGTCTGCCGCGGTGAGGCCGACCTTCGCCGCCGACGGCGCCACGATCTTCGGCTTGTGCTCCGATTCGCGCGTCGAAACGAGGACGACTTCCTTCTTTTTCTCTTCCCTCTTCTCGACCTTCGGCTTCGACTCGGTCTTGCCCGCATGGACGGCGACGACCGCGCTGCCCGCGGCGGGGATCGCTTCCTTCTTCTCGGCAACGGCCTGGGCAGGAACGACGATGGGCCCGTCCTGCTCCTTCTTCGATTTCTTGTCGGTGGCGGGCTTCTTCTCGGCCTTTTCCGCCTTCTCGGCCTTCTCGGCCTTCTTCTTCGCCTCTTCCTCGGCCTGCTGCGCGGCGATCTTCTCGTACTTTTCCTTCTGATCGCCCTTGAGCGCCGTCCGGGGCGGAACCTTGTTCTTGATGACCATCGCCGTGCGGGCGTCGACGTCCGCGCGGGCGTGCTCGATCTTCACGCCGATGGTGAAGGCGTCGACGAGCTGCACCAGCTCGTTGGCCTTGTAGCCCAGTTCCTTCGCGAGTTCACTGACCTTCGGCATGCTTAGACCTTGCCCTCTTCAATCGGCGGCACGACCGCGGCGGCCGCGGCGGTCCCGGCGTCGGCCGGGGGCGCCGCGGGCTGAACCTCGGTGCCCTGCTCGAAAATATCGATCTCCCAGGCTGTCAGCTTCGAGGCGAGCCGCACGTTGCGGCCGCCCTTGCCGATCGCCTGCGAGAGCTCGTCTTTCACCACCAGCACCGTCGCCCGGTGCGCCACCTCGTTGAGCGTGACGTCCGCCACCTCCGACGGCTTGAGCGCGTTCCGGATCAGCTCCTTGGGATCGGCGCTCCAGCGGATGATGTCGACATTTTCACCGTTCAGCTCGTCGACGACGTTCCGGATGCGGCTGCCCCGCACGCCCACGCAGGCGCCCAGGCAGTCGACCTTCTCGTTCACCGACGTCACCGTCAGCTTCGTCCGGTATCCCGGCTCGCGCGCGATCCCCTTGATCACCACCGTGCCGTCCGCGATCTCCGGGACCTCGAGCTCGAAGAGCCGCTTCACGAAGTCCTCATGAGCCCGCGACAGGTAGATGCGGATCTTCACGCCCTTCTTCTCGACCTCGGTGATGTACGCGCGGATGTGCTGGCCCAGGCGGTAATTCTCACCCGGAACCTGCTCCGTCTTGAGGATCGTCGCCTCGGCCTTCTCGCCGATCTTGCAGATGAGATGCGGCCCCTCGTAGCGGACGATCGACGTCGCGACGATGTCGCCTTTCTTGTGGGCGAACTCGTTGTAGACCGTGCTCGATTCGGCCTCCCGCAGCTTCTGGACGAAGATCTGCCGGGCCTGCTGGAACGCGATGCGGCTCAGAGCGGTGTCGATCGGCTTCTGCCCGTCCATCGCGGTGATGTCGCCCGTCGCGCGGTCGATCTTCACGACCGGAAGGTCCAGCGTGTTCAGGTGCTTCTTCGCCGCCTGGGCAAGAGCCTGCTCCAACGACTGGAAGATGAGCTCCCGGTCGATGACCTTCTCCCGCTGGATCGACTCGACGTATCTGAGCAGTTCGCCGTTCATGGCTGGTTCGATTCCGCGCTTCGGGACCCTGTGTGGACAAAAAAAAGTGGGTTTCCCCACTTGCTTGAAACCGACCTCGTTGCAGGACCGGAAGATTATAGGGGCCCTCAGGGGCGAGTCAACGGGGATGTTCGATGCCGCCTCCGCCGAAGGCGGCGGCGCGCCGCGCCGTGGGTGGCGTCAGGCGTCCCGGCGTTGGAAGTAGTTGGCAGTCTTGTCCTTAAAGCAGGCTATGACAATCTCTTGAACCGGCGATGAGCCCGAACGGCCCAGGAAATCGTCGATTGCCGCCAGCATCGTCTCGGCGCACCGGGCGTCGGACATGCCCCCAATCCCCGCCCCCATCGGAGTGAAGACGACCCCCGACAAGCCGGCGGCGGATGCTCTCTCCAAGGCCGCCCGGGTCGCCCTGGAGAGCGTTTCGCGGCTGGTGCGTGCCTTCAGCTTCAGCAGGAAAAGCGGGTTGAAATCGAACTTGTCGAGGACCGCCGCGTGAACCAGGTGGGTGAACGACGTCATCCGCCCCGCTGACGTCAGTACCGCCTCACCGAGTTCGATGCCCTTGGGATGAGCGGTCAGGGCCTCCCGCTCCACCTCCGCCCCCGCCAGCTTCAGGACCCGCTCGGCGACATGGGACCCCCACCCCAAGGTCAGCTGCTTGTTCGCCGGCACGACCAGCGCTGGAACGCCTCGAATCTCCGTTGCGTCCCCGACCTCGACGCGAATCCGCACGCCGTCACCTTACCTCGCCGTAACTCTCCCACTCTCTAACTCTCTAACTCTCCCACTCCCCAACTCTCCCCCTGCTATAATCCCTCGCCCATGTCGTCCTTCCTCTGGGGCCTCATCCCAGGACTCGGCCAGATTCACTATGACAAGCCGCGCCGCGGCCTCTGGTTCTTCCTCACCTTCGCCTTCCTCATGAACGCCGCCCTCGTCATGCCGATTCTCGTCGTCGACCGCGTCGTCCACTCCAGCATCATCTCGCTCTGCGTCCTCTTCTGGCTCCTCTCGTTCGTGGACAACCTCTCCCTCTCCGCGGAAAGCGAGCTGGCGCGGAAATGACGGCAACGGCCCTCCGCGAAAAATGCGGCCTCTTCGGAGTCTTCGGCGCCCCCGACGCCGTCACGCTCACCTACCTCGGCCTCTACGCGCAGCAGCACCGCGGCCAGGAGAGCGCCGGCATCGCCACCATCCAGAACGGCCGCCTCGTCCACCACAAGGCCATGGGCGTCGTCAGCGACGTCTTCAAGCGCGACGACCTCACGCGGCTCGCCAGCACCGCCGCCATCGGCCACGTCCGCTACTCCACGACGGGATCGAGCAACGTCGCCAACGCCCAGCCGCTCGTGGTCGAAACGACGCGTACGATGCTCGCGGTCGCGCACAACGGGAACCTCGTCAACAGCGCGACGCTCCGTCACGAGCTCGAGGAGCAGGGCCACTTCTTCCCGATCTTCCACACCACCACCGACACCGAGATCATCCTCTACCTCGTCGCCCGCCATCCCGACTTCGCGAAGGGGCTCCGCGACGCGATGACCACGATCAAGGGCGCGTACTCGCTGCTTTTCCTCACGCCCGAGGGCGTCGTCGCCGTCCGCGACCCGAACGGCATCCGTCCCCTGGTGCTGGGAAAGAAGCCCATCGACTCCGCGGCCACAGGCCGCTCCGCTCAGGGCAGGGACGGCTTCCTTTACGCCATCGCGAGCGAGACTTGTGCGTTCGACCTCTCCGGCATCGAGTACGTCCGCGACGTCGAACCCGGCGAAATGATCTTCCTCACGAAAGACGGCCTCAAGAGCGAGCGGTTCGCGCCGAAGAAGTCGTGCAAGCCCGCCCACTGCGCCTTCGAGCACGTTTACTTCGCCCGCCCCGACAGCCGCGTCAACGGCGATGTCGTCCACCTGACGCGGCGCAAGATGGGCCGCCAGCTGGCGAAGGAGCACCCGGTCAAGGCCGACCTCGTCGCACCGATCCCCGACTCGGGCACCAGCTGCGCGCTCGGATTTGCGGAGGCCAGCGGCATCCCGTTCGAAATGGCCTTCATGCGCAACCACTACGTCGGTCGCACCTTCATCCAGCCTCATCAGGACGACCGGACGCAGAAAGTCGAGATCAAACTCTCGGTCGTGCCCGACCTCGTCAAGGGCAAGCGCATCGTCGTCGTCGACGACTCGATCATCCGCGGCACCACGTCGCGCTCGCGGATCCGGCTTCTGCGCCAGTTCGGCGCGAAGGAAGTCCATCTCCGCGTTTCGTGCCCCCCCACGCGTCACCCCTGCTATTACGGCATCGACTTCCCCGACCCGAAACAGCTCGTGGCGCACGACCGCACCATCGAGGAGATCCGCAAGCTGCTCGAAGTCGACTCGCTCGGCTACCTGAGCGTCGAGGGCATGCTGGGCGCGATGGGCCATCCCGCCGATCACTACTGCACGGCGTGCTGGACGGGGAAGTATGCTGTACCGCCGGTCGACCTGATGTCCAAGGACCTTCACGAACGAGGAAAATGAATGTACGAGGTACGATGTTCGATGGTCGATGCAATGTGCGAAGTGGATTGCATCGGACCCCCGTGACATCGAACCTCGAACATCGAAGATCGAACATGCCTATCACCTACGTCGATGCCGGCGTCGATCAGGCCAGGAAGGACAAGGCGATCGACGTCATCCTCCGCCTCTCGCGGCAGACCCACGACCCGGGCGTCATCGACATCCCGTGGGGCTTCGCGGGGCTCTACTCGCTCAAGAACTCCCCGCTCTTCGACCGGAGCCTGAAAGACCCCGTCCTCGTCTCGTGCACCGACGGCGTCGGAACCAAGCTCAGGGTCGCGCGCGCCATGAACAAGCACGACACGGTCGGCATCGACCTCGTCGCCATGAGCGTGAACGACCTCATCGTCCACGGCGGGACGCCGCTCTTCTTCCTGGACTACCTCGCCCTCGCGAAGACCGACCACGACCTGATCGTCTCGATCGCGAGGGGCGTCGCCGCCGGCTGCAAGCTGGCCTCCTGCGCGCTCATCGGCGGCGAGACCGCCGAAATGCCAGGGATCTACCAGGAGGGCGACTACGACCTCGCCGGCTTCGCGGTCGGAATCGTCGATCGCGCGAAGATTCTCGACGGCTCGACCGTCCGCGAAGGCGACGACGTCATCGCCCTGGCCTCGAGCGGCCTCCACTCGAACGGCTACTCGCTCGCCCGCAAGATCGTGGACGACGCGAAGATCGCCTACGACCAGGTCGTGCCGGAGATCGGAGGCCGGGTCGGCGACGTTCTCCTGACGCCGACGCGGATCTACGTGAAGGCCGTCAAGGCGGTGCTTCGCAACTACCGGGTCAAGAAGGCCGTCAAGGCGATGGCCAACATCACCGGCGGCGGCACCGTGGAGAACATCCCGCGCGTGATTCCGAAGGGCCTCGGCGTCGAGCTCCGCGAAGGCTCCTGGAAGATCCCTCCGGTCTTCCCGTGGCTCCAGAAACTCGGCGACGTGCCCGATGCGGAGATGAAACGGGTCTTCAATATGGGCGTCGGATTTGTTCTCATCTGCGGCCCGACGTTCACGAACCCGATCCTGCGAACCCTCAAGCGCGCGGGCGAACAGGCGACCATCGTCGGCAAGGTCGTGAAGGGCTCCCAGGAAGTGGTCTTCGTGAAGGGATAACGCAACAAATCGCGTCTAGGAAACGGTACACGAGGTAATGACGATGAAAGCAGTCCTGCTGGCCGCCGTGGTCGCGATGCTCTCCGCCTGCGCCGCATCCCAGGATGCCAAGCCCGGCGAGAGCGACGCCCTGACGAGGCTCCGCCTCGAGATCGAACGCGACAAGAACAAGATGGTCGGCCTCTTCAACGAGCTCACCAACAAGAACATCTACCTGGAAAAGAAGGTCACCTCTCTCGAGAACGAAGTCTCGACCTATCGCGTCGACCTGAAGCGCGTCCGGAGCGAGCTCGACAACCTCCGCACCGCGCAGGGCGGCGGCACGAAGACCGACCCGCCGGTGAATCCGAATGAGAAGCAGATCCCCACCGAGGAGGCCCGGATGCGGGCGGAGCTCGCCGTCAGCGACCTCAAGAGGGGCGGCGTGAAGCTCGACGACGTGGTGAACGACATGAAGCCCATCGCGTCGGTGGCGTCGATCATCTTCATGGAGGCCGTCGCGAAGAACCCGACGGACACGGAGTTCGTCAAGCTCCTCGAAAACGTCATCGTGAGGCTGCCCGCCGAGTTCCTTCGCCTGCCGCTCCAGGAGGCCCTCGGCAAGCCGGGCACGGCGCGCGCCTCGTCGGCGCGCATCATCGGGCGCGTCGCCGACTTCAAGCTCTCGACGCTGCTCGAAGGCCACACGGCCGATGCCGATCTCTACTTCTGCTTCGAAGTCGGCCGGGCGATGCTCGCGTGCAAGAACCGCCTCGGCGTCCCGGCACTGCTTCGCGCGCTCCGCTCCGAGGACGAGATGATCCGCATGCTCGCGATCAGCTCTCTCAAGGCGGTCAACAAGGGCGACACCCTTGGCTACGACTACAAGAAGGACGTGGTCGACAACAGCGCCGCCGTCAAGTCCTGGGGCGACTGGTGGGATACGACGGGGAAGAAGCTGTTCGAGTGAGACGTCCGGGCTACACGTTCCCTGCGCGCCTGACGGCCGCAAGCCAGCGCGCCGCGTCGAGCAGGTCCCGGGCGGCATAGTCCGCCTTGCCTTTTCCGATGAGGATCGACGTCGCCCCAACCGCACGTCCCGCACCCACATCCCGGTCGGTGTCGCCGATCATCACCGACCGCCTGAGATCGAGCCCCAGGTCGCGCGCCGCGCGCTTCAAGAGCCCCGGCTTCGGCTTGCGGCAGGCGCAGCCATCGTCCGGATGATGCGGACAGGCGTAGATCCCGGCCAGCTCGATCCCGCGGGCCCGCAGCATCGCCTGCAGCCTCGCGTGCATCGCGTCGAGCTGCTTGATCGTGAAATAGCCGCGCCCAACCCCCGCCTGGTTGGTGATGACAACCGGCACGTAGCCCATCGCCACGATCCGCCGGATCCCGTTCACGACGTTGCGCTTGAACCGGAGCCGCGTCGGATCGGACATGTAGCCCTCGTCGTGCACGAGGGTGCCGTCGCGGTCGAGAAAAAGCGCCGGCCGCCTGTTCATGCGGGCAGCAGGTGATCGAGCAGTTCGCAGACGATGTGGCCCGCGGTGATGTGGCATTCCTGGATCCGCGCGGTGACCGTTGACGGCGCGCAGAGGCAGAGGTCGCAGAGCGCCTTCAGCTTCCCGCCGCCCTGCCCCGTGAACCCGACGACCGTCGCGCCCAGCTTCTTCGCCACCTTCACCGCCTCGAGCACGTTCGGCGAATTCCCGCTCGTCGAGATCGCGATGAGCACGTCGCCCCGGCGGACGTACGCCTTCACCGGCCGCACGAACGTCTGGTCGTAGCCATAGTCGTTGCCGATGCAGGTGAGGCTCGACGAATTCGTGGTCAGCGCGAGCACCGGCCACGGCCGCCGCTCCTTCAGGAACCGTCCCTCCATCTCCGCCGCGATGTGCTGCGCGTCGGCCGCGCTCCCGCCGTTGCCGAAGATGTACCCGCGCTTCCCGGACGCCAGCGCCTTCGCGACGGCCTTCGCGATCTTCGCGATCGTCTCGCCGCTGTCGAGAAACTCGAGCTTCACGCAGGCCGCGTCACCGAGGCGCTCGCGCACGCGATCCAGGATCTCTCCGTCCTTCATCGGGTTCTCTCCAGGCGCTTCAGCAGCTCCGAGGTGCTCAAGCCGGTGACCATCGGCGCGAGTTCCACGCGCCCCCCGTATCCCTCGACGAGGTCGTGCCCGACCACGCCGTCATGCCCGTAGCTCGCACCCTTCACGAGCACGTCGGGCTTCAGCTTCTTCAGCAGCCGCACCGGCGTTGCCTCGCCGAACATCGTCACGTAGTCGACGCACTCGAGCGCCCCCAGCATGGCCGCGCGCTCGCGCTCGTCCATGACCGGCCGGCCGGCGCCCTTCAGCCCCTTCACCGATGCGTCGGTGTTGATCGCGACCACGAGAACGTCCCCCTTCGACTTCGCGAACTCGAGCACGCGGACGTGGCCGGGATGGAGCAGGTCGAAGCATCCGTTCGTGAAGACGATCTTGCGCCCGCGGGCGCGCTCCTCGCCGACCGCCTTCACGAGCTCCGCCCCGGTCACGATCTTCCGGTGCGCCGCGCCATGATCCTCCGCCGCGAGTTCGTCGCGCGACACCGTCGCCGTGCCGACCTTGCCGACCACGATCCCCGCGGCCGCGTTCGCAAGCAGCGCGCACTCCTCGAGCGGAAGCTCCGATGCCAGGCCGACGGCGAACGCCGACAGCACCGTGTCGCCCGCACCCGTCACGTCGTAGACCTGCCGCGCCACCGCCGGCAGGCGGAACGACCGCGACGGTTCGACGATCATCAGCCCGCGCTCGCCGAGCGTGACGATGAGGAACTTCAGCGCCAGCGACTTCAGCAGCTTCGCCGCGCCCTTCTCGACGTTGTCCACACCGCTCAGGTGCGCGAGCTCCCCCCGGTTGAGGGATGCCCCGGTCGCGCCGCGGTACTTCCGGCAATCGCGGCTCTTGAGGCCGACCAGCACCGGCCGCCGGCGCTTCGCGAAGGCGCGAATCAGGGCCTGGCATACGCGCGGCGTGAGCGTCCCCTTGTTGTAGTCGCTGAGGACGGCGAGATCGTGCGACGCCGCGGCTCCGGCCGCCATCGCCGCGAGGCGGCGCTCCACGGGGGCGGCGAGCGGCTCCGACTTCTCGCGGTCGACGCGGAGCATCTGCTGGTTGTGCGCGATCATCCGCGTCTTCACCGAGGTCGGCCTCTCCCCGTCCGCCACGAATTGCGCGCGGACGCCGATTTCCGCGAGGAGCGACGCGAGACGCGCGCCGTGCGCGTCGCGGCCGACAACGCCGCCGCAGGTCACCTTCGCGCCGAGGGTCGCCAGGTTGCGCGCGACGTTCGCGGCTCCGCCGGCCCGGACCTCCTCGCGCTGCACGTTGAGGATCTGAACGGGCGCTTCCGGAGAGACGCGGTTGACGCTGCCCCAGAGATACGTGTCGAGCATCAGGTCGCCCGCGACGTAAACGCGCGGCGACCCCAGCTTGCGCACGGCTTCCGCTAGACGCCCCTGCATGAGTGGATTAGGATGAGGCGTGCAATCGTAGAACAAACTTAGGGGCCAGATGAAACGAATTCTTCTTTTTGCGCTCCCGGCCTTCGCCGCCTGCGGCGGCGTGCCCGACCTCACGATTCCGCCGCTGGCCGTCGGAACCAGCGGCACCCGCTTGATGACGGGCGACGCGCGCAACCCCGGGGAGGCCTACGACAACGCGTTCGGCTCGATGACCAAGCTCCATCTCCAGATCCATGAAGGGCTCCGGCCCCCCGCCAACCGCATCGCGATCCGCAGCGGCCTCGACGACATCATCAACAACCTCCTCACGATGCAGGCACTCGTCATCGAGGAGCAGCGCGACCGCTTCAACGCCATCCTGAAGGACTACCGCGAATGGCGCGCGCTCGCGGAGAACGGCCAGACGAACGGCCTCGGCAACGCGATGACCAGGGGCGAACGCGACATCCGCAGCACGCTCGGTCCGAGCAAGGTCACCCTCATCGCCGAGCTTCCCGGGGCCGGGACCGTCGCCAGGAAGGTGCCCGAGAAAGTCGAGCCGGCCAGGACCGAACCGAAGCACGTGGAGCCCGCGAAGGTCGAGCCCGTGACGCCGGCCAAGGACGTCTCGCACTGGATGATCTACGCCGCGTGGAGGACGTCGCACGCCGACCTGGTCGAGGCCGTCACGAAGAAGGGCGAGTGGCAGAAGCAGTTCGGGCGCGTCCTCGAATGCGTGGCGGCCATGAAGTCGCGCGTCTCCGAGGAGGGCGCCAACACGCTCCAGGTCTACGCGAACCAGTACAAGATGATCCAGAAGAAGCTCGCCGACGGCGGCTCCGAAGCGAAGGACGAGTTCATCCTCAAGGACCTCGGCGTCGTATCTTCCCTGATAGAGAACGGATTCAACCCCGACAAGAAATGAACCGGCACGCAGACGAGAGTCTGCGGACCGGTTCATCTCGCCGCAGCCCGACCGAAGGGGCCGAGGAGTCTCATGGCGCGCGCGATTCTGCTTGCGCTGCTGCTCCTGCAGGAGCAGGCGAAGCCCGATCCCGAGCTCGAGGCGAAGCGCACCAAGATCGCCGCGACCCTCGAAGCGATCCGCGGCGCGAAGTTCGACAAGACCGTCCCCGTCCGCGCCGGCGAACGGAAGGAGTACGGCACCAACGCGCTTGAGAACGCGAAGCTCCTCTACGGCGACGACCTCGCCGTCGCCGGCCGGGCGCTCAAGTCGCTCGGCCTCATCAGCGGCCGGATCCGGCTCGACCTCGCCATTCCGACGCTCGCGCTCGCCGCCAAGGTCCAGGCCTTCTACCGCAACGGCGAACTCGTCATCGTCGACCGCGAGTCGCCCGACGACGAACTGCTCTACAAGCTCGCGCTCGGACTCGCCGATCAGCGCTTCAAGGTGCGCGAGGGCGCCGCGAAGCTCGGCACGAACTTCGATGCGCAGATGGCCTGGGCCGCGATGCAGCACGGCGAGGCCGACATGTGCAAGCAGCTGATGTGGGCCGGCAAGAAGACCTCCGACAAGATGCCCGATGAGCACCTCAAGAAACTGGCGGCGGGCGCCGACAAGTGGGAGCGCGAGGACTCGAAGTGGGCCAGCGCCGTCGCCCCGCGCATCTTCATCCGCGCCGGCGACTTCATCTGGCGCCGCGGCGGGATCTATATCGAGACGATCCGCCAACAGGACGGCATGGAGGGCGTCGACAAGGCGTGGGCGGCGATGCCGACCACGGAGCAGATCCTCCATCCCGAGAAGCGCGGCAAGGACCTGCCGGCGATCGTCGACACCAGGACGCTCGAGGACGCAATGGCCGCCGGCAAGTGGAAGCGCGTCTACAAGACAACCCTCGGCGAACTCGGCACCGCGATCCTCCTCGAGACGCACTTGAAGGACGAGATCGAGAAGGCCTCGCCCGGCTGGGGCGGCGACACGCTCTGCACCTTCGAGGACGAAGCCGGCAAGCCGCTGACCGTCTGGGCGACCTCCTGGGACTCCGCCGACGACGCGGCCGAGTTCCACGCCGCCATCCAGCGCGTCTCCAACGCTTTCGCGACCGAGAAGACGACCTTCAACTACGCCCTCCGGCGCGGCACCAACGTCGCGCTCGTGATCGGATCGACGAAAGCCATCGAGGACGCGCTGCTCGACGGACTCTGGAAATGCACGGTCAAGCGCGGCGACAAGGAAGAGAAGTTCGGGAAGGAATAGGGCCGATAGGGGATAGCCGATAGCTCGCTGTGCGCTTCGCGCACGTGGTAGCCCGAAGCCTGCGCGGTTCTTCTGCGTTTCCTCCGCGGCTCGTTTGCGGCTTCCCCGGGCCGAAGGCCCTTCCTTGTTCTTCCTGTGTTTCCGTTGTTCTTCCTGTCTTTCCGTTGAGGCTATCCGGATCTTCGTTTCCCCTGTGTTTCCGCCGTGTTCCTTTGTGTTTCCTCCGTGTCCTGAAACCACCCCACCCCCGGCGCAGTAACGTGGCTGGAGGCAACGAACCATGCGAACCCTGCTGCTGACCTTGATCTTCGCGGCCCCTCTGGCGGTCCAGGAGAAGACCGACCCCGTGGCCGCCATCATCAACAGGCACCTCGACGCGCGCTGGAAAGAGAAAGGCCTCACCCCTTCCGCGGCCGCCGACGACTACGAGTTCTTCCGCCGCCTCTCGCTCGACGTCCTCGGCCGCGTCCCGAAGCCCGACGAGATCAAGGCCTTCGTCAACGATGCTTCGCCGGCCAAGCGTGCGGCCGCCGTCGACCGCCTCCTCGCCACCGACGAAGCGGCCAACTTCTTCGCCGACCGCTGGCTGCGCCTCCTCTGGGGCTACCACTTCGAAGAAACCGATCCGTTCAAGGTCGACTTCCCGAAGTTCGTCGGCTGGCTCCAGAAGGCGTACAAGGACGACTTGGCTTACGACCAGTTCGCGACCTCGCTCATTGCGCCGACGGGCGAACTCGAAGATCACCCCGAGGCGAACTTCGCCATCCGACACCTCGACCCCAAGGAGCCGCCCGTCGCCCTCGCCAACCGCGTGACGCGCGTCTTCCTCGGCCTCCAGATGCAGTGCGCGCAGTGCCACGACCATCCGACCGATCCGATCACGCAGGACGACTTCTGGGGCGTCACCGCCTGCTTCGGCGGCATCAAGAAGCGGACCCGCAAGACCTTCGACGGCATCAAGACAAAGATCATCCAGGACGCCGGCGCCACCGTGCAGATGATGACCGACACCGAGAAGCCGACGCAGGTCACGCCCCGCTTCCTCGACGGCACCAAGCCCGCCGACGGCGAAGCCGCCGCGGCGTTCCTCGCCAAGAAAGTCGTCGGCTACAAGGACGACCGCTTTGCGCAGGCCGCGGTCAACCGCCTCTGGTCGCTCTACATGGGCCGCGGGTTCGTCGACCCCATGGACCGCTTCAACGAGCGCACGAAGCCGTCGCACCCGGAGCTCCTCGCCGAACTTGCCGCCGACTTCCGCACCAGCGGCTTCAAGCTCCGCCGCGTCATGCGCGGCATCCTGCTCTCGAAGGCGTACGGCCTCGCCTCGAAACGCAATGACGCGCCCGAGAACGAGTTCGCCTTCAAGATGCTGCGGCCGCAGGATCCGCCGCAGCTTTTGAACAACCTGATGCTGACGCTCGCGCTCGACGTCTTCATCGCCGAGTTCTACAAGGCCTTCACCGCGAACAAGGACCTGCCCGAGGGCTATCGCAACGCGACCGTCTTCCGGCTCTACCTCTTCAAATTCATGGAGAGCCTCCTCGCTCCGGGCGGCCACGCGCCCGAGGAGGTCCCTTACGCCGGCAGCGTCCGCATGGCGCTCAAGCTGATGAACGGCCACGATCTCCAGGGTCTCATGAAGGCCTTCTGGGGCAGGCTCGGCGAGATTCTAAAGGCCGACCAGGCGCCCGAGGGGCGGGTCGACCTCATCTGGCTCACCACCCTCTCCCGCCCGCCGACCGCCGACGAACGCGAGCGCGCCCTCGCCCACATCAGGAAAAAGCGCGGCGAGCCGTCGGCGTACGAGGACTTGTACTGGAGCCTGATCAACTCAACCGAGTTCTTCTTCAACCACTAGGACATGGCCATGAAGGACCATTGCAAACACTGCTCGCTCGGCCGCCGCGACTTCGTCCGCATCGCGTTCGGCGGGGCCGTTGCCGGCGCGCTCGCTCCGAGGTTCGCGTTCACCCAGGACGCGGTCGCCGCGAAGGCAAAGTCGGTGATCCTTCTCTGGATGCAGGGCGCCGCCAGCCAGTTCGAGACATGGGACCCGAAGCCCGGCACGGAGACCGGCGGACCGACGAAGGCCATCGACACCGGCAAGGGCTACTCGATCGCCGCGGGCCTGGAGCGCGTGGCGAAACTCGCCGGGAAGTACAGCGTCATCCGCACGCTCAACTCGAACGATCCGAACCACGAGACGGCGCGCTATCTCCTTCACACGGGCCATCGCCGCATCGAGACCGCCGACTATCCGCACCTCGGCAGCCTCATCAGCAGCGAACTCGGGATGAAGGCCGAGGGCCTGCCCGGCTGCGTCACGCTGGGCGGCGACAGCGGCATCGGCTCCGGCTACCTGCCGCCCGACACCGCGCCGTTCTTCGTCGAGAAGCTCGACAAGCCGACCGAGGACATCGCGCTCGCGCCCGGAACGACGAAGTGGCGTCTCGACGACCGCGAGGCACTCCTCAAAGCGCAGAACGACGCTTTCCGCAAGGACCATGACGACCGCAAGGTGTGGGAGCACCAGAAGGCCGGCGAGCGCGCGCTTGCGCTCATCCGTTCCCCCCACATCAAGGCGTTCGATGTCGACAAGGAGCCCGACGAAACGAAGAAGCTCTACGGCACGACGCCGTTCGGCCGCGGCTGTCTCCTCGCGCGCCGCCTCGTCCAGGCCGGCACCCGCTTCGTCGAGGTCAGCCTCGGCGACTGGGACACGCACGCCGACAACTTCGGCCGCACCGGCAAGCTCGTCGAGCAGCTCGACCCCGGCTTCGCCGCGCTGCTCACCGACCTCGACCGCCAGTCGATGCTCGCCGACACGCTGGTGATCTGCCTGAGCGAGTTCGGCCGCACGCCGCGCGTCAACCTCGCCAACGGCCGCGACCATTTTTCCAAGGCGTGGCCGTGCGTCCTGGCGGGCGGCGGCATCGCGGGCGGCCGCGTCGTCGGCAAGACCAACGCGGACGGGACCGCTGTTTCCGACCGGCCGGTCCCGGTCGGCGACCTGCACGCGACGATCTACAAGCAGCTCGGGATCGACCCCGAGAAGAAGTTCCAGACCAACTTCGGCCGGCCGGTGAAGGTGCTCGACAGCGGAACGCCGATCAAGGAGCTGTTGTAGGGGCCTATACTCTCGGGGTGCGCGTCACCGCGGTCCTCGCGCTGCTCCTCGCCTCGTGCGTCGTCGATCGCCAGTGGGAGTTCATCGAGCTCGATCCCACGCATCTCGACAATGAAGGCAACGCGCTGCCCAAGGGTGCGCTTCGACGGCTGGGCACCGTCGCGTTTCGACACGCCGACAGTATCACGCGGCCCGTTTGCACGGCTTCCAGACTCGTGATTCTCGATCTCGAGCAGGGACGCGAAGTCCGTCGCGATCTCAGGGTCGATCCGCCCGCAGAGACGCTCGCCATGTCGCCGGACGCCCGCTTCGTCGTCACGGCCCACGGCGACAGCAGCCTCCTGGTGTGGCCGGTCCGGTGAAACCGACCGGCCCCGGCGCGGGTAACGTCAACCAGTGAGGAACCCCCCATGAGAACACTGATCATCCTGGTGGTCGCCGCGCTCGTCCAAGACGACACCGTCACCCTCAAGTACGGCGGCAAGAAGGGCGACAGCATGGCCGTCAAGGGCGAGATGACGCTCACCCTCAAGCTCGACGGCTCCGAAGACTTCGTCAACATGGTCCGCTCGTCGATGGAGTTCCTCCAGTTCGAGAAGATCCACATCCGCGGCGAAGGCGAGCGCAAGGTGGTCAAGTCCGACAAGAAGGGCAACGTCGAGACCCACATCGAGTACGCCAGCGCCCGCGTCGACGGCACCTTCGACGACAAGCCGTACGAGTTCGACTTCGAGCGCGCCGCGCCGCCCGAGGGGCTCGACAAGGACAAGCTCAAGCAGATCTGCTGGTTCCTCTCGATGGGCGGCCCGCAGATCCTGGTCGACCCGAAGGGCGTCTACCGCTCGAACGACCCGAACAAGGACGCCTGGAGCGAGGCGACCGACATCATGAGCAGCGGCATCATCCGCTTCTCCGACAAGCCCGTGAAGCAGGGTGAGGAGTGGACCGCCGAATGGAAGAGCGCCTACAAACAGAAGGACAACGACGGCCGCTTCGCCTTCAAGCAGAAGGCGAAGATCGAGAAGCTCGACGGCAAGCGCGCGACGATCACGTTCGAGCTCACCGGCACGCTCGAGATCCCCGAAGCGAAGCGCGACAAGAACGCCGAGAAGCAGGAGACGAAGCTGGAGGCGAAGGGCACCATCATCATGGACGTCGACACCGGCCTCATCCGCACCGTGACCTCGAAGGGCCTGCTCGTCGCGCACTACAAGGGGACCGATGCGGGCTCGGGCGTGGAGCACGAGCTGAAAGTGGAGCAGGGCATCGAGTCGAAGGTCGAGGAGAAATAGCGCGGTTTGCGCTCCGCGCATACAATTTCACGCGGCTCCTCATGCGACGATCCACCCTCACGGCCGCGTTCCTCAGTGCCTTCGCCGCTGTCGCGGTCGCCCAGGATTTCCAGATCGGCTCGCGCGCCAAGGGGATGGGCGGCAGCTACACCTCGTTCGAGAACGATCCGGTTTCAATCTGGATGAACCCCGCCGGGATCGCCACGCTGCCGAGCCAGATGACCATCAGCTACCAGAGCTACACGCAGTACGAGGTCGACTCCACCAAGCCCGACCGCCAGGGAGAAGCCGAGCTGGGCCTCGTCAGCCCCCCGCTCCTTCCGTCGTTCCTGGGCTTCGTCTTTCAGCTCGGAACGACCGAGAACCCGCTCGCGATCGGCGTCGCCTACATGCGGCCGGTCCACCTGCGCATGACCTACGACTCCGACCCAGGCGGCGATGACGGCGTGGACGAAGTCGACTTCCTCGAGGAGCAGGAGTTCACGCGCTTCCGCTTCTGCCTGGCCTATACCTTCCGCCTGCGCGACGCGGGCGTCCCCGGGCTCTTCACGCATGTTTCCCTCTCCGGCGCGTGGGACCTCGGCTACACCGAGTGGAGCGAGCACGCGGTCACCGCCACGACGACCACGCTCGTGAACTCCGACCGCAACACCAAGTGGGCGGGCGGCGTCGGGGTCCTTTTCGGCGTCTACGACAACACCGACGACCTGAAGATCACCGTTGGGGCCGCGTTCAATTCATCGGTGGAGTGGACCTTCCAGGTCAGCAAGAGCGCCTTCCCGGTCTGGACGTGGCCGAAGACGTCGAGCGTCGGCGTGACGGCGGACCTCCTCCATGGCTACCCGCTCCGGGTCACCTTCGACCTGCAGTGGATCGACTGGTCGACGGCCGTCGCGCCGTCGGCCATCGCGGGCCATCCGAACTTCCGGTCGGTGACCAATTTCTCGCTCGGCGCGGAATTCCGGATCAAGATCCGCGACGGCGCGCTCCTCCTGTACCCGCGCATCGGATACCGGCGGGTCTCCGCGCCCTGGTCCGATCCGGATCGGCTTCCCGCGGTCGGCGAGATGATCCTCTACGTCGATACGCACCACGACGTCTGGAACCTCCTCACGATCGGCGGCGGCCTCTACTGGAGCACGCAGGACGGCCGCACCCGCGGCCTCGAGTTCGGCCACGAGCTTTTCGGCGAGTCGACGTTCAACCTCTCGTTCGGCTATACGATGGAGTTCTGATGACGGCGTTGCTGCTGCTGCTCGCCCTGGTCGCGCAAGACGACGACCTGAAATCAGTCACGATCCTCAAGCAGGATCGCGCGGCCTACGTGCCGGCCCTGAAGGCATTCAAGGACGCCGAGACCCTGCTCGCCACCGACGCGGCGGCGGCCATCGAGAAGTGCTCCGGCATCATCGACGACAAGAATCTCAAGGACGCCAACCGCGAAGTGAAGATCCGCCTCCAGAACAGCGACGGCTCGTATGGCGACTGGGTGACCTTCGTGCCCTTCCAGCTCCGCGGCCGCGCCCGGCTCGCCCGCGCTACCGCCCTCGGCAAGACGGCCCGCGACGAGGCCGTCAAGCTTGCGAGGGACGCCGTTGCCGATTTCGAGGAGTCGATCAAGCGAGGCGCAAACTCCGGCAAGGCCCATCTCGCCGAGGCCAACAAGCTACTCTCCACCCTCGCCGCGGCCGATGATCCCCGGGTCGCCGAGGCGCGGACGATCATGGATGAGCTCCGCGGGTCGAAGCTCGGACCCGACGCGATGCTCAAGCGCCTCGCCGAGGTCGAGGCGAAGATCAAGGACACGCCGTTCGAGAGCGAGTTCAAGCTCCTCCGCGAAAGTGCGGAGCGCAAGAAATCCGAGGAGCGCCGCCTGGCCCTGGAGAAGTCGATCCAGCAGCTGCGCGACTTCGCCGACACGAAGCCCGATCCCGACGAGCTCATCAAGCGATGCGACGCGCTCGCCGAGACGATGAAGGGCTCCCCGCTCGAAGGGCAATGGAAGATGATCCGCGACGGCGCCGTGGCGGATCGCGTCGACCGCCTGCGAACGGCCTGGAGCACCGCCTGCGACGAAGGCCGCTTCCGGTCGGCGCTCAAGATCATGATGGCGGGCGACTTCCTGACCGATGACGCGAAGAACGCCTTCCGGGAGAGGACCGCGGAGCGGTGCAATCGATACGTCGACGCCGCGCTCCTCAAGTTCCAGCGTGCCCTCCGCGACACGCTGGAGGACGCCGTCGTGCAGCTGCCGAAGTGCGACTTCGACGCGACCTTCCCGCTGCCGGACGCCGCGGAGCTCATCGCCACCAGCCCGTCACTCGACTGGTGCCGCGCGACGCGAACGCTGCTCGAGAAGCTCAGGGAGCCCGCCAAGGCCGACCTGCTCCCGGCTCTCAAGTCGCTGAGCGACGCCGCGGCCTCGGCGCCCGACGCGAAGTACGGCGCGCCGCTCGATGCCTTCGCACTCGACCTCGCGCGCCGCCGCCTCGACACCCTGACCGACAACGTCACCGCCGCGGCCGCGGACGCGCGCATGCGGCGCCGCAGGGAGGCCGAACAGATCGTCGCCGTGCTGCCGCGCGCGAAGCTCTCAGCGTACCTCGACCGCTTCCCCATCGACGTCGCGCGGATCGACGAACTCGCGGCCGCGCTCTCCGATCCGAAGGAGGTCTGCGGCGACTCACCGATGGCCGCGCTCGACCGCATCGAGGCGGAGCTGCGGCGCATCCGCGGCGAGGCGGCGCGGTTGAGCGTCGAATCCCGGCGGCGGCTGGGGACGGTTCTCATCGTCGTCGCGTCGACGCGGAGCCTGCTCGCCGGCCGTTCGAGCGCGGAGACGACGAAGCTCGACGAAGTTCGCGAGGCCGGCCGCCTGGCGTGGGACGCCGGCGGCATCGACGCGGAGATCCTGAAGAAGTTCAGCCCGAAGATCGCCGCGATCGCCGACGCCGTCAAGCCGTAGGCGCGGCCGACGGCACCAGGAGCCAGGCCACGTTGGTCTGGGTGAAGGTGATCCTCCCCGAGGTGTTCCAGACGCCCAGACCCGACGCATCCCCCGAGCTCTCCAGGAGCGCCCGCGTCGTGCGGATCGTCTCCGGATCGGCCCCGACAATCTCCATCCACTCATCGAACTCGCGCTTCGTCAGGAGGACGTCCTTCGCGCGGACGTCGAGGCCCGAGTGGCGGAAGAGATCCATGAACTCCTTTGCCTGGAGCATCCGCACGTGCGACGGGTCCCGCGCCTTCTCGATCCGGTTGTGGACCTCCGCCATGCGGTCGTCCGGGTTCGTGAGGATGTCGTAGAGCATGATGCGGCCCCTGGGCGCGAGGACCCGCTTCATCTCGAGCAGGACCTTCCCAGGATTCGTGAAGTGATGGAACACGAACCGGCAGGTCACGATCTCGAACGAGCCCGCCGCGAACGGCAGGGTCTCCATCCCCGAGACGCGGAACTCCGCATTGGCAACCCCGCGCGCCGCGGCCTGCCGCTTCGCCACCTCGACCGCCGCCGCGGAGACGTCCAGGCCGACGACGCTCTTCACCCGGCCGGCGAACCCGAGCGCCGTGAAACCCGATCCGGTCCCGATGTCCAGCAGCCGCTCCGACGGCAGGGGCTGCACGAGGTCGATCATCGGCGAGACGTCTTCGAGATAGCGGGCCTTGAGCGGGTGGGCGTAGGACTCCGCCTGCGTGGCGAAAGCCTTCTTGAGAAGTTCGTCGTGGTCGTCCAACGGCACACCCTCGTGAGTTCAAACGGCGCAGATCAGTATATCCGCAGGCCTCACTTGCCCGCCTTCATGCTCAGCTCCCCGCCCATCTCCCCCGTCACCCAGTACTCGCCTCCGTTCTCCATCGCGTCGGCCAGGATCCGCAGCTTCGCCTTCCCCAGCGCCGGATGGACGAATTCCATCTCGTAATCGTCGATCACCAGGTGGTTGATCACCACCGGTGTTCGCAGGTCCGCTTCCGACGGCGTCCCGCGCGCCGGCGACTCCCACGCCCCGGCGTTCACGACCCCCTCGCCCGCGGCGGTCATCGACTCGAGCTTCGCCCACGGCACGATGTGAATCCGCAGCGTCACCGTCCCGCGAAAGGCCGCGACCCGCGACGCCTTCGACGCGACGTCGTAGAACGAGATCGACGCGTAGTCGCCGCCCGCGCCGTCGAGCGCCCGCGTCATCACGCCGGCCCACGCCACCAGCCGCTTCGCCTCGTCGCGCTTTCCGAGCCAGCCGCTCCGGTCGGACGACGTCCACGCGCCCGTGATGCCCTCGCTGAGCGTGAGCTGGTCGCGGAACCACTGAGCCGCGTCCTTCACGTCCGCCGGCAGCGCAGAGTTCGACCGCTTCAGGATGGCGTTCATCGCCTCCGGACCCGCGCCCGGCTTGAATTCGTCCAGTGACAGCGCCGCGCGGGCCGACCGGAAATCGGCGCGCCACTTCTCCGCGGCGGGGTCCACGACCGCCGGCCGCCGACCCGCCGTCACGACGAACGTGATCGCGCCCACCGCCACCGCCGCCAGCATCACGCTCGCGAAAACCCACGGGTTGCGCTTGCACGACCGCGTCAGCAGGTACGCCAGGCTCGGTGGGCGCGCGAGAATGCTCTCGCCCGCGCCGAAGCGCCGCAGGTCCTCCGCCAGCTCCGCCGCCGTCTGGTATCGGCGCACCGGGTCCTTGTCCATCGCCTTCATCGTGATGACTTCGAGCTCTTGCGCGATCCTCGGCTCGATCTTCCGCGGCTCCGCCGGATCGGCGTGGATCACCTGCATCAGGACCTCCATCGGCGTCTGCGCCTTGAACGGCGCCTCGCCCGTAAGGAGGAAGTACATCGTCGCGCCGAGCGAGTAGACGTCGCTCCGACGGTCGATCTTCGACGTGTCCCCGCGCGCCTGCTCCGGCGGCATGTACGTCGGCGTCCCCACGATCATCCCGGAGACGCTCAGGTCCGACCCGCCCTCGACCTGCTTCGCCAGGCCGAAGTCCATCACGAACGGCCAGCCTTTCGACGTCAGCATCACGTTGTGAGGCTTGAGATCCCGGTGGATCACGCCGCTCTGGTGCGCGTAGTCGACGGCGAGCGCGACCTGCTGCAGCACCTTCACGAGCTCGCGCTCCGGGAGCTTCTCCTTGTCGAGCGACTGGCCGTCGACGTACTCCATCGCGAGGTAGTGCTTGCCCTCGTGCTCGCCGAATTCGTAGATCGGCGCGATGTTCGGATGATGGAGACCCGCTGCGAGCTGCGCCTCCCGCTCGAACCGGAGCACGTCCGCCGCCTCGTCGGCGATGAGGAACTTGATCGCGACGTAGCGCGCGAGCTTCCGGTCCCACCCGCGCCACACGGTCCCCATGCCGCCCTTGCCGACCTGCTCGACGAGGACGTAGTTTGCCATGCGTCGCGACGGAAGTTCCGCCGCCGATTGAACCTCGACCGGGATCGCCCGCGTCGGCCGCGTGTCGCCGCGGACTTTCGGCGCGTCGGGCGGGGGCGTGCCGGCGGCGAAGTGTCTCGCGCTGGCGGGCAGCGTCGGCGCGTCCGGCGGGCCCGCGAGCGTGGCCCCCGCGGCGCAGCCCATGTGGCCGATCGTGCCCGCCCCGGGCTCGTAGCGCGCGCCGCACGCGGAACACGTCGTCTCCATCTCTCGCGAAATCCTATCATCGCCTCGGCGCGGCGCACGTATCATTACCAGACCCTGGAGACCCCCTGATGCGTTTTCTCTCTGCTCTTCTCGTTCTGTCCCTCTTTCCCTCGTTCTCCCTCTCCTTCTCCCCCCAGGACCCGGGGGCCAATGAGCTCGCCAGGAAATGCGGCTCGACCGTGAAATGGGCGGCGAACGACACGTGGCAGCCGCCGGACGGCCAGCCGGAGCGCACGCCCGGCAAGGACGCGCCGAAGATCGACCGCGTCGAGCTCTGGAACGGCGCCAAGGCGAAGGCCAAGGAGCAGAGCAGGCTCATTCTCTGGTACGTCTTCCGCGTCGCGGGCGTGCAGATGTACCGCTCGCCGCTGCCCGACGGCTACATGATGCAGACGATGTTCTCGGATCCCGAGATCGTCGAGCTCGTCAACCGCCGCTTCGTCCCGGTCCGCCTCTTCGCCGACGGCGCGCTCGGCGCCGAAGTCGGCATCAAGGCCCTCGAGTTCGTCGAGCCGGGCCTCGTCTTCTGCGACGCCGACGGCAAGGTCGTCCACAAGATCGACCGCATCCGCACCTTCAGTCCCGACTGGTTCCTGTCGGTGCTCGTCGCCGTGCTCAAGAAGAGCGGCAGCGACAAGGTGGCCGGCTCGGCCGAGGAGCTGATGCTCGCGGGCGACTACGACGGCGCCACGGCTGCGCTCGAGAAGGCGGAGAATCCGTATCTCCTCGCGTGCCTCAAGCGCCGCATGCACGACGCGGAGGGCGCGCTCGCGGCGCTCGACAAGGCGAAGGCCGGCGACGGGCTCGTCGAGACCGAGCGCGGGGTCATCCTCGTCCGTCAGGGCAGGTTCGAGGAGGCGGAGAAGGTCCTCGAAGAGGCGGCCAAGGTCAAGTCGGCGCGCCAGGCCGAGGCGAAGTACTATCTCGCCGCGGCACGCCGCTTCCTGGGCCAGGACGCCGACGCCGCGAAGGCCTTCGCGTCGCTGGTGAAGGACCACGCCGACTCCCCGTGGGGCTGGCGCGCGGCCGCGTGCATCAACAAGTCGAAGGATACGACGCCCGACGGCGGCCTCGTCCACGCGTTCGAGGACCTTGCCTTCGCGCCCGCGTTCGGCGACAAGCTCCCGGCAGACACGAACTGGACGCGCGGCGAGAAGGACCTCGACGACGTCGTCAAGCACGCCGTCGAGTTCATCCTGCGCCATCAGCGCGAGGATGGCTGCTGGAACGACACGCGCTATGCGTACTGGCCGAATCCGAACATCCTGCCGAACACGCGCGTGGCCATCTCGTCGCTCTGCTGCGCCGCGCTGCTCGAGTGGCGCGACGTCGATCCCAAGCGCATCGACAAGGCGCTCGAGAAGGGCGAGAAGTACATCCTCGACGAGAAGAACATGCTCCGGAAGAACAACGAGGAGAGCTACGCCGACTCCTACCGGCTGCTCTACCTGGCCCGCAAGCACCTGAACGCAAAGGGCGAGGCGGGCAAGGCCGCCGCGAAGAAGGCGTGTGCGGGCCCGCTGACCGGCCTGCTCAACCTCCAGGCGAAGGACGGAAGCTGGGCGCACGAGTATCCGAATCCGTGGAGCACGGGGGTCGCCATCCAGTCGATCTACCTGACGAAGAAGATGGGCGTGGGCATCCCCGACGAGGTGCTCACGAAGTCGGCGCAGCTGCTCCAGAAGAACCGCTCGAAGGAAGGCGGCTTCCCGTACGAGTTCGGCCGCGGGCCGTCCAGCTCGAAGGACTCGATGGGCCGCGGCCCCGTGTGCGAGGCGGCGATGCTCATCGGCGGCACCGGCAAGATCGAGCAGATCGAGGCGTCGCTCGCGAACTGGTGGGAGAAGTACAACGAAATCGCCATCGTGCGCCGCAATGACTTCCACTCCAACGGCGAACTCGCGGGCTTTTTCTTCTACCACGACATCTTCCACTCCTCCGAGGCCGCGACGATGCTCGGCCAGAAGGCGCGCGACGAGCAGATGGAGAAGTTCCTGAAGCTGGTCCTCTCGCTGCCGGAGGTCGATGGATCGTTCGTCGACAGCCACGAGATGGGCAAGACCTACGGCTCGGCGATGGCGCTCCTGACGGTGAAGAACTGCGTGAGGAACAAGACCCCGACGAAGAAGTAAACGCGGCCGGCTCTATTTCAAGCGACCGTCAGCGCGGACTGTGCGACGGGCTTCCCGTACTCCGCGCCGCCGGTGATCACCTTCAGATTCGGCAGGATCTGCGCTGTGCCCGCTCCGTGCGTGTGGCCGCACAAGACCGTCATCGTGCGGTCGGGACGCGCCTTCATCGCCTCGACCAGCGCGTCGCCAACGGCCTTGCAGGTGAAGTAGGGCAGCCACTCGTCGTCGGAGATCCTCCCTTCGTGCCAGCAGGCGTCGCGGAACGGCGGCACGTGCGTGAGGAAGACGATGTGCTCGTATCGCTCCAGCGCCTTCGGCACCGTTGCGCGCACATGCGCCGCCGCCTCATCGCCCAGCTCCGCGAGCTTCTTCCCCTTCGCGTCGGGCCAGAGGCCGGCGAGGTCCTTGATCACGATGAAGTCATTGAGCACGACCCGCGACTTCACGCCGTTCCCGAGCCGCGCGTCGCCCCACCCATCGCAGCCGATGAGTGCGGTCCGCGGCGTCAGCTCGACAATGGCCGCCTCGTTCATCCACCGAAGCAGCTTCGACTTCTTGCAAAGCGCCGACACACCCGACCGCACCGCCGCGATCGAGCCCTTGTAGAAGTCGTGGTTGCCGAGGACGAAGTAGATCGGCCGCTGGAGATCGTCTTCCAAGTCGAGCAGGTGCTCTTCGAGCGTCGGCGCCTCGGCGATGTCGCCGGCGATCAGGACGGCGTCCGGGTCGGACGCCTTCAATCCATGGCAGAGCTTCGCGACGCCTTCTTCGTCGACGAAGTTGAGGTGGATGTCGGTGACCCACGCAAGCATCTTCATGCGACATCAACCGCCGTCTGAATCCGGATCGCCCCGTAGTGCGCTCCGCCCGTCCAAACGCGCAGGTTCGGCAGGATCTCGGCTCTCGCTTCGACGTGAGTGTGGCCGCACAGCACCGTGACATCGCGATCGGGCCGCGACCCCATCACGTCCAGCAGCAGGTCGCCCATCGCCTTGCACGAGTAGTGTGGCAGCATCTCCTCTCGTGCCACCCCCTCATCCGCCCGGCACGCCTGCGGGAACGGCGGAACATGCGTGACAAGGAGAACGCGCGCATGCGATTCAAACGCCTTCATCAGCATCTGCCTCACGTGGGCCGCCGCCTCATCCGCGAGGGCGGCAATCCGCTCAAAGTACGCCTCCTTGGCGAGGCTCACGAAATCATTGATGTGGTCCTTGTCGCTCATCTTCAGGGTCGAAGCCGCTCCCTTGCCGTACCGCCCATCGGCCCACGAGTCGTGGCCGACAAGCGCCGTTGCCGCCGTCAGCGGCACCACGCCCATCGCCGGCAGCCAGCGCAGATGGTTCGTCTTCTCCGTCAGTGCCCTCATCCGATCGCGAACACCTGCGACGCTGCCCGCGTAGAAGTCGTGGTTGCCCAGCACGAAGTAGATCGGCTTCCGAATTCCCTCCTGCAGGGTTCGCAGGTACCTCTCAACGATCGGCGCCTCGCCGATATCGCCGCTGATGACGACGGCGTCCGGCGCCGCCTCGAGCACCTTCGCGCAAAGCTCCTGGATCTTCGCGCGCTCGTCCCTGAGGAAGTTCAGGTGGATGTCGGTGAGCCACGCCAGCTTCACGGGACCTCGATGGCTTTCTGCGCACGCGGCCGCTTGTACACCGCGCCGCCCGTTCGCACGTGCAGGTTCGGCAGGATGTCCACCCGCCCTTCACTGTGGACGTGCCCGCAGACCACCGTCATCCGCCGCTCGGGCCGGGCCCGCATGGCCGCCTCCAGAACGTCGCCCGACGCCTTGCACGTGTAGTACGGCAGATGATGCTCGTCGGCGACCTTGCCGTCGTGCACGCACGCCTCGCGAAACGGCGGAACGTGCGTCAGGACCAGCACGTGCTCAAACCGCTCCAGCGCCTCCGGCACGACGCGCGCGAAGTGGCCCGCGGCCTCGTCGCCCAGCGCCGCCAGCTTCCGCGCTTTCACCTCGGGAGCGAGTTCGAACAAGTCCTCGATGTGGATGAAGTCCGTCATCATCAGGGAGGACTTCACGCCCAATCCCAGCCGGCCGTCGCCCCACCCGTCGTGTCCGACGAGCGCAGTCTTCTCGGTCAACCGCACGATCCCCGCCTCATTCATCCAGCGCAGGTGCTTCGAGCTCCGGCAGAACTCGGCCATTCTCGCCCGCACGGCGGCAATGGAACTGTCGTAGTAGTCGTGATTCCCCAGGACGAAGTAGATCGGGCGCGCCACCGCCGCTTCGATCGTCCTCAGGAAGCCTTCGAAGCTGGGCGCCTCGGCAATGTCGCCCGAGATGAGAACGGCCTCGGGATTGCCGTCGATCATCCCCGCACAGAGCTTGTCGATTTCCGCCTTCCACGTGAGATTCAGGTGGATGTCGGTCGACCATCCGAGCTTCATCGCCGACATCCTACGAAGAAGATCCGTTTGAACGGAAAGACCGTGCGGTCGTTTCTCCCCGGATACGCCTTCCGCAGCTTCGCCGCGTACGCCGACTCGAACGCGCCCCGCTCGCCTTCGTCCAGCAGCTTCAAGACCGGCCGCAGCGCCGTTCCCTTCGTCCACTCGAGCACCGGATTGTCGCCCGGCAGCACGTGCTCGTACGTCGTCTCCCACGCGTCGACGTCGAACCCCAGCCCAAGCAGCGTCTCGACGTACCACGCGAGCGGCTTGACGGAGTTCGACCGCCAGCCTGCCGACAGTTTCGCCGCCCACGGCCCCTCGCGCGCCGTCTCGTCCAGGAGCACGTGCGACGGCTCGCCGAAGTTCGACGGCATCTGCACCGCCACGACCGGCGCGGCCTTCGCAAACCGCGGGATCAGCACGTCGTGATCGGGGACCCACTGCAGGGTCGCGTTTGAGAAGAGCAGGTCGGCCGCCCCAGCCCACGAGGCCGCATCGCCCTCAACGAACTCGACCCGCCCCGCCACCGCCCGCGGCCGCGCCGCGGCGAGCATCTCCGCCGAGTTGTCGATCCCCGTTACGCGCGCCCGCGGCCAGCGCGCCGAGAGCGCCAGCGTCAGCTCCCCTGAGCCGCAGCCAAGGTCGACGACCTCGTCGAAGTCGCGATCGGCCACCCGCGCCAGCAGGTCGAAAAACGGCCGCGACCGCTCGTCGCGATAGCGCTCGTACTGCCTCACGTCCCACATTTCGCTACCATAGTAATGGACATGACCTGGTTCACCACCGATCAGCACCCCTCGGGCCCCGGTGCGCTGCTTCGCCTGCTGCGGCTCTGGTCGCTCCGCGCCGAATGCACCCCGGATCTCGAGAACACCTTCCTGGCCTCCGGCATCCCGTGGGATGCGTTCGAGCGTGTCCGGCCGAAGCTCTGGGAGGGCGCGTCCCTGACGCTCGACGCCACCGTCGGCGCCGATTTCCCGGTCGCGGCGGTCAAGGCGTCCCTGGAGAAGGGCTTCGCCCGCGCGTCGTTCGACGGCGGCAGCCTCAGCTACGCCCCCGGCAAGGTCACGCTCCGGCTCGACGCCCTCGATCGCGGCATCGTTCTTCACGGCGTCCGCGCCATCACGCGGCTCGAAGATCCCGACCGCCTCCGGTCGATCACCGAGCATCTCCTGACGCAGCCGCGCGCCGTCTGGCGGCTTCCCGAAGACGCCATCGAACTCTCGCAGGTCGAATTTGGCCGCGAGTTCGCCGCGAAGTCCGATACCGCGCCGCTCTTCGACCGCTGGGCGGCGATGCTCACGACGATCGAGCCCGTGGCCATCCAGCTCCAGCTTCGCCGTCTCGCACCCGCCGCGTTCGACAACGCCGCGCGGGCGGGCTCGTTCACCGACCGCTCCGTCCACCTGCACGCCGGGCCCGGCGCGGTCGTCGCCGACGTGCTTCCGCTCATCGAAGAGCTGACGACGGACGAGCTCCAGGAGCTCAAGGCGGAGACCTCGTTCGGCAGCGTCAAGCTCCACGGGCGCGGCGTGCGCACGCAGTTCCGCGTGCTCTACGACTCCGAGCGCGGCCCGCGCGCGGCGATCTGGGCGGAGACAGAGGCGCAGGCGATGGACGTCGCCACGGCACTCGGCGCCGGGCTGCGGACCGTGGAGACGAGTTAGCCCGCCTCCCGTCGGAACATGGGATAGACTCAGGGAATGCAGAACCTGCTTGGGCTGGTGGCGCGCGAAGGCGGCGCGGAAGGCTGCGGCCTCATTGTTGGCATGCTGGTCGTTGGCGGCGGCGTCGGCTTCGCGATCGGGAAGGGCAAGGGCCGCGGCGGGTTCGGCTTCGTCCTTGGCGCGCTGCTCGGTCTCATCGGGTGGATCATCATCGCGGTGATGCCCGGCGTGAACTCCGCCCCCGTCATGCGCCGCCGGATGCCACCGCGCCCCGTGGGAGGCCCTGGTGCAGGAGGCCCCGGCCAGGGAGGTCTCAAGGCGTGCCCCTACTGCGCGGAGATGATCCAGCCCGCGGCGCGAATCTGCCGGTTCTGCAAGGCCGACGTGTAGTTCTCTCCCTCTCTCCCTCTTTCCCTCTCCCTATTTCGCAGGCTGCGCCCCAGGCCCGCCCTTCTTGCGCCGGACGACCGGACCCGTCTCGATGTCGAACTCCATCATCGTCCAGTCGTCGGCGGGCCGCTGCCTTCCCTTCAGGGTGAACTTCTCTTCGTGGTAGCCGTCGAACTCGAGCGCCTCCTGCGTCCGCAGCTCCTCGACCCGCCACAGCTCCCTCGGCTCGCTCGTCAGCACGCACAGCCCGACGGTGCCAAGCACGATGACGCGGTCGAGCCCCGGCGGCGTCAGGAAGCGCTGGAACCCGAACCCCGTGTCGAGGTAGAGCTTCAGCTCGAGCGTTTCCTCGTCGAAGGCGTAGACCTCGTTCCCCCGGCCCGCCAGCACGACGTGCGCCGGCCGCCAGTGAACGCTCTGCATCTCGCCGGAGAACAGCCAGACGATGGCCGCCTGCTTCGCGTCAGGACCGCCGGCACCGCGGACAACCGTCGCCGCACGGTCGCTCTTCGGGATCCGGCGCCCGCCCGTCCACGTGTGCATAGACCGATCATAGCGGAGCGGCGCGAAAAACGGCGCTACTTGGCCGCGCCCAGGACTTCCAGCGGATCGGGCCGCACGCGGATGTTCCCGGCCGTGTGGAACCACCTCACGATGCCGTCGCGGCCGATCACGTAGGTCGCGGGACGCGCCACGTCCTTCCCCCCCGGCCCCGCCTTCGGGTGCACCATCCCGAGCGACTTCGCCTGCTCCAGCTCCGGATCGCTCAGCACGATGAAGTCGAACTGGTTCTTCTCGGCGAGCCTCTTGTTCTCGTCAACCGGGTCGCGGCTGATGGCAACGAGCGTGACGCCCGCCGCCTTGTACTCGGCCGCCTTCGCCCCGAAAGCTCGGAGCTCCGACAGGCAGTAGAGTCACCAGCTCCCGCGGTAAAGCACGACGACGACCGGCCCCCTGCCGCGCAGCTCCGCGAGCGAAACGAGCTTCCCATCCTGGTCGGGCATCGTGAAGTCCGGGAAGGCGTCGCCTTGCTTCACGAGCGGAGCCGCCGACGGCGTCGGGATGTGCCTCACGACGCTGTAGGCCGCGCCCGCGAGCAGCGCAACGACCGCGAGCGTCCACGTTGCCGCGTTCCGCTTCCGCGCGAGGCCGATCAGCGCGAGCAGCACCGCCGGGCCGAGCAGCGCATAGGTCCAATAGCCGTTGCGCAGCCACGTCACCGATAGCAGGAGCGTGTCCCCCGCGACCGCGAAGATCGCGAGCAGGCAGCCGACCAGTCCCATCTGCCAGGGCTTCATGACGGATGATTGTAGCGGCCGCGCTACTCGTAGCCCACAGCCTCCAGAACGTTCAGGCGCGCCGCGCGCCGCGCAGGACCCCAGCTGGCAACGATGCCGATCACGAGCGCCGCGCCGATCGCGATTCCAACCGTCCCCCACGGCACCGTGAAGCGCAGGGCGTAGCCGGTGATCCGCAGGAAGTTCATCGCGATCGGATAGGCCTGGACGACGAGCCCGCCCACGACCCCCAGCACGCCGCCCCACAACGCCACCCACACCGCTTCGATCACGACCGTCCGCGCCACCTGGGCCGGCGTCATCCCGATGGCGCGCAACAGGCCGATCTCCCGCGTCCGGCTCAGCACCGAAATCAGGAGCGTGTTCACGATCCCGAGAAAGCCGATGATCATCGCGATCAGGACCTGCACGCGCGTCAGCGAAAAGGCCTGCTCCAGGACCCGGTGCGCGAAAACCTTGATGTCCTCCGCCGAGTGCACGAACGCGCGATAGTCGGCGCCGATCGCCTTGCCGAGCGCCGCCCGCACCGCCTGCGGATCGGCTCCTTCCTTCACGCGCACGTCAACGTACGTGAGCGTCTGATCGTCCCACCGCTCGCGATAGAGGCCCAGATCGATGATGACGACGCCCTTCGGCCACGAGAAATCCTCGATCGCCCCGACGATCTTCAGGCGCCGCGGCCCTTTCGGCGTCGCCAGCTCCAGCGTGTCGCCGACCCCGAGACGATGGAGCGCGACGAAATTCGTGGAGACCACGGCCGCCTCGCCGCGCACCACCTCGCCGGGATCCGCGGGCGCGCCCGGGAGTTTCATTCCCCGCTCCGCCATGATTTCAAACCAGGTCTTGACGTCGGGCGCGATCACCAGGATCTCCGTCTCGCCGTAGTCCACCGTCGTGACCCGGACGCCGTACGTCTTGGCGACGCCCTCCACCGCCGCCGCCCGCTCCTGCGCCTCCGGCGGCAGCACGCCCGTCCCGTAGACCGACTGCGTCATGTCGTTGGCCGCGACGCTCAGGTCGAACGGGAACGCGCTGTCCATCCACTCATCCGTCGACGCGCGCACCGACGCGACCATGCCCGCCGACGCGACCAGCATCGCCAGCGCTCCGCCGAGCGCGATCACCGTCAGCGCCGTCCGCTGCGGGTACTTCATCGTGTTGTCCGCGGCGAGGTAGCCTTCGATGCGCATCACGCGGCTGAGAATCGGGCGCGCCAGCAGGGAGAGCCACAGCACGACCTGCGGCGACATGATCGCGGCGCCCAGGAACGTCAGCCCCGTCCCCGCGATGCCGACCCACATGGGCAGCTTCAGGTACGCGCCCAGGTAGCCCGAGAAGGCGAGCGCCGACAGCGCCGCGCCCGCCACGAAGGCGATCAGGTAGCCGCGCGCCGCCTTCATCCCCAGCGTCCGCGGACGCAGCGCTTCGAGCGGCGACACCGTCGTCGCCTTCCACGCCGGAATCAGGGCCGCGCCCAGCGACGTCAGGGTTCCGATCGCCAGCGCGATGCCGGCAATGAGAGGCGAGATCTGGATCTCGTTGACATCGACCACGAACACGTACGCGTTCACGCCCCCCGTCGTCAGCGCGATCAGCGCCTTCGCCAGGACGAAACCGAGGGCGACGCCGCCCGCGGAGCCCACGAGGCCGAGCAGCCCCGACTCGACGAGGAAGAGCGTCATCACCTGGCCGCGCGACGCCCCGAGCGCCCGCATCGTCCCGATCTCCTTCGTCCGCTCGACGACCCCGATCGAGACCGACAGGTAGATGATGAAGAGCCCCACCAGCAGCGCGATGATGCTGACGCTGACGAGCGCGCGGACGCGGTCGAGCGCCACGTCGAGCATCGAGTTCTTGGCGCGAACGGGGCCGACCTTGTACCCGGGCCCGAGAGCCGAGCGGATCCTGTCGCCGTCGCCGATCGCGTCGATCCAGTCGTACCCGGCCCGTGAAAAGAGCTTCATCGCTCCGTTCACGCCCATCACCGCCACGTTGCCGCCCAAGACCGACGCGGGCCCGGTGTCGTCGACGAGCCCCGCCACCCGCACGGTCCTGATCCCGGCCGGCGTGCTGACCTTCACCTTCGATCCGATCGCCAGCTTCTGCCGCGCGGCGAGCGACTTCGTCACCAGGATCGACGACGGATCCAGGATGAGCTGCAGCGGATTGAGCTCCTCCGGCGCCTTCAGGTCGCGCAGCTTCGGCTCGCGGATGAAGTCGACGCAGAGAATGAGGATCGAGCTCTCGTTCAGGTCGGGGAAGATCGTGGTCACCTGGATCATCGGCGCGGCGATGGCGCCCGTCTTCTCGATCGCCGCCAGCGCCTTGGGGTCGACGCCGCCCGGCCCCGCGGTGATCCGCAGCTCCGCACGGCCGGCGAGCGTCTTCAGCGTCTTCTCGAACGAGGCGGCCATGCTGGCCTGCGCCGTGTTGATCGAGACGAAGAGCGAGACGCCCAGGCCGATGCTGGCGAAGCCGAGGAACGCCCGCAGCAGGTGGCGCCGGTGATGGCGGATCGAGAAGAGCCGGAACAGCGAGATCATGCGAGCTTCCCGTCCCGCAGCGTGATCGTCCGATCGCCGTAGGCCGCCGCGTTCGAATCGTGCGTCACCATCGCGATCGTCGGGCGCGTTCCGTCGGTCCGCTTGGCGCTCTTCAGGATCTCGAGGATCCCCGCGCCGGTGGCCGAGTCGAGATTCCCGGTCGGCTCGTCGGCGAGCACGATGGCCGGATCGGTCACGAGCGCCCGCGCGATCGCCGCGCGCTGCATCTCGCCGCCCGAGAGCTCCTCGGGGCGGTGGCCCATCCGGTGGCCGATGCCGACCCGCTCGATCACCGCGCGCACCCGGTCCATCACGCCGGCCAGCCTCGCGCCGTCGAAGAGGAGCGGCATCGCCACGTTCTCCTCGATCGTCAGCGTCGGCATCAGGTTGAAGAACTGAAAGACGAAGCCGATCCGCCGGCGCCGCTGAAGCGTGCGATCGGTGTCGCTCATCTTCGACATCTCGGCGCCGTCGACGCGCACGACGCCCTCGGTCGGGAGGTCGAGCCCGCCCGCGAGGTGGAGGAACGTCGACTTCCCCGAGCCCGAGCGGCCCATCACGGCCACGAACTCGCCGGCGGCGACCGTCAGCGTCAGGCCGTCGAGCGCCGCGACGTCGCGCGCGCCCTGCCGGTAGACCTTTCGCACCCCTTCGAAGCTGATCACGCTCTTTCGTCTCTCTTCGTTCCCTTCGTCACGGGATCCACTCGTCGAGTTCGATCGTCCACTCCCCTCCCGATCTTCCCTTCCACTTTTCCTCGGGGACGTAGGTTCCGCCCGCCGCATCGAGCACCCGCTTCATGAACCCCTCGCCGGGGTCGAAGTCGGTTCCCGTCAGCGTCCGGCTCCGGCCCCACCGCTTCTTGGCCTGGCCATGCGAGAAGACGCCGCGGCAGTCGTCGATGTCGGCGTTCGTCAGCGGGATTCGGTGCGCCGCCGCGAGCTCCTTCAGCAGCTCCACGACCTTGGCGACCTGCGGCTCGTTGGCCAGCAGCGACTTCTGCCCCATGCCGACGATTTCAATCTGGACGCAGGTCTCGTTGGTGCCGCCCGCCGCGGCGACGACGTCGCGCAGCGAGTCGACGATCTGGTACGCCTTGCCGTCGACGTCGACGATGATGTGCGGGCCGAACCCGTCGTTCTCCCACGCCTGGATCGCGTCGGCCAGCGTCCCCGTGTAGGTGAAGTGCAGGACGATTCCTCGAATCTCCGGCATTCTCCCCCGATCGATGTACTTCTGCCGGAACGAGTCTGGCTGCATCCCGTTCTCCGATTCGCAGCAGCGCAGCTCCACCCGCGCCGGCGGCGTCAAGTCCCGCCCCTTCGTCGCCTTGGCGACGGCGCGCCGGGTCGCCTGCATGACGCACCAGCCGTCGGCGGACCGCGCGTACCACTTTTCCTCGTGAAAGAAGGTCCCGCCGATCCGCGTCAGGATGGCCTGGACGAACGGTTCACCGGGCTCCCATCCGCTCTCCGTTTCGCCGCGGCGCAGACCGCCGAAGCGGTACTTCACCTGCGTGTGCGAGAAAACGCCGGCGCGCGTGATGACGTTTTCGTTCGACGCGAAGATGCGGTAGTGCCTCACCAGCAGCCCCGCGATCTCCGCGCAGGAGGCGACCTGCGCTTCGGTGGCGTCGTTCACGCCGGCGACGATCGAAAGGTGGATCGCGACATCGTCCATGGCTCGCGCGGCCCTCGCCCGGCGGTCGAACGGCACGAGCTGGTAGGCCGCTCCGTCGGTGTCGATGAGCACGTGCACCGAGAGCGCGCGCTTCTTCATTTCGACGATCGCCCGGTCGAGCGACAGGCCGCTGGTTGAGTGGAGCACGATCGCCTGGGGCCGAAGGGGCGCCGAAGCGCCGCCGAGCAGCCGCGGCGCGAGGCGCTTCACGAGCTCGTCGGGCAGCGGCTCGGGCGCCGGCGGCGGGTCGAGCGGCTCTTCCGGCACCGGCGCCGGACGCGCGATGGCGGACGGCAGGGGGATCGGGATGCGCGACCGGACGGCCATCAACGCGGCGCCCGCGAGGACGAGGGGCACGACGATGAATCCCGCGAATCGCACTGGCCGTAATCTACGGGCGGGGTGCGCGTTCCGCAACGAAGCACTCCTTGAGGGAGCGCCCGCCGTGGTTATAATGCGGCCCAAACTTGGGGAACCACTCATGAAGATCACCGCCGTCATCGCCCTGGTCCTGGCCGCGTCCTCCGCCGCCTGGGCGCAGGAGAAGTTCACCTACAAGGACAACAAGGAGCAGGACGGCATCCGGATCATCAAGATCACCTGGAAGACCATCACGTACGAGTACCTCTCCCAGCCCGGCTCCTCCCAGACGGAGGACATGAGCAAGGTCGCCTCGTTCGAAATCGAGCAGACCCACAAGACCGCCGACTTCATCCGCGGCGAGGACTTCCTCCGCCGCGGCGAGAACCGCGAGGCGGTCGACGCCTTCGTCCGCGCCAAGACCGACGCGAAGGCCGACCCGGTCATCCAGGACATGGCCCGCTGGAACATCATCCAGGCGTGGGCGGCCCAGGGCGACACCGCCCGCCTCGGGGACGCCGTCTCGAACCTGCGCAAGGAATCACCGGAGTCCTATTACACGCCCATGGCGTACGAGCTCCTCGCCGACTACGCCAAGCGCGTCGGTGACATGAGCCTCCTCGCGAAGGTCGTGAAGGAACTCGATGAGGCGGGCAAGGCCAACGGCGTCCCCGACTGGTCCAAGAAGGCGGAGCTCATCTCCGCCACCGTCCTCGAGGGCCAGGGCAAGTTCAAGGAGGCCAGCACCGTCTACAAGAAGTTCACGAGCGAGAAGGGCGACGTCGGGACCGACGCGAACCTCGGCCTCATGCGCTGCCAGTCGGCGTCAAGCGACTGGGCCGCGCTCAAGGGCAAGTGCGACGACATCCTCAGCAACACCAAGGGGAAGGATGTGCGCCTGCTGATGGGCGCCTACCTCGGACGCGCCGACATCGCGCTCTTCTCCGACAAGAAGAACAAGGACGCGTTGCTCGGCTACCTGCTCGTCACCGACGTTCTCTCGGCCCGCGTCGCCGATCCGCAACTCGCGCACGAGATCGCCCTCAGCCACGGCGCCATCGCCTGCGCGAGGATGGCGATCGAGGCGAAGGACGCGGAGACGAAACAGACCTACAAGCAGCGCGCGCTCGAACTCGTCACCGAGGCGAAGAACCGCTTCGGCCAGAGCGGCCTCACCCAGCAGGCGGAGGCCGAGGTCAAGGCCGTAAAGTAGACCGACAGACCGGAAGACCGTAGACCGTGGACCGTAGACCGTGGACCGTAGACCGCCACCACGATCCGACGGTTCCACGGCTCTGACGGTCTACGGTCTTACGGCTTTCGCTGAACCCGCCGCCGCGGCCTTCGTTCGATCCCCCATGAAGCAGTTTCTGACGATCGCCACCCTCCTCTCCCTGTCCACCTCCGCCTGGGCCCAGGACAAGATCATCCTGCGCGGAAAGGACGCCGCCATCGACGGCATCCGGATCACCCGGGTCACCTGCAAGAAGGTCTTCTTCGTCTACCTCGGCCAGGACGGAGGCGAGCAGAGCGAGGAGATGCCGAAGGTCGCCTCGTTCGAAATCGAGCCGGGCCACAAGAGCAGCGACTTCCTCCGCGGCGAGGAGTTCCTGCGCCGCGGCGAGTGGAAGGAAGCCATCGATGCGTTCCTGCGCGTCAAGAACGACTCGAAGGCCGCCCCGGTGCTTCACGACATGGCGCGGTGGAACGTCATCCAGGCGTGGTCCGGCGTCGGCGACATCGAGCGGCTGACCGGCGCCGTCGCGAGCCTGCGCAAGGAGTCGCCCGACTCGTCCCACACGCTTCGCGCGTACGAGATCCTCGCCGATGCCCTGCGGCGCTCCGGCAAGCTCGACCTGCTCGCCAAGGTCGGCAAGGAGATCGAGGAGGCCGGCAGGCAGAACGACATGCCCGACTGGAGCCGCGCGGGTGAGCTCGTCGGGGCCGGCGTGCTGGAGGCGCAGGGGAAGTTGAAGGAGGCGATCGCCGTCTACAGGAAATCCACGGGCGAGAAAGGCGACGTCGGCATCGATGCGAACCTCGGCCTCATGCGATGCCAGTCGGCCGCCAAGGACTGGCCGGCGCTCAAGAACGCGGCCGCCGCGATTCTCGCCAACCCGAAAGGCAAGGACGCGCGGCTCCTGATGGGCGCGTACCTCGGCCGTGCCGACGTGGCCATGTACGCGGACAAGAACTTGAAGGACGCGCTGCTCGGCTACCTGCTCGTCACCGACGTGCTTTCCGGCCAGGTCGGCGAGCAGACGCTCGAGATGGAGATCGCCATGAGCCACGCCGCCATCGCCTGCGCGAGAATGGCCGGCGAGGCGAAGGACGCCGAGTCGAAGCAAACCTACAAGGGCCGCGCCGGGGAGCTCCTCGTCGAGGCCAGGAGCCGCTTCGGCGAGAGCGGCCTCACGCAGCTGGCGGAGACGGAGATCAAGAACGTCAAATGAGACCGAGCCATTGCGAGTCGGCCACGACATGAATGAGGGAGTGGCTGTTGCTGGACACGCGTGGGTCTGTTCCAACGCGAGACAGCAACTTCCGGCCCCGGACCGGGTTTCATTGACGGCCGGTGGAGCGGGGATCGCCGATGTCTCGAAAGGACCGCCATGGTCTCCCGCCTGCTCGCCCTCCTCCTCGGTCTCCTCGTCCTCGCCCCGAAATCGGGCGATTCTCTCACGATCGACGGCACCGCCTGGAGGGTGGCATTCCTCCGCGTGAAGGGCGAGACCGCGATTGCCTGCGCGTGCTATGACGGCCGCATCGTCTGCATCGATCCGGCCGGCAAGACGCTCTGGTCGGCGCAGACAGGCGCGTTCCCGTACGACCTCGCTGCCGCCGATCTCGACGGCGACGGACGCGACGAGGTGCTCGTCGCCACCGCGGCGGGCAGCGTCCACGCGTTCGGGTGGAACGACAAGGCCCGCGAGCGCTGGGTCTTCCGGACGCAAGTTCCCCTTCCCCTCTACGCCGTCTGTGCCGCGACGGTGAAAGAGAAGCCGCCCCGCATCTTCTGCGGCGGACCCGAGGGACGCCTCTACGAACTGTCGGCGGACGGCGCGCGTCGGGCGACGCATGATCTCGCCGGGCCGCTCCGCTGCCTGGCCGCCGGAGACGTGACGGGCGACGGCACGGACGAGGTCGTCGTCGGCCTCATGGGCGTGAAGCGCCCCATCGTCGTCTTCGGTGGGACGGACCGCCTCGAAGAAGTGTGGAGCGCAGCGACGGGAGCCCGCCAGGCAGGCGAGAAAGCGATCGGCCTCTACTCACTCTGCGCGGCGGACTTCGACGGCGACGGCAAGGCGGAGGTCGCGTTCGGCAGCGGCTTCCGGACGCCCGGCGCGGGGCTCGTCGATTCGTCGGGGAAGCTCCTCTGGTTCGAGCGGATCACGACCGATCGCATGACGACCAGCTTCGTCGCGGCGACGAATGCGGACGAAAAGCGGGGCGGGCTGGAGCTGGCGGTCCTCAACGGGTCGCAGATCACGATCCTGGCGCGCGACGGCACGCGACTCACCGAGGCCGCGGCGCCTTTCGGCTTCACCCACCTGGCGGCTTCACGCTCCGGCGCGATCGTGCTCGGTTCACGGATGGAAGGCGATGCGACCGTCTACCGCGTCCAGGCCGCGTCGCTCGGCAAGGAGCTCGCCGCGCTCCGACCCGGCCCCGCGTTTGCCCGGATCGAGCGGACCATGGACGAACTGCGCGCGCAGGCGGCCAAGGTCGACGCCCCCGTCCCGCCCCCGGGCGGCCTCCCTCCCTTCCGGGTCCGGCTCGGCAACGCCCGCCCGGGCGCCCGGGTCGATGCGCTCAAGACGCAGCTCGCCGCACGCCGCCAGCAGTTCCCCTATCCCAATCTCGTCTTCTACTTCTCCCTCCTGCCGCCGGGCAAGATCGAACGCAAGGGCGAGAAGGCGGAGGGAACGCTCGTCGACACCGCGCGAGAACTCGAGAAGCAGGGCATTGCCTTCTCGCTCGTCGTAGGCCACGGCGAAGACATCCTCGTCCCGCTCGACGAGGCGCGCGCGATCGCCAAGGCGGCGCCGACCTGCCTGCTCTTCTTCGAGACCTCCGAACAGGCCTTCCCGGGTGAAGGCGGACGCGACGCGCTTCGGAAGTTCATGGCCGACTACTGGCTGCCCCTGATGGATCTCTGCAAGGAGCAGGGCCGCCAGGCCGAGCTCAAGGAGAAAAACGCGTGGTGGGCCGCGGTCCCATCGATGAAGGACTTTTCCGGGCTCATCGATCCCAGGCGGCAGGGGGTGCTCATCGCGAGCGCGGAGGATTCCAACGGCCGATGCCCGGAGCTCAACCTCGCGGGCCGCGTCGGCCTCTACCTCGCGGGCCGGGCGTCGATGAAGACCGTTCTGATCGAGGACATGTACAACTGGAACCGCGCGTTCGAGTACGACTACCCGACGGCCGGCCACCCCTTCGTCCGGACCGCCGTCGCGCAAATCGTGCTTGGCTCGTCGCATCTGCGCGTCAAGGGCTCGGTCGAGGGGGCCGGCGACGATGGCGCGTCGGCGCTCGACGGCGTCGAGGCCGTCCTCCTTCATCTCATCGGCAAGGGGATCCTCCTGCCTCCGACCCCGGCCCAGATGGCGGGGCTCTCACCCGTCGTCTTTGAAATGACGGAGCCTCACGAGATGTGGAAGCGGGACCATCTTGCGCAGACCGACGCTGAGCATCTCCGCGGCGGGTCGATCTCGCCCGCGGAGGCGTCGCGCACGGCGGAGTACGCCGGCGGGCTCTTCATCGGGGCGGCGAGCTGGCGCGGCATGTCGCCCCCGGGGCCCCACTCGGCGATGCGTCTGCTGCTGTCGCAGGAACGTCACGGACTGAATTTCATCCCCGCCACGCCCTACGGCTTCTTCGCCATCGTTCCGCAGGGGGCCGCCACCGATCGGCTGCCGTGGGTGAAGCGCCGCATCGCGACCGACGGCGTGCGCGTCTTCGACGGCTCCCGCGCCCTGCTGGGCGAGGAGGCGTCGCGGTTCGTCGTGAACGCGTTCGAGGAACAGGCGGCGTCGATGCCCTTCAGAGCGCAAGGTACGGTCTTCCTGCAGGCACAAATCGTGTCGGACGGGCGGTGGCGCCTGACGCTGATCGACCCGGGGTTCCTCGACCCTGCGGACCGCGAAGCGGTTGTGCGCGTGCAAGCCCCGGGCGCGACGGAAGCGGTCGACTTGATCGGCGGCGGACGGATTCCCATCAAGGACGGGACGCTGCGCCTGACGGTTCCGGCCGGGTCGTTCCGGATCCTGGAGGTGTGCGGGAGGTAGCGACGCGCGCGATGTATCATTCCGGCGTGAGAACCCAGGCCGCCGCAAAGGTGGAGCCCGCTCCCCAGCCGCTGCCCGAAGTCGATGCGCGGACGGCTCTTGCAGCGCAGGTGGCGGAGCTGCGGATCGAGGCGTGTTCGCACCCGTCCTCGCCCGTCGTCGCGTGCAGCCGCCACGGCTTCATGTCCGCCGTGCATGCGGCGTTCACCGACCATCGCGGATTCGCGATGTCGCCCGACATGCTCTGGCTGCTCGTCGTGCAGGGGGCCGCCGGGTTCCTCAACCAGCAGGGTCACGCCGGCCCGAAGGAGAAGATCGTCGTCCGCCGCGACGACTTCGTGAAGGGCTCGCCGGACAACCCGTGGCCTGAGATTTTTCCGCTCTTCACCGACATGATCCGGAAGGTCGCCGGCCCGGAGATCCACGACGCCTTCGTGACCCGGTTCTCGACGACGGGGCCGGTCGAGCTGGCCGCGCAGCAGATCGTCCTCATGGATGCGATGAAGAGCCGTTTCGACTACCTGCTGCAGACGCTCTGCGGCATCCCGTTCGTCACGCTCGAGGGCGACCCGGCCGACTGGGCGCGCCTGCGCGACCGCGCGGGGGTGCTGGGACGGACGCTGCGAATCACGGACTGGACGGACCGCCTGGCGCCGACGCTGGACCGGATCGCGGCGAACGCGGCGGGACGCGACGACGCCGACCTCTGGAACGGCATGTACAAGTGGAAGTCGAAGAGCGGCGGCGACATGATCACGGGCTGGCTGGTGGACTTCTTCCCGTTCCTCGTCGGCCACGAGGGCACGATCCCCAACCCGTGGAAGCAGGAGATCCAGGACTGGAACCTGCCGAGCGGCTTGAGCCGCGCGCCGGTCCTGTGGCAGTACCTGACGGAGGAGATCCCTCTGCAGTTCGTGTCGGGCTTCGCGGGATTCACGCAGGATGCGACGTCGTTCGCGGTGCGGCCGCGCATCGGCTGGGCGGTCGCGCAGGAGGCCGCGCGCGGCCACGCCGGGATCGCGTACCGGCCGAACCGGATGATCTGGATGGTCGTGCCGGGCAGCGGGGCCCTGCAGGCCGGCCTGCGCACGCGTGACGTGCTCGTCGATCTGCCCGACACCACGCAATGGGTGCACGGCCAGGTCGTCACCATCACCGTCGAGCGGGACGGCAAGCCGCTGGCGGTCGAGGTGACCCTCGGCTCGGGCGAGTGGCGCTCACTGTTCAAGGACGGCGCGCTGTAGATTCACGGGTAGACCGTGATGGTCTCGTCTCGCACGCTCGTGTCATGGAAGAGCGGCGTCATGTCCGACTCGCGGTAGATGTTGATCTCGACGGACGCCGCGAACTCCCGGGTGAATCGCGTCCCCGCCGGAACGCGGAAGGTGTCGTTGACCCAATACCCTGTCGTTTCGTAGCTCTCGCTGTCCGGGTCGTACGTCGATCCCGTGTAGACCCAGTACCCCACGAGCACGAGGGCGGTCGACGTTCCCTGGTTGTCGATCGTGAGCTCGTAGCCGACGTCGCAGCCCGTCAGCGCCGCCAGGAGCCCGAGGACGGCGATCCGCTTCACGCAAAGGAAAGCGCGCGACGTCGCGTGGAGTTCTCGGATTCCTTACGGCTTCATCAACGTCTCCGCCCATTCGCCGAGAATCTTGCCGTAGATCTCGACGTCGCCCCCGTCGCGGCCGAACGACGGCGGGAAGAACATCGCCACTCCGCGCCTGCAGACCGGCGTCGTCAACCACCCGCTCGTCTTCGCGTCGCCCTCGGTGAACTTGAACGCGACCGTCTTGCCCTTGAAGTCGTACTTCTCGTCGAGCTCGTCGAACTTGAACGGGATCGCGGTCTTCGGCTGGTGCTTCGCCACGAGCTGCTCCAGCTGCGCCTTCGCCTGCCTGACCTGCGTGCGGCTGAAGCCGAACCACGCCACCTCGCAGACGGCGAGCTCCTCGCCGCCGATCGTCTCGCTGTGGTTGCGCAGGGTGAGGATGAAGTTCGCCGCACCCTTCGGGCCGACGCCCGCGGCCTCGCGGACGTGGACGAGATACTCGTCGTAGTACTTCTTCGCCCGCTCCGTTGTCTGCGCCGGCCCCAGTGACCCGTCGCCGGCGACGATGCCCTCGGTTCCGCGATCGATGTTGATCCAGATCTTGCGGTCCTTCTTGTCGCGATGCGCGTGGCCCAGGAATAGACCCGACTCGAGATTCGCCGAGACGACGCGCGCGAGCCGTCCGGAGTCCGTCTCCCACTCAGAGTAGGGGCTGCTCACGACCACGCCCGGCGCCTTCTTCGTCGTCGCGTACCGCTCCATCCACGGCGGGGGCAGCGCGTCGCCCGCGACGTCGGGCCGCTTCGCCCACGCGACCGCCGACTTCACGTCAGCCGCCGACAGCGCGCGCGGTTTCGCGACGGCGTCCGCGCTCGCCGACGACCCCGCCTTCACGTCGACCCCGCCCTTCGAGTTCTTGAAGTGGACGAGCCCCTCGCTGACGATGAGAACCGTCCGCTTTCCTTCGACGGCGACGTCAAACGACGTGCCGCGGACTTCGACCTCGGCATGCGCCGTGGCGACGACGAACGCCGTCGTGCGCGCCGCGACCGTGAAGAACGCCTCGCCCTTCTCGACGGTGATCCGCACCGCGCCGGTGTCGCGCTTCTCCAGCCGCATCGAGGAGTCTTCGCGCAGCACGACCGCGTATTCCGTGCCGACATCGAACGACGCCATCTGGAGCCGTCCGGTCGAGATGAGCTCGTCCTTCGAAACCTCGCCGCCGGTCAGCGAGCGGCTGCCGACCTGCCCCGCTCCCCGGACCGCCGTGAGCACGGTGGCGACGCAGGCTTCCTCGGCCTTCGTCGGCGGCTTCGGTTCGGGTTTTGGCTCCGGCTTGGGTTCCGGCTTCGGTTCGGGCTTCGGTTCACGGTCCACGACTTTCGGATCACGGTCTTCGGGCTTCGGTTCGGGCTTCGGCTCCGGTTTCGGGTCGCGGTCCGCGGTCTTCGGTTCACGGTCCTCCGGCTTCGGCTCGGGCTTCGCGATCTTCGGATCCTCGGGCTTCGGCGCCGGGTTCTCGGGCTTTTCCTTCTTCGTCGCCGTCTTCGGATCTTCCGGTGCGCGATGACTCATCGCCACGAAGACGATCGCGAAGAGCACGATCGCCGCCGCGGCGACGGCGTACGGCACGAGCGAGATCGCCGGCGCGGGGCGACGGATCGTCGAGTATTTCCCGGTCGGCTTCTTGACGGCGCGAAGCGTCGCGGAGCTCGTCGGCTTTCTCGGGACGAGATTCCGAACGCGGTTCGCCAGGGTCGACGGGAAGGCGCCGCTCTCATAGGTCGCCAGCGACTCGTTGAGCGCGACGAGCTCATCCTGGCACTTCGCGCACGTGGCGAGGTGCGCCTCGACGACGATGTTCTGGGTGTGGAGGTAGTCGACGAGGTCCGACTCCGTCAGGCAGCGTCCCTCGGGCGCCGGGTGGTACGCGGCGAGCGCCTTCGTCGCCGCGAGGAGTTCATCGTAGACCGCGGTGCACGCCGCGCAGGCGTGGACGTGCGCATCGACGCCGGCGGGCTTCGCGCCGTGGACGAGTTCCAGGATCTGTTCTTTGCCGGGGCACTTCATTCCGACTTCATCACCTTCTGCATCTTCTCGACGGCCCGCAGGAGCGTCGGGCTGATGCTGTTCATGTTCACGCCCGTGATCTTCGAGATTTCCTTGTACTTCATCCCCTTGAGGTAGAAGAGCTGGACGATGAGGCGCTCCTTCGGAGAGAGCGTGCCGAGCGCTTCCGCGATCGCCGAATGCTGCGCGCCGAGATCGGGCGCGTCCGCCTCCGGTTTCGCCGCCACCACGTCGCCCAGTGTCATCTGGTCACCCCGCGCCGACTCGAGCGATACGGACGCCGTCCGCTTCTTCCTCACGAAGTCGATGGCGCGCCGCCGCGCGCTGATCGCGAGCCAGGCCTTGAGGTCGTACGGCGCGCCGATCGTCCCCAGCGCACGGTAGTTGTCGCGGCAGAGGAAGGTGAAGAGGTCGTGTGCCACGTCCTCGACGTCCTGCTCGTTTGCACCTCGCCCATACATAGAGAGCGTCCGGCGAACCACGTGAAGCACGAGCTTGATGTAGCGGTTCACCAGCTCCGTCCAGGCGGCGTTCTGCCCCTGGCGAAGGGCTTCGATCAGCTCTTGCTCGCCGGTCAAAGGCCGCTCCAGAAAACGATGGGAAGGCGGGATTCGTACACGAAAACGGGCGGGAGCGCCAGAAACCGGAGGGTGGTTTTAGCTACCCGTTGGAATGCAACGAGTTACAGACGGCCGACGAGGACCAGCATCGCCGTGAGATTCACGCTGACGATGACGGCCAGCAGCAGCAACGTTGTCCACCCGTGACGCAAGGAAAGGCCGGCCACGCGCCAGATCGACCACTTCAAGATGCGTTCGCCAGTTCGTGCAGCGCTGCCGTCGAGTCCGAGCCGCCCGTCGACCGCGCAGAGCATGTCGCGCACCGAGCGGATATCGGCGGCGAATCGGCGGAGAATCACGATGACGTGCACGAGCACCCACAGAAGCACGAAGAGCCGGAAGAGAATGAACGGATCGATCGATCCGAACGCGTAGAGCGGGTCGCGCGCGACGAGCACGAGCACGACGAACGGAATGACCGCGATGACGTCGATCCACGGCGCGACGGCCAGGATCCGCTTCACAGGTTCCAGTACTTCCGCGCCAGCGCGTAGCCGAGCGACACGAGCGCCATGACCAGCGTGTAGAGCAGCACGCGATTGAGGAGCTTGAACTGTTCCTTCGTCTCCTTCGCTAGCCGCTCCTCCCACTTCTTCTCGAGCTCGCCGACGAACTCCATCGACGCCGCGCGGAGCTTCCCGATCGCGTCGTCCGTCCCCTTCGTGAGCTTCGCAACGCCCGAGTCGGTCGCGGTGTCGAGCGCCGTCCTAAGCTTGGGAAGCGACTCTTCGACCGCGCCGCTGATGCCGCGCTTGATCGCGTCGCCGGGATTCAGGTAGTCGTCGAGGCCCATCAGTAGAGTTTCTGTACTTTCGCCTGCGGGTAATAGTTCTCGCAGATCTGCACGGCGCTGAAGCCGAGCTCCGCCATGCGGTACGCGCCGTACTGGCAGAGGCCGCACGCGTGGCCCCACCCGCGCCCCGTGATGACGACCTTCTCGGCATCTTCCTGGAGGTCCTCCCACAGCGTCGACTTGATCACTCTCGGATCGACGCGGCGACGGAAGCCGTCGTTGGCGCCCATCGTCACTTTCTTCGACGAGCCGGCGACGGTGATGGCGATCTCCCACGCGTGGCCGCCGGCGAGCTTCCTCGTGATCTCGATCCTCTCGATCGCGGTCTGCGGCTTGTCGGGGAAGAGCTTCTTGACGAGGTCGACCTTCATCAGCGTCACGGTCCAGCGGAAGTGCTTCGAGCCCTCGCAGTAGGCATGGACGCCGTCGCCGCAGCGGGTGCCGTTGAGCGGCGGGATGTCGTCGGCCTCGCGGCCAAGCACGATGTGGGCCGGCTCCGTCGAACCGCCGCACGTCGACGAGAAGAACGTCTTGAAGATCCGTCCGTTGTAGATCATGAACATGCCGCGCGTGGCATCGACGACTTCGATCGCGCGGGCAGACTCGTTCTTGATGCCGAGGTAGACCTGCGAGCGGTCGTCGTCGTAGACGTCGAACTTCTCGCCCTTGACCGTCCGGAGCGTTCGCGACTTCACCTCGAACATGGCATAGGTGCGCGCGGCAATCGACTGCGCCTTGAGCGCCTCGATCCCCTGGCTCAGGCTCATCTCGCTGCCGACGACGCCCTTGAGGTAGCCCTCGAGGTCGATCTGGTTGGCGAGGGTGATCTTCGGCGCCCCGCCCTTGTCGTCGTCGCGCATGACGTGGAGTTCACCGCGATAGCGGATGCCGCCGACTTCGAGGTCGCCGTCCGCCGCCGGCACGATCCGGACGATCGGCTCCGAGGTCGCGATGGCGCCGACCCTGACCCCGTCCTGCCAGCGGAGCTCGACCGGCGCGCTCATGCCTCGGCCGCGTTCGATGACGCCCTTGTCGCCATGGATCGCGTAGTCCCCGCGGACGAGGAGCGGGGCGGCGTCGACGCGGACGAACTTCCCGAGGCCGACGAGGATCCTGGGCGGGGCGGCGACCTCCCCGACCGTGACGGGCTCGTGGTACCGGGGCCCCGCCATGCACGAGTGAAGGAAGAACGAGCCGACGACGATGCCGGCGAGCGTCAACAGCTGAAGGACCGTCTCGCGCCTCACGACTCCCTCTCTTCTTGAGATACAAATTATATCATATATTTTGTAACTTACAAAATGTAAATCACTCGGCGGGTCGCGGCACCGCGCGACGGAGGCGCGCATCATTCCTGCAGATGGCCAAGGTCTCGTGCTTCGGACAGCGTTGCTCGCTCTGCGGGACGGAGAGCCTCCAGTAGTCACCGATTTCGGAAACGATCATGAACCTAGACTTGGAGGGGCGTACGTCCGGGGCCGGACGCCATGCGCCCACGCGCAGGTTGGTGCAACGCGCCGATCTTGTGAGAGCCACCCCTAATCGCGCCAGCGGAATTCCGTAATGGCATCGCGCTGCCGGATCTTGACATCGAAGGAATCAAAAACGTCCTTTCGGCCCAAGATAAGGGGGACGTCGTCGCTCTGAGCCCACCCAAGATCCGCTTGGAGTTCGTAGTCGCCGATCCTCATCGCAACGCGGCGCATTACAAACGAGAGACTGCCCCCGATGCCGCTCAACCGCCGCAGCTTGTCGCCCGAACGTCGGGTGAAGCCAAGCACGACGCCCACGAGCCCGGAAACGATTGAGACATCTGCACCGGAGTCCACGTACATGTAGTACGGCTGCCAGCTCTCGCGGCCGACGCGCATTGCCACTTTCGCAACCGGCCGCAGCACGTGCCCGTAGGTGTCGGAGGTATCGACTTGAAAGCCGAACCGAATCGGGCCGCTCATGCTCCGGCTAGAGGACGAGGCAGTCGTCCTTCATGACTTTCCACAGCGCAATCTCGCTCTTGGGAAAGCGTTTGCGTGCGGCCGCGAGGACTTTCCGAGGGTCTTTGCCTGAGGCCGCCACCTGGCGCTCCGCCAGCGCCACGTAGTTGCCGCGATAGCGTCTGAGATCCGCCGTGCGAAACCACTCGAAGGTCGGGTCCTTTTTCCTCAACGCCGTCATGACAGCATCATACCTGCGCGTGCCCTGAGGTGGCAAATGGCGACCCGCTACTCCACGTAGCTCACGACGATCTCGCTCACTCCCGGGCACGAGATCTCGTACTCGCCCAGGTGTGCCGGAATGAGCAGCGTCTCGCCTTTCTTGAACGGCGCCGCGAGCTTGAGCTTCTCGCCGTAGTGGATCTTGCCGCCCCCGCGCACGCAGGTCATCACGAGGAACCTCGCGGGGTTCGTCTTCTCCTTCACCCGCTTCCCCTCGACGATGATCGACTCCATCACGAACTTCTCGCACTTGATCAGGAGCATCCGCTTGTACGGGAAGCCCAGGATCCGCGCCGGCTTGTACTTCGACACGCCCATCGAATAGAAGTCGCTGATCCCCATCGCCTTGTCGACGTCGAGCCCGCGCGGCTTGCCGTTCACCTTGCGGCCCCAGTCGGTCAGCCGGTAGGTGATATCGCTGTTCTGCTGCACTTCCAGCGCCACGACCCCGCCGAACGCCGAGTGGATCGTCCCCGGCGGGATGAAGATGATATCCCCCTCTTTGACTTCCATGATGTTGAGGCACTGGTCCACGGTGCCCGACGCGAGATGCTGCCGGAACTCTGCCACCGTCGTCCCCGGCAGCACGCCGCGGATCACGCGCGCCGTCTTCGGCGCATGGACGATGTACCACGCCTCCATCTTCCCGACCGGCTCGATCTCGTACCGCTGGGCGAAGTCGTCGGTCGGGTGGACCTGGAGCGACAGCCGATCCTCCGCGCACAGGAACTTCACCAGGAGCGGAAACCGCGTCGAGAAGCGCATCGAATGCTCGTCGCCAAGCACCTGCTTGGGCCAGCGCTTGATGAGGTCGTCCAGCGTGAGTCCCTTGTGCGGACCGGCGACGATGACGCTCGTCTCCTTGCCCCGATGCGACATCTCCCACGACTCTCCGCAGCTCGAGGGCGCGCCGGTCTTCCCCAGGACCTTCTTCAGGCCGTTTCCGCCCCAGACCTTCACCTTATAGATTTCCTTGAACCGGATCGGGTAGAGAGGCGGTGCGGCGTTGGCGGCGGCCCCCTTCGACCCCTTCGATCTCTTCGATCGCTTCGAGGAGGCCTTTGGCATGGCGGGGATTCTAAGGACTGGATGAGGGAAATCAACCTCTTCCGCCGCGAGGCGGAAGAGGTTGTCTCGCCGTAGCCCGCGAAGCACGTCGCGCTTCTTCTCGCGTCGGCGAAGGCGGACCCGGTCCGCCGCGAGGCGGAACTCCCGAGCCTCCACGGCGTCCAAGACGTATCATTATCAGGACCATGAAACACCTCCTCGCCGCCCTCTTGCTTCTCGCGCTCGTCGCCCCCGCCACCTCGCGCGCGCAAGACTGGAAGAAAAAAGTCGACCAGGAGCGCGTCAACAACGCCGTCAAGAAGGGCACCGACTTCATGCTCCAGATGGCGGGCGGTGCCACCGGCAAGTTCCCCCACCCCGACCTCCAGAAGGCCGGCCAGACCGTCGAGTTCCGCTACACGGAGCTCGTCTACCTCACGCTCTATCACGGCGGCGTCGACCCCAACGACAAGCAGATGAAGGGGCTCCTCAAGATCATCCTCTCGACCCCCGTCGAGCGCACCTACCTCGCCGCGCTCCAGGCCATGGTGCTTCAGCTCATCGACCCGTGGAAATACCAGGACCGCCTCGCCCACATCGCGCAGTTCCTCGTCGACAACCAGTGCGCCAACGGCCAGTGGTCGTACGGCGAGGCGCTCGCCGACCAGCCGCCGCCCCCGCGCAAGGAAGTGGCCACCGGGGGCACGGGCAAGGACGGCGAGCGCGATTCCGATCCCACGGCCGGTCGCGGCAACAAGCCGATCAAGGCGACGCTGGAACAAATCACCATCAAGCGGAAGGAAAAGAAGGGCCCCGAAACCGGCGACAACTCGAACTCGCAGTACGCCGCGCTCGGCATCCGCGCCTGTCACGACGCCCACGTCCGACTCCCGAAGGAAACGATCGCCGCCGCGCAGAAGTGGTGGGAGTCGACCCAAGGCAAGGACGGCGGGTGGGGCTACCGCAAGGACGAGGCAAGCTACGCCTCGATGACCGCCGGCGGCATCGGCGCCCTCGCGATCTACAACTTCGTCGGCGGCGGCGCGGCCAACGGCGGCACCTCGATCCCGAAGGGCATCGGCTGGCTCAACACGAACTACAGCGTCAGCGAGAACGCGAAGTACCAGTACGCCAAGGTGCACTACTTCTACTTCATGTACGCCCTTGAGCGCGCCGGCGTCTTCCTCGCCGTCGACTACATCGGCAAGCACGACTGGTACGCCGACGGCGCCAACCGGCTCCTGGAGGACCAGAAGAACAACGGGTCGTGGGGCAACGACATGATGCTCGACACCTGCTACGCGATCCTCTTCCTGCGCCGGGCGTCGCGCCCGCTCCGCCCCGTTGCCACCAGCGTCGAACGCCGACCGACTCCGGAAGACGACAAGTGAAGTGACATCGATAGGCCTGCATGGAGCGGTAGTCGAATAGGCGGCATGGGTATGCTTGCATTCATGGGTATGCTTGCATTGAGCGGTAGTCGAATAGGCGGCATGGATATGCTTGCATTGAGCGGAGCGCCGCGAAGCGGCGCGTAGTCGAAATGGCCAAGCCTGACACCGACCTCGCCCGCCAGGCCGAGACGCTCTTCCCGAGCGGGCCCTGGCGCGGCTACTTCGTCTACAAGGAACGGCCTGGCCGCTTCAAAATGGACCTCGACCTTCGCTTCGCCACCGGCGTCGTCCAGGGGTCTGGCAGCGACGGCGTCGGCAACTTCACGATCCGCGGGTCGTACAACGTCGAATCGCTCGAAGTCACATGGCTGAAGAGCTACGCCGCGCACACGGTCTCCTATCGCGGCTTCCGCGAAGGGCGCGGCATCTGGGGCACATGGCAGATCCGCCCCGACTGGACGGGCGGCTTCATGATCTGGCCCAAGGGCAAGGGCGAAGCAGCGCAGGAGCGCGCGTACGAGGAGGCCCAGGAGCCCGAGCCCGCCTTCGCCGCGGGCCCCGGCGCGGCGCCGCTCACCAAGACCCACGCCGACATTCGGAACGGCCTCGCGTGACGCCCGCCTCGAGCGGCGATCATCGAGTTGAGAGGCTTCATCACGCACAGATCACGGTTCCCAAGGGCGCCGAGGACGACGCGCGGGACTTCTACTGCGGCCTGCTCGGCCTTCGCGAAGTCCCAAAGCCGGAGAACCTGAAGAAGCGCGGCGGCTTCTGGATTCAACTCGACAACGCACAGGTCCACGTCGGAGTCGAGGACGGCGTCGAGCGCGCCGCCACCAAGGCGCACGTCGCCTACGAGGTGGACGACCTCGAGTCGTGGCGCCGCACCCTCACCGAGCGCGGCGTCGCGATCGTCGACGGCGAGCAGATTCCCGATCACCGGCGGTTCGAATTCCGCGATCCGTTCGGGAATCGCGTGGAGCTTCTTCAACCCACCGGGTAATATTCAACCGTGGCAGACCGCCCCCGCCGCCCCAGCTCCCTCACCAAGATCTCGATCGCCTTCACCAAGGAGCTCATTGGAAATGCGCTGGCCCGCGTCAAGCAGCTCCTCCTCGCCGGCCACGCACGCCACGTCTGCATCCAGACCCTCGACGAGGAGTTCCTCGGCCTCTCCAAGCAGATGCAGGACCGCCTCTTCGACATGGCATCGGGCAAGAAGATCCCCGACGATTTCCCCAAGGACGACATCGACAGCATGAAAGCGGTTGACACCGACACCTTCGAGCTCAACCTCAAGGGCGATCGTCCCGAGCTCGTGCGCGGGACCATCGTCCGGTTCATGGGGGGCGACTGGTACGTCCGCGCGATGCTGGGTCGGCGCCTCCTGATCCGGCGCATCGTGTAGTCCGACTTCCTCGGCCTTGACTTCACCCCCGCGCGGCCGTAGTCTTCTCGCTCTCATGTCGAAGACGTTCGCCTTCCCGTACTGGTACTGGCCCCGCGGAGGCGGGATCCGGTAGCGCTCTTCGACCGAATCGAGACGACACCGACCCGCCCCTGAGGCGGGTTTTTTTTCGGCCGCGAAGCGGCCGATCCCGAGGGAGCAGGCAAGTCGAGGGAGTTCGAGAGACGACGATGACGAAGCCCTTCATCCAGGAGATTCCGGCGGACCTCGAGACGCCGGTGAGCGCCTATCTCAAGCTCCGCGCCGGCGGGGCCCGGTTCCTCCTTGAATCGGTCGAGCAGGGCGAAAGCCTGGGCCGCTACTCGTTCATCGGCCTCGACTACCTGAAAAACCTCAAGATCCTCCAGAACCACCTGCTCGTCGATGAGCGCGGCAGCCAGTCGATCATCGAGCTCGCCGGACGGAACCCGCTGGCGGTCCTTCGGGAACAGCTCAAGCCCCTCGAGACGCACGGAGACTCGCTCCCCGGCCTCATCGGCGGCGCCGTCGGCTACGCGAGCTACGACCTGGTCCGCCACTTCGAGAAGCTGCCGTCGACGAAGCCCGACCCGCTCGGCCTCCCGCTCGCCAACTTCTACGTGACCGCCACGCTCGCCGTCTTCGACCACCTGAAGCGGCGCATGCTCCTCGTCTCGATCGCGCCCGACGCGCCGCGCAGGGTCGCGGAGGTCCGCGACCTGCTCCGCCGTCCGCTGCCCGTCGATGCGGTGGCGCCGCCCGCCGCCACGAAGCGCGCGACGTTCACCAGCAATCTCAGCGAGGAGCAGTTCGTCCACGCGGTCGGCACCGCGAAGGAGCACATTCGAGCCGGCGACATCTTCCAGGTCGTCCTCTCGCGCCGCGAGTCGGGCGAACTCCACGTCGACCCGTTCCAGGTCTACCGCGCCTTGCGCATCCTCAATCCGTCGCCCTACATGTTCTTCCTCGACTTTGGCGACTACCAGCTCGTCGGCTCGTCGCCCGAAGTCCACGTCAAGCTCGCCGGCTCGACGGCGATGCTCCGGCCGATTGCAGGCACGCGGAAGCGAGGGGAGACCGATGCCGAGGACCGCGCGCTCGAGAAGGAGCTGCTCGCCGACGAGAAGGAGCGCGCCGAGCACCTGATGCTCGTCGACCTGGCGCGCAACGATCTGGGCCGCTGCTGTACCTATGGGTCGGTGAAGCCGGGCGACTTGTTCACGGTCGAACGCTACAGCCACGTCATGCACCTTGTCTCGCAGGTCAACGGCGACCTCGCCAGGGGGCAGGACCAGTACGACCTCTTCGCAAAGACCTTTCCGGCCGGAACCGTCAGCGGCGCCCCGAAAGTCCGCGCGATGGAGATCATCGACGCGCTCGAACCCCACCGTCGCGGGCCGTACGCCGGCACCGTCGGCTACTTCAGCCTCTCGGGCGACAGCGACATGTGCATCACGATCCGGACGATCCTGGTGAAAGAGCGCATCGCCCATCTCCAGGCCGGCGCCGGCATCGTCGCCGACAGCGATCCGAAGTCGGAGTGGCAGGAGACGACCAACAAGATGGCCGCGCTGAAGAAGGCGATTTCGATCGCGGAGGAGGGGCTGTGACGAAGACCCCGTCTTGCTTTGTTCCTTCTGCCTTGTCCTTCGCTCTTCTTTCTTTTTCCCTTTTGTCTTTCCTTCCGACTTCTTTCTTCCTTCTTCCGACTTTCGTATGAAGCGGGTGCTGATCGTCGACAACTACGACTCCTTCGTCTACAACCTCGCCCAGTACTTCGGCGAGCTGGGGTGCGAGGTCGAGGTCCGCCGCAACGACGCGATCACCGTCGCCGACGCGGAGAAGTGGAATCCGACGCACGTCGTCATCTCGCCTGGGCCCGGCCACCCCAAGGACGCACGAGCGTCGCTGGACCTCATCAGGCACTTCAGCGGCAGGAAGCCGGTCCTCGGCGTCTGCCTCGGCCACCAGGCGATCGGAATGATCCACGGCGGCGAGATCGCCCGCGCCGATCGGATGATGCACGGCAAGACGTCGAAGATCTACCACGACGGCAAGGGGCTCTACCGCGGCCTGCCCAACCCGTTCGACGCGACGCGGTACCATTCGCTGATCGTGAAGGAGGAAAAGCTCCCGACGACGCTCGAGATCTCCGCGCACACGAGCGAAGGTGAAGTGATGGGGCTGCGCGTGAAGGGCGTCGCCGTCGAGGGCGTCCAGTTCCATCCCGAGTCGATCATGACCACGTCCGGCAAAGAGCTGATCCGGAACTTCCTCGAGATGGCAACATGACTTGTCATGAGCGAGGGGAGGCGCGCAAGCGCTCCCGAGTCGAATGATCTTGGATGAGATTGTCTCCTGGAAGAAGAAGGAGCTGGTCAAGGCGAAGGCCGACCGGCCCGCGGCCGATTTGAAAGCGAAAGCGAAGAGCGCCGCGCCGCTCAAGCCGTTCTCGCTTCGCCAGGCGGGGAGCGTCTCGATCATCGCCGAGATCAAGCGCGCGTCACCGACCAAGGGTGTCCTCAAGGCCGATCTCGACCCGAAGAAGCAGGCCGAGGCGTACGCCGAAGGCGGCGCCCGAGCAATCAGCGTCCTCACCGATTTGAAGTTCTTCCAGGGCTCCGTCGACGATCTCCGCGCGGCGCGCAGAGCCGTCGATCTCCCGGTGCTCCGGAAGGACTTCATCATCGACGACTACCAGCTCCTCGAAACGCGCGTCATGCTCGCCGACTGCGCGCTTCTCATCGTGCGCATCCTCGAGAAGCGCCAGCTCGCCGACTACGTCGCGATGGCCCGCGAGGATCTCAAGCTCGCGACGCTGGTCGAGACCCACACCGAGAAGGAAGTCGAGGCGGCGCTCGACGCCAGGGCCTCGATCATCGGCATCAACAACCGCGACCTCGACACGTTCACCGTCTCCCTCGAGACCACGGCCCGGCTCCGGCGATTTATTCCGCCGGAGGTCGTCGTCGTGAGCGAAAGCGGCATCGGCAAACGTGACGACCTCGTCCTCCTGAAGGCGATGAACGTCGATGCTGCATTGATCGGCGAGGAGCTGGTGACATCGGATGACCCTGCTAAGAAGCTTGGAGAACTGCTCGATGAGCGTCCGCGGCGTTAGGGGCGCGACGACGGTGGGCCGGAACACGCGCGACGAGATCGGCGCGCGCGCGGTCGAACTCGTTCTCGCCCTGCTCGACAAGAACCGGATCAGGACCGGCGACATCGCCGCGGCCTTTTTCACCCTCACGCCCGATCTCGACGCCGACTTCCCCGCCCACGCCGTCCGCCGGCTCGGCGATCAGTGGCGCCACGTCCCGCTCATGTGCGCGAGTGAAATCCCCGTCGGGGGAGCCCTGCCCCGCGTGCTGCGGGTGATGCTGCTCGTCAACACCGACATCCCGCCGTCCAAGATTCGACATCAGTACCTGGGAGGCACGGAATGCCTAAGACCGGATTTGGCGCAGAACGCGACTCCGGGGAAAACCCGGAAGCGGTCCACCCGGAACTCTCGGAATACGAAAGCCTCCGACGGAGCTCGGCCATGATCATCGTGATGAAGGCCGGCAGCCCGATGAAGGACATCTCCGCGGTCCTCAAGGCCATCGAGGCACACGGCCTCAAGCCGCACCTCTCCAAGGGTGACGAGACGACGATCATCGGCGTCATCGGCGACGAGCGGAAATGCGACGCCGCCAATTTCTCGACGCTCCACGGCGTCGAGCGCGTCATCCCGATCCTCAAGCCGTTCAAGCTCGCCAGCCGCGATTTCCAGCCGAAGGACACGATCGTCAAGATCGACGACGTCACCGTCGGCGGCGGGCGGTTCGTGACGATGGCGGGCCCGTGCGCCGTCGAATCGCTGGAGCAGGTGATCGAGACCGCCCGGCGCGTCCGCAAGGCCGGGGCGCAGATCCTGCGCGGCGGCGCCTTCAAGCCGCGCACATCGCCCTACGCCTTCCAGGGCCTCGGCAGGAAAGGGCTCGAGATCCTTGCCGTCGCGAAGAAGGAGACCGGCATGCCGGTCGTCACCGAGGTGATGGCGGTCGAGGACGTCCCGCTCGTCGCGGAGTTTGCCGACATCCTCCAGGTCGGCGCGCGCAACATGCAGAACTTCAACCTGCTCGACGCGTGCGGGAAGCAGCCGAAGCCGGTCCTGCTCAAGCGCGGCATGATGTCGACGATCGAGGAGCTGCTGCTCTCCGCGGAGTACATCCTCTCGCGCGGCAACCCCAACGTGATCCTCTGCGAGCGCGGCATCCGGACCTTCGAGAAGTACACGCGCAACACGCTCGATATCGCCGCGGTGCCCGTCGTGAAGAAGCTCTCGCACCTTCCGATCGTGATCGATCCGAGCCACGCGGTGGGCGTGCGCGATTACGTGGCGGCCGTCGCCAAGGCCGGCGTCGCCGTCGGTGCCGACGGCATCATCGTCGAAGTGCATCCCCACCCCGACAAGGCGCTGTGCGACGGACAGGAAAGTCTGACGCCGGACGAATTCGCGAAGCTGATGGACGAGCTCCGCCCCATCGCGAAAGCCGTGGGGCTCGAAATGCCGCGATGAGAAGCGTACAAACGACTCATCCCGCCGAAGCCTGCTACCTCCCGCAGCAGGGTTGGGACGGCGAAGGCGGATGATTGTCGCGATCATCGGCCTGGGCCAGATCGGTGCTTCGCTTGCCGCAGCGCTCAAGAAGCGCAGGCTGGCGCGGGTCGTTGGAATCTCCCGCCGGCCGGCCACCGTTCGCGAGGCGCTCCAGCGCCGCCTCATCGACGAGGCCGGGGACGTCGACACCGCCGACGTCGTCGTTCTCGCGACACCGGTTCGCACGCTCATTTCGCAGCTCAAGCCGGCGGCTCGGCGCATGAAGCGCGGCGCGATCCTCACCGACGTCGGCAGCACGAAGGAGGCGATCGTCCACGCCGCGAAAGGCCTCCGGTTCGTTCCCGGCCATCCGATGGCGGGGAGCGAGAAGGCCGGCATCGCCGGCTGCGATCCCGACCTCTTCGTCGGCCGCCCGTGGGTGCTCCTGCCCGGCCCGGGCCGCGACGTGATCGCGCGGCTGGTCCGCGGCGTGGGCGCGAAGCCCGTCTTCCTCGCGAGTGCGGCGGAGCACGACCGCATCGTCGCGGAATGCTCGCATCTCCCGCACCTCATGGCCTATGCGCTCATGGGCCTTGGCGCCGATCTCCGCTACACCGGCGGCTCGTTTCGCGACGCGACGCGCGTTGCGCTAAGCGACGTCGAGATGGTCCTCGACTTCCTGCTGACCAACCGCCATCTTCGGCCCGTCGCTCGCCGCCTCGCGCGTGAACTCATGCGCCTCGCCTCGTCGGATGCGCGGTCCCTCCGCCTTGCGCTGCGCCGCGCCCGTGACCGTCGCTCCAGCCTCTGATCTGCGTCTCTTCGTTCCCTCTCTCCCTCTCTCCCTCTTTCCCTCTCGGGCTCCCATTAATGGGTTCGGTCTGATAAAGTGCCTCTCTTCCACCGTCCAAGAAGAGAGATAGGGACGCGTCCTCGGTGATGACCCGATTGCTGCCGCTCGTTCTCACTCTCGCGGCGTTTCTCGCCGCGCCGGGGCTCCTCTTCGCCCAGCAGGAGGCGTGGGAAGGCAAGATCGTCGACGACGTCCGGGAGGCCGGCTGGAGCCGCTATCGATTCAAGAATTCGCGTGACCAGCTCGAACTCCGCAAGGGCGCGACGTACACCAAGGAAAAGCGCGACCGCGACTACCATACGCTCTTCAAGACCGGCCACTTCAGCGACGTCGACATCAAGCCCGATCCGAGCTACCACACCTGCCCGGATCACCCCGCGGAACGCATCCCGAAAGACAGGAACTGCCAGGTGAGGGGCTGCCTTAAGCTCGCGGTGCCCGGACCCACCATCACGGTCATCGTCAAGGTCACCGAATACGAAATCGTCCGCGACGTCATCTTCAGCCCCATCACCGCGTTCCCCATCAACTCGCTGCGCAACGGTCTGCGTCTCAATCCGAATGAGAACCTCAATCCCGTTCTCCTCAAGAGCGACTACGACTACCTCCGCGAGCAGTACATCACCAAGGGCTACTACTTCTTCGCCGTGAAGCACTCGGAGGACGGCAAGGAGGTCGACGGCCCCGAAATCATCCACACCGCCACGGGCGCCATCGTCCACTGGCGCATTTTCGAGGGGCCGCTCGTCACCGTGAAGGAGGTCAAGTTCACCGGTCTCTCCGACAAGGACGACAGCGAGGTCCGCCGCTACCTCCAGACGCGCAACCCGGGCTCGATCTTCGGACTGATCCCCACGGGCGGCGAGGCGTTCGTCCAGCGCTTCCTCGAGGAGGACCTCAAGCGCATCCGGCTCTACTTCTACCTCGAGGGCTGGCTCGACGTCGGCGCCGGCGAGCGGATCTTCGTCGAGGATCTCCAGTTCACGAAGGACAAGACGCAGGTCAGCGTGACGATCCACGCCGACCTCGGCCGGCGCTACAAGGTGACGAAGATCAACTTCAAGGGCAACGCGCTCTTCACGGAGCAGCAGCTCCTCGACGCCATCGTCAGCAGGCCCGGATCCGAGTACAGCGACAACTCCGCGAACCGCGACCAGGCGAAGCTCCGCGACCTCTACGGCGAGCGCGCCTACATCCTCGCCGAGATCCTGCCCAGCTACGCCGTCGACCGCGAGAAGCCCGAGGTCACGCTCACCTTCACGATCACGGAGAACGAGGAAGTCACCATCGGCAAGATCATCATCAACGGGAACACGAAGACCCGCTACGACGTGATCCTTCGGGAGCTGAAAGACTTCACGCCCGGCGACAAGTTCAACAACAAGCTCCTCACGAAGGGGATCGGGCGGCTGCGGGATCGCGGCTACTTCGATCCGCAGGGGGGCCTCATCGTCCGGACGGAGCGCGGCCAGAGCCCGAACGAGCGCGACGTCATCTTCGACCTCAAGGAGGGCACCACCGGCAACATCCGGTTCGCCGGCGGCTTCTCCTCGAGCTTCGGCATCCTCGGCATCATCGAGTTCACCCAGAAGAACTTCGACATCACCGACCTGCCGAAGGATTTCGACGACCTGATTTCCGGCAACGCCTTCGCGGGCGGAGGCCAGGCGGTCCGGCTGCGGGCGGCGCCCGCCGCCAAGCGGCAGAGCTATCTCGCCGAGTTCCGCGAGCCGTACGTCTTCGGCCACGAGTTCGGAATGACGCTCCGCGGCCTCAACGCCATCACCACCCGCGCCACCTACCTCGAGGACCGCCTGGGCGGCGCGATCTCGTTCGACAAGCGCTTTGACCCGGTCCGCGTCGAGCTGAAATACGAGGCGACCCTCGTCACGATCAAGGAGATCGAATCCGACGCGCCCGTCGACACGTTCGCGACCGAGGGCGACAACTACATCTTCACGCTCACTCCCGGCATCAGCCTCGACCTGCGTGACAGCCAGCTCTTCCCGAGCGAGGGCCTCCGCGTGGCGATCTCGTACGAGTTCGCCGGGGTCTGGCTCGGCGGCGACTGGGACTGGGGTAAGCTCGTCATCGAAAGCGAGTTCCACATCAAGCTCCTCGAGGACGAGGACAAGCGGAAGCACGTCCTCACGTTCGAGGTCAAGTTCGGCTGGGCCGAGACGTTCCGCGACACCCAGTTGCTGCCGATCTTCGAGCGCTTCTACGCCGGGGGCCGCGACTCGATCCGCGGCTTCGACTTCCGCGGCGTCGGCCCGCACGAGAACGGGGAGCCCATCGGCGGCCAGGCGCGGCTCGTCGGAACGATCGAATACTCCTGGCCCCTGTTCGGCGAGTTCCTGCGCGGCGCGGTTTTCTACGACATCGGCAACATCGCCACCACCTTCGACGAGCTTGGCCACGACAAGTTCCGCAACACGATCGGGTTCGGCGTCCGGTTCCTCATCCCCCAGCTCGGCAACATCCCCGTCGCGCTCGACTTCGGCTTCCCCCTGACGAAGGAGGACGACGACGAGCGCCAGACCGTCACCTTCGATATCGGAAAACTGTTCTGAGCATTTACCCGGCGGCTCCGCCGCCATGTCGTTTATCCACGACCGGTCACTGAGGAGATTCTCATGAAGCGCGGTTCGTTCATCATCGTGGCGGCCGCGGCCGCCGTCGTCGCCGGCGCCGTTGTCGCCGCCCCATCCCCGCAGCAGCCCTTCGTCCCGAAGATCGCCGTCGTCGACCTCAAGAAGTGCTTCGACAAGACCAAGTACGAGGGCATCAAGGACGCGGATACGCAGCTGGAGAAGTTCCGGGCCGAAATCGAGCAGGAGCAGGGCCAGCTCACCACCAAGATGGGCACCCTCGCCGAGCAGATGAAGGGCATTCCGGACAAGGCCTCGAACCTCTACCTCGAGAAGCTGAAGGAGTTCCGGATGACGGAGCTCAACCTCGACATGGTCAAGAAGATCAACCAGGCGCGCTTCCTCGACAAGTACGCCGAGGTGAAGACCCGCGTCTACAACGAGGTCCGCGCCGTGGTCACGACGATCGCCGTGGCCGAAGGCTATGACGTGGTGTTCCGCATCGAGGAACCCCAGCTCGACGACGATGCCGGAGCGAGCGCGGAGGGCGTCACGCAGCGCATCAACCACCGCGTCGTGCTCTACGGCAGCGACCGCATGGACATCACGGCGAAGGTGATCGAGCGGCTCAACCAGGAGTACCAGAAGAAGAAGGCGGCTGCCCCCAAGGCTTGCGTCAAGTGCAAGAAGGAGAGCCCCGCCGGCTCCGAGAAGTGCACCTCGTGCGGCGAAGCGTTTCCCAAATAGCCTGAACCGGAGACCGTGAAGACACTCCAGGAACTGGCGACGCTGGTCGGCGGCTCCGTCACGCGCGAGCCGCCGCTCGCGATCTCGGGCGTGAACACGCTCGACGACGCGCGGTCCGGGGAGATCAGCTTCGTCGCGAATCCGAAGTACGTCTCCCGCCTGGCGACGACCCGCGCTGCCGCGGTTGTCTGCGGCGCGGACGTGGCGCCGAAATCGCCCGTCCCCGCCATCGTCGTCGCCGATCCCGCCATGGCGTTCCTGAAGATCGCCGAACTCTTCGCGCCACGGGAACCGCGCCCCCCGGCGGGCGTCCACCCCACCGCCTTCGTCCATCCGAAGGCGACGGTGTCGAAGGACGCCACCGTCGGCCCCTGCAGCGTGGTCGAGGAGGGAGCCTCCGTTGGCGCGCGCACCATCCTCGACGCGCAGGTCTACGTCGGCCGTGACGCGACGATCGGCGACGACTGCCGCCTTCACCCCCAGACGACCGTCCGCGAACGCTGCCTCCTGGGAAACCGCGTCATTCTCCAGCCCGGCGCCGTCATCGGCTCCGACGGCTTCGGGTACGTCACGGTCAACGGCGTCCACCGGAAGATCCCGCAGTCCGGCATCGTCGTGCTCGAAGACGACGTCGAGATCGGCGCGAACTCGACGATCGACCGCGCGCGTCTCGACAAGACGATCATCAAGCGCGGCGCGAAGATCGACAACCTCTGCCAGGTGGCGCACAACGTCGTCGTCGGTGAAGGCTCGCTCTTCGCGGCGCAGGCCGGCGTTGCCGGATCGACGAGGCTCGGGAAGTACGTCATCCTCGCGGGCCAGGTCGGCGTCATCGGCCACCTTGACGTGCCCGACGGCACGATCGTGACCGCACAGTCGGGGCTCGGCCACAGTCCCGAGAAGGGCGAGCTGCTGTCGGGTTCGCCGGCGCGTCCCCATATGCAGCATGAGCGCTCCCTGGTGGCGGTCCACAAGCTCCCGGAGCTGCTCAAGGAAATCAGGCAGCTTCGCGCGCGCATCGAAGCGCTCGAGAAGAAGCCGTGACGGGGGGGTGTCAACCGAGCCGCCCCTCTCGTACCTTCGTACCGCACCTGCTAGACTGCTGACCCCGTGCTACGCAAAACCCAGCGAACCCTGAAGAAGCCAGTCGAATTCTCCGGCGTCGGCCTCTTCACCGGCGCGCCCGGCACACTCCGCGCGCTGCCCGCACCCGCCAACTCTGGCATCACCTTTGTCCGCATCGACCTTCCCGGGAAGCCGCGCTGCCAGGCCGGACCCCACACCGTCAACAGCAAGTTCCGCCGCACCGCCATCCAAGGCGAGTCGTTCGAGATCGAAACGATCGAGCACGTGATGAGCGCCTGCGGCGGCCTCGGCGTGGACAACATCGAGATCGAGGTCAACTCCCAGGAGATCCCCAACGGAGACGGCTCCAGCAAACCCTTCGTCGACCTCTTCAACGCCGTGGGCTTCGAGGAGCAGCCCGAAAGCCGCCGCATCCTCTCGCTCCGCGAATCGGTGGCCATCAGCGAGAAGGACGTCTACATCGTCGCGCTCCCCACCGACGGCGACGGCCTCACGGTCAACTACACGTACGACTACCCCAACACGGCCATCAAGCAGCAGCAGCTCATCCTTCCGATCGACGAGGGCAGCTACGCGAAGGACATCTCCCCCGCCCGCACGTTCTGCCTCGAGAGCGAGGCGCAGGCCTTCCTGGCGCAGGGGCTCGGGAAGGGCGCGACCCCGGACAACACCATCGTCGTCGGCAAGGACGGCCCTAATATTCCGCTGCGCTTCCCCGACGAATTCGTGCGGCACAAAGTGCTCGACCTCCTCGGTGACCTGGCCTCGCTCGGCGTCGCGCTCCGCGCCAACGTCGTCGGCGTCCGCTCCGGGCACACGACGAACCTCAAGCTCGTCAAGCGGCTCGCCGAGCTGCTGGATGACGACAACGGCACGAAGAGCCGGAAAGTCGAGTCGCTCCTCGACGTCCGCGAAATCGAGAAGATCCTGCCGCACCGCTACCCGATGCTCCTCATCGACCGCGTTATCGAGCTCGACGGCTACCGCCGCGCGGTCGGGATCAAGAACGTCACCTACAACGAACCGTACTTCACCGGCCACTTCCCGGGCCAGCCCCTCATGCCGGGCGTCCTCCAGCTCGAGGCGATGGCGCAGCTCGCGGGCGTCCTGCTCCTGCGCAAGAGCGACAACCAGGCGAAGGTCGCCGTGCTGCTCGCCCTCGACGGCGTGAAGCTCCGCAAGGGCGTCGTCCCCGGCGATCAGCTGCGCATCGAGGTCGAGACCATCAAGGTCAAGGCGCGCACCGGCGAGGTCATGTGCCGCGCGACGGTGGACGGCCAGCTCGTCGCCGAGGCGACGATGAAGTTCATGCTGATGGAAAACGCGTGAGCGCCAAGATACACCCGACCGCGATCATCGACCCCAAGGCGGAAATCGCCGACGATGTCGAGATCGGGCCGTTTTGCGTCATCAACGGCCACGTGAAGATCGGCGGCGGCACGCGCCTGCTCAACAACGTCAGCCTGCTCAATCGGACGACGATCGGGAAGCACAACGTGATCTACCCGTTCGCCGTCATCGGCGGGAAGCCCCAGGACCTCAAGTACAAGGGTGAGGAGACCGAACTCCTCATCGGAGACCACAACACGCTGCGCGAGTTCGTCACGATCAACATCGGCACCATCGGCGGCGGCGGCATCACCAAGCTCGGCAGCGCGAACCTCCTCATGGCCGGCTGTCACATCGCGCACGACTGCGACCTCGGCGACCACATCATCATCGCGAACAATGTCCTCCTGGCCGGACACGTGAAGGTCGACGACTGGGTCGGCATGAGCGCGTACGTCGGGCTGCACCACTTTCTGAGCGTCGGCCGCCACGCCTTCATCGGCGGCTACACCCGCGCGAACGTCGACATTCCGCCTTACATGATCGTCAACGGCATCCCCATGTCGGTCGTCGCGCCGAACGCGGTCGGCCTCAAGCGGCGCGGCTTCAGCGACGACCAGCTGATGGCCCTGAAAGAGGCCCACCGGCTCATCTGGCGCTCCGGCCTCCCCAAGAGCGAGGCGATGACGATCGTCGAACAGCGATATGCGACGCAGCCCGACGTCCGCATCCTGCTCGACGCGCTCCGCGCGACGGATCGCGGACGGAAGGGCCGCGCCCGCGAGCTCCTGCGGTCCGGCCCCCTCCTCGAAGGCGAGGATGACGCCAGTGACGCTTAACGTCGCCGTGATCGGCGTCGGCCATCTCGGCAGGCACCACGCACGCCTCTACAAGACCGTGCCGAATGCGACGCTCGTCGGTGTCTGCGACAACGACGCCGCGCGCGCGCAGGCCGTCGCGAAGGAGCACGGAACCGAGGCGTTCACCGACTTCAAGGCCCTTTTCGGCAAGGTCGATGCCGTCAGCGTCTCCGTCCCCACCGTCGGCCACCACGCGATCGCGAAGGAGTTCCTGTCGCGCGGCATCGCCTGTCTCGTCGAGAAGCCGATGACCAGGACGATCGCCGAGGGCGAGGAGCTGGTGAAGCTCGCGCGCGCGAAGAACGCGACGCTCCAAGTCGGCCACATCGAGCGGTTCAATCCCGCGTACCGCGCGATCGAGGGCGTGATCAAGAAACCCCGCTTCATCGAAATCCACCGGCTGAGCCCGTTCCGGTTCCGCTCGACCGACATCGACGTCGTCTACGACCTCATGATCCACGACCTCGACATCGTGCTCAGCCTCGTGAAATCGCCCATCGCGAGGCTCGACGCCGTCGGTGTCAGCCTGCTTTTCGGGACCGAGGACATCGCCAACGCGCGGCTTGAGTTCGAGAACGGCTGCGTCGCGAACATCACCGCCAGCCGCATCAGCGACAAGGCGATGCGCAAGATCCGGCTTTTCAGCGACGAGGGGTACGCCTCCATTGACACCGGGGAGAAGAGTGCGCGGTTCTACAAGACGTCACCGCAGCTCGCCGAGGCGCTCGCGAAGCTGCCGAAGGACCGCGAGCCGTCGATCGCCGACATCGCGCAGATTCCGCAGGAGTTCTACGAGATCCGCGAGGTCAAGGTCGCCAACGAGGAGCCGCTCGCCAACGAGTTGAAATCGTTCGTCGAGGCGGTTGCCGCGAAGAAGGAGCCGGTGGTCACGGGCGAGGACGGCCTCGCGGCGCTCAAGCTGGCGGAGCAGGTGCTGGCGGAGATCCGCGGGCACCGTTGGAAATGAGATCTGCGAAGACCGTAGGCCGTCGCGGGTCTCATCCCGCCGAAGCCCGCCCGAAGGGGCCGGCTCGCCGGAATGGCGAGACGAAAGGCGAAGGCGGATGAGGATCCTCATCGTTGCTGCGGAGACGTCGGCCGACGTCCACGGCTCCAACCTCGCCCGCGAACTCAAATCGCTCCGCCCCGGCATCGAGCTCATCGGCACCGGCGGCCAGTTCATGCGCGAGGCCGGCGTCGAGATCCTGCACGACCCGACGCGCCACGCGTCGATCGGCCCGATCGAGGCGCTCAAGAACATCGGCCGCTACGCGAAGATGTACCGCACGCTCGTCTCGACCTTGCGCTCCCGCAAGCCGGACGGGGTCGTGCTCATCGACGCGCCCGACTTCAACCTGCGCTACGCGGAGCGGGTCCACGATAGCGGGATCCCCATCGCCTACTACATCAGTCCGCAGATCTGGGCGTGGCGGAAGAGCCGCGTGAAGACCGTGAAGCGGCTCGTGAAGAAGATGATCGTCATCCTCGACTTCGAGGAGAAGTTCTACCGCGACGCCGGCGTCGACGCGGTTTTCGTCGGCCATCCGCTGCTCGACACGAAGAAAGAGGTCGATCGCGATGCGTTCCGAAAGAAGGCGGACCTCGTCATCGGTCTCCTGCCCGGCAGCCGCTGGAAGCAGTTCAAGTCGCTCTTCCCGTTGATGCTGGAGAGCGCCGCGCTGATCCGGAGGGACTTCCCGAAGGCCCGCTTCCTCGTCGGCTGCGCGCCGATCATCGATCGCGACCGCATCGAGGAATTCCGGAAGGCGTCGCCGGTCGAGTTCGAGGCCGTCTGGAACCAGACGCCCGAGGTGATGGCGTCGAGCGACCTGCTGATCACGGCCTCCGGCACGGCGACCCTTGAAGCCGCGATCTACGGCACGCCGATGATCGTGACCTACCGGATGAATCCGATCGCGGCCTACACGCTCGGCTACATCGTCTCGCGCAACCTGAAGATCTGGGCGCTTCCCAACATCATCGCGGGGCGGTACGTGGTGCCGGAGCTCTACCAGTGGAAGGCGAAGGCGCCGCTCATCGCGAAGGAGGCGGTCTCGATGATCCGCGATGGCCGGCTGCCGACGATCCGGAAGGAGCTCGGCGAGATCTGCACGCGGCTGGGCAAGCCGGGTGCGAGCCGGCGGGCGGCGGAGGAGTGTTTGAAGACGTTCGGGGTGTGACGCGCCGCAATCGGAACGCAAGGGGAACGCAAGCGCACCGCAGATTTTGTTGGTGCCCGCGGATGGGACCTGCAGTCCGGTGCTCAAGCCGCAGACGGGAGGGTCTGCTATCGGCCTATGTAGCCCTCGAGGGTGCCTTGCGGTGATTCAAGGCACCAGGCGACCATGCGGTGCAGCCCGTCAATGTGGTGTATCAAAGCGTTTTCTTCGTACAGGAAGATAGGCGGGAGCATCTCACCCTGTTTCACTTGGGCCCTGATCGTGGTGATCGTCATGTGGCACTTCGGCGATTTCACCGCGTAAGCAGCATCGTCTTGCAGGTTGCGCACGGCCGTCTCGATCGTGGCACCGTCTCCAACCAGCGTCGTCATGCCATGCTGGTGCTTAGTCAACCGCACTTGCCTAATAGTGTCACGCGGGAACTTGCACCGATACCACGTTGCGCTCGTTCCGGCTTCCGCCCTGCGTCTTATGACACCCAAGGTCCTCCTCTGGAGTCAGGGAACTCCTTGTGTACCTCCTCAGCGGCGGTAATGACTTGATCTAGGCTCAATACTGGTTGGTTAAGGATCATGCCGGCGTCTTCCACTTCTTGGGGTAGGAAGACATCTTGATGCAGACTTCGCGCCGGTTCTTGCGTCCGTCGCGAGGTGGCAACGGATGCCTCGCGATCGCGC
>Ga0247727_10000703_pt1 | contig 82069 bp, 63 predicted proteins | sample WisWelCaveWW1625_FD_202498 | JGI IMG/M metagenome (GOLD analysis project Ga0247727, IMG submission 202498) | Biofilm microbial communities from Wishing Well Cave, Virginia, United States - WW16-25 | ecosystem: Environmental > Aquatic > Deep subsurface > Groundwater > Cave microbial mat | place...
CACTGAAAAAGTGGGGAATAATGCTGGCCCCGAGTGGGGAATAATCCTGACCCTGCGGTGGGGAATAATGATGGCCCTAATTCAATTTAAGTGGGGAATAATCGTGGCCCCCGACATATCGGCGCGCACGCTTTCCGCCGTCGGGCTGACGCTGTTGATTTTGCAGTGCACAAGATTCTCGCCGTAAGCCAATCCGCCATATCCAATCGCCGGCGGATTTTTTTCGATTTCATGCGCAATCGCGGCGGTGGTCGGCATATTAATGGCGTTCGCACCGTAAGGCTGTCCATCCAACACGTGTTCTTGAAAATAAAGATACGTGCCGGAGCTGGGCGCGCGGCTTAACACGATAATTGCTTCATCTTTGCCGCCGACCTCGCGCCAGTTGGTGATCTCGCCGGTGTAAATGTCTTTGACCTGCGCCAGCGTCAAATTCCGCACGGGATTGTTCGGATGCAGATAAACACTCAATCCATCTTTGGCCACCAGATGAGCGATGCCGATATTCTGCCGGCGCTTGGCCAGACGCTGAGCTTCTTCAGGCCGCAACGGTCTGGACGCCGTGCATATTTCGATCTCGCCTTTGATCAAGGCCTCGATGCCGGTCGTCGTGCCGCCGCCTTCAACATAAACCGCAATACCGTTGTGTTCCTGCATGAATTTTTCCGCCCAGCTTTGCGCGAGCGTCACCATGGTATCCGAGCCTTTAAGGCGAATCACCGACGGGTCCGCTGCCGGCAGAGAACGGATTGAGTGGCACGCGGGAAAAACTCCCAGAAATGTCAAGAAACATAAATAGAGTTTTTTAATGTGATTTGTGTACATCCGTTTAAAGGAGTTCGTTCGGAAAGCAACTACTAATGTCATTCCGGAGGAATCTTTTTAATATCAAGCACAGTGCTTGTGCGAAAAAAGATGCTTCCAGCATGACATGTTACTTGGAAGCGGTCCGTGTTACACTCAACGTTTTTCTGCAATCGATTGCAAGCGCGCCGTTAGATACGGCACGCCCTTTTTCCATTGCGGCTCATTCGCGCTATTCGCCAACGCCAAGCACAGGCAAATAGAACTTGGGTATGTTGTCCCGCCGCTTCAAGATTAATCGATTGTCGTAGATCATCAAACGGCGTGTGATAAATCTGCTGTCCCCATTTGATCAGGCGTTGCAATCCGGCTTCACGCGAGGTGTGACGATAATCCGGGCCTTCCATCACCAACAGCGCGGGGATTCCGGCCTTGGCAAAAGTGATTTGATCGGAGCGGGCAAACGACACCGGCGCAGGAAACGGCGACGGGATGGCTGAAATGCGCAAGCCAAGCTCGCGAGCGACTTCTTCCAGCAGCTCTCCCAGCGTTGAAAGCTCGGCGCCAACACCAACGATGTCGTTGAACGTGTCGAACATCGCCAACCCATCGACATTGAGGTTCGCAATTGTTTTATACAGCGGGACCACTGGATGATCGACGTAATAACCGGAGCCGAGCAAGCCTTTTTCTTCGCCAGTGAAAAAAAGAAAGAGCACGGAACGTTTCGGCTTTTCCGGCAACATCGTCAGAACGCGCGCGATTTCCAAGACCGCGGCAACGCCGGCGGCATTATCAAAAACGCCATTGTAAATCGAATCGGCTTCGATGGCGGGGCCAATGCCGAGATGATCGTAATGCGCCGAAACGATCACATAAGAATCTTTTAATTGCGCATTGCTTCCCTGTAGCAGCCCAATGACATTGGGCGACAAAAAATCCCGCTGCTGAAAACTGCCGCGAAAAGAAGCGGAAACCGCCAGGTGGAAACTGCGCAGATTATTCGTCGCCTCCATATTAAAGATTTGCTTCAGCGAATAAGGGGCATCTTCAAACAACAAATTCGCGGTTTGCGGATTCAGGACCACGCTGAGATTTCCGGTGACGGAATAAAATAAACCAACGTCTTCAAACGCAAATTCATTGAGCCCCGCCTGCCAGTCCCGGCCGGATTCCTGTCGCGGCGTTGGAATCATGATGCTTCCCACCGCGCCGCGCGCCAGCGCCGTTTTTTGTTTGGTTTCGGGAAAAGAGTAAAGCGTCGGTTGCGATCCGGCAAAATATGATGGCTCATTCGAAGCGGGTTCACCGGAGAGAAACACGACGATTTTGCCAACGACGTTGAGCGCCTGATAATCATTGTGATCATACTCCGGCGCGACGATGCCGTAACCCACAAACACCAGCGGCACGGGCTTCGGAACGAACGTTTGCGCGCCGGTGTTGTAAAGCAAATAATCTTTGCCGAGTTCGAGCCGTTTTTCACTAGGCTTCGAAATAATTTGGAAATTCGAGCCGGGCAACGGCCTGCTGCCATGCATGGGAATTTGCTGATAGTAGGAATGATCGTCACCGGCGGGTTGGATATGGAGTTTTGCCAGTTCGTCAGCAATGTATGCCGCCGCGATTTCGCCGCCGCGTGTTCCGGTCCCACGGCCGGCGAGCGAATCGCTGCCAAGAAAGGCGAGATGTTGATAAAGCAAATGGCCGGAAATACGTTCTATCGTTTCGCGGGCAGACTTATTCAAATGCTGGGATTGGGAAAATTCAGGCGGGTAAATAACGCAAGCAGCAATTAAAACAGCAAGGACAGCCGGGCGGTGCATGAACACATTGCTCAAACGGTTAAATGAATTTCATGGCCGATGATTTGTCTGGAATAAATTTCCGGCGAATAAAAATTGTTGGCGATAACTTGGAGAATAAGCTCTAAATTGACCGCGGGGCGGGAAAATAATGGGCTTCGCCCTTTGTTTCCCCTCTTGGTTTTCGCTTACACCGTTCATAACTTTGTAGGCCTCAAACAACAGACTCCAATCTACCGACTCGGAAACAAGGAAAGTTTCTCCCCTTTTCCATTTTTCATAGAACTCCCCTGAGGTCATCTGATATTTGTGTTCGTATTTTTTAAGCGCTTCTTTGACTTCGTCAAGCGTCATGTCGCGCTCTTCGATATAGAAATCGGGTACAATCATGATAGCCATTTCCTTTCATAAAATTTGAATAAAATTACACAAAATGGCAGGCAAAAGCAATAAGAAAGTTTGCCTCACTCAACGAGGCAGGGAAAACGTAACGCCCCGTTGCGGCGAGGCGGACAGGATGTCTGCGCTACCGCTTTCACTGAGCAGTAATCGCGAGGCATCGCCGAAGTTTTTCAGTTCCGTCTCGGGCGCTCCAAATGTGCGCGAATATCGGCTCCGGGCTTCAATTATTTTTTCTTCAGCACAAAACTGAAAATCGAGCCTTTGCCGACTTCGCTCTGCACCGTCATCTGGCTGTCGTGCGCTTCGACGATGTGCTTGACAATCGCCAGGCCCAAGCCGGTGCCGCCGACGGCGCGCGAACGTTCTTTGTCGACGCGATAAAAGCGCTCGAAAATTCGCGGCAGATGCTCCGCCGGAATGCCGCGACCGGTGTCGGCGACAAAAATCTCGACGTTATTTTGTTTGTCACGATAGCCCACTTCAACTTTGCCGCCGGGGACGTTGTATTTGATGGCATTGACAATGAGGTTGGTCATGACCTGATTCAAACGTTCGCGATCACCAAGCACCGAAACGGGACGATAGAATTGCGAACGGAAAAGCGTCAACGTGACCTGCGACTCCTGCGCCGTGATTTGCAGATCGGCAACTTGTTTGCGCAGCCATTCGTGCAAATCAAAATAGCGAAAACTCATTTTCATCTCGCCGGATTCGATGCGGGAAATATCGATGAGATCGGCGAGCAAATTATTCAGGCGTCCGGCCTGATGATAAGCTTTCGCGATGAAACTGCGCTGCACCTGCGGATCGCCGACTTTGCTCTCCATCAACGTTTCGAGATAACCCTGCACGGCAAAAATCGGCGTGCGCAGCTCGTGCGAAACGTTGCCGAGAAACTCGCTGCGCATCGTTTCCAGTTTTTGAATTTTCTCCCAGTCGTTGCGCAACTTGGTGAGCATGTCGTTCAGCAGATCGGCCAGATCGCCGAGCTCATCATCAGACTCGCGTTTGAAAGACGCCTCGATATTCCCCTGCTTCACGAGATCGGCCGTGCTCGCCAGTTTTTGCAACGGCGTCGTCAAGCGGCCGGAGACCCACAGGCTGATGACCGCAGCAATGCCCAGAACCAGCACGCCGCCGGCAACTATTTTCCAGCGGATTTCCCGGAGAATGCGCTCGACTTCAACGAGCGGAATAGCGAGGCGAATGAAGCAAACCTGCGAAGAGGGCGCGGTTGGTGGCCGCGGCGGTATTTTTTTCGCAGCATAAAACAAACGCTTGCGAATCGTCACGCTCAAACGCTCGTCACGCCCGACGCCGGCTTTGAGCGCCATTTGCACTTCCGGCCGCAGAAGGTGATTTTCGATTCGGCACAGGGAATCCTGCGGAACATCTGATTCGAAGATAACCCTGCCGGTCGAATCCATGAGCGTGAGGCGCATTTGTCCGGCGCGGGCAAAACCCACCAACTGCTCGTATTTGATTCCCTGCCCCTCAAAACCAAAATCGGACGTGAGCAATAAATGCTCGATTTCATCCAGTTGCGTTTTTAATTGCTCAAAGAGGCGGGATTTATAATAACGCTGCAACTCGCTAATCATGATGAGGCCGACGACGAGCGTCACCGTGAAGAGCAAAATCAGGTTGGTGAGGATGAGACGCTGGCGTAGCGACAGCTTCATTTAATTCTCTTCTGCTTTAAGCCGATAGCCGACGCCTTTGATGGTTTCGACCAGGTGCATATTCGCGTCACCGAGCTTTTCGCGAATCTTGCGAATGTGCACGTCGATGGTGCGATCGATAACCACGACGTCATCGCCCCAGATTTCATTGAGCAGCGTCTCGCGGGTTATAACCCGGCCCGGGCGTTTGGAAAGATAAACGAGCACTTCAAATTCTTTTTTTGTGAAGGCCACCATTTTTCCGGCGACTTTGACGGAATAATTAAGCGGGTTGATTTCGACGTCGCCGAAGCGCAAAATGGCGTCGGGCTCAACTGCGCCGCCCGTGGTTTTGCGCAGCACGGTTTTCACGCGCGCCAGCAGCTTGCGAATGCTGATGGGCTTGACGATGTAATCATCGGCGCCGAGCTCCAAGCCAACGACTTCGTCGATCTCGCCGCCTTTGGCCGTGAGGAAGATCACCGGAACGTGTTTCGTGCTCTCGGTTTGGCGGAGTTGCCGAATCACCTCCCAGCCGTCTTTTCCCGGCAGCATCACATCGAGGATAATCAAATCAGGCAAGTTTTGCGCCAGCTCCAGCGCCTGCAGGCCATTGGTTGCCGTCATGGTCTCGTAGCCTTCGGCTTCGAGGTTGTATTTCAGCAAATCCAGAATGTCCTGCTCGTCGTCAACCAACAAGAGGCGTTTGGCCATCTTGGTCCTTTCTGCATAAAATTGAAGCTTGTGTTTGTTGACTTAATCCTCCCTGACTCTATAAGATAAGAAGAATCTTGGCTCTTTCTCAAGCTTTTTGTTTTGATTCAAACGAGCATGTAGCCGCGCGCCAATTCGTCGTAATCGGCCACCTGTTGCTTTTGCCAATGTTCATCATGGCCCAGTTCGTTCGCCATCAACGCAGCGATTGGGGGCGCAATGGCAACGCTGGCTTTCGCATCGAGCAGCAGCGCGCGGGTGCGGCGGCTGAGAATGTCTTCAACGGTGCGCGCCATTTCATGTCGAATCGCCCAGATCACTTCCGCCGTCGTATAGGGCAAATTCTCATGCAGCCGTTTTGCGAAATTCAGGTTTTCTTTTATAAGTTGTTGCACCGCGCTCCACTCTTCTCCGTAAATATTGAAGGCGTTTTCAGATTCAACGTTATCTTTCCAACCATGCAAGCGCAACGTCGGCGTGACACACGGGCGTTCGTCAAGTCCGGCTAGAACCGCGGCCTGATTCACCGTGTCTTCCGCCATTTTGCGATACGTCGTCCACTTGCCGCCGGTGATGGTGAGCAGGCCGGATTTCGAAATTAAAATCGTATGATCGCGTGAAAGCGCCGCGGTTTCATTTTTATCGGAAGCTTTTACCAGAGGTCGAATGCCGGCAAAGATACTTTTCACGTCGCTCGCGGTGGGATCTTTCGTGAGATAACGTCCCGCATGATTCAGCAGAAATTCAATTTCTTCCGGCAGCGGCCGCGGCTCGATGGGCAAATCGGCGATTGGCGTATCGGTCGTTCCCACGATGGCGCGATCATGCCACGGCACGACGAACAACACGCGGCCGTCATCGGTGTGCGGCACCATGATGGCGCTGTCGCCGGGCAGAAAAGATTTGTCCAATACCAAGTGCACGCCTTGACTCGGCGCGATGATCGGCTCAACCGCCGGTTCATCGAGGCGGCGAATCGCATCCGAATAGGCGCCGGTGGCATTGATCACGACGCGTGCCTGCAACTCAAAGGTTTCTCCCGTTTCCATATCCTGCGCGATAACACCGTCAACCAGATCATGCGTTTTCAACAACGAAATCACTTTCACATAATTGATGGGGCTGCCGCCGAGATCAAAAACCGTTTGCGCCAACGTGATGGCAAGACGCGCGTCATCGAACTGGCCGTCATAATAAATCACGCCGCCGCGCAGACCCTCCGGTTCGAGAGTTGGAATCTGCGCCAAAGTTTCGTCGCGCGAGAGCAGATGCGACGGCGCCAGCCCGAGTTTGCCGGCGAGCACGTCGTAAACTTTCATGCCGATGCCGTAAAACGGGCCTTCCCACCAATCGTAACTGGGAACGATGAAAGCCTGGTGCCGAACGAGGTGCGGCGCATTGCGCATCAGCAGGCCGCGCTCGCGCAACGCTTCCAACACCAGTGAAATATTTCCCTGCGCGAGATAACGCACGCCGCCGTGAATCAACTTGGTGCTGCGGCTCGAGGTGCCTTTGGCAAAATCGTGTTGTTCGAGCAGCAAAGTTTTGTAACCGCGGCTGGCCGCATCGACGGCCGTTCCCAGGCCCGTCGCGCCGCCGCCGATGATGATAAAATCCCACGGCGTTGATTTTTGCCGGAGCGTTTCTAAAAGCGTGTTGCGATTCATAAATTTTCCTTCCGTGAAATTTTTTTTAAAGGCAAAAACAATAAAAATGCGAATGAATGGCAAGTAAAAATATAAGCCAAAATAATTGCAGTCAAAATGATTAAAAAGTTGCATCCTGGCAATTTTGTATTATCTTTAAAAACGGCTTTAGCACACAAAAAAATATTCACCCTGGCCTTATTTCGGAGAGAGAAAGAAACGATGGACACGACCCTTGTTGAAATCATGAAGCAGATTGACGGTTACCGCCAGGAGGCGATCGGGCTGGAAACGCAACTGACCCGCATTCCGGCGCTGGGGCCGGAGAGCGGCGGGGATGGCGAACGCGATAAGGCGGCGTTCGTGCAAGATTGGGTGCGCCAGCATTTGCAACCGGATGATTTGCAGGAATATCGCGCGCCGGATGCGCGCGTGTCGTACGGTTATCGGCCGAATATCGTGGCCATGTTCAACGGCCACGCGGACAAACGGACGATCTGGATCATGACGCATCTCGATGTCGTGCCGCCGGGCGATCTTTCGAAATGGACGGGCGATCCGTGGACCGTGCGCGTGGTCGATAACAAACTGCTCGGCCGCGGCGTGGAGGATAATCAACAGGGGTTGGTCTCTTCGGTGCTCGCGGTGAAGGCTTATCGCGATCTCAAGATCGCGCCACAAAACAACGTTGGGCTGGTGTTTGTGGCGGATGAAGAAACCGGCAGCCAATACGGCATTCAATATTTGCTCAATGAACATCGCCATCTTTTCAGCCGCGAGGATATTATTTTGATTCCCGATGCCGGCGATACGAAAGGCACGATGATCGAAGTGGCGGAGAAAAGTATTTTGTGGCTGCGCTTTCACACGCAGGGCAAGCAGACGCACGGCTCGGTGCCGGAGCACGGCCGCAATGCGCACAAAGCGGCGAGCTATCTGACGGTGCGGCTGGAGACGCTCTACAAAAAATTCAACAAACGCGATCCGATGTTCAGCCCGCCGATTTCGACCTTCGAGCCGACGAAACGTGAGGCCAACGTGCCGAATGTGAATACGATCCCCGGTGAAGACGTGCTGTATTTCGATTGCCGTATTCTGCCGAATTATAAAATCACCGAGGTGATGAAGGCCGTCAAGGCGCTGAGGCGCGAGACCGAAAAAAAGTTCAAAGTCAAAATCGCCATTTCGTTTTCGCAGCATGATCAAGCGGCGCCGCCGACTCTGCCGGACGCGCCGGTGGTGCAGGTGATTACAAAGGCGATGAAGGATTTGCGCAAAAAGCGCCCGAAGCCGATGGGCATCGGCGGCGGCACGGTGGCGGCGTATTTTCGCCGCGCCGGTTTTCCGGCCGCGGTGTGGTCCACGATGGCGGAGACGGCGCACAGTCCGGACGAGTATTGTCTGATTGAAAATATTCTTGACGATGCCAAAATTTTTGCGCATATTTTTTCACAGCGGTTGTAGGTTTGAAATCTATTTCGACAAAATATGCCGACGACTTTACGCAGAGGGCCATATCGGTTCTATTTTTACTCTTATGATTGCGGTGAACCGCGCCATACGCACGTTGACCGAGAGAATAAGAGCGTAAAATTCTGGCTTGATCCTGATGTGTCATTGGCAGAGAATTACGGCTTTAACCCAAAAGAACTACGCAAAATTGAAAGAATCACCCGAGAAAATCTGGAGACCTTAAGAAATGAATGGGATGCTTTCTGTAACCCTAACGCTCGCACGTCTTAAAATACTTAGTGTGGTCGTTACTAATGACACGTTAGCAGTTGACCTCGAAGATGGACGTACGATTATCGTTCCAATCGGCTGGTATCCTCGCCTAGCTTACGGAACGCCGACGGAGCGCGCCAACTATAAAATCAGCGGCGCGGGTTATGGCATTCATTGGCCTGATTTAGATGAGGATGTCGGTGTCGAAGGTTTATTGTTGGGAAAAAAATCAGGCGAAAGCCATATCTCCTTTGAACGGTGGCTACAGCGCCGGCAAACGCATCGTGGGATAAAAACAAAACGTCGTCCAACAAAACATGCTTCTATTCAGTCATCACGTCGGAAAAAACGCATTGCTTTAGTGCATGCGTGATCGAGTTATTTTCAACGGAAATTTATGGCTACTATCAAAGTTGCAAAAAAATCAACCCCAAAAGCTGTCAAAAAACTACGGGCGCAGAAAAAAATTTCAAGAAGCCGGAAAATTGCCGGGCCGGCAATCATCACCGGAAAGAAAAGCGCCGGCTTAATCCAAAAACTTGAAGCCGCGGCGCGGACGGCGTTGGAGACGTGTCTCGCCGTGAAACCGGGGGAAACCGTTCTCATCGTCACCGATGAACCAACCCGCGAAATCGGCGCAGCGATGTGGCGCGTGGCGAAGTCGATGAACACGGAGGCGATGCTGGCGGAAATCATTCCGCGCTTGCGCAACGGCGAAGAGCCGCCAGCGCCGATTGCGGCGTTGATGGCGGCGAGCAGCGTGGTGTTGTGTCCGACGAGCAAATCGTTGACGCATACGGCGGCGCGGCGCGAGGCGTGTGCGCACGGCGCGCGTATCGCGACATTGCCGGGCATCACCACCGACATGATGATCCGCTGTTTGAACGCCGATTACAACGCGATTGCCGAACGCAGCAAACGGCTCGCGGCGTTGTTGGAGAGCGGCAACGAAGTCCATGTCACCAGCCCGGCGGGAACCGATATTCGGCTTTGGCGCGGCGGTCGCAAGGCCATGCCGAACACCGGGCTTTATCACCATGCCGGAGAGGGCGGCAATTTACCGGCGGGCGAAACTTATTTTGCGCCGCTCGAAGGGAGCGCACAAGGCGTGATCGTTTTTGAGGCCGCGGTAGCAGGCATCGGGAAGCTCAAAAAGCCGATTCGCCTCGTGGTGCAGAATGGCATTGCCGTTGAAATTGCCGGCGGCGGCGAAGCGCAGAAATTGAACGAGCTGATCAATCCGCTCGGCGAGGCCGGCCGCAATATTGCAGAGTTGGGCATCGGCACCAATGACCAGGCGAAAATTACCGGCGTGATTTTGGAAGACGAAAAAGTGATGGGCACCGTGCACATTGCGCTCGGCGACAATATCTCGATGGGCGGAACCGTGGCGGTGCCGAGCCATCTCGATGGCTTGATTCTACAACCAAGCGTTTATTTGGACGGACAAATGATCATGGATGCCGGCAGGCTGCTGGCGAGTTCTTGAGTTTTGTATTAATCATATTCATAAAAATTCCCCTTGAACAAAACTGAAAAGCTCGCAAAACTGATTTTGCTCAACTGTCTCGAGCTGCAGCCCGGACAAGCGGTGTTGCTCGTTTCCGAAATCAAACAGACCCATGCGGCGTTGGCTTTTCATAGCGTTGCCGCAAAGGCGCATCTTGAGTTGATGTCACTGACGCTCACCGAACGCCCCAACGGCGAGCCGCGGCTTTCCGCTTTCGCTCGCCGTTCCATCGAGGCCGCCGAGCTTGCCGTCATGGTTCTTCCGAAACTCGATCCTGACAGCGTCAATTGGTTGCGGCAACAAAATCGGACGCGTGTGTTGTTTTTTCCGCAAATCGACGTTGAGGAAATTCCCGCCGCGTTAGAGACGGATCCGCGGCAATTACGGGATCGCAGCCGCAAACTGGCCGACATCCTCACCATCGGCCGCACGTTGCAACTGACGACCGGCAATGGCACGGCGCTCAAAATGTCGATTACGCAAAATCGCGGCAGCGCCGAGGTGATTCCCTTCATGCCGGAATTATTTTTAGCGTCGCTGCCGCTGGGGCGCGCCTTTGTGACGCCGTTGGTCAATTCCGTGGCCGGAGAAATTTTTATCGATGATCTTGCCGGCAACCATTCCAGCGCCGCTTCGCCCATCGAGCTCAAAATCGTTGACGGCAAAATTACGTTGATCAAAGGCGGCAAGGCGGCGAATGAGCTGCGCCGGCGGCTGCGGCTCGCGGGCACGAACGCACGGCAAATCGTCGAAATCGGCGTGGGCTTGAATGAAAAAGCGCGACTGGGAAATTCTGAATTTGAGGACGAGAAAGTGATGGGCACCGTGCATCTTGGCATTGGCCGCCTCGCCGGCGGCAGCAAGACGCCCGAAATTTTTGCGCGCGGTATTTTACAAAAACCGAATGTGCTGATTGACGGCAAGAAGATTGTTGAAGACGGCAAGATGTTGGTGGGATGAGAGAGTCCGAAGTCGGTAGTCCGATGTCCGCAGTTGCCGCAATGCTAAAGCATTGCACTCCGCCTCAAAACACCAAGCGGGCTTTTCGCCCGCTTGGTGTTTTATAGCAAAATTTTTAAACGCCGCTTACTGTTTGACGACCCAAACCTTGATGGTCGATTGCACTTCGCCGTGCAATTTCACCGGGACTTCATAGAAACCCAGCGCTTTGATCGGCTCGTCAAGTTGGATTTTGCGTTTATCAATTTCAAAGCCCTTGGCGGACAGCATGTCGGCGATGTCTTGCGTGGTCACGGAGCCGAAGACGCGGTCTTCCTCGCCGACCTGCACGGTGGCGGTGACGGACACGCCATCCAGCTTCGCCTTTAAACCTTCGGCCAGCTTTTTTTCGCGATTCTTCCGGGCATTGAGGCGGAGATTATCCTGCTCAAACATACGCAGGGTGCGAGCGGAGGCTTCATAGGCAATGCCGCGCGGAATCAGAAAATTTCTCGCGTAGCCGTCCTTCACGGTTAAAACTTTGCCAGCATCTCCAAGGGTTTCAAAATCCTGGCGGAGAATGACTTTCATATTTGCTCGTTCCGTTTATAAAAGTTATCAACTGGATTTGCAGTTATTATTTGACGATTTCGGAAATATAAGGAATCAACGCCAAATGCCGCGCGCGTTTGATGGCGACGGTGAGCATGCGCTGATGGCGCGCGCAGGTTCCCGAGGTGCGACGGGGGATAATTTTGCCCTGCTCGGTGGTGAAGCGGAGCAGGCGCTTGTCATCCTTATAATCAACGAACAATTCTTTTTCTTCGCAAAAGCGACAGATGCGACGCTTTCTCAACATTGTGGAACTCCAAATTAAAATTCGCTGTAACGTTTTCGGAGCGCTCCGCGTGCGGTATTTCCGCCGGCGGGGCAATGTGAAAGTTACAATCTCGTTTAATGGATTAAAGTTTTAAATTTTCATAGCCGAAACCGAACTCACTCGCCACGTTGCTTTTGGCCGGCTCGGCGACCGCGGTTTCTTCCGGCGGCTCGTGCGGTTCTTCAAGTGTGGCGCCTTCCAACTCCACGACGTCGGGCATCAGTTCCCCGGACGGATGGCGTTTGTTGAGAAACTGAATCCGGCGCGCTTTGATTTCAACGACGTTTTTGCTGGAGCCGTCTTCATTTTTCCAAATGCGGCTTTGCAACTCGCCATCGACCAGCACGGCGCTGCCTTTTTGCAAATTTTCGGCACAGCTCTCGGCGAGTTTATACCACGCCACGACGCCGACATAGCAAACATTTTCACGCCATTGGCCGGTATTGTCTTTAAACCGCCGATTGGAAGCGATATAAAAATTTGCCACGGGCGTACCGTTGGTCGTTCGGCGAAAAGACGGCGCCGTGGTCAAATTCCCGGCGATCATGACCGAATTAAGATCCGGCATTTTAAAGTCCGCCATAGCCTATTGCTCCCTTCGTCGTAAACAGGGTTCGACCGCGTCCATTTCATTCAACGGGAGTCGGCGCGGCGCACGGGTTCTTACCAAAAACCGGCGCGGCTTACGCCACGGTATCGGCAAAGGCGGCCACAACCGGAATTTCATCATCGCCGATGGAGCCGTTGGCCTCGATCGCGGCGGCAGCCGCTTTGGCAATGGCTTTTTGCTCTTCACTCTTAGTGACCAACGGGTCAATCTTAATGGTCAAAAACCGCAGCACGGATTCATTCAAACGATACTCCCGATCCAGCAACAACGGCAACGCTTCGGGGCCGCTGAACCGCACGTTCAGATAAAAGCCGTATTGCTTGCGCTTGATCTCATAAGCCATACGGCGCTTGCCCCAGTCTTCGACTTTAACGATGTTGCCGCCGTGATTCGAAATGAAATTGACGAACTTATCGTTTTGATTGCGAACTTCATCCGCTTTCAACATGGAATCAATCACAACGGTGGTTTCATACAGTCTCAATTGGTTTTCACCTCCTTACGAAGTTTGGTGGTTTAGTCAAGTTGATTTTTAAGCATTAAATTTATTCATCGCCGCTTGCACGCCGTCGGCGATAAAACTGTTGATCGCCTCGACCGCGCGATCATAAATTTCCGGCAGCAGTTTCTGTTCGGCACGGGAGAACGTCGCCAACACATAGTCGGCCATTTCGCCTTTGCCAAACTCGGCGCCGATGCCGAGGCGCAAGCGCGAAACGTTGGGCGTGCCGAGGTGTTGAATCACCGAGGCCATGCCGTTATGCCCGCCATCGCTGCCGCTGGGGCGTAGCCGCAATTTTCCCAGCGGGAGTTGATAATCATCAAAAATGACCAGCAGGCGCGCCAACTCAATATCAAAATAATCGACCGCGTGGCGCACCGCCAAGCCGCTGTTGTTCATGTACGTCAGCGGCTTGAGCAGCAGCATCTCCGCAGCTCCGGAGGCGATCAGATATTCGCCCTTGCCGGCGCGAAAATTGAAAGCCAATTTTTCAGCCAACCGCTCGACGGCTTTGAAGCCGACGTTGTGGCGCGTTTCGCTGTAGCGCGGCCCTGGATTTCCCAAGCCGACGATTAGATGCTTTTCTGACATGCCAATACTGGCAATTGAGAAGAGAGGCCGGGCGCAACGCCCGCAGGGAAACATGCGTGAGGAAGGAGTTTACTGCCGGCGCTCGCCAGGAGCGCCGGCGGGATTGACGCCGTTTCAACAGTTTCCAAACCGCTAAGCCGAAGCGGATAAATCTATTTCTTCTCTTTCTTTTCTTCTTTGCCTTTTGCTTTGCCTTTGCTGTCGTCTTCGGCGGCTTCGCCTTCAACGTCTTCTTTCTTGCGGCCGATGACTTCCGGCTCCGCTTTCTCGGCGGTCGCATCCGCGGCTGCGGGCGCTTCTTCCATCTTCGGCGGCAACACCGTCGCCACCACGTGGGCCGGGTCGTTGAGGATACGGACTTTTTCGATCTTTACGTCACTCACGTGAATCGTATCATGAATTTTAAGATGACTCACCTCAATCGTAACGGCTTCGGGAATATCCAACGGCAAACATTCGACTTCCAATTCGCGCAACATCGATTGCAAGGTGCCGCCTTCTTTAACGCCGGCCGGCGAACCATTCAAGCGCACCGCCACCTTGATGCGAATTTTCTCGGTCAGCTTGATGCCCATCAGATCGACGTGCAGCAGGCGGCTGGAAAGCGGGTCCCACTGGACTTCGCGGATGACGCATTTTTCAACGCGGCCATCGCTAAATTTTAAATCAACCAGATTGGCCTTGCTCACGATCACCGTGCGCAGGGCTTTTTCTTCCATGACCACCGGAACCGCGTTCTGGCCGTGAATATAGAAAATCCCAGGAATGGCGCCGGTGCGACGCATCTGGCGCGCGATTTTCTTGCCAGTATCCTGGCGTACGGACAAATTCAATAAAGCTTCTGCCATCTTTTTCTCCGATCAAACTTCTTTATTTTTAAATTACAATTTACTTTCTACCCGACGGCCTCGGACTTCGGACCATCGACCTCGGACTCTTCAATCAAACAAAAAACTAATGGATTCTTCGTTATGAATGCGCATAATGGCGCGACCGAATAATTCGCCCACCGACAGGATTTTCATCCGCTCAAATTGTTTGTCGGGATCGATCGGAACGGAATCGGTGACCGCGATCTCTTCAATGACGGAGGCGTTCAAGCGCTCCACCGCCGGGCCGGAGAGAATCGCGTGGGTGCAGGCCGCAAAAACTTTTTTCGCCCCGCGCTCTTTTAATTTGGCCGCCGCCATCGTCAGCGTGCCGGCGGTGTCGCAAATGTCGTCAATCAACAGCGCGTTCATGCCGTCAACGTTGCCGATGACGTTGGTCATCTCCACTGCATTGGGCCGCGGCCGGCGTTTATCGACCACGGCAATCGGCGCGTTCAACCGTTTCGCATAGGCCCGTGCCAGATGCGAACCGCCGATATCCGGCGAAACCACGACGAGGTCGGAAATTTTTTTGGCGCGATAATAATCCGCAAAAATCGCCGCCGAATACAAATGATCGACCGGAATATCAAAAAAGCCTTGAATCTGCGGCGCGTGCAAATCCATCGTGAGAATGCGATCGGCGCCGGCGGTGGTCAACAGATTGGCCACCAGCTTGGCCGTGATCGACACCCGTGGTTGATCTTTGCGATCCTGCCGGGCATAACCGAAATATGGAATCACGGCGGTGAGACGCCGGGCCGAGGCCCGCTTCGCCGCATCGATCATGATTAATAATTCCAGCAGATTGCGCGCCGGCGCCCCGGTCGGCTGAATGATAAAGACATCTTGCCCGCGAATATTCTCGCAATATTTCATCCACGTTTCGCCGTCGCTAAACTCGCGAAATTCGGTTTTGCCGAGTTCGAGATTCAGATATTTCGCGATCCGTTGCGCTAACTCCACATGCGCACGACCGGTAAACAAACGCGGGTGTTGCAGTCCAGCACTCATTGGGCAGGTTGCAAATGGCAAAATAAAAAACCATGACTCGCAAGAAACCAAAACTCACTTGCAGAAGGCCGAGGCTTTTTGCCTTTTGCTTTTTGTTTCTTGCTTTCGCTGGGGCGGAAGGATTCGAACCTTCGAATGCAGGAACCAAAATCCTGTGCCTTGCCAACTTGGCGACGCCCCAAAATCCCATTTTTCAGAGTTCATCCTTCCCCACTCTGACCATCTCCAAACGTTTTACGGCTCATGGCCGTTGCGGCGCACTTCCGCTTTATACGCCTCGAGAATTGCATTTTCTACTTTTTCACGAAACTCGTTAGTAATCGGATGAGCGATATCGCGATAAGTTCCGTCATTCATCTTGCGACTCGGCATGCTGACAAAATATCCCGTCGCGCCTTTGATGACTTTCATGCCGCGCACCACAAAACAGTCATCAAACGTCACGTTGACGAATGCTTTCAACTTGTCCTCGTCCCGAATACTGACCGTAATCTCCGTGATTTCCATCCATCCCTCCTTGCGAGGTTTATTCTGAAAACAGGGACACCTAGGTTGCACACCCTCGCCCATCGCGAGCGACTGGTGAAGGTCAGTACTGCATTTGGTACACTTCCCGTATTCCCCAACGGATTGGTTTCGCTACAAAAGTGCTATACTCATCAAACTGTTTGGCTTGCTCCTGCGCTTCCTGGCGTGTGTGAAACAGCCCAAACATCGCGGAACCACTTCCAGTCATGCTTGCAACCAGCGCACCGCTGTTTTGCAATTGTGCTTTAATCTTTGCCAACTCATTATATTTTTCAAAGACCGCGATTTCGAGGTCGTTTTGGCAGAGATCAGCAAGTTCAGCGTCGATAAGCTGCAAAATGTTTGAGCTTGGTAATTTACGACACTTTTCGGTTTTTGTCAAGCCTAATTTATTGTAATTTTGGTAGGCCCATGCCGTTGACACGGCCACGGGGGGAATGACGAGCAGCACCCAAAATTCAGGCAAATCGTCTAACGACTCAAGAATTTCGCCGCGACCGCGACCGCGACAGAGGCCGCCGGCGAGGAAAAACGGCACATCCGAGCCAAGCTGTGTCGCGAGTTGAAACAAACGGTCATTTGACAAATTCAAATCAAAAAACCAATTCAGCGCGATGAGCGTTACCGCCGCGTCGCTGCTGCCGCCGCCCAATCCCGCGCCGGCGGGAATTTTTTTTTCAAGATGCAACCGCACATTCAGCGGCTGCGCCACCGCGTCACGAATCAATTGGCAGGCCCGGCAACAAAGATTGGTTTCATCAACGGGAATACCCGGCTGATTGCAGGTTAAAACGAAACCACCCGCCGAGCTTTTTTCAAAATGCAAATGATCGGCTAAATCAATTTGCAAAAAAAACGTGTCCAGCTCATGGTATCCATCCGGACGTTTACCAAGAATGCGCAGACCAAGATTGATCTTGGCATACGCCGGCAGGCTCCAGGCTTTGTGCGGATCGTTGCTTATTTTTTTACGCCCCGTTTTATCGGAGGCGTCTCGCTGGTTGGTTGCGCAACGGCGGGATTGAGACGAGCGCGCTCATTCGCGCTATACGCGATGCCCTCCGTCTGCTCATCGGGACGAGGAATAATATGGGTTGACACCACTTCGCCGACACGGCGGGCCGCCGCGCTGCCGGCATCCACCGCGGCTTTCACGGCGCCGACTTCGCCGACGATTTTAATGGTGACCATCGCCGCATCAGTCACTTCTTTGCCGACGCAAATTACATTGGCGGCCTTCAGCATGGCGTCGGCCGCTTCCAATGCCGCCACCAAGCCGCGCGTTTCAAGCAAACCTAAGGCGCGTTCTGACATGGGCTGGTTCCTTGTCGCTGGATGCTCGAGGCTGGACTCTTGATGCTGATTAATGCCACAAGCATCCAGGCGCAAGCATCCAGTTCAACTCTCTTCGCGTTTGGGCAGAATCATTTCCACATCGGCATGGGGACGCGGAATGACGTGAACCGAAATCAGCTCGCCAACTTTCTCCGCGGCGGCCGCGCCGGCATCAGTCGCCGCTTTCACCGCGCCGACGTCGCCGCGCACCATGACGGTCACGTAGCCGCCGCCGATTTTTTCTTTGCCGATGAGGGTTACTTTGGCCGCTTTCACCATCGCATCCGCAGCTTCAATCGCGCCAACCAGGCCGCGCGTTTCGACCATTCCCAATGCATCAAGACTCATAATGACAAACTCCTTCCAGGCGTAGCCTTTTTCCGCTCGAGGATATTATTACAACTCGTTCATTTGCTGTGTCCAATAATACTCAAAAAAAGCTTCTTTGTCAAATTGTTTTTCAATTTTAATTCGTCCTGGCGGCGCGCAAAATTTCCGCGGCCCATTGCGCTTCGGCGTCGCTCAACGGCGGCTCGGGAGGTTCGCTGTAGTTGAGGCGCATGTCGTAGCCGCCTTCATCATAAATGTCTTGCAAAATTTTCCCTAGTTGCACCGGAGGTTCAGTATCACCGGCCCGCAGAGGTAATGGAAAGATTGGAATTGGTTGGCGACAATTAAAAGGATAAACCCAAACGCGACCGGTATGATCGCCGCGTTTAATTAAAATTCGATAATGGTGTTCTACGCCATTGGTTTTGAGCATGGCAAAAGGCATCGGTTCGCCTTCGCGCAACAGATCAATTTCAACCCAATTGGCCTCCGATTCAAAAACGCGGCGCCGCTTGGTTTCATATTTTTTCCGATCTTTGCCGGCAGATTTATTACTTGGCGACAGAATTTCGACCATCGTCACCACGCGATTGTCGGATGCATCAACGACTTCAAGATAATCTTCCTGGATCAGGGCCGGCGACGGTAAATCGACAACCACCGGTTCAGCGAAATCGGCGGCCCACGATTTCGGCAAACTTCGGTATGATTCTAAATTTTCTATGACGGCTAAATCAGGAAACATTGGCTCAGATTCAGCCGGCAAAACCGCCATAACCGTGCGCTGTCGCACAGCGACGTAATAGCGCGGACGAAGCAACGGCGTCAGATTTTTGCGCAACGCCAAAATCAAACTATCATGAACATCCGGCCAAAGGCCGGGGCGCTCCAACCATGGATCCATGCCGGGAAATGGGCTGGGCATAAGCTTACCTCGCGAATTGGTTTTCACTACAATATATCCTTTTCAAACGATTCCGGCAAGCGTTTTTTAAAAAACACTTGCTTCTCAAGCCGGTCTTTTATATATTTTTGGGTGCGTGGTTTCGGCAGCGTCAATAACGCCGATCATTATTTTTTTACATCTTTAATAAATTCAGTTTTTATTACTCAACCACTTTAACTTCGCCTTGAAGGAGGCCTGCGGTTCCATGCCGAGCGTTCGCGTGCGCGACAATGAGAGCTTTGAAAAAGCCCTGCGCCGATTTACCAAAGCCTGTGAGAAAACCGGCTTGCTGTCCGAAATCAAAAAACACCAGCATTTTGAAAAACCGAGCGCGCGCCGCAAACGCAAGCTCGACGCCGCGCGGCGCAAACAGCGCCGGATGATGCGGTTGGAAAATCCATAACGGCCCCGATTCTGCATTTTAAAGCTAAAACTGTCATCCCATTGCTGTTCAAGAGTGCAGGAAAATCGGGTTTTGGATTTTGTATGCGCAAAATTAAGGAATGACAAATTGAGCATGACGCTTTCCGAACGATTGAACGAAGATTACAAGGCCGCCATGAAAAGCGGCGACAAAGCGCGCGTCGAAACCCTGCGCCTGCTGCGGGCGCAATTGCAGCAGGAGCAAATCGACAAAATGCACATTTTGTCGCCGGACGAAGAAATGGCGGTGCTGTCCAACGCCGCCAAAAAACGCCGCGAAGCTATCGAATCCTATCGCCAGGCCGGGCGCGATGATTTGGCGCAAAAAGAAACCGCCGAGCTGGCGATCATTTCCCAATACTTGCCCCAAGGGCTTTCCAACGAGGAGTTGGCGAAAATCATTGACACGGCCATTGCCGAAACGGGCAGCGCCGCCCCGAGCGATTTGGGCAAAGTCATGGGAAAAATCATGCCGCTCATTAAAGGCCGCGCCGACGGCAAATTAGCGCAGCAAATGGTTCGCGAAAAACTGGGCGGTTGAACCACGCCGGTTTACGCCCGCCAACACCTTTTCGATTTCAGCAGGTAAAAAAAAATTATGGCCGTCGAAATCAGCTACGCCGATTTTACCATCATTGCCGTTATGATTGTTTTCGGATTTGAGGGCTATCGCGGGGGATTGTTTAACGGCATTTTAAGCGTTGGCGGGCTTCATTTTTCGCTCTTTGTCGCCGTCATTTTGCTGCCGCTGGCCGCAAATTTCTTTAACTTCGTCATTGAGTTGCCGGCCAATATCAGCGTCGTGCTGGGGTTTACCACCATCTTCGTCGCCTGCCTTTTGCTCTACGCTTTTTTTGTGGAATGGCTGCGCAAAATCATCAAAATGGAAGTGGTCGATTGGTTCAACCGTTTGGCTGGCACCTTGATCGGTTTGTATAAAGGCCTCATTACGGCCAGCCTCTTGGCGCTGGGTTTTTCACTTTTGCCGCCCGCCGCCGTCGTGCAAAATACCGAAAACAACAGCACTTTTATGCGCCCCGTCAAATACGTCGCGCCATTCACGTACAACATCTTTCGCAAGCTTTATGCCGACTTCCCGTCTTTTGAAGACACGCTGAAGAATGCTTATGCCCGCATGCAAAAGGAGCCGGATGAGATGGCGCAAGCCTTAATCGACGAATTCCAAAAGCGCTACCTGCGAAAGAATGTGGACAAAAAGTTGTAATGTATAACAACAGGGTTCATTTCAGCACGGACGACACGCCCGCTCTTTTCCGTGCGCCAAACCATGCTGTGGATCATATCGACGCGCCGACGGAAACCCCGGCATGTGACCATCACGATCTCTTTCAACTTTTAGAGTTTGAAAAAATTCTCGAGCCGATTGCCGGCGCCGCGTTCTCGCCGATGAGCGAGGAAGAGATCAGCGCGCTGCGCCCGCTTTCCGGCCGGCAGCAAATTCAGCAGCGGCTCGATGAGCTGACCGAAATGCGCGCCGTTATTGATTACGATGAGCCTTTGCCGTTGCAAAGCAGCGCCGAGCTTCGTCCCGCCCTGCAGCATTTGCGCCTCGCCGGCCGCGCGTTAGAAATTCGGCAGCTTGTCGAGTTGGCGCAATTTCTCAATTGCGCCCGCCGCGTGCGCGGCTATTTGGCGGCCCGCCGTGAAAAATATCCGCGGCTCGCCGCGATCGCGCAACCGATGACGCCGATGCAGGATTTGGAAACGGCGATTGAGAATGCCATCAGCTTCACCGACGGCAGCGTCAAAGATTCCGCCAGCCCGACGCTTGGCCGCGTGCGCAAAGAAATTCGCCGGGCGATGGCGGAGACGCGCGATCGCTTGCAGAGCTTGCTCAAAAAACTCGCCGCCGCCGACATGCTGCAGGAAGAAATCATCACCCTGCGCGAAGGCCGGCTCGTGCTTATGCTCAAAGATGAATATCGCCAGCGCGTTCCCGGTCTCGTTCACGATGAATCCGCCAGCGGCCGCACGCTTTTTGTCGAGCCGATGGAATCGGTGGAAATGAACAACCGCGTCCGCCAATTGCAAAGCGCCGAACGCGAAGAGATCGAGCGCATCTTGCTGGAGCTATCGAATCGCTTGCGGCTGAACCTCGCCGGTTTGCAAACCAACCTCACGCGCCTCGTTCAAATCGACGTCATTCATGCCAAAGCGCAATTCTCGCGACAGCTTGATTGCTATGCGCCCCAGTTGGATCCGCACGGCGTCCTGAAGCTCGTTAAAGCCCGACATCCGTTGTTGCTGCTCACCGCCGACCGCCGTCCCGCCCTTCCTTCAAAAAATAGCAAAGGCAAAGCTGGACGCGATAGCGTTGTTCCCCTCGATCTTGAATTAGGCCACGAAACGGTCACCCTGATTCTCACCGGCCCCAATGCCGGCGGCAAAACCGTCGCGCTGAAAACCGTCGGTCTGCTGGCGTTGATGACGAATTGCGGTTTGCACATTCCCGCGCAGCCGGATAGCCAAGTTCCCATTTTTTCCCGCCTCTTTGTGGATATCGGCGACCGGCAATCGATTGAAGACGATCTCTCGACGTTCACTTCGCACCTGGCGCGCGTCGTGGAAATTTTGCGGCAGGCGCAAAACGGCGATTTGGTGTTGATGGATGAAATCGGTTCAGGCACCGATCCCGAAGCCGGCGCGGCATTAGCGATGGCCATTTTGCAGGAACTCACGCAGCGGCGTTGCACGACGATCGTCACCACGCATCACGGCGCGCTCAAAACTTTTGCGCACGAAACCGCCGGCGTGGCCAACGGCTCGATGGCCTTTGACGGCGACACGCTGCGCCCAACGTATCAATTTCGTCCCGGCATTCCCGGCGCCAGTTATGCGTTTGAAATTGCCGAACGCCTTGGTTTGCAAAAAGACGTCATCGCCGCGGCCAGTCAATGGGTCGGGCAGGAAAAAGGCAAAATTGAAAACTTGCTGGCCGAGCTGGATCAGAAACTAACCGAACACCGGGAGACCGCGGCGAGACTCAAGCACGAAGAAATGCGCTACAGCGAGCTGACGAAACAATACGAAGAACGCCTGGCAACATTAAAAACGCAGGAACGCGAACGCAAACAAAAAGCGCTGGCCGAGTCGGAAGCGATCGTGCAGCGCGCCAACGCCGCCGTGGAAAAAGCCGTGCGCGAAATTCGCGAACAGGCCGCAAGCCGCGAGGCCATTCAAACGGCGAAAAAAGAATTGCTGGCCGTGCAAAATGAAATTGTGCAAGAAAAACGCGAGACCGCGACGGCAACACCGGCGCCCGCCCAACCGTTGCAAGCCGTTCGCCCCGGCATGAAAGTCAAATGGCTCAAACAAAACACGGTCGCCACCGTGCTGGAAGCGCCGGACTCCTCGCGCCGCGTGTTGGTGGAAGTCGGCGCCCTGCGCTCGCGCGTGCCGCTGGCAGAGTTGCAACAACACGAAGGCCCCACGCCAACCAAAATGGAGTTGCTCGCGAAACTGCCACACTTCGAAACGCCCGCCACGCTGCCGGAAATCGATTTGCGCGGCAAGCGCGTTGACGAAGCGCTCACGCTGGTGGATAAATTTTTGGATGAGGCCTTGCTGGCCGGCTGGAATGAAGTGCGGTTATTGCACGGAAAAGGCACCGGCGCGCTGCGCGAGAGTATTTGGAATTTCCTGAAAAAGCATCCGCAGATTCTGCGGTTTCACGAGGCCGCAATGGGAGAAGGAGATTACGGCGTGACGGTGGCGGTAATAAAATAAGTCCGAGGTCGAAACGTCCGAAGTTCAAGGTCAAATTTTAAAAACCTATGTAACCATGAGGACATTGGACTTGACCTGAACGGAAATAAAAAAACAACGACGCGATTCCGGCCACGGCCACAGCGCTGGAGTCGGAGCCGGATAAAATCAGCGCGCCGTTTTAACGGTGAAAAATCAACAAGCGGGTGTTGGCGGTGTCCTGGCTCACCGCATATTTCGATGATTCTTTGTGTTTGCGTAATTTGATACGAACGGCGTTCGTATAAGCATATAATTCTTTTGCGTCTTTCGCTTCATGTGCGAGGTCAATCACCAAAACGTCGTCTTTTGATAATGATGGTAAACTATCAAAAATTTGTTTATATAATTTACTGTATTTTCCCTTTCGACCGCGTAATGTTACGTTGCCGCGTCTTTCTACAGAGAATCGCATGATGTGTGACCTCCTTTAAAATGTTTAAAACGGTTTTTGGTAACAAATTTCTTTCTTATTATATTAAAACTTTTTTTCACCATTTGCAAGAGTTTTTTAAATGAGTCCTCAAACTTTGCTGGACACCGCGGTCGCGGCAGCGCACGCCGGCGGCGCCGCGCTGCTGGCTCTGGCCGAACGCCGCGCGACTTTGGTGATTGAAACCAAAGCCGAATCCGATTTTGTCACCATTGCCGATCGCGCCGCCGAGGAAAAGATCGTCCAACATATTCTCCGCGTGTTTCCGGATCATCAAATTCTGGCGGAAGAACAAACGGCCGGCCAATCGACTGCCGGCTCCACCGCGGCGGTGCAATGGATCATCGATCCGCTCGACGGCACCACGAATTACATTCACGGCGTGCCGAATTTCTGCGTTTCCATCGCCGCCAAACAAGGCGCTCAAGTCGTCGCCGGCGTGGTTTGGAATCCGGTGTTGCGCGAGCTTTTTACCGCGACGGCCGGCGGCGGTGCGTTTCTGAACGGCCAACCCATTCACGTATCAGCGAGCGCGCGGCTGCGCGACGGCTTGATCGCCACCGGCTTTCCTTTTCGGGTGCGCCATCTGCTGGATTCGTACTTTCGCATGTTTCAAGGCTTTTTGACGAACGCGCGCGATCTCCGCCGTTTCGGCGCCGCGGCGATCGATCTCGCTTACGTTGCCGCCGGACGCTTTGACGGTTACTGGGAATACGCGTTGAATCCGTGGGATTTTGCCGCGGGCATTTTGCTCGTGCAAGAGGCCGGCGGCGAAATCAGCGGCTTTGACGCGCACGACAATTTCTGGGAAACGGGAAATATTCTGGCGAGCAACGGCAAATTGCATTCGGCGATGCAAGAGATTATTTTGCAGGCGAAGTCTTAAACAAAAGTAAAAACGTTTTAAATCTCGCCGCCGCGAAACTGCTCAAACTTAAAAATTGCCCAACGGATTGGAAAACGACTACCGGATAAAGCTAAATCCGTTGGTCGTTTTATCATCCGTTGGAAAATAAAATTTTAAAAAACTAGTTCACTTTTCGCGACTTCCGCTCATAACACATGAACATAAAAAGACTCATAACCGGATCAATCGCATTAACATTGATTTGTTTTTGGGCGCATCATTCCTGCCCCTATCCGGAGTTGGCGCAAATTATCGCCAACCCGGAAAAATATTCCGGCCAGCGCGTGGCCGCTTTCATCGAAGCCAAAATCACGGCGCCAACCGCGGACGGATTTATTCTCACCCAGCGCGGCACGCGGCTGCAAGTTCATACCGATATTCGGAATGCGCCGCTCAACGAATTTGTGGCAGTGGCCGGAATTTTCCAACCGCCCAATTCTTTGCACGCCGATACGGTGCATTTGGCGCCAGGCCGGCGCTGGAAAATGGCCGTGTCCGTGCTTCCGGTTTTGGCGCTGCTCTTCTTGTTGCCGCTGGCGCTCCACTTTGATCGCCAAAACCGAGTCTTCACCTTGCGCCGAGACCACTCGCTTTAAATTTTTTTTGCTTTTTTCATTTTGCCTTTTGCTTTTTTCTTTTCCTCTCATGCCCGATTTGCTCACGCACGCAGCGGCGGCCCATTTAGCCGGACGGCGCTGGTTTCCACATCCGGCGGCGATTCTATTCACCGTGGGCACGATGTTGCCCGACGTGTTATCACGCCCATTTTATATTATCTTCCCTGCCTTGCATTGGTGGGTGATGCCGCTGCACACGCCGGTTGGGATCGCGCTCGTTTGTTGGATGCTTGCCGGTTTATTTAGAAATGAAGACCGCAAAACCGCCGGCCTTGCGCTGTTTGCGGGCGCCGTGTTTCATTTTTTATTGGATGCGCCGCAGAAGCACGTGATGGCCGGTTATTTCTGGCTCTTTCCGTTTTCGTGGGCGACATACGAATGGGGCCTGTGGTGGTCCGAAGATTCCGTGCGAATAGTGCCGTTCGTCATTTTGCTCGTTGCGTTTCTCGAAATTATCATTTATCTTCATCATAAGAGGAAGGCATGCAAGAAATCGATAAGGCGATCAAAACATTAATGACGTTAAAACCGGATTGTTTCTTGGATTTGCTTTTCGGCAGTAAGCGTAAAGTAAAACTGAAAACGATCGCGGATTCTCAAATCACCGTGCCAGAATTGCGTGTAGATAAAGCCTTGTTGGTAAAAGAAGGAAGGCAAACTTTTTACGTCATTTACGAAGCGATGATTCGTCCAAAGCCGGATGAGTTGCCAACGTTCGCGCTCAAAGGGCTGGGCATGCAATACATGCTCAAGCGGCCGACACTCGCTGTTATCGTCTATCTCAAAAAGGGAAAGTATGCCTCCTTCCCCAATGATTTTGAAAATCGTATCGGCACGCTTTCTAATCAATTTACGTTAAGCAAAATCTTGCTGTGGGAACATGAGGCAAGAATTTTGAGCGGCGAGCTAAAAGAATTGGCGCCATTTCTATCGTTGTTTCACCAGCGCCCCGATCCCGGTATTATAAAAGTACAAACGCATCTTATAGAAAAAATCTCTGATCCCAAACTGCGAGCCGACCTGCTTGCTATTGCAATCGTCGTCAATATTCATGTTTTTGGTGAACGGCTCGTATTTTCTCAGCTTCCAAAGGAGGTCGCCATGCTGAAAGAGTCTCGTTTGATTAAAGGCTGGATGAATGAAAGCTGGAAAGAAGGTGAGCAAATAGGAGAACGAAAAGGAGAACGAAAAGGAGAACGAAAGGGAGAACGAAAGGGAGAACGAAAAGGCAAACTTACGCTTCTTCAGAAGCAACTGCATCAACGAATTGGCGGCTTGTCGCCCGAACTTTTTGTAAAACTACAAAAGCTCAACAATGCTCAACTGGATTACTTGAGCATCGCGTTGCTCACGATCAATAGCCATGAGGAGTTGCGAGCCTGGCTGAATGATGGCGCTGCCAAAACATTGCGCAAAAAATAAACCATGCCCATCCTGCACTATCGCGTCGCCGGACGCTTTAAAAGCTTTCTTTTCGGCAGCGCCATCGTTTTCATGCTCGCGCTGTTGTGGTATTCACAAACGGTCGTCAACGGCTTGCGCAATGAAGCGCGGCAAATTCTCTTGTTTTATACGAAACTCTATGCGCGCGCGGCTTCGGAAGCGAGCGACGCCGACCTCAGTTTTATTTTTGAGCAAATTATTCAGGGCACGGATTTTCCCATCATTCTTTGCACGGAAAATTTTGAGCCGACGACCTGGAAAGGCATCGACATCTCGCCGGATTCGTCCAGCTCGCCGGCGGTGCGGGCGCGCGTGCAAGAGCTGGTCGAATCGATGCGCGCCGAGATCAATCCCATTCCGCTGACGTACAACGATCCGCAAACCGGCCAGTCGCGTGTGTTGAGTTATTTGATCTATGGCGATTCCAAATTGATCAAACAACTGCAACTGTTGCCGTACGTGGAAATTGGGGTGGCCGGCATGTTTATTCTCGTGGGTTTCTGGGGCTTCAACAGCATTCGCCGCAACGAGCAGCGCTTGATTTGGGTGGGCATGGCAAAAGAAACCGCGCATCAGCTCGGCACGCCGATTTCGTCGCTGCTCGGCTGGATCGAGTTATTGCGCAGCCGCACCAACAACGGCGACGGCACGTTGAATGAGATGCAACGCGACGTCGAACGGCTGGGCAAAGTGGCGTCGCGCTTTTCACAAATCGGCTCGCACGCGGATTTAAAGGAGCAGGATATCCTGCCGCTACTCGACGACATTGTAAAATATTTTCGCCGGCGGCTGCCGCAAATGGGCAAGGAAGTGCATCTGGAAGTTCTCAACCCCAGGCCGGAAGAAATTCGGCCAGTGGCCATCAATCGCGATCTCTTTGAGTGGGTGCTGGAGAATCTGATTAAAAATTCGCTCGACGCCATCGAGAAACCGAAAGGCGAGATCGTGCTGGAATTGCAGCCGGTACTCGACGGCCGGCATCGTTTGACGCTTGACATTCGCGACAACGGCCGCGGCATCGAGTCGGCTATTCGCAAAAATATTTTTAAACCCGGCTTTAGCACAAAAAAAAGAGGCTGGGGACTCGGCCTCAGCCTCGCCAAGCGCATCGTCGAAGATTATCACCACGGCAAATTATTCTTAAAAGAAACTCGCGTCGGCGAAGGCTCGACGATGCGGATCGTGCTGTAAAATCTCTAAATGTCAACTATTTTTATTAAGCTCTTGAATTTTTTGTGATACTTGCTTAGATTAGTGCAGCTTGAGGTCAATATATGCCAATATTGCTCGCGCGTTCAAATTTATCACTGGAGCATTCAGATGCGCAGATTTTCAATTTTGGGGATCATTGTGGCGGCGCTACTTTTTTTCTGGGACACAAGCCAGGCGCAAGACCAGGCCTTCCAAACGACCGTGCTGCAAAAGCTCAACGAGTTGGACGGCAAAATTAATGAACTGGGCAACAGGCTGAATGAAATGGACAAGCGCTACGAAGTCCGTTTCACTACGATTGAGGCCAAGTTTGAAGCGGTCAATCAGCGCCTCGATGAGCGCTTCAATGCGGTCAATCAACGCCTCGACGACAAGTTTAATTTAATTGTTTACTTGCTCGGCCTGCTTGCTGCTATACTAGCCATTCCTTCTGTTCCAAAATTGCTGGAGAGATTCAAAGCTCCACCTCAAAGCAAGGAAGACATCCAGCGTTATGTAAAAAATTCAAAACCAGAACGTCTCATGAGTCAATTCGCAAGCGCGAATAGTGCAAGATAAACAGGCGCTCTAGCAAAATCAAAAAATTGGTGGCGTCATTGCAAAAAATCCTGCCAGGATTCGTCCTGCAACTCGCCGCGTTTGGTGGAATGCACCAGTTGATAGTCCGCGTTGCCCAGCCGATCCACAAAGACAAATTCCACGCCGCGCTCGATGCTATAATAATGCCAGACTTGATGCGGCTTCGATCCAGCCTCGCCGGGTACGCGCACGATTTGATCCGGCTCGCCGTAAAGAATATAAACCCGGCCGCGATCCGTGCGCCAACCGTCCTTGCCTAAAGTGGAGTAATTCTGGTTGACCAAAGCAACGCGGCGAAAATATTCCACGCGCTTGATCGGCGCTTGTTCCTGTCGCCCCAGCTCGATTTGCGACCAGAAACCGGCGAGAAACTCCCGTTTACCGGTATCGGAAGTGAGCTGGCTGAACATTTTAATTTCATCTTTCGTGGCCAGATACTGCGCCTGCTGAAATTCCTGATTCAGTTCCGCATTCGAGAAGCCGGCGAGCTGCGTTACTGCAAACGGAACCGCGGCAAGCCCGGCGGCCGACGTTTGCAGATGCGGGTTATAAACAAAAAATGCTTTCTCGCTGCGTGCCAGCTCCCGCGCGTTATCGTCGAACAGGATCAACCGGAAAGAATATTTTCCCGGCATGATCGCGGTGACGTTCATCATGCCGGCTTCCACACCGTTGGTCATGCCGTATTTGCGCGACCGTGAAGTTTCTTTGACGATCTTATTGTCCGACCCAACGATCAAACTCTTGGCCGTGTAGGTAGCGGCCGGATCGAGATGATAAAGCTCGGCATAGTTGAACAACATCGGATGCGTGGCGACGCCGAAAACGAGCGCCGCATTGGGAATCACTTCGAGCGAATTTTTAAAAAACGGATCATCTTTCCGGCTTGAATTTTTCACGTTGCTGCACAGCTCGACGTCACTCATGCTCAAGGCTTCGGGGTAAGATTGAATTTTGAGCGGCAGACTGAGACTGTCGCGGCGCGCGCTGTTGAGCGAATCAACCGCAACGACTTCCAGCGTGTACTCGCCCTGCGGAACTTCATAACCGGCCTGGGAGACAAACGGAAATTTATATCCGGCGCCGCTGGTGTCGGTAATCGCCAACGGCAGAAGCGCCCGGCGTTCCAGCGCCAAAGTTTTCGTCGCGCTGTGGCGCACGCGCGTGGTTAATTTGACGCCGGCTTGATAAGCGCCGCCGGATAAACGATAGGTCAACAGATTGGGATAAAATCCGTAATACACTTCGAGGTAACCCGATTCCGCCTTGTTGCGGAAACGCGCATAATCCAGGTTTAAAACGAAATTGGATTTCGGCGTCAGCTCTTGCGCCCAAAGCGCCATTCCGCCGGGGATCGCCAAAGCGAGAACCCAAAAAAACTTTTTCATGATTTTCCCTTTATTTTGAATTCGATTGCATGGTTTCAAGCTCGCGCCGGAGCCCTGTCATCTCCTGATGCGCCGGCAGATAAACGAGTCCGGCTTGCAGAACTGCGAGCGCCGGTTTCAGTTGTCCGCTTTCGATATACAACCGCGCCAACTGCAAATGATTAGCCGGTTCATACGGGTGCAAACGAATCGCTTGCAAACAGGCTTGCGCCGCCGCGGCAAAATCCTGCCGGCGCATGTACGCAGCGCCGAGATTAACCAGCGCCTGCACGCTCGTTGAATCCGCCCGTAATGCGGCCTGGAAGGCGGCAACGGCGTTTTCAAGGTCGCCGTGATTGCCGAAGGCATTGCCCAGATTGACCATTGTCATGGCATCATCGGGTTTAATTTCAAGCGCCATCTGCTGCGCGGCAATAGCGCGTGCATATTCGCCGCGGCTCGCGTAGCTGGTGCCGAGATAATCCAGCGCCAGCGCCCAACGCCGGCGAACGAGGGTTTCGCGGTTACCGAGGCTTTGCAATTGTTCGATTAAAAACTTTCGCACGTCGCGGCTTCTTCCCATCGTCAAATGCAAACTCATCAGCGCCAAGGCCTGCAAATCCACGTCATCCTCGGCGCCGAGCGTTTTCAGCTTCTCCACAATCTCCGGATCAAGCGCGGACATATCGGGATGCAAAAACTGTTTGATAAAATAGCTCAATCCCGCGGCTTGCGCAAACGGATGAAGCGCGCCGGGATGCAAAAGCAGATCGGCCGCGGTTTTGCGATCCGTAACTTTCTCCGCCTGCAATAATCCCGTCACGACTTTTTTGTGCGGTTTCAAATCCCCGTACCAATCATGCGTTTTGGCCTCCAGCCAGGCCACGGTTTTTTGCGCATGGCATTTTTGACAGGCACTCTCGATGCCAAGCTGCGCATCAAACGCCGGTCGCGGAATGGCGATGGAATGATCGGCACGGCCAAACGGAATTTGCGTGCCGATGCCGCGATGCTGCAAATACGGCAGGTGACACGAGGTGCAGCGGCTGCCTGGAGAATCGGCGCGGTGGTGCGTGTGTTGTTCCAACCCTTCGCGCTTGCTGGCGTGGCAATCGAGGCACTGTTCGTTATTGAAGCGGCCCGCAAGACGGTGACCGTAAATATCGCGATAATTTTGCGCATGCGGCTCGTGACAATCCACGCAGGTCATACTGCCGTTCAAATAGCAGTCGCTATAAAGATGATTTTGTTGATAGGCAAACGCGGCGACGCGACCGTCGGCGAGGTGCGGATTTTCCGCGAGCAACGGCAGTTTCAGCGAGTAATAACGCTCAAAATTTTTGCCGGGCAAATAGGCAGCGTCGAGCGCGTCCTTGACGGCATGGCATTGCAAACAAATTTTGATCGACTCGTCTTTCGTGAGCGTTGCCAACGGCTTCATGCCAATATCTGCCGCCGCAAAATTATCTTCGCGGGCCAGCTCGATATGGCGCTTGCCCGGGCCGTGACAGGATTCACAGTTGATATCGAGACTTTGGTATTGCGTCACGAAACGCTTTTTTTGCGCATCGTAGCGGACGCGCAATTGACTGGCGTGGCAGTTTTGGCAATTCGATAGCGCGGGTTCGCTGCCGAGAATGCGCGCGGGCGGCCATTCATTCAACGCAGCGAGAGACAGCTTCTCATGCACCGGAATCCATTCTTTGCGCTCGCGCGTCTGGCTGAACCAGGATTTTTTTTGCCGGCTGAAATCGAACGGAAGAAAACGCAACGTGCCGTCGGGAAATTCGGCAAAATAACTTTGCGTGCCGCCGCCCTCGAGACGGCCGCCGCCAATCACGGCGGCAACGGTAAGCACTTCTTCGGCAACGTCTTTCTGTTTAACCGTAAACGTGTAGCGCTGCTGAGCGTCAATACCCGGCGTGACTTCGGCGTCTTGATAGTGAAACGGCTTTCCATTAAAAATACCGATCACGTTCTTGGCGTCAGGCCGGCCGCCGGCGCGGCCGTGGGTCGAGTTACGCCACAATTCATATTGTTCGCGATGACAGGGCGCGCAGCTTTCGGAGCCGGTAAAGTCTTCAAAAACCGGCGCCGCCGATTCCGCGAATGCAGCCGGTTTTGGAAAAGGTGCAAGGGCATGGGGCGTGAGCTGCACCGCCGAGCCGGTTTTTTTAAATATCGGCAGAATGAAATAAAGCAAAAAGATCACAGCCACTGCAGCAGCGCCAATTCCAGCCAAGAGAATGAAACGCCGGCGAGGAGTTTTTGCCGGTGAAATGGCGGCCGGCCGGGTTTTACCGGAGGTGCTTTTCTTTTTCGACATGGCGATGAAGAATACAACCCCATTTTACAAAAATGTTTTACGCTTCAGTCAATCACCTGAAACCGGCCGTCTTCGCGGCGGAAGGGGATTTTTAAATAATCCGCGTTCAAATCTTCCGCATGCTCTCCGAGGCTGCGATACAACGCTTCGGGAAAATTTTCGTGGGCAACAAAAAAAAAGGGAATCACCTGATAATTTCCCACCGGCAAAAAAAGGCTGCGAAAATTCGCGCCGTTAAGCTGAAAAACCTGGCGCCGGCTTTTCGGCTCGCGCCCGATGGTCACCGTCTCGCGGGTGTCGGCGCCTTCGCCGGGAATGTCGATGTAAATTTTGCCGGTTTGCAGGTGTCGAAAGAATATGCCGCCCAGCAGGCCGCCGATCGACTTGGGAAAAATGACGCTAACGGAATCCACCGTCGCCTGCAGCGTGACCTGCATGTCAATCGGGCCTTCATAAAGGCGCCGCACCACCGGCGGATCGACGATGGTTTTAATATCGAGAATTTTAAACATTTTGACGGTTTCTTTCAGCCGTCCTTTATCCGTGATATCGCCGGCGCCGTAGAGAAACTGGCCGTTGCGGATAACGACTTCGGCGACCCTGAGATTGTAGTTCGCCACGTAAAAATACAGATTGAACACGCCGTTTAAATCCCGGTTCACATTTTTCGGCAGTTCAATCAGGAAAGCGCCGGTGCTGTCGGTGTGGGCGCCGAGATTCAACCCGGAAAGCCAAACATAGACGCCCTTCTCGTCGTTGGTGGTATCTAACAAATCAACGCGGCCGGTAATGGTCACCGGCTCCGGAGCGATCGCGTTGTCGAACGGCGACTGGGTGCAAGTGAAAAATAAAAAGCTGGCGGCAAAGAGGGCAAGTGCTTTCATTTGTACAGGCGGACAAGTTCTTCGCGAAGGCGGGCCAGCTCAATTTCCGCCGCTCGCCGCGCCGCCGCTTCTTGTTGCGCATTTTCTTCCGCCGCTCGCCGCGCCGCCGCTTCTTGTTGGGCTTTTTGTTCGGCAGCTTTTCGTGCCGTGATTTCCTGCCGGCGTGCGGCAGTTTCCTGCCGGCGTTCCGCTTCGGCTTCGCGATGGGTCCGCAAGCGTTCGCCGGTGCGGGGATCATAAAAACGCAGGCTGTTCTCTTCCACAACCAAATTCAGTCCCAGCACCTCACTGTACAGACGCATTCCCGCGGCGGCGGTCATCGGCACATATTCGCCGCCAATCAACTGGAAGCCCTGAAACCGCGGCTTGAGGTATTCGCCATGCGGATCAAACAGAAAATATTCCTTGACCTCGAGCCAGGCATAAATTCTCCGCTTTCTGCCGAGATCGATTTTTTTCGTTTTTTTCGAGGTAAATTCAATCACCATATCCGGCCCTTTGCCTTCGCGTTCGACGGCATAGACCCGGCGATCTTCGTTCGCAATGTCGCGCGCCACAAGTATATCCGGCGAAACCCTTTTGAGCACGCCAATTTCATCCAAATAATAGATGAAAATATTGGCATAAACGACAAACTCCGGCCGCGGGCGAAAATATTCTTGCAGCACGTTGAGCGCCTCTTTGATTTCCTGCACGTGTTTCGGTGATTCTGCCATGGGCTTCCCATCACTTTCCGGCAAGTTGGCGACGCTGTAAAGGCGGGTATTGGAGTCGAGGTTTTTGATGGCTATAGACATTGGTTATTACCTTTACTCGGATTGATAAAGTCTTCGCGCCAGTTTTTTAATCAACCGTTTTTATTATAAGCAAAGTTTTGTCAAAAGTCAACTTCCTTATATAAAGAAAGGCTGCCCCGTTCAACAGGACAGCCTTTCGCGTTATGAAACGTGAAGCAATGGGGCCAAGAATCAGAAGCCGAGGCGCAGGGAGAACATCTTGTTGCTCTCGAAGAAGTCTACGGTGCGATACGCAAAATCAAGGCCGAGATCGATGCCGGTGGTTTTGTAGGTGAAACCGAAGCCGGCGGCCGGGCCGAAGATTTGCTCGTCCAGATCGCCTTTATCCAGCAATTCGACGCCGCCGCGGGCCGCCAATGAAATCGAGCTCATTTTATACATCACTTCGCCGCCGACCTTGTAACTGTCCAGCGCGAGGTTGTTATTGGTGTACGAACCGCTGAAGTTATAACTCGCCGCTTCGCCCATTTCCCGCGCGTACGCCAAACCCAGCTCGATCGAAGTCGGGAGTTCCCAACTGGCGGCTTTGGTCTGGAAGTATTGCGTCGGGCGCCGGGAATCAGTCGGGGTGGCCAGGCGCAGCAAGCCCGGGCCGTCAAAGGTCATTTGCGGACCGACATTCTTCAGCGCGACGCCGAGTTGAACGCCTTTGAAGCCGGCGACGCCGTGATATTGAATGCCGACGTCAATCGCCAACGCCGAACCCGTAACGCGTTGCATGTTTTCCGTGATCAACTTGATATTGCCGCCGGCGGTAATGGCGTCCGTGAAGGAACGCGCATAAGTGAAACCCAGCACCACCATCGAGGGGCTGAAAGTTCGGCCGGCCAGGCCTTCCGGATCGTCGGTGGTGGTCAGCAGAATGTCGCCGACATCAAGGGTTTTGATGCTGAAGCCGACGCTGCCAAAGCCGCCGAATTTCAGGCCGACGGCGCCGTAATTGACGCGAATATCGGCGATGTAAGCCATCGTGCTCAACATGGCCTCGGCACTACCGCTCATCCGGCTGAGGCCCGCCGGGTTCCAATGAACGGCGTCGATGCCCCACGAGGTGGCAATGCTGGCGCCGCCCATGGCCATATCGCGAGCGCCAACCGGAATCAGAAGCTCGGAACCAGCCGCGGTGCCGATACGTTTGTTGCCGGCACTTTGCGCCGTCAGGCTGCCAACGGTGACAGCGAGGAGGACGCAGACGATGCCAGTAAAAAATAAGAATCTGCTGTTCATAGCATTTTCTCCATTGTCAAATTTTAAGAAATTTACTGACCGGTCACTCAGAGTGACCGGTCAGTGACTTGCGTAGAAGTCACAAGGCGATTAGAAAGTTTCAAGCACTTCGGCTTCCTGAATCACGACGATCTTGAGCACTTTCTCGCCTATTCCTGGCATCGTGATATGCGCCACGTACAAGCCGCTGGCAACCGGCAGATTGCTCTGATTGAGCAGGTTCCATCGGCGGAACGGGCCGCCGCCCAGTTGTTGATGATCAATCGTGTTCACCAACTGGCCGGCAAGATTGAAGATGCGAATGACGGCCTCGTCCGGCAAATTGTTAAACGTGACGAAACGCGACAAGCGATTGGTCTCCTGCGGGTTGAGGCCAAAATACGGATTCGGGAAAACGCCGACGCGTTTGATATCCTGCGCCGCCAGCTCGGCAGAAGAGGTGACGCCGCCGAGCGTGAACGAATACACATCGCCGGCATTCAGACGCAACGCCGGACGGATACGCATGGTGATGTCACTCTGATTAAGCGTGGCGCCGGCAACGAGACGGCAGGAAATGCCATACATAATGTCGGACTTGGTGCTGTTCGTACATTCATTGTTGATGGCCGGTTTGCCATTGCCGAGATGGTCATATTGTGCCATCGTCGGATCATAAGCCCGATCATGGATGAAAAGAATTTCAACGCCATCACTCGCTTCGGTCGGGTTCCAAATGCCATCGCTGGCTTGATCACGCCAGGAGATCGTCAATTGCCGCGGCGCCGCGGGGTTGCGCACATCAAAAGCAGCGACGTTGATTTCCGGCGTCGGGTTGGTATCTTGAATCTTATATTCCGTTCCGGCGCCGGTACGGCGCAGGCGATAGGCCTTTTGCTTGTTGTTCGGGCCGAACCGCACCAACACGGGATAATTATCACGTGCATCCCAAGTAGAATGGAACTGGCCGAGATAAGCATTACCGAGATCCTCGCCAGTGGTCACAAAAGCGCCACCACTTGGAGCTGCCGGCGCGCCGCTGAAACGGCCGCCGCCGCGCAGCCACGGCGTGGCTTGCGAAAACTTCGTCGAGTCATTGATCAGTTGCGGGCTGATTTGCGCGACTTTCAAGAGCAAGCCGTCGGCAATCGGGAAATTGGAATCATCGTTCGGGTCGCCGGTGTCGGCGGAGCCAAATTCCTTGCTGGTCAACACATCCTGCGAGGCGCTGACATTGCGCAAGGTCCATTGCAACGCGCCGGCCGCATTTTTGGCGATCGAAACGCGATAATCCGCGGTTTTTGTGCGCGACGGGTCGATAACGCTGATCGGCAGTGACGCCACATCACTCAGGCCGGCCGAGTGCCTGTTGGTCACTTCCTGTCCGGCTTTATCGTTCACGCGCGCGCCGAGCCGCGAGGATTGCGGGATGACGGCCAGAACTTTAACCGGCGATTCCAAAGTCGCCGGCAAATAACCGGGAATGCCGGATTTGCTGTAAGACGTCACCACGAAGTAATACTCTTCGCCGTTGTTCAGCTTATCAACGTCTTTGACAAAATCACGATTGATGGTAAAATGGCGGGTGATCCCGCTGTTGCTGCCAAATTGCACCGGCAAATTGAGAATCTGGCCGGAACCGGGGTCGAATTGCTCGTCGAGAATAACCGAGGGGTCGTCATACAAATCGTACGTCGCCAGGCGCCTGCCGTCTTTCAACGCAGAGGTGGCGCTGGGAAGCTGATAAACATTATACCCTTCAAACGAGAAGGTGCCAGGCTCGTTGATGACTTTTTCGGTTTCAGCGACTTTGGCGAGACCGCTGCCCCATTCCAACACAATTTGGCCGTCCAACTGCGCCACTTTCACGTCCGGCGCGGCGGGAGCTTTCGGGACGCGGAAGAGGGCGTTGTAAGTGTTTTGGGCGAAACGATCATTAAACTTCATAACCGACACGCTTGACAAACGATCCGCTCCGAGCCCGGCAACAAACGCGACGACGACTTCCTGGGTATCCGCCAGCGCCAATTTAAACGGGCCAGTGATGATGAGCAAGCGGCGGTCACCCGGCACAAACGAATAGTTGGCGCCTTGTCCGTCAATGTGGCCTGTGCCTTTCACGGGATCGCCTGCCAATGGGAATGGCCCGGCGGTTACACCCGGAGGATGATTATAACGCACATCGGGCCCGGACAAGGGCGCAAATCCGCGCAACATTTTGTACCACAGGATGGTGTTGGTGGCATATCCACCGGTTGGATCAGAATAAGGACTGCCGGCGGAAAAATAGGAAAATCCAGTCATGCCCAGGTTCTTGAAATTTTCCCGATATTTGAGATCGAACACCGCGCGGCTGCCCGGGGAAGGCACGATCGGACCTTGCAAATAGTCATATCCACCGGAGGGCGGCGGGAGATTGAACTTTCTGTAGTCGGTGTCGATGCCGTTGCCATTGTAAATAAAGCCGAGGCTCAACGTGGAGTCACAGCCGGTCAAGTCGTCCGAGAACGAGCCCAGGTCCGGATCGGACCACTGGCAGACGTACATACTGTCCAGATAGAGCGAGCCTTTGGTGCCGTTCGCGTCGATGTCAACGCCGCCTTTGTTGATGAAACGCCATTTGCGGAAGAAAATATTGCCGAGGGCGTCGCCGCGGTTGTAGCCCCACATCGTCATTTGAATTTCCAAACCGCTCGGCTCCGAGCCGAAACGGCCGGTTGAGGTGGGACGATGCAGATCATTGAAGACACACCAGAGCACCTGATCGGCCGGCGAGTTCGGATCGCCGCCGGCAATACCCGGCTCGTCGTATTTCTTTTCAATCAAATCTTTCGTGGTAAAACCGGCCGGCGGTTTGTCATACTTGCCGTTAGCGTTGCGGTCAATAAACGGCGCGCCGAGGTCGGTCGGCCATTCGTTCCAATCTTTGAGGTAACGATCCCGAATTTCACCAATTTGGGTCGCGGTGACCGAGGCCTGGGAAATTTCGTTGGATTCGGCCGCATCGCGCCGAAAATCACCTTCCGACATATCCTGCCAATCGCGGCGAACGCGGTACATACGGGCGCGAGGATCAGCCGGATCCACGGGAACAGCGGTGGCACCAAGCCCGTTCACCCAGCCTTGACGTTGGCCGGTCGCGTAAGACGTGCCGCCAACACGAGTGATCTGGCTGAAAGGCGCCGGCCTGGTTTTCTGGGCATCCAGATATGCCCGGGAACCGAAGACCAGGCCGTCCTGATAAATCACGAAGCTGGTGCCGCGCGGGTAGAAGGTACCATTGTCACCCGTGGGCGAATGGTTGGCCTGACCGTCCCGGCGGTGCCACGACCACAGGTTGTTGATGTTGAGAACTTGATACAAATCCGGCTGATAGGCAGCCGTTTTTGCCAGCGACGCTCTCTTGCCTTTTTCATTGGCCGGTTCTTTCGCAAAACCGGTGGAACCGCTCAAGATGCCGAAGAGCACACTGGCGGCAAGGAAAGTTCGCAAAAAATTAAACGCTTTCTTCATCGCTCTTCACTCCGTAATTGAGTTAATAGCTTTTTGAAGTTCGTAGTAACGCCTTCAGGCGTCAAATTTTTAAGGTTCATCACGGCTGCGCTTGAAGGAGCTACTACGAACTGAATTTCAAGAATTGCATTTTAGCCCGGCAGTTTATCCCTAAAGGGATTACTACGAAATTGCTACGAGCATCAATACTCAATCGACACGCCGAAACGAATCTGGCGCGGCGCGCCATACACGTCGTTGCCGGTGGCGGTGTAATAACCCCAACGGTTGTCCAGATTGATCGCCTGGTAGAAATCGCGATAATTCGCCAATTCGATGTATTGCGCCGCCAACGGGCTTTTCAACCAGCCGTCGTCATTCGCCGTGCCGGTGGTCTCATAGAGATTGATGATGCTGCGCGCATTGAACGCGTTCAAGACGTTGGCATAAAGCTTCAGATCGAAACTGCTCAATTTGAACACTTTGTCCAGCGTCAAATCGACGTTGAAGTTCCACGGCGTGGTGGAGCTGTTGATCGGCTCGACCGGATTGCGGGTGCGCGGATCCTGCGTGGCGCGCGTGCCCACCGTCCAGGCGCTGGCCTGGCCGAGGTTGCTGGGCTCGAGAATTTTCGTGTAATTGTGGCCGCTGTTGAACGTCAGCAGCGCGTTGAGGCCAAGACCCTGCAGGATGCTGCCGCCATCGCCCTGATTGAAGCGATAATCCAACATGGCGGTGCCGCGATGGGCCTGGTTGTAATCGAGATTATAAATGAGAGTGGGATAAGAAGAGATGGTCGCATCGCTCACTGCCACGCGGGTGGAACGGGAATCCGAGCCGGTGCCGCGCGTGTTGGAGAGCGTGTAGTTGAGGCGGGCGGCCAGACGCTTGACGCGGCGCAGTTCCAGCGTCATTTCCAAACCTTTGGCGGTGCCGAAGTCATTGTTGATCCATCCCACAAAAATCGGGGTGCCCGCTGCCAGCCTGCCAGTGCCGTCGGCCAACACGCGGTCAAAGCGAAGCTGATCCTTCAAGTCTTTGTAAAAAGCGGTGACCGTAAACGCGAAATTGTCGGTCAATGATTGGCGGATACCCAGCTCATATTGATCGGTGCGCTCGGGTTTCGCCGTGAAACCGACGTACTGATTGAAGAATCCATACAACGAGCGGGTGATGGTGCTGACATCGACGCTCAAACGCCGGGTGCCGCCGCGGTAAATGTCATTGAGATTCGGCATCTGAATATATTTGCCGTATTGCGCATAGAAAACCGTATTGGCAGTCACCGGGAACGCAAAGTTAAGGCGGGGCAGCAGGTAGTTGTACGGATCGGTCCGAATCAACTGGTCTTCCTGGATGAAATCATTCGACTTGTCAAAGGCAGGATCTTCCAGGTTGGCCGGGCGCAAAACCTTGGCGTCGATGCGCTCATAACGCAAGCCCACATTGAGAATCAAATCGCGGTATTCCCATTTGGATTGCACGTACGCGGAGCCGAAGAGCGGATGCTGCGGGCCGTTCGGGCCGCTGTTGACTTTGTTGATGCCATCCACATCCCAGCCGTAGTAATTGATGCCGCCAACGGCCCCGCTCGCCAACTCGACCCGGCGGACGTAATCATCCGGAAAATTCCGAATGGTGTTGCCGTCTGAGCCATACAAATAAACCAGGGCATTGTCGATATCGCCGACGCTGTAAGCGCGCATCGTCCAGCGATCGAAGCGGCCGCCGATTTTCATCTCGATATTCTTGTTGACCTGGCTGGTGAAATCCACCGCGGCGCCGAGACTTTGCTGGCTGTCTTTGCTGTAGGTGTTGATCGGGCCGTTGCGCGGGGTGAATTGAAATTTGAAGATCGTGCTGTAATTGAGCGGCCCCTCAAAGATCTTCTGCCATTCGGAGACGTCGTAACCCAACTTCTCAAACTCCCGGCGATCGGAGTATTTGAGCCAGTCATCGCCAAAGTCCGGATCAAAGGTCCTGGAATCGCGCGCGGTATAATTGACGTTCACTTCGTAGAAGGTGTTCGGGTTGATCAGGTGCGTCATCTTCAAGCCGCCGAGGCCGCGCTTGGTCACCAAATGTTGCGGGCGGTCCCCGCTGAAGAGGTTATTGAGCGCCTGGCGAAAATCGGCGAAGCCTAAAGGAAATTTTTGATGCTGGTAGCTGCCGGTCAGGCGAAATTTGATCGCATTCGACAGGTTATACACGAAAGTGCCTTGCCCCTGATTGTCGTAGCGCTGGTTACCCGGCAGGAAATTCTTTTTGAACGCCACGGCGTCGGGCAAAGAAGCGCCCACGGTGCGGCCGGTCAAGCCGTCGTCGGTCAGCGTGGTGAAGTTGAACTGGTCGACAAACGCAGCGGTGCGGTTGCGCATGTAGTTGTGCTGGCCGGACAGAAAATATCTGAATTTCGAGCCAACCGGGCCGCCGACGGTGAGCACGGCATTGCGGAAGCCCTGCGAGGTGGTGCCGAGAAATTCTTCGCCGGCTTTGGCGAAATCATCGGTGCGATAATCCACCGTCACCCTCAGCGCCGAACCGCCCGTTTTCAGGGTGGTTTTGACGATGCCCGAGTTGGCGCCGCCATGTTCCGCGGTGAAACCGCCAGCCTGCAATTGAATTTCTTCAATCGCTTCCTGGACCACGGAAATATTTTCGCTGCGGGAGTCGTTGAACATCGGGTTGCTCGCCGTAATGCCGTCAACAAAATAGGCCACTTCGCCGGAACGGCCACCGCGAATGTACAGCGTGCCATTTTGCTGGACGGTGCCGGCATTCAACGCGACGATGTTTTGCAGGCCGCGAATCGGCAGGTTTTCAATGTCTTCCGTGGTGGTCAACCGCACGGTGTTGGTGGTGTTGCGTTGCACCAGCGGACGCTCAGCCACAACTTCCAACGCCGTCACTTCAATGGCGCTCGAAGCAAGCTTGAAATCCTGCGTGGTAGTCAAACCGGCGTTAACACGAACGTTCGAGATCGACACCGGCTGATACCCAATGTAGGAAACCTTGATAGTGTAAACGCCCGGCGGAATGCCGAGAACCACGTAGTCACCCCGCAAATCAGCCGCGGCGCCGAGAGATGTTCCATCAACGGTAACATTCGCGCCGACCAGAGGATCACCGGATTCCTTGTCTGTGACCCTGCCGCGCAATTTACCGTCTTGCGCAATCAACAGGGCCGGCAGCAAGAACACGGCGCACACAGCTAACAACGCTTTGCGCAACATGCTTCGCCTCCTAATGAGAGTGGATGTTATGAATTAAACGGTTTATTAGCAAACACACTTCTACATCTCGGGTGCAATCGCTTTACATCCTAATACAACCGCCAACAAATTGATTTTTATGCAATAAAAAACAGGAAGGAAAAACAGACAGATGAAACGTGACCTAATAAATCTATTACGGACTTCCTAAACGAAAATTCACCACGGAATCGTTCAAGGGCAATCCGCTAATAGATAGGATGAAGCAACAATTCTGTTTCGATAAAGCAGGAAGTAACAGCAAGAAAAGATAAAGCGCGACCTAATAATCTCTCTAAAACGTAAAACATAGAATGCCAAACTACATATTGATAAAATTTTTTTAAAAAAACTATATATGGTATATCTTAAATTTAACTTGTGCAAAAATATGTAAATTTATAAAACAATTATTGCACCAAGTAAGCCAACAACAAAAATCACATGAAATGGTTATTGAATATCAAGGCCATTTTTCTTAAAGTGAAATGGTAAATTTAGGCGTGTAGATTTAGCTGTGCAATTTTTTTCCGCAATGTGAAGTATATTGCATATTGTGCTGAAAAGTTTTTTACTTTTTACACTTGCGCAAGCAACTGATTAACCGGTATTGTCAAACCAATTACGAAGCAACATTTAAATACCGGAAGAGTATCATGCTTCTATTGAAATTGCTGCGCTTATTTTAAGTTTTCGAAAATTGGCATACACCTTGCATTATTTCTATGGTTGAAATTAATTTGGGAGAAAATAGGATCATCGCAAAGCCGCCAAATCATTTTTGTTTGGCGCTGTCAAGTTAGGACTGTTCAATGTTTGCAACAAGAAAAATAATTTTGTGCGCGTTGTTCGCCTTGGTGTTCGGCCTCAGCGGAAAAATTGCCGCCGGCACCGCGGGCGCCGTGTCAGGGTTTGTGCGTGACAGCGAAACCGGCAACCCTCTGCCGGGCGCAGCCGTTATGATCGAGAACACCGCCTACGGGGCAACCGCCGACAAACACGGATATTATGCCATACACAATTTACCGGTCGGCAGCTATGTTCTCCGCGTCACCCTGATTGGTTACATTCCCACCAAAGTCACCGAAGTTGAAGTGAAAACCGATCTGACCACGCCGGTCAATTTTGCGCTGACGGCGCGCGCGTTGCAGGTTGCGCAGGAAATCGTCGTTACCGCGCCGCGCATCAAAATATATAAGGATGAAATCGCCAGCGTGCATTATATCGGCGCGCAGGCGCTGTCGCTCTCGCTGCCGGCGCAAACTTTTCAGGACGCGCTGCCGCTGGTGCCCGGGTTTGTCGCCAATCGCTTTCGGGGCGCCCGCGCTTCCAACACGCTTTATCTCATTGACGGCTTGCCGGCCACGAGCATGCTCACGCGCGATCTGGCGTTTATGGTGCAAAATTCCGCCATCGCAGAAATGGTCGTGCAAACCGGCGGCTTTAGTCCGGAATACGGCAACGTTTCCGCGGGATTGGTCAATCTCATCACCCGCGAAGGCCGCAACGATTTTGAGGGCAGCGCTCGCCTTGCTACCGACGTGCTCGGGCCCAAAGAAAACGGTTACGAGAACACGCGCCGCGCCGATTTTGCCATCTCCGGTCCGCTCACGCTTGGCCTCGGCGGACCGATCATTGAAACCAATTACCTTATTTCCGGCGGCCTGAATTTGAGCGATACGCCCCAGCAAAAAGCGCTGCGTGAAGTGTTTCGTTCACCGGTGTTATCCAACTATGACGTCAACGTTAAATTTTCCGTGCGGGCCGCGCCCAACATTTCGCTGCGCTTGCAAACCTTGCTCTCCAATTATGATTGGCGCAAATATGACGCGCAATGGGAAGGCCGGCTCTCGGCGCTGCCGAAAAGGGAAAATCAAAATCTCCGTCTCAGCGCTTCGCTGACGCACACGCTCAATGCGTCAACGTATTATCAATTTGATCTCGTCGGCATGACCCAACGCCGCCAGATTTTTGGCGATCCTTCGCCCGTGACGCCTTCCAATCTCATTGTGCGCCGTCCGTCATTAGCCGAAGCGTGGCCCGGCGCCACCGAGCCGTGGAACGAGCAGAGCACGGAAAGGCAACTGACCGGACGCTTCAGCTTCGTGCGGCAATTGCATCCGGCGCATCAATTCAAAGCCGGCTTCGAAGCGAATATCTACGATCTTGCGGTCAACCGCGCGCGCTATTTGCTCTGGCCGAACGTCGAAGACAAAAGCAGCTATGTTTACAGCCGCTACAACGATGCGTTTCACCAATTCCCATTTACCATTGCCGGCTATTTCAATCATAAAATCGAAAAAAGCAATTTTATTGTTAATTTGGGTTTGCGATATGAAGCGTTTTCGCCGCATGCCGGCAAAATCCCGCTGAGCGGGATGGATTCCACCGACATTTTTACCGGCGGCAAAGCGCGCCGGAAAGAAACCTTGGCGCCGCGGTTCAGCCTCGCCGTGCCGCTGACGGGCAACGAGCACCTCTCTTTTAATTACGGCTGGTTTTACGAGCTGCCGCCGTTGTACTATTTGTATCTGAATCGCAGCGGCAATCAGGACGCCAGCCTGCCGCTGTTCGGCAATGCCGATTTGAAGCCGCTGCGTTCGCGCGCGTGGGAAGCGACCTATCGCCGCGTGATCTCGCCGCAGAGCATGTATTCGCTCACGTATTTTTATCGCAGTTTCGTCGATCTGCTCGACGCCTCGCCTTATGCCGTGCCGACGGGCGACCCGTTGAATGCCAGCAAAACCATTCTGCGTTTTGAAAATCGCGCCCGCGCCTACACCAGCGGTTTGGAATTGGCCATCAAACAAAATTTTGGTCACGGCGTTAACGGCGCGTTGGTGTACACGTATTTGTTGAGCACCGGCACTGCTTCGGGGCCCGAAAGCAGTTTGCTCCGCCTCACGCGCGGCGAGACCGCAACGGTTTCCCGCCGCACACCGCTGGCGTGGGATCAACATCACACGTTCAATTACAATCTCGATTACTTGAGCCGGCAGGGCTGGCTCCTCAGCGTTTTCGGCAAAATCAACAGCCCGGCCCAATTCACCGATTGGTTGACCGGCCAGCAGAATCCGTTGGCCGTGCGTCACGAACTGGACCTGAAATTGGCTGCGCCATTGCGTTTGGGCGCACTGCGCCTTTCACCGTTTTTAGAAATTCACAATTTGCTGAATGGAAAATATCTAACCCCGGGCGACGGCGGACTTGATCTGAGCCAGCCCAATTCCCTGCTCCGCAATCAATTCGGCCGGCAAATCTGGGTGGGGATTGCGTATCGTTAGCGCCAAAAACGGTTTACATTAAAAATAAAAACGCCGCTTGTTGAGATCTTCAAACATGCGGCGTTTTTATTTTCCACTTACGGCTTATGTTTTACGCATGACGTATTTATTTCCACCGAACCTGCCCGGCGTTTACAAGTGTTTCGCGTCTCAGGCCACAACGAGTTCATCGGCGGCATGAAGAAAGTTTTGCTTCGTAGTCTCGGGTTCATCGGATAAATCCTTGAGTTCGTATCCCATCGCGCCGAGGAGTTTTTGCAGCGTTGAGAAGGCGAGATCGTGTTTGCCATGCTCGATTCGCGAAAGGCTTTGCGGCGTGATACCGGCGCGTTCGGCGAGCTCTTTGCTCTTCAAGCCGCGCGCCTTCCGTAATTGGCCGAGGCGGCGCCCGATTTTTCTTGCCTGCTCTGCCGCTGCTTTCGCGAGATGCGCGCTATAGGCCGCATCCGTTAGCACGCGGATGGTGGACCACGAAATTTCAAACTCGCCGTCCTCCGTGGCACCACAATCTCGTAAGGATCAAAGCGCAATTCATGCCAGCGCGGCCGCATGATATCGCCCGGCAAAATTTTGTGCGATTCGATTTCGGCGGTGGCGCCATCCTCAAAGCGGATTTGGAAAAACTTAGAATCAGCCTTGACCGAACAGATACAATGTTAATCTCTTGTTTATAGCCAATTCTCGTCTAAAATAAAAATACCGCTCGTTCTCACCATCAAACAAGCGGCGTTGCTTTTTCAACTTACAATTACAAACTTACAATTAAGAAATCGCTTGTGAATTGTTTTATCTATCATTACATTTACTTCAGTGCAAGCAGGCAAAAATTTTAGGGACGATGAGTCTTATGCAAACAGTTAAAACACATTTGCTAAACGAAGCGGTGGATCGCCTGGCAAAAGAATTCGCTCCGGAAAAGATCATACTTTTTGGCTCGCACGTTTGGGGAATCCCACATGCTGATAGCGATGTCGATCTTTTGATCATCGTAAAATCCGCCGACCTCCTGCCAACCCAAAGAGCGACGCAGGCGTATCGTTGTCTACAGGGGCTCAAAATTCCGGCGGAAATTATTGTTAGCACGCAAAAAGAACTGGAAGTCTATCGCTCCGTGCCATCCGCTTTGACCAAAAAAATTTTGGAAAAGGGGAAGGTGCTTTATGGATAACGCCAAAGCGGAGTTGGTGAAATCCTGGCTGACAAAAGCACAACACGATTTGGGTTCAGCGCAACTCCTGGCCAATAACGTTAATCCCTTCTTTGATACGGCTATTTATCATTGCCAGCAAATAGCCGAAAAAGCGCTCAAAGCCTTTCTCGTCTACCACGATGTTGAATTCGAGAAAAGCATAACCTTTCCGTGCTCATTGATCTTTGTGTTCCCCTCAAGCTTACTTTCAAAAATTTTTATGAGGCCGCCGCTATTCTGACGCCGTATGCGACGGCATTTCGTTATCCCGGTGAATTTTTTGAAGCGGAGCCCGACAAGGAACAGGTTGAGAAAGCGATAGAGTTGGCCCAACGGTTGTTTGAATTTGTCATGAATCAATTGCCGGAAGAAACTCGACCATAACCAACTCGTTACGTCGGCGAGTTTTTCGAAACACTATGTAGGCGCCGATGACACCCATAATTCGGCAAAAAATTTTGAGCACCAAATAAAAACGCCGCTTGTTTAAACCATCAAACAAGCGGCGTTTCATCCATAAGACGCCACCAAGACATCAGCTCCATGCCGCAAACCACCCTTCGCCATCTCGGATTCAACCGATAAGTCCTTAAGCCCATATCCCATGGAACTCAATATCTTTTGCAACGTTGAGAAGGCGATGTCGTGCTTGCCATGCTCAATTCGCGACAGGCTTTGCGGTGCAATGCCGGCGCGTTCGGCGAGCTCTTTGCTCTTCATGCCGCGCGCCTTCCTTAATTGGCTGATGCGACGCCCGATTTTTTTTGCCTGCACTTCCGCCGCCTTCGCGAGATGCGCGCTATATGCCGCGTCCGTAAGCACGCGTACGGTGGACCACGAAATTTCAAGCTCGCCGTCCTCTGTCGGCACCACAATCTCATACGGATCAAAGCGCAACTCATTCCAGCGCGGCCGAATGATATCGCCCGGCAGAATTTTGTGCGATTCGATCTCGGCAACTGCGCCGTCTTCAAAGCGGATCTGGAAAAGCTTAGCATCTGCTTTGGCGGAACAGATGCGCTGAAAGCGCGGGTTGTCCCACTTTTTCATTCCATTTTTTGCTCGCATCATTTACACCTTTGATTCACTTATGGGTTTAGTTGATACCAAGCTTTCAATATTTTATCCAAGTTGTCAACCACTAATTTTCTGGCCTCACGCGGCAATTGGCCGCCGGCAATCACATCTAAAATCGGCAGCGCCACCACGACTGAGCCCTCAACCCATCGCACGTGGCAATGCGGCAGATGATGCGCTCCACCAATTTCGCGATAGACGTAAATGGCGTATTTTCCCAGTTGCAACACCTTCATGATAACAAACTACAAGAATACCCATTTAAAGTCAAGAAAAATTAACGTAAATGTTAACTTATTTGATGGTGTTCAATTCATGCACAAAATAAAAAACGCCGCCTGTTCTCGCCAACAAACAAGCGGCGTTTTTTACAATTCAAAATTACGCTTTAAGCCAACGCCCCAACCTCGGACTTCGGACCTCAGACCACCCGACCCTTACTTCGCCATCAACATCTTCTTCGTCACGTTAAAACTCCCCGCCTGCAAACGATAATGATACACACCCGTCGGCAATTGGCGGCCGGCATTGTCGCGGCCATCCCAAATCGCAGTGTGATAACCCGCCGGTTGTTGCGCGTCGACCAGTTTGCGCACTTCTTGGCCGAGCATGTTGTAAATCGACAACGTGACCCGCACCGCTTGCGGCAGTTGATACGTAATTTGCGTGGTCGGACTTGCCGGATTAGGACGATTCTGTTCTAAGATGAATGTATATGGCAATTCGTTAAGCGGTTCTTCCACTGCCGTTGTCGAATTGGCGCTCCGGAAAATTCCGCTGCCTTCCGTGCCGGCAAAAATCTCGCCGCGCGGGTTGACGGCGAGCGCGCTGATAAAATCGTGCATCAAGCCGGATTTGAAAGGCGCCCAAGTTTCACCGTTATTCATGGAAAGAAATATACCGGAACGCGTTCCGACCAAAAGATGTCCTTTCGTATTAGTCACCAATGCGGTGACCCACAGATTGGTCAAGCCCGTATTCAGACGGTTCCAACTCTCGCCGTGGTTCGCGGCACAATAAACACCGTCATAATACGTGCCCGCAAAAATCTGTTCGCGGGAATTGCTTGCAAAAGCCTGAACAGACGTCTCTGGCAAGCCGGTATTGACTTTCACCCAATTCAGACCGTTATCGACGGAGCGATATAGGCCATACGCTCTGTATTCCGTCGTGGCGGCAAAAACATCGCCGGCGAGATTGCTGCCGATTGAGGTTATCAAGTTGCCGGGAAAGCGTGTGCCTATCTGTATCCAACCCTCGCCGTTATCGCTCGACCGCAGCAATCCCAAACTGCTTGAAGCAAAAACATGTCCGTTTGAACTGACGGCGAGCGTCCTAATTCCCGTTTTGGACAGACCGGCATTGAATTCCATCCAACTGTCACCATTATCGACTGAGCGAAAAATACCTTCGCCGGCAGTTCCGGCCAGAATATGTCCGCGATGATTAATGACGAGCGTAGAAATCCCGCTCTTGGGCAAGCCGGCGTTAATGTCAATCCAACTATTGCCGCTATCCGTGGAACGAACGACGCCACCACTCTGGATCTTGGCAAAGATATGCCCTCTGGCATTAATGACAAGATGTTCAATAATGGTGTTCGTCAATCCCGTATTGGACATGACCCAACTTTTGCCATGGTCTTGTGAACGAAAGACCCCGCCGCCAATAGTTCCGGCAAAAATATGCCCTTTTTTATTGACGGCCACCGCGGCGATTTGCAGCCTTGGCAAACCGTCAGTAATCGCCATCCAACTTTCACCATGGTCTTGCGAACGAAAAATACCGCTGCCGTAGGCCCCGGCATAAAGTTTCCCAGTCGTGTCAAAAAACAGAGCGTGGATCGCGCTCGGGGGCAAATCCGAATCGGCTTTCTTCCACGTGTTGCCATTGTCCTGAGAGCGAAAAACCCCTGCATAATGTGTTCCGACAAAAATATCTCCTTGTGAGTTGATTGCCAGAGAGTGAACAATTGCATCATCGAAACTCGTTTGCGTCCATCTCTCGCCATTATTGATGGAACGATATACGCCACGGCCGCCCGTGCCCGCAAAAATATGCCCTCGTGAATTGATGGCAAGTTCCGTGATGTGCAGAAGGGTCAAACCATTATTGACGGGAGCCCAATCTCTGCCATTATTTGTCGAACGAAAAACACCGCCGCCACCGCCTTGCATTCCCGCAAAAATATCGCCATTCGGGCTTATGGCAAGAGAAGAAACGAAAGGATATTGTAAACCGTTGTTGATTGCTGTCCAACTCGCTCCATTCGTCTGCGAACGAAAAACCCCGCCGGGACTCATCCCGATGTAGATATTTCCGCTTGTATCAATGGCGACGTCTTCCACCTCCGTGACAACCGATATGCGGTCTGATTTGGGCAAACCACTATTGATCGCCGCCCAACTGGCGCCATTGTTCGTCGAGCGAAACATCCCTCCGCCAACCGTGCCGGCAAAAATATGCCCGTTGCCATTGATCGCGAGAGATTTGATATAGCCGCCGTAAGGTCCATTGGTTGGCTTCCACAAATTCTGCGCGGCGGAATTTGTGCCAGTAATTAATTTTAAAATGACCAGGAAGGAAAAGACGAATTTTCTGTTGTCCGAGACCGATCGTTTCTTGCTCCCGCTCATTTGAGCCTCCACCGATTAATTCAACAACTCGATTAAAGCATGATTAAACTTCAATTACTCCCAAAGATGTAAAAATGCAGAAAAGACGGCCCCGCTCCGTGCGTTTTAGCAAGAAGCAGAGCCGTATGCCACAATGAATTTGCCTGAAGGCACAACTACAAAACTACTTCGCCATCAACATCTTCTTCGTCACGTTAAAACTCCCCGCCTGCAAACGATAGTGATACACGCCCGTCGGCAGTTGGCGGCCGGCGTTGTCACGGCCATCCCAAATCGCGGTGTGATAGCCCGCGGGTTGTTGCGCGTCGACCAACTTGCGCACTTCCTGACCGATCATGTTGTAAATCACCAGACTCACTTTCACCGCTTGCGGCAGTTGATACGTAATCTGCGTGGCAGGGTTGAAAGGATTGGGATAATTCTGGCTCAGATCGAACGTCTTCGGCGTCGCCACTTCGACCATGATCGGGCCGTGCGTGGTGACATTGCCGCGCGTGTCGATCGCTTCCAATTTATAATAATAACGGCCGCCGGCTTCGGCGCTCGCATCGGAGAAACTGTAGTTGCCGTCGCGATTCGCCGGAATGAGTTTGGCATTCAACTTCGCGAACGCCGCGCTTTGATTTCGGCCGCGCAGAATATTGAAACCGACGTTGTTGATCTCGCTGCCGGTTTTCCAATTCAGCGTCACGCCGTTGCCCGTGCCGACCTGCGCGGTGAAACTCGACAACTCCACCGGCACTTTGATGCTCCACACCGTGCGCGTTGTGTCTTCGAGATCGAAGACCACGGCTTCGACGACATTGAACGCCAGCTCGCCGCGGAAATCAAACGTCTCGAAAACCGAGCCGGCGAATTTGCCGTTCACATACCAGCGATAACTCAACGGATCGCCGTCCGGATCTTTTGCCACCACTTTCATCAGCAGCGGCGTACCCGGTTGCACGATGGTCGTATCCGGCTTGCCCGGACGATTGCCGACCGGAATGCGGCTGAGAATCTGTGGCGGCTGATTGCGGTTTAACACCTCGATCACCACCAGCTCTTCATCAACGCCGCCGCGCGAATCGAACACCATAAAGCTCACTTCATAACGGCCCGCGCTATTCAGCTCCGGCTGCCACGTAAAAATACGCGTGCCGAGCGAATCGAACACCGAACCGAGCGGCAGATTTTTCGCACCGTAACGAATCGGATCGTTATCCTGATCCGTCGCGCTCAACACAAACTCGATGCGCTCGCCTTCGCGTTTTTGCTGATCCGGCACGTCCGCAAAAATCGGGAAATTGTTGTTCGAGGCGCCGGTCGCGTCAAACGTCAGCGCCGGCATCGACGAACCAACGGCGCTCGCTTGCGCTTTGTTCACGCCGCCTTTGATCGTCCACGCGATTTCCGCAATGCCTTTGGTGTTGGTCAACACTAGCGCATTCAGCGCGCCGCCCGGAAAGAAGCCGGAGTTCTGCGTCACCGCAAAATTAATTTGCGCGCCTTCCACGGGATTGCGCTGATTGTCATACGCCATCACTTGCAATGGGAAATTCAGCGGCTTGTTCGCCGTGCCGCGCTGGTTGTTGGTCCGCGCGATCGCTTCAATCGTTTTCACCGCGCCGGCGCGACCATAAACCGTGAACGACAGCGGCGAATTGGCCAACGACGCGCCGTTGGCATTCAACGCCGTGACGCGAATTTTGCGCGGCCCAACTTCCGGCCCGAACGTGATTTTCGTCGCCGCAAAACCACCGCTGGCCGTCGTCACGTCGCGCGTCGTTGCATTGCCCACGCCGCCCGTGAGCGTGCCCGTGCCTTGAATCAACTCGAAGAAAACATGCACGCCATCCGCGCCGTTGCTGCTCGCATCGGTAACTTTCACGACCATCGCCGCCGGCATTTCCTGATTGATCGGCCCGCCTTCGCCGTCGCCGCTAAACACCACGAGATTGCGCGCCACACCCGACGCGGCGACTGCTTGGAAATCCAGCGGTGAACCGGCCAAACCCGCGGCTTCGACGCGCACGGTGTTGACGCCCGTGGTGTTGCCGAGTTGCCAATTCACTCTTGCGCGGCCAAACTCGTCCGTGCGCACCGCCACGCTGCTGCGCCCACCAAGATTGCCGCCGCCAAAATTCACCGTGAAATTCACCGTCGTGCCGAAAACCGAACGCTTGTTCGCATCCGTGACGCGCACCGCCACCGGCAGCGGCAGCGCTTGTCCGGCGGTCGCCTGTTGATTGTTGCCGCCGACGTATTCGAGATTCGCTGCGCTCGCATTTGTCGCCGTCGCCACAAACGTGATCGGCGAATTGGTCAAACCGTTTGCCGAGAACCGCATGCGATTCTCACCCGTTGCTGCGCCGAACACATACGTCACGCTCGCGACGCCGGTGGAATCGGTGAGAATCGGCGAGTTTCTGAAAAACCGGCCGCCGCCGGCTTCAACGAGAATATCCACCGGCTGGTTGGGAACGCCGTTGTTGAATTTATCCAGCACGTTCACCGACAGCAATTTGGGCAACGCCGTGTTGACGTTGCCGGTTTGATTTTGGCCGCTTACCATGTTCATTTGCTCCGCGGCCAGCGCCGAGAACACGACGCTCGCGCTGCGGCCGAAAACTGCGCCATTCAATTTCAGCGAAATCGTTTTGCGCCCGGCCTTGGTTGTGGCGTAGGAAAATTCCGCCTTGCCCTGCGCGTTCGTATTGATTATCGGAAATGTTTTCGTCTCGCCGGAGATTTGAATCGTCACGCCAACATTCGCAACCGGATTGCCAAACGGATCATAAACATATGCGTTGATGGCGAGTGGCGTCACGCCGTCAGCCGGCGTCGGACTATTGGCGTCGACAAAACTCGCCGTGCCGCTCGGCGCGCCCGGATTGGCAAACACCACGAAACTCAGCGGCGAATTTTGCAATTGATCGACGCCGTCGTTCGCGCTAGCGAAAACCACTTGACTATCGGGCCTGACAATACCGCCGAGCGTCAGCACCGCGCGCGCGAGGCCGTCAATATTGGTGCTCACGGTTGTATCGGCTTTGCCATTTGCAAACAAACCGCCGCCGCGCGCCACGCGATAATGCACCGGATGCTTCGACACCGGATCGTTGTTGCGATCCAGCACGCGCACCACCAACGGATTGGTCAGCGCTGCGCCGGCTTTGCCCACTTGCCGATTGCCATTTTGCAGCGTGATCAATCTTGCGCTGCTCACCGTAGACGACGCGACAAACGTCATCGGCGAATTGCTCAGCTCCAACGACCCGTTGAACGCGCGCGCTTCAACAATATTATTGTAACGCCCAACTGCGGTACCGAGGATGAGCGTGACCTGCGCTTTGCCGCTGAGATCGGATTTGACCGTCACTTTCGTGGCGCCGTTGAAATTGCCGCCGCCGCTTTTCACCGTGAACGTCACCGGAATGTTCGCGATAGCATTGCCGCCTTTGTCGGTGACTTGCGTGACGAGCGGTTCCGGCAGCGGATTGCCCGCGACGCCGGAAAGACTGTCGCCGGAAATTTCTTTGAGCGCCGCCGGCGGTCCGGCTTTCGCGCTCGCCACAAAAAGCTGGGGCGAGCCATTCAGCGCCGGCGAAGTTTCCGCGCGCACTTGATTGTTGTTCTGCCCAATTTGCGAACCGAGCATCAACGAGACGCCGGCCATGCCGAGGCTATCGGTGCGCGCCGTTTGCGTTGTCACATTGCCATTGAGCTGGCCGCCGCCGGCAACCACCGTGAAGGTGACATTTTGCCCCTTGATGCCTTTGCCCAATTCATCTTGCACTTTCGCTTTCAACAATTGCGGCAACGGATCGCCGACAATGCCGGTTTGATTATTGCCGGCAGCCGCGAGCAAATCTTTCAGCTTCGCCGTGGTCACGGTAAAATTAATCGGCGAGTTTTGCAACGGTTGGCCGTTGGTCGTCGCCGTGGCGACAACTTTATTTTGCGTATTCGGATTGGGGCCGAGCGTGAGCGTCGCTTTCGCTTCGCCGTTGCCGTCGGTAATAATCGTCGTGCTCACCTTGCCGTCAAAATTTCCGCCGCCGTCTTGCATCGTAAAAATCACCGGAAAGCCGCCGATGCGATTGCCGCTGTTGTCGGTCACGCGCACGATGAGCGGCGAATCAATCGGCCATCCCGCTGAACCTTGCGCCGGCCCGCCGGCTTTTTGCGCCTGACTTGGAATCGCCGCAATCGCGTTGAACGTAATCGAGCCGCTGATTCCTTGCACCGTCGCGACCACCGTATTCGTCGCGCCGGCAACCGGACCCATCGTCAACACCGCTTTCGCCAATCCGGTGGAATCCGTGGCGATGACGGTTGAAGATTGTCCATTGATTTTTCCATTACCGACCGTGACGTTGAATGTGACATTCACTTTCTCAACGCCGTTGCCTAAATTGTCCGCAACTTTCACGACGAGCGGCACAGGCAAAGGTTGACTTGCGGAACCGATTTGCCCATTGCCACTAACCGCCGCGAGTGTTTTCGCCGCGCCGGCTTTCGCGTTCGCGGTAAAAGTAAACGGAAATCCGCGCAGCGCGCCGCGATTATCAATCACCGCGCCGTCGTTGATCACCACTTTCTGCGCCATCGCCGTATCACCGAGCGTCCACGAGATCGCGAGCTGGCCGTCGCTGCCGGTGTTCGGCAACACCTTCACGTCATCCACCAAAAACTCGGCGGAGCCATTGGTCTTGAAAAACAATTGGCGCGTTCCGGCAACGCCGTTGAGCGCGGGCACGAGGTAACGCTGCCACGCGCTATCCGAAGCCGCGAGCGTCACGTCAATCGTTTTCTCCACGAGATTCGCGCCGGCGTCATTCGTGCGCACGGTCACGCGCGCGGTGCCGCGTTTCACTTTTATCCAAAATGAAAATGTGTAACCTTGATTGGCGCCGAGCGCCAAATTCTGCGAAACGCCCACGCCGCCGCGCGTGGCATTCACTTTCAAACTTTTGGCGCCGCCGTGCGCTTCGCTGGTCAATGCGACTTCGCTTGTGGTCGCGCCGCCTTCCAAATTCCACAACGACGGCAGATTGCCGCTGGCACTTTCAAAGCCGCCGTTGCGCGCGGGATTCTCCGGGACGCTCTCGCCGCCGCCGCGCGTGATGTTGATCTCGACCGGATAATTCGCGACGCTCTTGTTCGCGGCGTCAACCATTTTAATCACCAGCGGATTCGCAAGATTCGCGCCGACCGCGCCGGTTTGGTTGTTGCCCGAAACCGCGGCCATCGCGTCCGCAATGCCGGAGCTGGTTGTCACGTTGAATTCCACCGGCGTTCCCGCATAAGAAGCGAGCGCCAAAATTTTATTGCTCGCGCTGCGATTGCCCGGCGTGAAATTCGTCGTCGCCAAACCCTGCGCATCGCTGGTGCTGACGTAATCATCCAGCTCGCCGTTGCCCTGCGTCACCAGCCAGCTCACGGATTTGCCCGCCAGCGGATTGCCGAAACGATCCGCCACTTTGACCACCAACGGCTTCGACAGCGGCTTGCCCGCCACGCCCGATTGCCCGGCGCCGCTCGCGAGAATCAAGCTATCCGGCGCGCCAACGGTTGCCGTCGCCGTAAAAATTGCCGGCGCCAAATTGCCGTGCACCGCGTTGATTTTTACCGTGCCAATCGTGTTGCCGAGCGTGACGCGAGCGAAAGCTTTGCCGTTTGCATCGGTGAGATTGCCGACTTCTTCTTTGCCATCCGGCGTGAAATTCGCGTCGGCGGTGATGAGAATTTTATCGAGCCTGGTATCTTCCCAGCGCGCTTTAAATTCGATGGTGTGCGTGCCCGCGGCGAGATTCAAAATTTTCGGATCGAGCTGCGTGCCGTTGTTGCGGCGTTCCGAGAGCAAATCCCACGTCCACACGCTGTTGGTTTTTCCCTGAAAAACATCATACGTAAAATCGGCGCCGCCGTCAACGCTGATGGTCCAACTGCCGGGCTGCGAGCCGGTCTTTTGGCTGCGCGTCCACACGCGATAATTGCCGGCTTGGCCCACGGAAAACGTAAAGCTCGCCGCCGCATCGACCGTTTGGCCGACGGGATACGCGATATATTTTCCATTCGCGGCCTCGGCATCATTGCGCGTTTCAATCGGCGCCGTGATCAGCGCGTGCTCCGCTTCGAGGCGAATGTTGCCGTCGGGCGTCGAAGAGCCGACGATGGTCGCGCTGCCGGCGGTCACGATAAAATTAATGAACCGGTCGGGCAACGGATTGCCGTTTTGATCGAGCAGCGTCACCACTAATGGCTGCGGCAAAGTTTGGCCGACCGGCTTCGTTTGATTGTCGCCAGATTCTTTGACGAGCGCGCCCGGCGGCGAAGGCAACGCGCCGGCCGTGAAACTGTCAATCGCATTCAGCGAATCCAGCGTGCTCTCCAAAAAGAAACCGGCGTAAAGCGTATTGGCATTGCCCTCGACTTTTTGCGGATCGGTGAGCACGCGATCAAAAACATTATTGATGTAAACATCAAAATGATGGCCGCTCGCGTTCGAGCTCATGATCACTTTCATTTCCGAGCCGGCCTTCGGATCGGGCGCGAGCGAATTGCCTTCATCGATGACGCCGGTGAATTGCCCGTTGGACACGCGCCACAACCGCGTTTTATTTTCTTCGTCGTAGCGTTGAATCATATAGCCGTCAACCGTGCTCGGCGTGACGCCGTTGGCCATCACCAACATGCCGCACCAGTTGGTGCCAAACGTCGTCACTTTTGGGCCCCATTTAAAACTCACCGCCACCGGATTTTTCACCGCCTGATAAATCGCCGGACTCCAAATATCCGCCGCCGCTTTATTCTGCACGGTGCCTTTGACGATTTGCATATCCGGATCGGTCGCCCACTGCGCGCCCAGCCCCGGTCCGGTGCGATTGAAATTGTCCGTGAACGACGTCAACGCCGCCGTCGTGCCGGAGACGGTGTTGGAGAGATCGGAAACATTGCCAAACTCATCGGTGGCTTTCAGGGCAAAATAATATATCGTGCCGCTGTTCAAACCGCCGACGGTAAAAACCTCTTTGGTTCCGGCGGGCGCGGGCGGCGGCATATTCAGCACCGGGGTTGCATCTTTAAAATTTCCGGCGTCAATCGGCGAAGTTGCGTAACGCAAATTGTAGCTGCGCGCCGTGCCGGTGTTATCGTCATCGCCCGTCGCCGTCCATTCCAGCGTGATCGCCACACCGGTGACGTCGGTCGCTTTCAAATCATTCACCGCCGCCGGCGCCGTCGCATCGCTGTTTTTCGCGGTGTAAAAATCGTCGATGGCATTGCTCGTGTTGCCGTTGATCATCACGCCGGCATAAAGCTTCGCCGCATTGCCCTGCAATTTATTCAGATCGTCGAGACACGCATCCTGCACGCCGTTGAGGTAAATACAAAAATGATGGCCGGTATTATCCGTGCTCCATTCGACGCGCAACGTGCCGCCGACGTCGGGATCATTCGCTTTGGTCGCGGCTTCGGCCACTTTCACGCCGGGAATGCCGTTGACGATCGTGTACAAACGCACGAGCTTCAATTCGGAGTTATGAAAAATCAAATAGCCGTTCGCTGTCGTCGTGGCTGCGTCCAGCATCAACGCTGCGCCGGTGTAGGCGCGCCCGACAAAATCCGACTGCGAACCGAATTTAAATTCCAGCACATTGGCATTGTTGATGACTTGCGGAATCGCCAGAAAATTATCGAATGCGTCCGTGGATGACGTATTCACCAGCTCGCCGCTCTTCACTTGATAAGCCGGATGCGCCGCCCACGCCGAGCTTAAAGCGCCGCCGTTGAAATCATCCGAAAATTGCGTGACGGTTGAGCCGATGTTGTTCACGTAACTCGCGAACCACTCGTTCGCCATCACTACGTAACCGTCGTCATTCGGATGAATATCGTCGCTCATCAACTCGGTTGGCCAGTTCGCATTGGCTTTAAATTTCGCCGCGAGATCGACGAGAAAAATTTTATAGCCCGCCGCCGATTTGGCGCTGACCAGCCCCGGCAACAGCGCGTTGAGCGCGTCGGTGTTTGCCTGCCGGGTGTTGCCGTCCTTACGCGGAATCAGCGTGCCGAGATAAATCTCGATCTTCGCATCCACGCCGTGAATCGCATCGATGATAGCTTCGATATCGTTCTTCACCTGCGTCGGGCTGTCGCTGTCCGAAATATCGTTGGTGCCGATCTCGAGGAAAACCACGTCCGCCGGATTATTATTCAAATATGTGGTTGCAGTAATTTGATTGGCGCGAAAACCGCCGTGGCCTTCGTGTTCGTTATCCGCAAAGCCGTTGCCGTTTTTAATTGAGCCGACGAAATCAAAAGCGATATTAGCGTTGGTCAACGCATTATATAAAGGAAGACGATAACCGGCGTCCGTCGAGGAGCCGTCGCCGTCGGTGATCGAATTGCCGAGCGGCATCATGCGAATCTGCGCCGTTGCCAGCGCCGGCCACATCACATTCAGCATCAACCCGAGACCAAGCAAAACCTTCCGCCACGTGCTTCGTTGCAAGTTCATGTTGTTACACTCCGTTTATAAAAAGACGCGATATTGAGGATCGAGAGATTGGCCCACCGGTCGACGGCGAAGTGAAAAACAGGCAACAATCGGGCAGGCAGAATCTCTTCCCTGAGTTTGGTGTTAGCCTCCAGCCACACTGCACAGAAATCAGCAAGCAAAAAAAGAGCAAGCCTTAATAAAAAAATGCAAACGATATGCCAGTGACGCATGCAGAATAAAGGGCAACGATCGCCACGTTTTGTGAAACTTAACCGGGCAAAAAGCATTCGGTGTTATCGCCAAAACGTTTTTAATTGGGGCCGACTGTTTCAAGATTAAACAAAAGGAAGAAAGCAATGTAAGAACGTCGGCATGCAACGGCAGCGCCGGCTCGGTTAATTAGATTTTAGTCTTAAACTATTTTTATTTTTAACGATTTCGTAAGTTTTCAATTTATATAAATGTTAATTTATTTTTACATGAGATTGAAACAAGATTCCTTCGAATGACATTGCTCTCCACCACCGATAACTGCGCATTACCCAACCTCGCACATTTTGCTTGACTTTGGCGGGCCACGGCTTTATTTTGTTGCAGCAAATTAAATTTTCCCAAATACTTTTTAAGCGGATTTATGAAACGTCTGCAATCGGTAAAAAATTTATGGCTGTTCGCGGTCGCCGGCCTTATGCTGTCCTGTGGCCTCAGCAACGATCCCCGAAAAATTTCCGATGAGTTTTGTTTTCGTTATTTTATCAAACTGGCGCAGGCCGAAGCCCTCGAACTTGCCAGCGGCCTCGCTGCCGACAAGTTGCGCAAAGAAATTGAATTATTAAAAGGCAGCGCGCGCCAATTCCAGGACGGCGAGCAGGAATTTCACCGCGCCAAGCCGTTTATCGATTACAAAATGGCCCAGCGCACGGATCAGGATGTCGATCACGTGCTGTTTCTCTATCATCTCAAAATTGAAGCCCGGCAGGGAAACGAAACAATGGAGCGCGAAATTCTGGTGAGCACGATTCGCGAAAACGGCCACTGGACCGTCAACAATTATGAAGATTATCGTTAATCAAACCGGCGTGTCAAGCTTGCGCGTGGCGCAAAACCGCATTACCAAGCATTTTAATGATCCTTCCTGCAACAGATTCATCTCTTCTTAAAAAACTCGCTGCCCTCGTTGGCCCGGAAAACATTTTCTCCTCAATCGAAGATCGTTTCGCCTACGCCTACGACGCCACGCCGATGCGCGAAAACACGCCAATGGCCGCCGTGCGCCCGGCGACGGTTGAACACGTGCAGGCCATCATGCAATTGGCCAACGCGGAGAACTTTGTGGTCGTGCCGCGCGGCGCCGGCACCGGCCTTTCCGGCGGCAGCATTCCGGTCGAGCGTTCGATCACCATGCTTTTTCCCTCGTGGAAAAAAATTTTGGAAATCGATCAGGAAAATTTGACCGCCTGGGTCGAGCCCGGCGTCATTACGGCCGATATACATGCGGCGGTCGAAGCGCAAGGTTTATTCTACCCGCCGGATCCCGGCAGCATGAGAGTTTGCACGATCGGCGGCAACGTCGCCGAAAACTCCGGCGGCCTGCGCGGCCTGAAATACGGCGTCACCAAAGATTATGTCATGGGCCTCGAAATCGTGTTGCCGACGGGCGAGCTATTGCGCGTGGGAAATAAATGCGTGAAAGACGTCGCGGGATTTTCTTTGAAAGAATTGTTTATCGGCAGCGAAGGCAGTCTCGGCGTTTTCACCAAAATTCTTTTGCAGCTCATTCCCAAACCGGCGGCGGCTAAAACTTTGTTGGCGCTTTATGATGATATGCAAGCCGCGGCGGGAACGGTCTCCGCCATTATCGCGGCGAAAATCATTCCCTGCACCCTGGAGTTTTTGGACGGCACGACGATTCGCTGTGTGGAAGATTTTGCGCATGTCGGCTTGCCGACCAATACCGACGCGCTTTTGCTCATCGAGGTTGATGGGCATCCCGCCGCCGTCGCCGATGAATTCGAGCAAGTGCAAACGATTTGCAAAAAACACGGCGCGCGCGAAATCCGGATCGCCCAAGACGCGGCGGAAGCCGATAAACTCAAAACCGCGCGCCGCTCGGCGTTCTCCGCGCTGGCGCGCATGAAACCGACGACGATTCTCGAAGACGTCACCGTGCCGCGCAGCGAGATCGCCAAAATGCTGCAACACATTCAGGACATCGGCAAAAAATACAACGTCACCTTCGGCAACTTCGGCCATTTCGGCGACGGCAATTTGCATCCGACCTGCCTGACCGACGAGCGCGACCGCGACGAGATTCATCGCGTCGAAAAAGCGTTCGAAGAAATTTTTCTCGCCGCGGTCAATCTCGGCGGCACCATCACCGGCGAGCACGGGATCGGCTTATCGAAGAAAAAGTTTTTGGAACGCGTCGTCGGCCCGGCCGGTGTCGACCTCATGCGCAAAATCAAAGGGGTGCTCGATCCCAACAACATTTTGAATGCCGGAAAAATTTTTGACCTCAAACCGAAATGTGAATATCCCTTGCATACGAAACAGCATTGAGTTAAATTGTAATACGCCGTTCGTAAAACGTAATTTTTTGACGCACACTTTTCAATAATTAATAAGGAGAACAGCAAGATGAAACGGAATTTTGGCAAAACCGTTGCAATAATTTTCGCTATCGCCGTGGGATTTTCCTTTAATGCGGTTTCGCTCGTTTGGTCGCAAGAGCATCCTGCGGAGCATCCGAAAGAACATCCCAAAGAGCAACCCACCATGACCGTGGCGAAAGCCGTGGCGGTGTTGAATCCAACGCAGGGCAACACGGCGAAAGGCGTCGTCACTTTTTCGCCGGAGCAGGGCGGCGTTCGCGTCGTGGTGAAATTCACCGGTGTTCCGAAAGGCGTACACGGTTTTCACATTCATGAGTTCGGCGATTGCAGCGCGCCGGATGGAATGTCCGCCGGCTCGCATTTCAATCCCACCAATGTAGCGCATGCCGGTCGCGACGCGGAGAAACGCCACATGGGCGACATGGGCAATGTCACCGCGGATGAGCAAGGTAACATCGCTTTGGATTATGTCGACAAGCACATCAAGCTTGCCGCCATCATCGGCCACGGGATGATCCTGCATGCAAATCCTGATGATTTCACCACCCAACCCACCGGCAATGCCGGCGGGCGCATCGCGTGCGGCGTGATCGGCGTCGGCAAACCGTAGGTTTTTGTAAAAACATTCTGAAAAAGAAAACGGCTCGTTGCGGTTGGATCAACGAGCCGTTTTTATTTGTGTCTCACAATTTGGCGGGAGCTTGCGCAGAGGCCGACAACCAAAAGAAGAAGTAATAGAGCTCGCTGGCAAATTCATAACTTCCAACGCCGCGTTCTTTATCCTTGCGAATCGCGCCGAGGCCCTCCATTTTCCGCAAAAAATTATCAAAGACTTTTGCTTCCGCCGCGGTGAGTTTAGAAACAACGTCTTTCCGGCTGAAACGATGCTCGAACGGCCGTTGCGCGATCTTTTTGAGAATGTGCTGGTATTTGTCGCTACGAATGGCGGCCAAAACGTTCGGCTCGATATATTTGGCGCCAATGACTTGCGCACTTGTCATAATGCCGGCGAGCGTATCTGCGGTATCGATTTGATTATCTTTGTCAACCTTAAAAACGGCGTCGCCTAATTCGTGCATGAAAACCGGAAAGCCGCCGGAAAAACGCGCGAGCAGCTGCAACGCCTCTTCCGTAATCGTCACGTTTACCTTGCTAAAAGTTCTTTGATAAAATTCTCTCGTTTCGTTTTCTGAAAATCTTTTGATTTCGACGAGATCGAAAACGCGATCCAGCGACGGTTGTTTCGCGAGCAACTGTTGCCGGCGCTCGCGGAGCCCAACCAGCACCAGAACCAGCGGAATGGGGTCACGCGCCGTCGCCATTTCATCGACAAAACTTTTGAGCCAGTTGGCAAAGCGCTCCGAAGTTGCGAGGCCATTGAAATCATCAAGAATGAGCAGAATCCCATTCTTTTCGGGCGCCAATTTTTCCAAGAGATTTTTGAGGGCAGGAATGAAATCGCTGACGGCGCGGGATAACTCTTGCTCCGAGGCGGAAAACTCCACAGTCAATCCGAAAATGTCCAGTTGCCGAATGTGATTGCCGAGGAATCCTTTAATCCGGTCATACCACGGCTTGTCGGCGCTCTCCCGCAACAATCGTTCAAAGATTCGGCGCACCATTTCTTCAAGCGTATCCACCCCGCCAAGATAAACATGCAGGCCGAGCATTTTAAAATCGCGCTCGGCGACTTGCAGCGCGAACTTGCAAATCGAGCTTTTGCCGATACCTCTTTCACCAAAGACAAAAAGCCGCTCCAGCGTTTTTAGCGCCAACGCCTTTTTGCCGCTGGCGATTATTTTCTGAATTTCTTCGGTTCTGCCGACAAAAAATTCCAGCGGCGCCGGAACACCCGGCGTGAAAGGGGAGTATTCTTTAGCCATGGGCTTTGCTCACAAGCTTTGCAGTAAAATTGCGCCGTTTCGCCTACTACTAAAGAATATAATTCGCCTGACGCTTGATTGCAATACGTTTTTATTTAACCAGCATTTTTCTCGTTGCGACATGGTTGCCAAACTGCAATCGACAAAAATAGACGCCGCGCGCCAATGCGTTTGTTGAAAAAGGAACAGCGTGTTCTCCGGAATTGAATTCTCCATCTACAATTGTGGCGATTTCTTTTCCGAGCGCGTTAAAAACCTTGAGTGTCACTCGTGCGCGTTGTGGCAAGGCGAAACGCATTGTCGTCGTTGAACTACCGAAGGTTCCGTTCGCGGAAAAAGGATTGGGATAATTTTGCTTCAACTCAAACCCAACGGGAGACAAGCCGGAATCTCTTTGCTCCACGCGCGTTGTCTGCTGTGCCCAGGCCGCCACAATTTTGGTTTGACCCGGTTGATTGAACGGCGGCACCGCGCCGATATAACAGGCCACCTCGCCGTTGGGAAATTTAATCACCGCCGGATCGAGCAACAAACCAACGTTTGCCGCGCCGTCGGCAAGCAACAGTTTGGTTTGCGTCGTGTCGAACACAAAGCCGTCGCCATCAGTAAATGCGATGCCGCCCGGCGCTTTCATATTCCGATGGTAAATGCGAATTTTGTCATTCGTCAAATACATCGGATGTGGATCGACGTCGTGATTCCGCAAAATATTTTTTCGGGATTCGGCGCGCCACGTCCAGCCCCAATCCGCCGAGATCGCCGTGCGCGTGCCGTTGGTGCGATACCAATCGCCGACGTAATAAACGCGCCAGACGGAATCCGCCACTTGCAGCGCGGCGGGCACGCTTGCAATCGAATCATCTTCTGCGCCCGGTTGATAGCGCACGCCGGACTCGCGCCCCCAATTGATGCCGTCGTAGGAAATCCAGCTCACGAGTCGACTCTTGTGACGTTGCGGCGTCGAGGTGCGCAGCGGCTCCTCAGTAATATAACGCGTGCGGCCGTCCGGCAAATAAATGAACGCGCCGTCGCCGGCTTGCGCTCGCGAAAAATTGGTGAGCGGCGAGAAGGTTCGACCTTCATTGCCCGTGATCGCTTGGCCGCGGCCGCCTTGCCCGGCATATCCCAAAATCACTCGCCCGTCATTCGAAATATTGATTCCCGGCACGCTCGCGCGCGGAATGATGGCCGTTGAATCGAGTGTGAAGACTCTCCCTTCTTCCGGTTTCAAAGTAAAGAACGGCTTCCAGTCTATTGCCCGGCGAATTGGCGGTTGCACGCGATATTTGTTGACAAAAACACCCTGCCCGCCGGCGTCGTAACTCATGTACAGAAAATCTTCCCACAACAAAAGGCTCGGGCGGTAGCGCTTGATCGCCGTTGCATGTCGGCGCTGGAGAAGAATAAAATTTTCATCAAACACCGCCAGATCGAGATGCTCATCCTCATTCGGATCGCCGGCATAAATATGATGAAAGGCGATATGCCAAAATTTATTTTTCGCGTCATAAACCGAGCCGGTGGCGAACCAATTGCCGTCGCCGTTCGCGCTTTGAATAATGATTTGCCCGCGCGGCAGCACCGCCGACCAATCCGGCCGCCATTGTGTAAGCAACAACGGCGAACCTTTGCCAAAATTCAAGCCGGTGAACATATTAAACAATCCGTCTTTGAAGACGATGCTGCCGATGTTGTTGTGCGGCTGGGTGATGGCCGTCGTCATCGGCGTTCCGCTGACATTCAAATTCTGATCGAATTTATGAAAGACGGTTTGCGCCGGCGGCCGGTAATATCCGGCGTGAATGAAATTCCCGTCCGTCGTCAAAAACATATCGTTGGTGCGATTCGCCGTTTTCTCGATCACCGGAACGATATTCCCGACACGCTGCCCGTCTTTGTTGACTTTGAAAATGTATAAATCACTATCGCCGGCCACGGAGAACGCGACGAAATGAGAGCCATTGAGAAAAAACTGTTTGTGATCGGTGAGCCTTTTCGCAAGCTGCACATCGCTGTCAAAGGTGAGTTGCACGAGACTGCCAGTTTGCTTCATATCGCGATCCAGCTTGCGCAGAAACAGATGCGACCGGTTATTCTGCGTCGCCGTCGTCGTGACACCGAGGTTTTCGCCATTAAACGCAAGATTGCCCCAAATCGCGGCTTGTTCGAGCTTAATGGAATCGGTGCGCATCAAAATATTTTGCGCGCCGCTGATCGGCGCCAGCGCGGCGAGGAACCATAAAATTTTCTTCATGCGGCCAAGCCTCCTTTGATTTTAACGATGGCTGACGCTCCAGATATTTCAGCGCGAAGACACTCATTCTGCAATCAATTTCATTTTAAATAGATCAACGGCGGCGCGGGGAAATTATTGTGTTAGCGCTTGTCGACGACTTTGAAATGAATAGCTTTGTAAAAGGTTCAAATGATTCAATAACGTATAACCACGGAGGAATTTTAAAATGCTGACGCGGCGGCTTTATCTCAGTTTATTTTTTGCGTCATTTCTGATGCTTTGGTTATTGCTTGCTTGTGAAAAGGAAAAGACAGCAACGCAAATCGAAACAAAAGAAATTCGGCAAGAGCTCACAACAACGACATCAAGACGCGATCATGAAATTGTGCTTGCCGACAGCTTGTACGCCCAAGCCCAAAAGTTTGCCAACTCGGCTTTATTTGACAGCTCAAATCAATATTTCGCGCGCGCCGCAGCGATCTATCTGCGCAAAGCCGCGCAGAACGGCGATAGCGTTGCCTGGCAAAAATATGTCTGGAGCCACAATAAGCTCGGCTTCAATTACGCCGTCGTTGCCATTTTCGACAGCGCAAAAAAATATCTTGATTGGGCGCTGAAAATCGGCCTGGAAAAATTCGGCGAGAACCACATCGTCGTTGCCGGAAGTTACAACAATTTAGGCGTATTGCATTATTTCAAAGGCGACTTCGAGCCGGCAATTGATTATTACAAGAAATCCCTACAAATTCGCCGGGGGATTTTGGGCGAAGAGCATCCCGAGGTGGCGCACAGCTACAGCAATATCGGCACGATTTATTATCACGGCATCGGCGATTATGACCTGGCGCTGGAATATTTCAAGAGAGCGTTGGCTCTGCAAGAAAAGCTTTCTAAACGCGTGCCGGCAGAAGAAGCGAGCCTGCATAATAATCTTGGAATCGCCTATGCCGACAAAGGCGAGTTTAAGCTGGCTCTCGAACACCATCAGAAAGCGCTGCGCCTGAGGCAAAACGAATGGCCGGAGGAAAACCATCCCGACGTCGCCTCGAGTTACACCAATCTTGGAATTGCTTGCAAATACGCTAAAGATTACGAGCGCGCCATCCAAAATTTACAGCGCGGCGTGGGCCTATTCCAAAAAATCTATCGCGGCGATCATCACTATATCGTCATTAGCTTGCAAAATTTGGGACTGGTATTTTATGAAAAGGGAGAGCATGGGCGAGCCATAACGCATTTTCAGACTTGTCTGGCAATGGCGCACAGGTTGTTTGGGAAGCATAATCCGGAAATCGGCGTAAACTATTCCGCCCTGGGCATGGTTTACGCAAAGCAGCACAGATATGACGAAGCTCTGGCGCAATATGAGAAAGCTGCGGCTGCATTGGCGCTGAACTCTAATCCTGCCACGCCTTACACCAATCCGCCGATGAAGGATATTTTGTCGGAAATTTATCTGTTGAATCTTTTAGACGCGCGAGGTGAGGCGCTGCTCGCAAGCGCAGAAAAGTCGAAAAATGCCGATCGCAAGCTGGAGCTTTTTCAGGCCGCGCTGTCATCTTTTGAACAAGGTTTGGCATTGATCGACAGCATGCGAATCAGCTACAAAGCCGAAGGCTCAAAATTTTGGGTGGGCGAAAAGCATTTCTCGATTTATGAAAAAGCCGTCTCCACCGCATTCCTGCTGCACGAATCGACGAAGGATTCGCGCTGGCTGCGCCGAGCTTTTACATTCTCCGAAATGGCCAAAGCCGGCGTCTTGCAACGGGCTTTGCAAGAATCCCGAGCGCGCCGTTTTGCCGGCATTCCCGATAGCTTGTTGGCGCGGGAGCGGGAACTGCGCATCGATTTGACGAGAATCAACACGCAGCTTTTGCAACTCTCGCCAGCCGGCGCGGATAGCCTGCAACGGAAAGAGCTGGAAAACGACTTCTTTTCTCGCCGGCGAGAATATGATGCGCTGTTAACGTTTTTTGATTCGAAGTATCCGCAATATTACGCGCTCAAATATCAAATCCAGCCGGTTATGGTTGAGGATTTGCAAAATTTGTTGGACGATCAAACCGTCGCCGTTGAATATTTTGCCGGTGACAGCGCCATTTATCTTTTCGCCGTTGCCAAAGACCGCTTCGACGCAATGCAATTGCATAAAGATCCTAATTTGAAGAAACACCTTACGGCTTTGCTCGGCGCCATCAAGACCTCGAGCTACGATGATTATGCAACGAACGCTTTCTATTTTTACCAAATGCTGGTTGCTCCGGTCGCCCATACGGCAAAAAATAAAAAACTCATCGTCATTCCGGACGGCGTGTTGAATTATATTCCCTTTGAAGCGCTGCTGACCAACGCGAAAAGCGCCAATGGTGATGCCATGGACTATCGCACCCTACCTTATTTGCTGCGAGAGCATGCCGTCAGCTACGTCTATTCCGCTTCGCTCTTGCGACAAGCCGTCGCGCCCAAAAGCGGCCAAACGAACTCCACATTGCTCGCTCTGGCACCGGTCTTTCCGAACGGCATTCCCAATAAATCCGGGGCCGCACAAATGTGGAACGCCACGGCGACATCGAATACGCACAACGCTTTAAAAGGATATCTCCCTGAGACCCGCGAAGAAGTGGAAGGCATCGCTGCATTGTTTCGCCGGAACCGAAGCTTTTTTGAACGGTGGTTTTCGCTTACCGGAACAAAGATTTTAATGGAAAGCGCTGCCAGCGAGCGCAATCTGAAATCACAAAATCTCGGCCATTTCCGCTTCATCCATTTTGCCACGCACGGTTTGATTAATGAGGAGGTGCCCGATCTATCCGGCGTTTTGTTCTTAGACGATTCGTTGTCTGGCGAAGACGGCGTTTTGCACTTGAGCGAAATTTATAATCTGGCGCTCGACGCCGAATTGGTCGTCGTGAGCGCCTGCGAGAGTGGGGTTGGAAAACTTTCACGCGGCGAGGGATTGCTGGGGCTTTCGCGCGGTTTTCTTTATGCCGGCGCGAAGAATCTGCTGGTTTCACTGTGGCAGGTGAACGACGCCAGCACCGCCAGATTGATGCACGAATTTTACGCCGGAATATTGGCCGGCCAATCGAGAGCGGAGGCGCTGCGCCAGGCCAAGTTGCATCTTATCCAATCGGAAACATCGAACTCGGAATTCGCCATGCTGTATGGTTAGGCGTAGTTTGTGTTGATTGGATAGTGACAAGCATATTTTCAGCTTATAAACTTGATCTGCTGTGTGTAGCTTCTTCTGAGTCTGGTTGGCTGGAAGGGGGAGATGAAAATCTTCAAGTGTAGTGTGAGCCCAAGCGCCGGTTAAAATACTCTATCTGAGATTCGTCTATATCTCATTCATCTTCTTACTTCAAAAGCTCCAAGATTTTGATTGCATCTAATGAATTCATTGCTTATCTTTATTTCGTAATAATTCAGTCCGATGGCAGTCTAACCTTATAAAGCAAGGAGAATTCAATGGTAACGGTACTACTTTTCGCTGTTGGAATTGCAGCGATATTTGGGTCTGCTACAATTATTGTTCCTTAATTAATTTTACTTCTTATAGCAGACATTGATCACTCATAAGGTCAAGAATTGACCGGTCGCCTATAGTGCAAGAGCACCAGAATTTCTGAAATGCTTTCAACATAATACAACAAGGCAGCTGGTCAATTTATACGATTTGCTATATTTAGTCGATTCGCAACAAAACTCTTTCCCTATTGCTTGCTCTCCTGAGTGATCTTCTCCCGAATGGCATATTTGACCAAGTCCGCGAGCTTGTTGAGTTTGAGTTTCTTCATAAGATTACGGCGGTGGGCGTCCACGGTTTTGGAGGAAATCTTCAGGCCGCCGGCAATCGTTTTGCTGTTTTCGCCCTGCGCAATCAGGCGCACGATCTCCAGCTCGCGCTCGGTCAGGGCGTTGGGATTTTGCGCGGGAGCGCGCCGCGAAAAATTCACGAATTCTTCCTGAACCACCGGATTGACCCCCCACGCTAAAATAGCATTTGCCCTGCATCACGGTTTGAATCGCTGCCATCAGCTCGTCACTCGTGCAGCCTTTGGATAAATATCCCGAAGCGCCGGCAGCGATCATGCCTTTGATGCGGGCGCCGTCTTCCGATTCCGAGAGCGCAATGACTTTAATCTCGTGATGTAACGAGGTGATTTTTTGGGTGGCCTTGATGCCGGTCATTTCGGAGCCGCGCAAGGTAATGTCCATAATGACAACGTGCGGGTGCAACCGCAACGCCTGCTCAACCGCAGCCGCGCCGTTATCGGCCTCGCCCACCACTTCCAACTCGGGCTGGTTTTCCAATAAAGCGCGAAAACCTTCGCGAATAACCGGATAATCTTCGACCAATAAAATTTTGATTTTCATCGCGCTCTATCTCCTGCCTCCGCAAATTGTTTTGCAATGCCTGGCCAATTGAAATTTTTAATTTGAAGTTTTCAAGGTTTCTGGTTGTGACGCCCAGACCTTAATTTGCCCGCCGCCTAAAGCCGCAGAGTCGGCGATCTCGAGGCCGCCGCCGTAATACTCCGCGCGGTTCTTGATATTGAACAGGCCAAAGCCCGCCTCTGCGCTTGGCGCCAGCGGGTTAGCACCCACCGCGAAACCCGAGCCATTATCCTGTACCGCCACGGTGATGGTGCGATCGGCACGAAACAGGGAGATCAGAATTTCATCGGCGCCGCCGTGCCGTCGCGCATTTCGAATAAACTCCTTGATCGCCTTGTAAAGAAATATGGCAATTTCCGGATTGATTTCAAAATCCTGCAAAGCGTCTTCAATGCGAATGGCGAGATTGTGTTCTTTCTTAAAATTCGCCGCGAGGGACTCGACGGCTGCGGTCAAGCCGACGTCATAGAGCACCTGCGGCACCAGGTCGAAAATCAAGGAGTGGGTTTCGCGCGTGAATTTTTTAATAGTTCCCTCCAATTCATCAAGCCCGCGACCGACGTCCGGCGACGAGCTTTTTTTCTTCAAATCATCAAGAAGGCGCGCCGAGGTCATCAGCACTTCGCCGATGCGGTCGTGCAGGTCTTCGGCAATGCGTTTTCTTTCCTGCTCCTCCACTTCCGATGAAGTTACCGAGAGGCGCTTTAACTTTTGCTGGGTTTGTTGCAGCTCTTCGGTAATGTCATAGCCTCGGGCCAGGCGAAATTCGGTTTGGCCGGCCTCATTGGGGTAGTCTTGCATTTGCCACGCGATGTACAAAATGTTGCCCTCCGGCATTTTCAGCGGCGCCGTGGCTTTGCCCTTTTCCGAGGCCGGTCGTGAATCCGGTGCTGGGTTTGTGGGGTTCAGCAGTTCCATAGGCAGAAAACTCAACTCCTGTTTCTTTTTGCCGATAAACGCCTGGCGAAAATACTCCTGCGACGCGGGATTTTGAACCTTAAATTCCGCCACCTGATCGTGCTCGTCAAAAACTATGGTCAGCAACGCCGGGGAGGATTCAATCGCGGCGTCAATAAGCCGTTGCGCTTTTCGCAGCCGTTTTCCCGAAAAGACCAGTTGAAAGGCCAACATGCCGACGACCAGAATGATCACGCCCGTCGTCAGAGCAATGGCCGTGATAAATTCCATTGATTCCGTTTCGATCACGATCGCGCTCCTTAGAAAAGAAGACATATCCATTCTAAGAATTTTCGCGATCAATGAAAAGAAAAATTTTGTAATGCCTCACTTATCGGTGAAAAAGCGTAGCGCAGCCATCCTGGCTGCAGGCAAGATGCCTGCGCTACCCACCCGTCACTGCGGCATTACAAATTTTTGCGTCGCGCGCCTTCGCGACGAACGGATGAGTAGCGCAGTCTTGTCGGCTGCCGCCGAGCCGACCGCGCTACGGTTGCCTTTCGAGACACGAGAAATGGCGTCTCACCAACGCTGTCTGATGAGGCTCCCCCCGTGCCGCATCATTCTTGAGTCGGTGTGAGAGGCACGGGATCGTGATCAATCTAAACAGCCCGCCGAATATTTGCACTAAGCTTTTGGCGCAAAGCGTAAGCCTTTCGCCATCGCCTATCCGTATTGCTTTCTTAGGCCGTTGGCCTCGTGGCCCTTTCTTTTGAGCGCCGAAAAAACGATCTTCTGGTTGTCATATTGGTTTCTTTTTTTAAACAACTCACGATCTACCAACAGGAAGGAGATTCATCATGAGAAGATTTACCATGGTTGCGAGCTTTATCACGGCGCTGGTTTGCGCCTCAACCGCTTTGGCGCAGATTCAAGCTATCGGCGTGGGCGGCGGGTTGGCTTTTCCCAGCGGGAGTTTCGGCAACGTTTCCGGCAGCGGTTTTGGCGCCAATGTGCGCGGGTTCTATAAATACGAAGGTCTCGACAATATTTTGCTCACCGGCACGATCGGCTATTTTCGCTTCGGCGAAAAAGAAGTGACGTTTTTCGGACAGAGTGCCGGCTTTGGCTACAAATGGTCGCTGATCCCGATCATGTCCGGCGGGCGATACTACTTCGGCGATCCGGAAGCTAAAACGCGTTTTTTCGCCGGCGCCGAAGTCGGGGTCCATATTTATTCCGTCAGCCTGAGCGACGACCAAAACAATTTCGGCAGCGCCGCGGCGACCGGTTCCTCGGAGTTTGCTTTGCAACCGATGGTTGGCGTCGCTCTTGGCCCGCTGCAAGTTTATGGCGAATATTCGCTGGCTGATTTGAATTACATGGGTCTCAAAGCCATGTTTGTATTTCCAGTGGGCAAGAAGTAAAGCCAAGGCCTTATGCTTTAAAACCAGCGCGCGCCGATGGCCGAACGGTTTATACAAAGAGCCCTTACCAAAAAGTAAACATTGGCTAGCCGGCGGTTGCAAGCACGCCGGCTAGATTTGCGCATCATATCGTCATTCGGAGGTTGAGCATGAAAAAATTTTTAAACATCGTTCTCGCGCTCTGCAGCTTGCTGCACTTTTCGTTGCAGGCGCAAACCAAGGCCAAACCGCGCCTTGCCGTGGTGGATTTCCAGATCAAGGTCGAGCAGGCACAAAAAGCGCTCGGCACGGCGATGAGCGATCTGCTGATTGATGCGTTGGTGGAAACCAGACGTTATTTCATCGTCGAACGCAGCGTCTTGCAAGCGCTTCGTCAAGAGCAAATCATGGCGCTCTCCGGCGAGGTGGACGCCGCCACCGGCGCAGAGGTCGGCAAGCTCGTTGGCGCGGAGTATCTTGTTGTCGGCGTGGTGAGTAAATTCCAGGAAAACACCGGCGGCGGCGGCCTCGGCAGCATCGTCGGCGGCAAAGCGCTCGGCGGCATCGGTTGGTACACCTCCGAACTGGGCATTACCGTTCGGATCATTCAAGCGACCACGGGCGAAATTGTGGTCTCGGAGAAAATCAATCAGAAGGAATCGTCGATCGGTTTAATTGCGGCCGCTGCAACGACCACCGGCGCGGCCGGCGGCAGCCTCTATAAGAGCAAATCCATGCAAACGGCGATGGAAAAAGCTATCGTCAAAGCCGTTGACGTGATCGGCGAGCAGATTCCCGGCAGCGACGGACAGGAAGAGATTGCCGCCGGTGATTCCACCGGCGCGACGACCATTGACATCACCGCAAAAAATCTTGATTTCGCCACCTCGCGATTATTCGCCAAGAGCTTAGAAAAAGTCGATGGCGTTAAAAACGTGAAGTCTGCTTTCGAAGGCAAAACCGCGAACCTCAAGGTAAAATATCAAGGCGCCGCGGAAAATTTTGCCGACGCCCTGCTCGCCGCCGAGATGCCGGGCTTCAAGCTCAAAATCGAAAGTCTGGCGCCGAAAAAGATTGTGATGAAGATTGAGAAGTAACAGCGGGAGAATTTTCACTTGTGGACGGCTGCAAGCATTTTGAGATGAAACTCGAATCTGTTGTCATATCCTTTAGAATGGAGAACGATCATGAAAAGACTGCTAATGTTCATCATACTCATCATGAGCTTTACGCGTGTTGATGCTATCGCCCAGCAAACCATCTTTTTTGACAGCTTCGAAACCGGAGCGTTTAATTCGACATTTTGGAGGCCGATTCCAGGACCGAATAACGGCGTCGTGCAAGTCGGTTTAGACAACACCACACCGGCTGAGTTTTTTTCCGTAATTATGGGAAAGAACAACGACGGCGGCGGCAACAACACGAACGAGCTGCAATTGCATTTGGATTTATCCGGTCGCGAACAAGTCGCGTTGACCTTTTTTGTCAAATCCTTTTTTGATGAAAGCGGTCCGTTCGATGCGTTTTATCTCAGTGACAACGGCGGTGCATCGTTTGCGCCAAGAGCCTATCAATTTCGAACTGGTGATTGGGTACAGAACGCCTGGGGCATGTTGCCGCCAATAGATATTGATGGCTTGGCAAGAGACTTGGGACTTAAACTGACCAGCACCTTTGTCATTAGCTTTAGGCAATTTGGCACAGGCGATTTTAATACGGGCGGCGATGAAGACGGCCTTATTTTCGACGCAATCCGCGTTGAAAAGCCGAATACAACTTATATTAGTCGTTTTCCTTTCTCCGATGGCTTTGAAAGCACCAGGCTTGATAGTATGTGGAAATGGGCTAATCCGACTTATCCAGCGCTGACTACCGAAGCGGGAACTCTTCGAATTGAAGGCGTTGCCGGAGTTTCGACGACTCGCCCTCATAATGCTTTTTACTCAGTTTTTTTAGGAAAAAGAGCCGATGGTCAACCAACTACCAGCGCGCTTGATCTACATCTCGATTTATCCGCTCCCCAAATCAAGCGAGTTACGTTGCGTTTTTGGATTGCAGACTTCTTCGATGACACGCAGGATTATGATGCTCTGTATTTCAGCAACGACGGTGGCGAAAGTTTTTTCAAGTTGTACCAACTCACTCCGTCGAACTGGCAGGACAACGTTTATCGGGAAATCGTTGTCAATGTGTCCGATTCAGTTGCGGCACATAAACTGAAACTGACGAACAGATGTATCATTAGATTTCAACAGTTTGGCACGGCCGACTTTGATACTGGGGGCGAAGAGGATGGCATCTTTATTGATGACGTCTCCGTCGTCGTTGATTTCAACTCGGCTGTTGAAAATAAAGGTCGCTCGATTCCCGATGTTTTCGCGTTGGAGCAAAACTACCCCAATCCCTTCAACCCCTCAACCCAAATCTCTTTTGCCCTGCCTTCGGCGCAAAAGGTGACGCTTAAAGTTTTCGACCTCTCCGGCAAAGAAATCGCAACGTTATTGGACAACGAGCCAAAAGCGGCGGGTACATATGAATTGACTTTCGACGCCAAAAATCTTCCCAGCGGCGTGTATCTGTACAAATTGCGCGCCGGTGAATATTTTGCAACCAGGAAGATGATTCTGCTCCGATAACCCCACACCCAACTTCTGTGACGGTAAAAGGCGGCGCTAGCCGCCTTTTTTATGCCGGCTCTCCGCAAGGGAATTTCTTACAATGATCATGGTTAGACTTCGGCCATTTGACCTCCGCCCTTATCAAAAAGACCATTTGACTTTCCCGCCAGCAGTTATTATCTTAAACAAATGTTATCGCGCCCATGCAATCAACCGATGAAACTTCAATATAGCAGATTGCGTCTATTCAAGCTGATTGTTTTCGCAGCCGCCCTGCATTGGATGAACGCATTCGCATTTAACGATCCAAAATTTTCACAGGCTGTTTCTGCAGGCGACGCCGCTTACAAAAAATTTGACAATCGCACCGCCCTAACCAACTATCGCCGCGCCGTCGAGCTGGACTCCTCCAGCTACGAAGCTTTGTGGAAACTGGCGCGCGCGTATGTGGATGTCGGTATGACGTTGCCGAAGAATGAACAGCCGCAACATTATGCGCTTGGCGAGAAGTTGGCGCGACGATGCGCGACGTTATATCCTGATAGCGCGAACGGCCATTTCTTTCTTGCCGTCGCGTTGGGGCGCGTCGCGATGCACGAAGGCGGCAAACGCAAAATCCAAATTTCCAAAGAAGTCAAAGCCGCCGCCGAGCGCGCCCTGCAGGCCGATCCGAAACACGACGGCGCGATGCACGTTCTTGGCCGCTGGAATTACGAATTGGCCGACCTGAATTTCATCGAGCGCACCGTTGCGAAAATCGTTTTCGGCGGACTCCCGACCGGCGCGAGTTACGAGCAGGCGGTCAGATATTTCGAGCAGGCGATCACCAGCAGCCCGGAAAAGCCGGTGCATCATTACGAGCTGGCCCGCCCGCTGCTCAAGCTGAATCGCAATACCGACGCGCGCCAACACCTCGAGCAGTGTATCGCCTTGCCCGAGGTGTTCTGGGATGATGCGCAACATAAACTTGCAGCGCGAAAACTTTTAGAGAAACTTCCAAAACCCTAATTTAAAATTCTTTTTAGCTTTTTATCTTTTTCTCTTTTTTTCTCTTCACCTATGTCCCGACAAACCTCCGGCTCCATTCTCTGTCCGAGCTGCGGCCAGCTCATCAGCGTCAATGCGGAAACCTGCTTTCACTGCGGCCAGCGCCGCCCCGGCCTGTGGGGCTTCGGCCCCATGCTGCGCAATGTTTTCCGCCAGTACGGTTTCACTGAAGTCTTCATGGCTTTTTGTATTTTGCTTTATGGGATCAGCTTGCTGCTCGATCCCAAGGCCATCTTCCAAATGCGCGGTTTCTTTTCCTTTCTCTCACCCAGCATGGAGAGCCTCGACGCCATGGGGATGACCGGCGCTTATGCCATGCAACAGGGGCGTTGGTGGACGACGATCACCGCCATTTTTCTGCACGGCGGGTTATTGCATATTTATTTTAATCTGTCGTCGATTCGCCAACTCGCGCCGGCGGTCGAAGAATTTTTTGGCACGACGCGGCTCATTTTGATTTTCATGATTTCAGGCGTTCTCGGATTTGTGGTGTCGAATTTCATTGGGAATCCATTTACCGTTGGCGCTTCGGGCTCGCTTTTCGGCTTGCTGGGCGCTTTGGTGTTTTATGGCCGTGACCGCGGCGGCGCTTTTGGGACGGCGATATTTAAACAAAGCTGGCAGGGGGCGCTGGTGAATTTGGTGCTGGGATTTTTAATTCCGATCGTCAATAATTCGGCGCATATTGGCGGCTTCATCGGCGGCTATCTCGCCGCGATGCTGCTCGGTTACACCGAAAAACGCCGCGAGAATATGACGATGCAAATCGCCGCTTTTAGCGCCATCGGTTTAACTGTTATCGCCTTCGCAATTGTGGTCTGGAGAATATTATTCTAAGGCGGTTTCAAGTTAAGTTGGCTCAAAAAAATTTCCCCACGGATTGAAGAAACCCGCCGCTAAAAGCTTTATCCGCGGGTTTCTTCAATCTGCGGGGAAAATAGCTGCGCCCCTAATTTCGAGCAAATCGCATCGCAAAGAAAAAGCCCTTCCCGCGTTAATTGCAAGTAATCATCTTGCCGGATCAAGAGTCCGCCTTTTTCCATTTCCGTCACAACGCCGTTGAACGTTGCGTCAAACGGCTGGCGAAATTTTTTCGCGAACGCCGCGAGATCGACGCCGCCCCGTTGCCGCAGGCCGAGAAACGTGGTTTCAAACATGCGCTGGGATTTCGTCAAGAGTTCTTCGCCGTCTTCGGGCAACCGTCCGGCGGCGAGCGCTTCCAAATATTTGCGCAGGTTTGCCACATTCCAGAAACGCCGCTTGCCGTCAAACGAATGCGCCGAAGCGCCGAGGCCGAGATAAACGCTGCCGTCCCAGTATTTGATATTGTGCCGCGCTTCAAAATTCGGTTTAGCAAAATTGGAAACTTCATATTGCCGATAGCCGTGGCGCTCCAGAAAATCCATCGTGAAATGATAAAATTCACGCTCTTCCTCCTCACTTAACGGCTGCACCTCGCCTTTGCGGATTTTCACGTCTAACGGCGTGCCGGGTTCGACCGTCAAATTATAAGCGGAAATATGCGTTGGTTGCAGTTCCATGGCCTGTTCCAAACTTTCTTGCCAGCGCGGAATCGTTTGCTGCGGCAGCGCAAAAATGAAATCCATGTTAATATTTTCGAAGCCCGCATGACGCGCCATGATCACCGCGTCAATGGCCTGTTGCGGCGAATGAATGCGGTCGAGCTGCGCCAACTCATCCGCATGCAACGATTGCACGCCAAGACTCAAACGGTTGACGCCGGCGGCTCGATAACGCGCCAATTGCTCGCTGGTGAGCGTGCCCGGATTGGCTTCGAGGGTGATTTCGGGGTGCCGTTCAAATTGGCAGGAAGCAAAAACCGCGTCAAGAATTTCGGTGATTTGTTGCGGTGAAAGCAATGAGGGCGTGCCGCCGCCGAAAAAGATCGTTGCAAAACGTTGTCGTTGCCAAAACGGCTCTGCCGCGCGCAATGCGATTTCTTTTTTCAGCGCCGCGACATAATCCGGAATGCGCGACGACAAGCCGGCCACGGTGTAAAAATCGCAATAGACACAACGTTTTTCGCAGAAGGGAATGTGAAAGTAGAGTGCAGCGGTGGGCATTTTATTTCAACTCAATAGGTATTGACCGGTCGCTCGCAGCAACCGGTCAATGCTAAAACTCATTTGATCAAGTCACCGATGCGCAGCCAGCGCACTTTGTTGAAAATGCGATACAGCGGCGCGGCTTTGTCCCACGACCAATAAATCACCAGCGCCTCGCCGACGACATTCTCTGCCGGCAGAAATCCCCAATAGCGGCTGTCCGAGCTGTTGTCGCGATTGTCGCCCATCATGAAATAATGCCCGGCCGGAACCTGCGTCGGGCCGTAGTTCTCGGCGTGAGTGTTGTGGTCTTCATAATGCCGAATCGTGTACGCTTGGCCTTTCGGCGTGGTAATCTGCGAATACAAAATATAATGCCCCTCTTCGGGATCATATTCGCGTTTAAGAAATTCCTGCCGGCCTTCCGATTTGCCATCGACGTAAACCACGCCGTCTTTCATCTCAATCGTTTGGCCGCCCACCGCAATGCAGCGCTTGATATAGTCGAGGGTCGGATCTTGCGGATATTTAAAAACGATAATATCGCCCGACTCCGGCTGCTTTAAGGCCGGCAAACGCCAGAACGGCAATTGCACATTAATGAACGGGATGCCGTCCGGCGTGCGCGCGCCGTAAACGAATTTATTCACCAATAGAAAATCGCCGATGAGCAGCGTGTCTTTCATCGAGCCGGTAGGAATGCGAAACGCTTGCACCACAAACGTGCGCAGCACCAATGCTGCCAGCAGCGCCACTAAAATCGCCTCGGTATATTCCCGCGCTTGGCTTTTGCTTTTCTTTTCGGAAGCCGCTTTGGTTTTGTTCATTGGCAAAACTTTTTCAGCCATGGAAACTTCCTTGCATCATTAAAATTCTCAAAAGGACAACTACGAGCTCATTTATTGTTCGACTTTCAATACGGCTAAAAAGGCTTCTTGCGGAATCTCGACGCGGCCAAGCTGCTTCATGCGTTTTTTGCCTTCTTTTTGCCGTTCGAGCAATTTGCGTTTGCGCGAAATATCGCCGCCATAGCATTTGGCGGTGACGTTCTTGCGCATTGCCGGCACCGTCTCCCGCGCGATGATTTTCGAGCCAATCCCCGCCTGAATCGCCACTTCAAACATCTGGCGTGGAATCAATTCTTTGAGTTTCTCGCAAACTTTGCGGCCCCAGTCATAGGATTTTTCGCGATTCACGATGTGCGACAGCGCATCCACCGCTTCGCCGTTGATGAGAATGTCCAGTTTCACCAAATCGCCCTCGCGGTAGCCGATGAACTCGTAATCGAGCGAGGCGTAACCTTTGGAGAGCGATTTCAGTTTGTCATAAAAATCAAAAATGATTTCCGCCAAAGGGAATTCATAAGCAATATCGACGCGGTTGGAATCAATATAGCTGGTGTTTTTATAAATACCGCGCCGGTCCTGGCATAGCTTCATAATGTTGCCGATGTAGTCCGACGGCGTGATGATTTGCGCTTTAATATACGGCTCTTCGATATGATCGATCTCACCGATCGCGGGCAGCATCGCCGGATTATCGATCACCAATTTTTCGCCGGTCGTTTTAAAAACCCATAACTCCACGTTCGGCACCGTGGTGATGATGTCCATATTATATTCGCGATCCAGCCGCTCCTGCACGATTTCCATGTGCAGCAAACCGAGAAAGCCGCAGCGAAAACCGAAGCCGAGCGCCACCGAGCTTTCCGGCTCGTAAATCAGTGACGCATCGTTGAGCTTGAATTTTTCCAGCGCGGCACGCAATTCGTTATACTCTTCGCTCACCGTCGGGAACACGCCGCTGAACACCATCGGCTTGACGTCGCGATAGCCGGCCAATGCCTCCGGCGCCGGTCGCTCCGCGTCGGTAATGGTATCGCCGACTTTGGTGTCTTTCACTTCTTTGACGCCGGCCACGCAATAACCGACTTCGCCCACCGCCAGTTGCTCGCGCGAGAAGCGCTCCATGCACATGACGCCGACTTCGGCCACTTCAAATTCCTTTCTGGTTGAAAAAAATTTGATCTTCATGCCCGGCTTGATGGCGCCGTCGACGACGCGAATATTGGCGATGGCGCCGCGGTAGCTGTCAAACTTCGAATCAAAAATCAGCGCGCGCAGCGGCGCCGCGGCATTGCCCGTGGGCGCCGGAATGCGTTTGACCACGGCCTCGACGATTTGATCGACGCCGATGCCCTGTTTGGCGCTGGCGAGGATAATGTCGTTTTCATTGATGCCGAGAATATCGACAATTTGCTTTTTAACCAGATCGATTTGCGCCCCCATCAGGTCAATTTTATTGATGACGGGAATGATGGTCAGGTTATGCTCCATCGCCAGGTAGAGGTTGGAAATCGTTTGCGCCTCCACGCCCTGCGACGCATCGACCACGAGAATGGCGCCCTCGCACGCGGCGAGGCTGCGCGAAACTTCATAACTGAAATCGACGTGCCCCGGCGTGTCGATCAAATTGAGAACGTACTCGTTGCCGTCGTTGGCTTTATACGTCATCGTCACCGCGTGCAGCTTGATGGTGATGCCGCGCTCGCGCTCCAAATCCATGCTGTCCAGCGTCTGCGCCACGATTTCTTCCTTGCGCAACGCGCCGGTCACTTCCAGAAAACGATCTGCCAACGTCGATTTGCCATGATCGATATGTGCGATAATGCAAAAATTGCGAATTAATTTACTCATGCTTTTTTATATCAATCTATAAAACTTTCGCTAAAGAGGCAACAGAAATTCCGGCTGATTGCGGTAATGTAACAATACCATATCATCCTGAAGGAAGCTTGTTTGTTATCGAGCACAATGCTGGAGACCAACAAGATCTGCGGGATGACATGTCACTGGACGGACGCCGGCGTTTTAAAAAACTGGCCCAACAGGCATGGCCTATGAAAAATATTCCGTAAGCGGCCATGCTTTCCGCATTACTTTTTCGCCAGCCAATCGCGCCACGATTTTTTGCGCTTGCCTTTCTTCAGCCACACCGCAATGCCGACGCCGGCGATGACGCCGGCGGTGATGCCGAGCCCGATCAGCACCTGTTTGTTCGGGCGCCAGCTTTGGTCTTCATGCGGCATGAACTCGCCAAAAAATTCTTCGCTGCCGTCGGAAAGAGGAGCGCGCGGCTCGAGGCCGGTCGCTTCATCGTTGCCGTTGCGGCGGCGCGTTTCTTTGGCCAGCAGTTGATCCCACCAGCTCATTTTTTCCTCCGTGATTTTTTGTTAATAAGTTTCATTTTGTTTTTTTGCTTTGATTTTTTGCGCGGCTCGTCCACCAGCACAAAATCCAGCACGCGCTCGCCGGCGTCGGCGCGCACCACGCGGATGCGCACTTCATCGCCGAGGCGATACACCCGTCCGGAGTTCTGCCCTTTCAAACGATACGCGCGTTCCTCAAAAATATAATAATCGTCCGCGAGATCGCTGATGTGCACGAGGCCTTCCACCATAAACTGCGGCAGCTCGACGAAAATTCCAAACGACACCACGCCGGAAACAATGCCGTCAAACTCGTCACCGAGATGGCGCGTCATAAACTGCGCCTGCTTCATTTTGACCGAAGCGCGCTCGGCCTCCTGCGCCACCGATTCGCGCTCCGAGGATTGCTGCGCCGCGTAACTCAGCTTGCGGCTGCAGGCCTCGCGCATTTCGGGGCGATAGCCGCTCGCATACGCCTTCAACGTCCGGTGTACGATCAGATCCGGATAGCGCCGGATCGGCGAGGTAAAATGCGAATAATGCTTGAACGCCAAACCAAAATGGCCGAGATTTTCCGTCGAATATTTGGCTTTCATCAACGACCGCAACATCATGGTTTCGATCACGTCCGCCGCCGGTTCGCCGTGAATTTCGCTGAGAAATTTGCTCAACACTTTTCCCGTGATCATCTGTTGATGATCGAATTGATAACCAAAGGCTTTCACGAATCGCGCGAAATCTTCGAGCTTTTGCGGATCGGGCGGCTCGTGAATGCGATAAATGAACGGCGGCTTGCTGCGCTTCTGCGCCAGCTTCAAGTCCACGTGCTTCGTAATCGTTTGATTCGCCAGCAGCATGAACTCTTCGATCAGCCGATTCGAATCCTGTCGCAGCTTGCGACGGATTTCAATCGGAAAGCCGGTTTCGTCCAGAATGATCTTGGCTTCCGGCGTGTCAAAATCGAGGCTGCCGTTGCGCAAACGCCGCTTGGTTAAAACCTGCGCCAGCGCGTTCATCTCGCGCAACGCATTATCCAGCGCGGCGCTGATTTTTCTTTCATCGTCATTGCTCGCCGTATCCGCCGCGCTTTTTTCGCCGGCAAGAATTTTTTGCGCTTCCTCGTAATTAAAGCGCCGCTTGCTGTGAATGATCGTCTCGGCGATTTTGTAATTCACCACGTCGCCTTTCGGCGTGAGTTCCATGAGGCAGGAATACGTGAGCCGATCCGAGTGCGGCTTCAAGCTGCACAGCTCGTTGCTCAATTTTTCCGGCAGCATCGGCACGACGCGATCCACCAGATAAACCGAGGTGCCGCGCGCCAACGCTTCTTTGTCAAGCAGCGAGCCTTCTTTTACATAATGGCTCACATCGGCGATGTGCACGCCAAGTTCGAAGTTGCCATTTTCCAGATGCCGCAAATGGACGGCGTCGTCAAAATCCTTCGCATCTTCCGGATCAATCGTGAAGATGAGTTGATCGCGCAGATCAAGTCTTTGCTGCACCAATTCCGGCGT
>Ga0247727_10000704_pt1 | contig 81872 bp, 71 predicted proteins | sample WisWelCaveWW1625_FD_202498 | JGI IMG/M metagenome (GOLD analysis project Ga0247727, IMG submission 202498) | Biofilm microbial communities from Wishing Well Cave, Virginia, United States - WW16-25 | ecosystem: Environmental > Aquatic > Deep subsurface > Groundwater > Cave microbial mat | place...
GGTGCCGCAGGTGGAGGTGACCTTCGACATAGACGCCAACGGCATCCTGAACGTGACCGCCAAAGACCGCGCCACCAGCAAAGAGCAGAAGATCACCATCACCAGCTCTTCCGGCCTTTCCAAAGACGAAGTCGAGAAGATGGCCAAGGACGCCGAGTCCCACACTGGCGAGGATCGCAAGCGCCGGGACGAAGTGGAGGCCCGCAACCGTTCCGACGCCATGATCTACAGCACCGAGAAAACCCTGAAGGATCATCGCGACAAGATCAGCGCCGAGGACGCCTCCCAGATCGAGAAGGCCCTGGAAGAGGCCAAGAAGGCCATGCAATCGGGCGATGTGGGGGCCATCAACAGCGCCGTCGACAAGCTGACCACGGCCAGCCACAAGCTGGCCGAGGCCATGTACCAATCGGCTTCCAAGGCCCCGCCGCCGGGCCAGGGCCCCGAGCAGGGCGCCGACGAAAAAGGCGGCAAGGACGGCAAGGACAACGTGGTGGACGCGGAGTTTGTGGATGTGAATGATGATAAGAAGTAGTCAGTAGTCAGTAGTAAGTAGTCAGTAGTCAGTAGTCAGTAGTCAGTAGTCAGCGGTGAGTGATCAGTTTGTCAGTGGCTAGTAGTCCACCGACAACTGAGAACTGACAAACTGACAACTGACAACTGACAACTGAGAACTGACTACTGACAACTGAGAACTGACAACCGACAACTGAGAACCGACAACGGATGGCCGATAGCTACTACCAGGTCCTGGGGGTTTCCCGAAGCGCCTCGCCGGAGGAGATCCGCAAGGCCTTCAAGCGACTGGCGCGCAAATACCACCCGGATCTGAACCCCGGCGACAAGAACGCCGAGGAGCGGTTCAAGAAAGTCCAGGAAGCCTACGAGGTTTTGAGCGAGCCCAAGAAGAAGCAGATGTACGACCAGGTCGGATACTACTCCGAGACGGGCTTCCATCCAGGTGGGGGCGGCGGGGGCGCCTCCTCGCGGGGCGCCGGGTTTGACTTCTCGGGCTTCGATTTTTCCGACGCCTTCAGCGGAGGTCCGGAAACCGGCCGGGGGCGGCCGCGGCCCAGCGCCGGGGGCGGCTTCGCCGAGATGTTCGCCAATATGTTCCGGCGCTCGCCGGCGGAGAGTGGTCCGGCGGCCGGCGCCGACCTGGAATACGCCGCCGATATCGGATTCTGGGAGGCTGTCCACGGCACCCAGGCGCGGCTGAACATCACCCGTTATGATGCCTGCGGCACTTGCCGGGGAACGGGCGGGACTGGCGGCGCCTTGGTGGTGTGTCCCGAATGCCGCGGCTCGGGACGGGTTACGCAGGCGGCTGGCGCTATGCGCTTCCAGCTTACCTGCCTGCGCTGCCAGGGACAAGGCCAGCTTCAGAACGTGTGTACCGAGTGCCAGGGCGACGGGCGCCTCTCTCGCCACGAAACCGTCGAGATCCGGATACCGCCGGGCGCCGAGGACGGTTCCCGGCTCCGGGTGCCTGCCAAGGGCAACGCCGGCGAGCGCGGCGGCCCGCCAGGAGATCTCTACATCACGACGCGTGTCGGAGAGCACACCTTCTTCAAGCGCGCCGGCAACGACATCCACATCCAGGTGCCGATCACCGTCATGGAAGCCGCCATCGGCGCCAAGATCGAGGTCCCCACCATCGATGGGGTGGCGTTATGGAAGGTCCCGCCGGGAGTGGAAAGCGGCAAGATCTTCCGGCTACGCGAAAAGGGCGTCTTGAACCGCCGCACCAACACCCGCGGCGACCAGTACGTGGAGGCCAGGATCGTGGTACCCAGAGTCCAGGACGAGCGCTCCAAGGAGATCCTGCGCGAGTTCGCGCGCCTGAACCCGGAGGACCCCCGGGCCGGGCTCTTCGACCGGCGGTAGCCTATGGCAAAGAAGCGCGGGCGCGCCGCCGCCTACATGATCTCGGCAGTCGCCGAGCAGTACCAGATCCACCCCCAGACGCTGCGCCTCTACGAGCGGGAAGGGCTACTGAAGCCTTCCAGAACCGAGGGGAATACCCGGCTGTACACGGGGCAGGATCTCCAGCGCCTGGAGGTGATCCTCTCGCTGACGCGGGACCTGGGGGTCAACCTGGCGGGCGTCGAGATCATCCTCAATATGCGCGAGAAGATGGACGCCATGCAGGGGCAGATTGAGGAGTTTGTCGCCTGCCTGAGCCAGCAGATCGGGGACTGGTCTCAACCGCCGCCCGACAGCGCCCGCCGAGCCTTGGTGCGCGTCGCCCGCCGGGCCGCGCCGGCGGAGCCCCCCCGAGTCAGGCCGACAACGCGGCCGAAGTCGTAAGCCGCGCCCCGCGTTCGGCGGCCCCCCGCAGAACTTGCTCCGAGGCGGCCGCGTCGATGCCCCGAATGGCGTCGCTGAACAGCACCACCCGCCTGCCGGCCCGCAGCAGCCCCTCGACGGCAAAACGCACACAATAGTCCGTTGCCACCCCAAAAACACCGCATTCCTGGCCGGGGTGAGCCGCCAGGAGCGCCTCCAGGTTGGGGTTGGAGAATACGTCCAGGGTCTGCTTCTCCACCACCACTTGGGCGGCCCCGGCATTCACAGTCGCCTGGGGCCGATTGGGAATTACGACTCGATCCGGCCAGAGCGTGCCGTGGACCTTTTGCTGGCCCATTGTCCCGCGGACGCAGTGCGCCGGCCAGGCCGCGAACTCCGGGTCGTTCTCCAAGTGAGCGTCGGTGGAGGCGATGACCGCCCAGCCGCGCTCGCGGGCGGCGGCGTAGATCCGCTCCAGCTGTGGAAGCAGCCGCTCGGCGCCGGGGACATAAAGAGCCCCTGCCGGAAGCAGGAAGTCGTTCTGGGTGTCGATGTCGAACAGGAGCATAGTTGTCAGTTGCCGGTTGTCAGTGGTCAGTTGTCAGTGGTCAGTTGCCGGTTGTCAGCGACCAGCTTACCTCGGCCGAGAGCTCTTCCAGCATTTGGCTCAGCACGACGGGGCGGGAGTGGCCGTAGGCGGCCAGCTTGGCCGCGGCCCGGCGTCGTAGTTCGACAACTGGAGGCGGCCTGACCAGGCGGCGGCCAGCCCGCATCACCGGCTCGAGCAGCGGCCGGGCGCCCGCGAAGCTCTCGCTCTCCAGGCCAACGATGTCGCGGTCCGGAAGGCGGAAGACCTGCTTGATCCCCGGCAGCGAGACTTTCTGAAGGCTGCGCTTGGCCGTCGGCCGGGCCCGCCCTTGATGCTCGATCTGGACCAGCTTGTAGATGCTTCCCATCGAGGGGGCGTCGGCCGAGGTGGCCAGCTCGGTTCCCACTCCGAACGAATCGATGGGGGCTCCGGCCGAGAGCAGGTCCTGGATACGGATTTCGTTCAGATCGCCGCTGGCCATGATCCGCGCTTCGGGGAACCCGGCACGGTCCAGGATTCCACGTATCATGCGCGAGTCCTCCAGCAGATCGCCGCTGTCGACGCGGACTCCGTAGAAGGGAGTTCCCAGGCCGGCGGCGTTGGTGGTTCCGGTCTCGGTGTCGTAAGTATCGACCAGGTAGATGGCGCGGTCCCCTAGCAGCTTCTGCAACTGGGCGAAGGCCTCCATCTCGGAGTCAAAAACCATGGTCCAGGAGTGGGCCATGGTCCCATAGACGGGGATGCCGAATCGCCGCCCGGCTTCCAGGTTGGAGGTTCCCTCGCAGCCGCCCAGGTAGGCTGCCCGGGCCCCCACGAGACCTGCTTCGGCAGTATGAGCCCGACGGGTACCGAACTCGATGACCGGCCGACCCTGGGCGGCCTCTACCATCCGGGCGGCCTTGGTTGCCACCAGGGTAGGAAACGTCAGCGTGGCCAGCAGGTACGTCTCCGGGATCTGGGCTTCGACCAGCGGCGCGGTGATCCGCATCAGCGGCTCGCCGGCGAATACCGGGGTCCCCTCCTCAACGGCCCACACCTCTCCGGTGAAGCGGAAACCCTCCAGCCAGGAAAAAAACTCCCCTGGAGCCGCCGCCAGTTGCGGCAAGCGGCGCAGATAGTCGACCTCTTCGGTGGTGAATCGGAGCCCTTCCAGGTAGTCCAGGGCCTGCTCCAGACCCGCTGCCAGCACGAAGCTTCGACCGGCTGGCAAGCGCCGCACCGACAGCTCGAAGGTGGCCCGATCTGCCGTTTTCCCGGCAAGATAGTACCCGGCTGCCATGGTCAGCTGGTACAAGTCGGTCAGCAGAGCCTTCATTGTGCGGCCTCGTACCTTTATAACAGGGGTTTGTGGCCGAGAGTGGCGGCAACCGCCGGCCACGCGAATGTCATCCCGAGCGCAGCGAGGGATCTGCTGTTACTGCGGGGCGAGAAGCAGATCCCTCGCTGCGCTCGGGATGACAAAGGCACCGGCACCGCCTCCGGTCAGGCGCGCGCAGCTAAGGCCATCTCCCGGCTTGACAGTCTTCTCGTTCCTGGTTAGGATAGTACTAAGTGGTTTGTGTAGCCCCGGGCTATCCCGCAAACGGGGTTGGAGAGGAGAAGTCTGGCGACTTCTGCGAAGGGAGATAAGGAATGGTTTTTCTTTCGTTGTTATTGGATTTGATGTGGCTGTTCGGGGGTAGCGCGGTTGATCTGACGGCGTCGGCCGCCGATAGTGGCGTGGAGCAACCGGCCCACACGATTCACGGCCATTTACCCGGGCCGGTGGATCCGCACTTCCGGAGCACCGCCGACCATCGGCACCACGGGCAGCACGGGCACTCGACCGGCGGCAGCGGCCACGAGATCTTCCACTAGGCGGGGGTGCAAGCATAGTTTGGCGTGCGTCGCTCGCTTTCCTGCTGCTGGCGGCGCCTGTTCCTGCACAGCCGGTAATCTTTGCCGCCGGCGTGGTTCCTGCCGCAAGCTACCTCCCTGGTGGCCTGCCGGGCGGAGCTTTGGCCCAAGGGTCCATCTTCTCGATTTTTGGAACCGGCCTGGGGCCTCCCCTTCCCGGAGTTCAAGCCGGCCGCTTCCCGATTGAATCGACTCTGGCGGGGGTGACGCTCCGGCTCCAGCACCAGACGGGGGAGGTGCTAGCTGCATACCCGCTGTTCGCGAGCGCCGGCCAGATCAACGCCCTGCTGCCCTCCAACACCCCCATCGGCCTGGTCCTGGTTTCGGTGAGCTACCAGGGCCGCAGCAGCAGTCCGGAACCCGTCAAGGTTGTTCGCTCCAGCTTTGGGACCTTCACGCGCAACAGCGCCGGCAGCGGTCCCGCAATCGTCCAGAACTTCGTCTCACCCTCGGAACTGCCCTTGAACGCCCCTTCGACCCCGGCCCGGCCGGGGCAAACCGTGATCCTGTGGGGAACCGGGCTGGGCCCCATCACGGCAGCGGACAATCTGGCGCCGCCGGTTGGGGATCGCGCCGAGCCGGTCGAAGTCACCCTGGGGACCCGTCCAGTGACCATCGACTACCGGGGCCGCAGTGGTTGCTGCTCCGGGGTGGACCAGATCAACTTCCGGATCCCCCCCGACTCTCCCCTGGGTTGTGCGGTGCCGCTGGGCGTCAAAGTGCAGAACTCGATTCACAGCAACCTGACATCGATCGCCATCAGCGCCGATGGGTCGCCGTGCCGCGACACCTGGAATCCGCCCGGCACTGCGCGGCGATGGGGTGAGGTGTTTCTGGTTCGGACCGTCACCGGCTCCAACACCCAGGATCAGGCCGGGGCGTACTTCACCGAGGGGGCGCCGGCGCCCAGAATTCCCGTCACCGGTACCTGCACCTCTGCGTTGCCTCGCCCGACCGGCGGGCTGGCAGCCGGGCCGGAGCTGGCTCTGAGCGGCCCCCAAGGCCGGTGGTCGCTGGTCAGGGAGGCGGCGGTTGGCTACGCACCTGGACCTGCCGGCGCCCCTCTGGTTCTGGTCCCCGGGGCCTATTCCGTGACTGCCCCAGGTGGAGCCGACATCGGCCCGTTTCAGGCATCGCTGGTCGCTGGCTCCCCGCTGGTCTGGACCTCCCTGTCGGGAGCCCGCTCCAGCGGCTTGACTGTCAACTGGACGGGCGGCGATCCGGCCACCCAGCACGTGGTGATTGCTTCAGAGTCATTTATCTGTACTGCGGCGGTAACGGCTGGCTCGTTGCGGCTGCCAGAGGCGGTGACCACTAACCTGCCGCCCCAACTGTCGCTCCGGGTAGGCTCACTGACACTGGCCGCGTTTGAAGCCCCGGGCCTCGATCGGGGCGCGCTTAGTTACACCCAGTGGACCGCCCGGACGGCGCCAGTGGGCGAGCCGCTGCTGGCGGCCTCGCCGATCCGTCTTCCGGGCGGGCAGGTCATCATGGCTGAAATCGCCGCCGGCGGGGCCGAGCGCCAGCGCGGCCTGATGCAGCGCCCGTCGCTCGAAGCTGACCGCGGCATGCTGTTTCTGTTCGAGCGCTCCGATTCCTACTCCTTCTGGATGTTCCGCACCCTGATCCCGCTCGACATTATCTGGATGGACTCCGGCCGGCGGGTGGTGTTCATCTCCGCCAACACCCCGCCCTGTCCCAGCGAGAACTCGCTGAGCTGCCCTGTCTACGGCGGGCGGGAGCCGTCTCAGTACGTGCTGGAGATCGGCGCCGGCCAGGCGGCCCGCTACGGGCTGCGGCTGGGGGACCGGCTGGAGTGGTGACCACCAGAGGGATCATTCCCGGCGCAGCTTCGCGATGTTTTCCCGCATTTGGGCGGCCTGGGGCCAGTCCGGGTGACGCCGCAGGAAATCCTCCAGCTCGGCGGCGGCGGCTGCCGGGTTGTTGCGGCGCAGGTGAATTTCGGCAATCAGCAGTTGGGGGTGCGAAAAGTGCGCCGGATCCAGGCTCCGGGCGGTGGTCAGGTGCTTCAGGGCCCGGTCCAGGTCCGCGAGGTAGAAGTAATTCATTCCCAACTGGGAGTTGGCCAGGGCGTCCTGGGGACGGACCAATACTGCATACTGATTGTATTGTAGAGCTTCGTCCATTTGCTCTAGCGTCAGCAGCACGCCGCCCAGGTTAACCAGCGGCTCGAAGGCCTCCGGGTCCTGCTCCAGGCTCTGGCGGAAATGGGTTTCGGCCTGGCGGAAGTTCCGGCTCTGGTAGGCGATGGTGCCCAGGTTGTTCCAGGCCACGGCGAACTGCGGGGCCAAGCGCACCGCCTGCTCCAGGTGGGCGATGGCGCCGGCGGTATCGCGGCGGGAGAGCTTCTTTTGGGCGTTGGCATACTCCCGGTGGGCCTGTTCGGGAATGGCCAGCTCGCGGGCCGAGACGAGGTTGCGCCGGCGCAGGACCTGGTCGGAAACCAGCCGGGAGTCGCTGAGGTCGATGTGGATGGTGACCTTGCCCCGGGCGCCGGCTGAGCCAGGGCCGACCTCGATGGTCCGACGCCCCTCCCCTCGGCCCGGCAGGAACACCGCCACCGTGTAGGGGCCCGGAAGCAGGCGCCGGAACAAGAAGCGGCCGCGGTGGTCTGCCAGGGTTGAGGAACTGAACGGCGAGGTGGCGCCGTAGAGGGAAACCGCCGCCCGGCCGGGGGGCTGAAGATGGCCCTGGAGCTCGAAGGTCTTGGGGTCGGCCGGCGCAGCGGCCAGCAGCATTGCGGCAACCAGCATGTTGACCCCCCCGGCATGATAGCATTGCTGTCCTGGGGGCCGGAGCGTCTCCGGCCGCTCCGAATCAGCCGAGGTGACGAATATGAACCGCAGAGACTGGATGAAAGCGGCAACCCTGACCGGACTGGTGGGGGGCCGCCGGATGTTCGCCGCGCCTACCCCGCAGGAGGCCGCCGCGCGCCGCGGGCTGCCGCCGCTGAAGATCACCGACGTGAAGACATTCCTGACGGCGCCCAACCGCATCCGCCTGGTGGTGGTCAAGGTGCTGACCAGCGAGCCGGGTCTTTACGGGCTGGGGTGCGCCACCTTCACGCAGCGGGCCAAGGCGGTGGTTACGGCGGCCGACGAGTTCCTGCGGCCCTTCCTGATCGGCAAGGATCCCGACCACATCGAGGACCTCTGGCAGAGCTGCTACATGAGCTCCTACTGGCGCAACGGGCCGGTGCTGAACAACGCCATCAGCGGGGTGGACCAGGCGCTGTGGGACATCAAGGGCAAGCGGGCCAACATGCCCGTCTACCAGTTGCTGGGTGGCAAGTGCCGCTTCGCGGTGGATCTGTACGCGCACGCCTCCGGGTCCAGCTTCCAGGAGGTCGAGGACAGCGTCCGGCGCTGGATGGAGCAGGGCTACCGGCACGTTCGAGTGCAGGTGGGCATCCCGGGCATGGCCACTTACGGAGCCGGCTCGCGGGGCGCGGCGGCCGCGCCGGCCGCCGGTGATGAGCCGGCGCCGCCGGCAGGGCGGCCGCGCCGGGGGGTCTTTGAAGCCGGTCCCTACCTCCGCACTCTGCCCAAGCTGTTCGAGCACTTGAGGAACAAGCTGGGCGACGAGGTCGAGCTGCTGCACGACACCCACGAGCGCATCTCCCCCACCCAAGCCGTGGTGCTGTGCAAGGAACTCGAGAAGTACCGCCTGTTCTTCCTCGAGGACCCGGTGGCCCCGGAGGACATCGGCTGGTTCCGCATCATCCGCCAGCAGTGCTCCACGCCGCTCGCCATGGGGGAGCTGTTCAACAGTCCTCACGAGTTCCTGGGGCTGATCTCGGAGCGCCTGATTGACTTCATCCGGATCCACATCTCCCAGATCGGCGGCCTGACCCCGGCCCGCAAGGTGGCCGCCCTGGCCGAGTGGTTCAACGTCAAGACCGCCTGGCACGGCCCCGGCGACGTTTCTCCAGTCGGCCACTGCGCCAACCTCTCGCTCGACGTGGCCGCCTACAACTTCGGCATTCAAGAGCAGACCGTCTTCGGCAAAGAGACTCAGGAAGTCTTCCCCGGCTGCCCCAGGATCAAGGACGGCTACTTCTGGGTCAACGAGGCTCCCGGCTGGGGCATAGATCTGAACGAGAAGCTGGCGGCGAAGTACCCACCGACCTCCGAGACCCCGTTCGACTACAACTGGGGATCAACGCGCAAGCGGGACGGAACCATCATCCGGCCCTGACTGTTACGCTGCCGGATTCTGAATCTGCGCGATCATGACGCGCTTCTGAAACTGTTCCAGCATGCTCTCATCCAGCCGGATCTCGGTCGGGCGCTTCACCAGAGTGGTCATGCGGTCGATCTTGTCCTGGAGCTTCAGAAGGGCGTAGAACAGGTTCTCGGGCCGGGGTGGGCAGCCGGTCACGTAGACGTCGACCGGTACGATGCGGTCCACCCCTTGCAGGACCGCGTAGGTGTTAAAAGGGCCCCCGACACTGGAGCAGGCCCCCATCGACATGCACCACTTGGGGTCCGGCATCTGGTCCCAGATCCGCTTCAGCACCGGCGACATCTTCAGCGTCACGGTGCCAGCCACGATCATCAGGTCGCTCTGGCGCGGGCTGGGACGGAAGACCTCGCTGCCGAACCGCGCGATGTCGAACCGGGAAGTCGAAGAGGCGATCATCTCGATGGCGCAGCAGGCCAGGCCAAACGTCAGGGGCCAGATGGCCGACTTGCGGGCCCAGTTAAAGACGTAGTCCACCGAGGTGGTAAGGAAGTTCCGCTCGAACTGGTTCTGGATGAAGGGCATAGTCCTATGCTTATGCTAGCACGCTTGCCGCTGTGCTACCCTACAAGATTCCCCGAGATGAAGACGGAGCGCGAGCATCGCCAGGACATCGTCGAGGTCGGCAAACTGGTCTACCAGAAGGGCTGGGTGGCGGCCAACGACGGCAACATCACCATCCGGCTGGACCACGAGCGCATTTTGGCCACCCCCACCGGCGTCAGCAAGGGCATGATGCACCCCGACGACCTGATCATTCTCGACAACGAGGGCAAGAAAATAGCCGGCCGCCGAGAGGGCACCTCCGAGATCCTGATGCACCTGACAATCTACAAGATGCGGCCGGACGTGCGCTCGGTGCTGCACGCCCACCCGCCGGTGGCTACCGGATTCGCCGCCGCCGGCCGCTCTCTCGACAAGGCGCTGCTGCCGGAGGTCATCATTGCCCTGGGGTGCGTGCCGCTGGCGGCCTACGGTCTGCCCGGCACCCCGGCCCTCACCGAGCCGATGATCCCGCTGATCCCGAAATACGACGCCATCCTGATGGCGAACCACGGCGCGGTCTGCTACGGTGAGGATGTCTGGCGGGCGTTTTTTCGGATGGAGACAGTGGAGCACTGCGCGCGGATCAACCTGGTGGCGGAGTTGCTAGGCGGCGCCAATGTGCTGCCGCGCGAGGAGGTCGGCAAGCTGTTCGACTCCCGGACGCGTTACGGCGTCAAGGCCCGGGCCGGGGCCGAGCCAGGCTGCCCGGTGGTGGCCGAGGACGTGGGCCAGGGTCCGGCCGCCGGCCCCCCGGGCCAGGAGCGGTTTTTCGTAACCCGCGAGGATCTCATCGCGCTGGTGGATGAGGCGCTGCGGGCCCGCAAATCGTAGTCGGAGGAGAGAATGGGTGAATCTCTAGGCATGATTGAGACACGTGGCCTGGTGGCCATGATCGAGGCCGCCGACGCGGCCGTCAAGGCCGCCAAAGTAACTTTGGTCGGCTGGGAGAAGATCGGTTCCGGCTACGTCACGGTGCTGATGCGGGGCGATGTGGCCGCCGTCAAGGCCGCCACCGACGCCGGGGCGGCTTCGGCGCGCCGGGTGGGCGAGTTGATCGCCGTGCACGTCATCCCGCGCCCCCACCAGAGCCTGGAAGACGTGCTGCCCATTGGCAAGTCGGGGGCGGCCGCCCGCTAGGAGGCCCGTCTCATGCTGCTGGCCCGCGTTGTCGGCACCGTCGTCGCCACCCGCAAGGATCCGCGCCTGGAGGGCAAGAAACTGCTGGTGCTCCGCCACGTCTCGCCGGAGGGCCCCGACGAGGCCGGCTACGTGGTGGCCGTCGACACCGTGGGGGCCGGCTTCCGCGAGAGGGTTCTGACGGTGGCCGGCAGCTCCGCCCGCATGGCCCAGGGCTGCAAGGATTGCCCCGTGGACACCGCCATCGTGGGCATCATCGACAACCTGGATCTGGACAGCGGCAGCGCCCCGGCGAAGAAGAAGTGACATGTTTCTGGCCCGCGTCGTAGGACGAGTATGGTGCACCGTCAAGGAGCCCAACCTGGAGGGACAGAAGCTCCTGCTGCTCCAGCCGATCTCGCCCGATGGGTCGAGCCGCGGCCGCCGGATCGTGGCGGTCGATTCGGTCGGGGCCGGCGCCGGCGAGACGGTCTACTGGTGCCGCGGCCGGGAGTCCAGCTTCCCGTTCCTGCCCGGCGAGGTTCCCACCGACGCCACCGTGGTGGGGATTGTGGATACCATCACGACATGATTATCGGCCGCGTCCTGGGCGAAGTGGTGGCCACCCGCAAGCATCCCAGCCACGAAGGGCGCAAGGTGCTGCTGGTGCAGCCCTTGACGCTGGAGAACGAAGCCCGCGGCGACCCGGTGGTGGCGCTGGACTGGATCGACGCCGGCATCGGCGACCGGGTGCTGCTGGCCACCGAGGGCTTCAGCGCCATGACCAGCGTGGATCGGCCGCAGTCGCCGATCGACATGTCGGTGATCGCGGTGGTGGATTCGGTGGATCTGGAGTAGGACAGGCATTCCTGCCTGTCGGGGCGGGACTACCCTCTGGATGACAGAAAGCGCCAGGAGGCCACCAGCCCCGCCACCAGCTTCAGGCTGTCGAGAATCGTGTAAACAGAGTGCAGTCGCCAGAAGGGGGCTTCCTCGGGGGGCGGCGGGGTGCGGGCTGCGAAATCCAGCAGGCGGCCCAGCCGGATGGTTTCGGGCACCACGTAGAACTGCAGCACCGCCACGATGACGAGCATGGCCGCCGCGGCCAGCTTCACCAGGCGCCCGGCCGGCGTCGGGAAAATCAGCGCCGCCAGCGCCAGGCCCAGGGCCAGCTGGGCCCACCCCCAGTACTGAAAATACAAACGATTCAATTCCGAGGCCTGGTGCCGCATCACCAGCCGCGTTTCACCCTGGATTCGCTCGCGGAACCCCGCCGCCGGGGCCGACAGCAAGCGGTCCACCACCCGGAAGTTCTGCGTGGCTACCGTCCACATGAACAGAGTTCCGCCCAGCCAGGCGCCCAGGATCCAGACACTCAAGGTCGCGCGCATCCGAGCGATGATGACGCTTCTTCGAGCTTTTCGTCAAGCTGCTCCAGGGTGCGCACGCGGTCCCGGGCCTCTCGGACGCATTGGGAGAGCATCTGATCGGTGTAGGCCACTCTCTCCTCGAATCCCTCCCGCCGGGCTGGAACGGCCGGGGCCGGCGATGGCCGGTACACGATGCGAACCTTCAGGGGCGGGATGCGGAATCGCCCAGGCCGCCGCTCCCGGCCCCGCCAGCAGGCCCCTACAGCGCCGGCGAGCGAGACCGCTAGAAGAACTACCATGCCGCACTGGAGGAGTTCCATATAAGGCGGTAACACAGGCAAGTATGCCTGTGTTACTGATCGGCGGGGCTAGGGTAGAAACAGTAGACGGCCGTCCACTTCCACGACGGCGTCCGGGAAAAACAGCCAACGCACGAAACCACCGCGCACGTTGCCACCCAGCTCCTGGTTGTCGCCCAGGCTCAGCCGGACTACGCCGCTTCCATATCCGTAATAGGGAAGCACCGTAGCGCCGGGCGCCGCTGCCAGCTTCCGGTTCAGCCCCAGGCCGAACTCGCGAAACCGCCGGGCAGCCTCGCCTCCGGCCGCCAGAGCTGCCTCTACGGCGGCCAAGTTCTCCGCCGCCTCCACCTTGCTCACGCGGCCCTTGGCGATGGTGAGCCGGATGCCGCGAGCCACCGCCGAGCCAAAGCGCGCTTCCGGAACGACCAGCACCCCGCTGACCGTATCCTCGAGCGGCGCCACCCGCAGCACCCCGGCCGGCAGCTCGAGCTCCCGGTCGATGCGCACCCGGGCGCCCTTCATCCGCTCTCGAGAGGCGTCGCCGTCCTGCTTGTTGAACGGCCGCTGGCCTACCCGAAACCGGAGGTCGGTTCCGGCCGGGGTCCGTACCCGAACGGTGCCGCCGCGCAGTTGGGCGATGGCCCGGTCCTGCGCCGCCGACAGGGCCCGGTAGTCGATGTCGAGCGCGCTCAGGTAGAGTCGGTCCAGGTCCGGGGAGTGTTCGCCGGCCAAGCCGTCGGGGCGCACACTGCCGGCGTCCCAGTGAAAGTGAATCTGCCGCCGCGGGCCGCCCTGGTCGAGCCACTGCTGGAGGGCCTGGCGCTCGGCAGCAGAAACCTCAGCCCGACGCGGCAGCCACAGATACACGTCGGCTTGCTCCAGTTGGTCGACCCGCGCGGCTCCGGCCTCGCGAACGAGCCGCTCGAGCGGCTCGACCAGCTGCCGGAAGTATCCACCGGGATCCACGCCGAACAGAACCCGCTCGCCGTTTTCCAGCCGCAGGGCCGCTACCATCCGCGAGGCCATGGCCGAATAGTCGAGCGCCGGGGGCTGGAACAGGAAGTAGTCGTGAGCCGCGCGGGCGATCTCGGCGATGGCCCGCTCGCGAGCTGCCACCTGCCGGTCGGAAGCCTTCACGAAGACCGCTATAGCCACGTGGCCGGCGTCGTGGGGCAGCGTCAGGATTCCGACATCGTTGGTGGTTCCGCCGATGCTGCCGGTCTTGTTGGCGACCTGGGTGCCGGCCGGCAGGAGGCCTTTGAGCCGCGCCCCGCCGGTGCGGCACCGGCGCATGATGTCCACCAGCAGCTCGGCGCTCTCCGGTTTCAGGGCGTCGCGCCGGTGAACCCGAACCAGCAAGGCCGCCATGCCCTCCGGGGTGGCGGTGTCTCTGGGGTCGGTGTTGAAGGTGGCGGCCGACTTGCGCCAGTCCGAGATCAGCCCGATGGTTGGGCGGCTCACGCTGATGCCCTCGATGCCCAGCTCCCGCATGCGGCTGGTGACGGCCTCCGGGCCGCCTGCCAGCCGCAGCAGCACGTCGGTGGCCGAGTTGTCGCTGATCAGCAACATCAACTCCAGCAGGTTCCGCACCGACAACGCCAGCCCCGGCTTGTTGAACAGGTCTGTCAAGGTGCCGCTGCCGGGGTGCAGGTCCGCCGGCTCCAGGGTTACCAGGCGATCCAGGCGCTCCTGGCCGGCGTCCACGCGCCGCAGCAACTCCAGGGCGATCGGCACCTTATAGGTACTGGCCATCGGAAAGCGCTCCTCCCCATTGACGCAGGCCTTCTGTCCAGTCTCCACGTGGATGGCGCAGGCTCCCACCGCGCCCCCGGCCCCCTGGGCCAACCGCGCCATCTCTTTGTCGAGCTCTTTCTCGAGCCCTTCCCCGGCCCCTTGGGCCGACATTGCCAGCACCAGCACCACCACGACAATCCGACCCTGCATGGTTGACCCTCCCTAAGCTATAATCCAGGTCTTCTGAATTGTATGAAAACCCTAATGGCAGTGACACTGTTGGCGGCGGCGGCCTGGGCGCAGCAGCCCGGACCCGCCAAGATCCAGGCCCTGATCATCACCGGGCAGAACGGCCACGACTGGCGGGCCACCACCCCGGCGATGCGCAAGATCCTCGAAGACACCGGCAAATTCGAGGTTCGGGTGATGGAGGAATTCCGGGGCGGGGGGCCCGAGACCCTGGCGCCCTACGACGTGGTGATCCTGAACTACTTCGAGCGCCGCCGGCCGGAGCTGCGCTGGGGTGAACGGGCCCAGAACGCCCTTCTGGATTTCGTGCACTCCGGCAAGGGCGCTGTGATGTATCACTTCTCGGCGGCGGCCTTCGACGGCTGGGAGGATTACGAAAAGCTCTCGGCGGGCAACTGGCGCCCCAACCAGGGCCATCACTCCGCCAGGCACGACTTCACCGTCGACATCAAAGATCCCGACCACCCCGTCACGCGCGGCATGAAGAAGTCGTTTCCCCAAAAAAACGACGAGCTGTACGCCAACCTGAAGTGGCAGCCGGAGGGCAGTTACCAGGTGCTGGGCACTGCCTGGGACGACCACGCGCTCTACCAGGGCAAGGCCCGCCAGCCCATTCCGGGTGCGGGTCTCCATCACCCGATGCTCTGGACGGTTCCTTACGGAAAAGGCCGCGTTTTCGGGACGGCCCTGGGGCACGACGCCGACGCCATGAAGAGCGCCGGCTTCATCGCAACCTTCCAGCGCGGCGCCGAGTGGGCGGCTACCGGGTCGGTCACGATAGCGCTGCCGGCGGACCTGGCTCGCTGAGCGCCGCCATGCCGAACAACTTCCTGCTGCCGGAAACGACCGTCGAGAAAGAAGGCGCCGGTCCCGCCCTGGAGGTGGGTTCCTCGGCCGGCAGGATGCTGATGCTCACCATGGGCATTACCAAGATTGTCGAGCAGGAGAGCCTGGACGTCTCCATCTGGGGCTCCGGCGACGGCAATGAGTGGGGCGCCACTCCGCTGACGGAGTTTCCACAGAAGTTTTACGCCGGGATCTACACCATCCTGGTGGATCTGGCCTCCCGCCCGGAGGTGCGCCACCTGCAGGCCCGCTGGAAGCTCGGCCGCTGGGGCGTCGGCTCGACCACCCCGATGTTCCGGTTCTATATCTTCGCCGAACCAGCGCCCTGACTGCGGCCATAGAAGAACGCCCCCACGCCCAGGGCCAGCAGGGTTCCGCCGATCGCTTTCATCTCGAACAGTGAAACATTGACGGTGCCGGGCGGCGGCGCCAGCGCCAGGACCAGCGCCAGCAGGGTGACCGCCAGGCCTACGCCGCCGGTGGCCCACAACCCCAGGCCCCCTCCGGGTACCAGCACATGCGCGGGGTCCAATCCCCGCAGCGGGTCGTTGCGCAGCCGCAGCAGGGCGGCAAAGAAGTACAGGTACGGGATCATGGAGGCGATGACCGTCAGATCCACCAGCAGCAGGTAGGCGCCCCGGGTGGTTTCCCCGATCTGAGAGGCCAACAGAAGCGCCGAGCTGACGGCGGCCTGCACTAGCGACGCTAGGTACGGGGTGCCCCAGCGGGGGTGCAGGCGTCCGAAGCCGGCCGGCAAACGCCCGTCGATGCCGATTACGAACGGGAGCCGGGCCGAGCCGGCCACCCAAGCGCCGAGCTGGCCGGTCAACCCGGCCGTCGCGAGCAAGGCCGCCAGCGTCCCCAGCCAGCCGATGCCGAGCTTTTCTCCGGCCGCTTGAACCCCTTGAACGACCCCGGTGATGACGTTGATCTCCCCGGCGGGCAGGATCACCAGCAGGGCCGCTGTCCCGAGCATGAAGATGGCCGCGATGGCGCCGCTCGAGACCAGCGCCGCCCGCGGGATGTCGCGCTGCGGGTTTCGCATCTCGCCGCTCAGCAGCGAGCTCAACTCGATGCCCACCAGCGCCAGGGCGATCTGGGACCAGAAGTTCAGCTTCTCGAAGCTGAGGGCCGGCGCCCACTCGCCGGCGGCGAACGGGGTGGCGCTGGCGCCGGTGGACGCCGCCACTCCGGCCGCCGCCGCCACTATCAGGACGCCCGTCAGGTTGGTGGCCACGCCCCCAAGGTTCTGGGTCCACTTGCCGATGCGCAGTCCGACCAGGTTGGTCAGAACCGGGATCCAGAAGATCACCAGCGAGGCGCCCAGCAGGTACGCCCGATTCTCCGCCAGCCAAACGTAGCGCGGCCCGGCGATGTAGACGGCCATGCCGGCGATGGCCAGCGCCAGGTTCGGGAAGTACACCAGGTTGCTCCACCAGGCCATCCAGCCACAGGCGAATCCGTGGCGGTCGCCGAAGGCCTGGCGGGTCCAGACATAGTAGCCGCCCTCGCTCGGGAACCGGGTGGCCAGCTCCGTCACCGTCAGGGCGCAGGGCAGGAAGAACAACAGCGCCGCCAGCGCCCACAAGACGAGCGAGCTGGTTCCAACGTGGGCGGCGGCGGCAATCCATCGGATCCCGACCACGGCGGCGATATTGAACAGGACGAGATCCCGGAGGCCCAGCTCCCGGCTGAGGTGGGTCATGGTTGGGCGATCTCGCGCAGCGCGTCCCGGAACACCCGAAAGCTTCGGGAGCGATTCCGCTCGGGGGCCATGTGAGCCGAGATGGCCCTGGCGGCCTCGATTTTTCTGAGGCCGTTCCTGAAATAGCCGGCTCGTTGGAGCACCCGTTCCAGGGCTTCCCACGTTCCACCTGCAATGGCGTCTGGGTCCCGGTATCTCGCCTTCTGGCCGAGAATGGGAGGCACCCCGGGGTAAGCCTGGACGATGGCCTCCACATCACCAAAAAACCACGCTTCCAGTTCCTCGACGGCCAACCGGTTCAGCACCTGGAACGAAGGTAAACGCGTCGATTTGGTGACCAGTCCTGCTTGGGCGGCCGCCCGTTCCAGCCGGCCCTTGATCTCCCGGCAGCCACTTCGATCCTGATCCACCAGCACAACGATCCGCCAATCGGCAGGCAACCAGTTCTCATATCCCCTGAGACGACTCGGGAGCTTGTCCAGCAGATCCGATTTCCCCTGATGGGGATGGATACTATGAGTGACCTCACGGCCCACGATCTTTGGCAGCAGGTTTCCGAGGGCCGCTTCCGCCGAGCTTTCCTCCACCAGCACTTCGAGGTGCATTCAGGGCGTGAGTCTGGCGTTCTGACGACGGTTGGGGCCGCCGCAGCGGGTTAGAGGATCTCCGACCTCAAAATGCCCTTCCATCCAGAGATGCCCGATTTGGGCTCCATGGCGCACAAACTCTCTCACACCCTGCATCTGTGCCACCTGCCGGGCACGCGTGTAGCCGTCCTGGTCGCGGTAGACCGCCCAGAGCTCTTCCGGCTTGAGGCCGTTGACAAAGAATGGCGAGTGAGTGGTGACCATCAGTTGCGCGCCAGCGGCGGCCTGACGGCACTCCTCTGCCAGCTCCGGCAGCAGCCGAGGGTGAAGATAATTCTCTGGCTCCTCGACGCCGATCAGTGGGGGCGGCGCCGGGTCGTACAGCACCGTCAGATAGGCCAGCATTTTGAGGGTCCCGTCAGAAGCGTACTTGGCGAGAATGGGCTGCTGAAAAGGGGCGTCCTTGATCTGCAACAGGAGCCTTCCGTCAGCCATGAGTTCTGCGTCGACGCGTTCCAGCCTGGGGACCCGCCGGGAAAGTGTATCCAAGATGTGCCGGAGGCGATCCGGATGCTGCTCCTTGAGATACTGGACCACGTTCGGAAGGTTATCGCCAGTGGCGGACAAGCGCTCCTGAGCTCCGGCTTCCGCAAGCCCCCGGGTGCTGTCGGCCCTGAGGTAAGAGAGATACCAGCCGGTGATGAATCGCCGCAAGGCGCTCACGCGAGGGTGTCTGGCAAACTGGCCCAGCGTGTTGACTGCCAGCATCTCCGCAGAATCCAGTTGCTCTGAGACTCGTTCGTCCTGTTCGTCCGGCATCTCGCCGCTGACAACCTTTCCTTGACCACTCTGGAAGTCCAGGAAACGAAAGGGCTTGCCGTGCTCTCCGCGGCGCCATTGGAGCCACTCCTCTGACACCAACGGGCCCCCGGGGTGTTCGTCAATCGCCAGGTGGTAAGTGATGAGGGGCGATTCCTTGGTTTCCCGGTACTTGAGCTCGAACTCGACCGGTCCCTGGCAACCGCGACTGCGAAGCTCTTTGAATCGGCCTCGCTTGTCCCAGGCCTTGCGGAGGCCGACCGAGAAACACTCCGAAAGAAACGCAAACACGTCGAAGACGGTCGACTTGCCGCTGCCGTTGGGGCCCAGCAGGACAGTCAATGGCGTGATGGACTTTAGCTCGACATCCCTCAGGGCTCGATAGTTCTGTATTCGCAGAGATTCGATACGGGGACCCATCACGCCACCCGGCTGCCTCTGCGGATTCACCGGAAGACCTTCCCCAGATCCAGCCGCAGCTTGGGAAGAACCCGCGACCGCAAGCGCTGGCCGGGCCGGTAGACCGCCGTTTCGCGGAACTCGCCGCCCACCGGAGCGAGCACCGTGATGGTTTTGCCTTTCCCCTCCAGGATCCAGGTTTCCCGGACGCCGGCCGCGGCGTAGTCCCGCAGCTTCTGCTCGACGTGCTTGCGGGTGTTGCCGGGAGAAAGGATCTCGATGACCAGGTCGGGGCCGGCTTGGACGCGGTCATCCCGCACCACCTCCTCGAGCCGGGCCCTGGAGACGAACAGAAGATCGGGCTGGCGCACGCGCAGGGGACCCCTGCTGATAATGACGTCGAGCGGCGCCGTCCGTACTTCCCCGAGCCGCTGACGCTTGACGTGCTGGAGGAGGGCGTGAAGCAGGTCGGCGGAGACAGTCTGGTGGAACCAACCCGGCGAGGGCGTCATATAGCGCAGGACTCCGTCGACGATGTCGTAGCGCCGCTTGGTCTCCGGCAGCTTGACGTAAGCCGCCCAGTCCAGGGGCTTGGGTGCGGTCGCCATGGCTCGATTATCCCACCGCTGCCTGCCCCGCGTGATAGGAGCTGCGCACCAGCGGCCCCGACTCCACGTGCCGGAACCCCAGGGCCAGGCCCGCTCGCCGGAACTGCTCGAATTCCTCCGGTGTGTAGTATCGGGCCACCGGCAAATGCCTCTGGGAAGGACGCAGGTATTGTCCAATGGTCACGAGGTCCACCCCGTGCCGCGCCAGGTCGCCCAAAACCTCCAGCACCTCGGCGGTGGTCTCCCCCAGCCCCACCATCAGGCCGGACTTCACCGGGATCCCTGGCGCCAGGCGCTTGGAGCGCGCCAGCAGCTCGAGGGACCGCTGGTAGCGGGCGCCGGCGCGCACCTCGCGGTAGAGGCGCGGCGCCGTCTCAATGTTGTGGTTGAGGACCTCCGGATGGGCTTCGAGCACCGCCCGGAGCGCCTCCTCCGAGCCCTGGAAGTCGGGAATCAGCACCTCGACCCGGCATTCGGGAACCCGTTCCCGGATCGCCCGGATGGTGAGGGCAAACAGCTCCGCGCCGCCGTCCCGGCGGTCGTCGCGGTTGACGCTGGTAATGACGGCATAGCTCAGTCCCAGGGCCGCTACGGCCTCGGCCACCCGCCGCGGCTCGTCGTAGTCGACCTCCAGGGGCGCCCCTTTCTGCACGGCACAAAAACCGCACCGCCGGGTGCACACATTGCCCAGGATCATGAAGGTGGCGGTTCGCTGGTTCCAGCACTCTCCGACATTGGGGCAGGCGGCGCTCTGGCACACCGTGTGAAGTCCCAGCCTTTCGACCAGGGCTTTGAGCTGGCGGTAGCGCTCCCCGACCGGGGCCGGCGCCTTCAGCCACGGCGGACGCGGTGGGCGCGGCGGCTGGGGCGTCCCGGTTACAATGGGGAATTGGGCCCCCGTCATATCTTCTACTCTAGCGCATGAGCCTGACACTGCAATTTCTGGGCGCCGCCGGCACCGTGACCGGCTCGCGCCACCTGCTCACGGCCGGCGACAAGGAATTGCTCGTCGACTGCGGGCTGTTCCAGGGTCCCAAGCAATGGCGCCTGCGCAATTGGGAGCCGTTTCCCATCCCGCCGAAGAACCTGGATGCCGTGGCCCTCACCCACGCCCACCTGGACCACACCGGCTCGCTGCCCCGGCTGGTGAAGGAAGGCTTTCGGGGGCCGGTCTACTGCTCGCCTCCTACGGCGGAGCTGCTCGAGATCCTGCTGCCGGATTCAGCCCATCTTCAGGAAGAGGACGCCGCCTTCGCCAACAAGCGCGGATTCTCGAAACATCCCGTGGCCCTGCCGCTCTACAGCGCCGCCGACGCCGAGCAGACCCTGACTCACCTGAAGCCGGTTAGCGAAACGGTCCGGATGGCCAACGGCTTCGAGTTCCATTTTCACAGTACCGGACACATCCTGGGGTCCAAAGCCGTCCACGTGAGCGCCAACGGGTCCCGCATCCTGTTCTCGGGCGACCTGGGGCGCCGCCGGCCGGAAAAAGTGCCGGATCCGGCGGACTATATCGTGATGGAATCCACCTATGGCGACCGGCTGCACCCCAAGTGGGACGTGCGGCCTCGCCTGGGGGAGATCATCCAGGACACCGTGAAGCGCGGCGGCTCGGTCATCATCCCGGCCTTTGCCGTCGAGCGCACCCAGCGTCTTCTGTTTTTCCTGCGCTCACTGATCGACGAGCGCCAGATTCCGCAGGTGCCCATCCACATCGACAGCCCCATGGCCATCGAGGCGGTCAAGATCTTCCTGCGCTACAGCGAGGAGTTCGACCCGGAGGCCAAGGCCCTGGTGGCCCGCCACGGCAGCCCGCTCGACTGGCCCCAGGTGTACTTTGACAAGACCGTGCAGCAGTCCAAGCAGGCCGGGGCCTCGCGCCAGCCCTCCATCATTATTTCGGCCAGCGGCATGGCGGTGGGGGGGCGGGTGCTGCACCACCTGGCCCAGCGTCTGCCGGAGGCCCGCAACACGGTGCTGTTCGCCGGCTTCCAGGCCCCGGGCACCCGCGGCCACCTGCTGGTGAACGGCGCCGAAACCGTCAAGATTCACGGCCAGCAGGTGCCGGTGCGGGCGCGGATCGAGAGCGTGCCGCATTTCAGCGATCACGCCGACTACCAGGAGATGCTGGCGTGGCTGGAGACCTTGGCGGCGCCGCCCCGGCAGGTCTTCCTGGTGCACGGGGAGCTGGAGGCCGCCGAGGCCCTGGGAAGGCGCATCGAGAAGCGATTCGGCTGGGAGGTCCGGGTTCCCCGGCACGGCGAGCGGGTGACCCTCAACTGAGACTATGTACGACGTACTCGTGATCGGCAGCGGCCCCGGCGGTTACGTGGCCGCCATTCGCGCCGCCCAATACGGGCTGCGGGTCGGGGTAGTCGAGAAGCGCTCCCAGTTGGGCGGCGTTTGCCTGCACGTCGGCTGCATCCCCACCAAGGCCCTGCTCCACAGCGCCGACGTTTACGAGCTGTTCCTGCACGGCGAGGAGCACGGCATCTCCTGCGACAACCTGCGCCTGGACTGGGCGCGGGTGCAGGCCCGCAAGAACAAGATCGTCCTGAAGCACGCCAAGGGCATCGAGTACCTCTTCAAGAAGCACAAGATCGAGACCATTTCGGGCCACGGCCGGCTGAAGGGAAACGGCAGGGTGGAGGTGGAAGGAAAGCCGGAGCTGGAGGCCAAAGGCATCATCCTGGCGACCGGATCGGAGGCGCGGATGCTCCCGGGCCTGGCGCCCGATCGGGAGCAGATCCTCACCAACATCGAGGTCCTGGGGCTGGAGCGCGTCCCGAAGTCGCTGGCCATCATCGGCGCGGGCGCCGTGGGGGTGGAGTTCGCCTCCATGTATCGCCGCTTCGGCTCGGAGGTGACAATCCTGGAAATGCTGCCGAGGGTCGTGCCCCTGGAGGACGAAGAGGTTTCGGCCGAGTTGGAGAGGGCCTTCCGAAAGCAAGAAATCGTCTGCCACACCGGCGCGCGGGTCGACCGGGTCGAGAAGGGGGCCTCCGACGTGCGGGTCGAGTTCCACGACGCCTCGGGCAAGTCCCAGAGCCTGGCGGCCGAAAAACTCCTGGTGGCCATCGGCCGCAAGCCCAACACCGACGATGTGGGCCTGGAGAACACCGCCATCCGGACCGACCGGGGCTTCCTTCCGGTGGACGGCTACATGGCGACGGCCGAGCCGGGCGTCTACGCCATCGGGGACATTGTTGCCGCCAGCCCGCAACTGGCCCACGTGGCCTCCATGGAAGGGTTGGTGGCAGCCGGACATATTGCCGGCCGGCCGGTCCGGCCCGTCAACTACCGGCGGATCCCCGGGTGCACCTACTGCGAGCCGCAGATCGCCAGCGTCGGACTCACCGAGGCCCAGGCGCGGGCCGAGGGTTACCGGGTCAAGACCGGCAAGTTTGCATTCGCCGCCAACAGCAAGGCGTCGATCGTGGGAGCACACGGCGGCTTCGTGAAGGTGGTGGCCGAGGAGCAGTACGGCGAGATCCTGGGGGCCCACATCATCGGCCCATCGGCGACCGAACTGATCGCCGAGATGGTGACGGCGATCGAGTCGGAGGCCACCGTAGACAGCATGATGAGCGCCATCCACGCCCACCCGACCTTGGCCGAGGCCATGGGTGAGGCCTTTAACGCCGTTCGTGGAATGACCATCCATGCTTGAGTGCGTCAGGCAGGACCTGGGGGTGATGGACTACGGCGCCGCCCTGGAGCTGCAACGCTGTCTGGTGGAGCGCCGCAAGCGCCAGGAAATCCCCGACCAGTTTCTGCTGGTGGAGCATCCGCACGTCATCACCCTGGGGCGCAACGGGCGGCGGGAACACCTGCTGGCGGGCGAGGAACACCTGCGCCGGTCGGGGGTCGCCTTCCACCCCACCGACCGCGGCGGCGACATTACCTACCACGGCCCCGGCCAGCTGGTCGGCTACCCGATCCTCGATCTGAAGCACTGGCGGCGCGACGTGGTCGCGTACCTGCGGGGGCTCGAGCAGGTCCTCATGGACGCCCTGGAAGATTTCGGCATCGCGGCCGGGCGGGCCGAGGGGATGACTGGGGTGTGGACGCCGGAGGGAAAGATCGCCGCCATCGGGGTGCACATCAGCCGCTGGGTCACCAGCCACGGCTTCGCACTCAACGTGACGACGGACCTCAAGTATTTCCAGTATATTGTTCCCTGCGGTCTGGCTGGCCGGCCGGTGACTTCGATGGAGCGCCTGCTGGGGGCCAGACCGGGCGGGGAAGGCGTCCGCGACGCGGTGGTCCGGCACTTCGGCCGCGTCTTCGAGCGGGAGGTGATATGCACGACGTGATCATGCCCCAGATGGGCGAGAGCATCGTGGAAGGCACCGTGACCAAGTGGTTCAAGAGAATCGGCGACCGCGTGGAGCGCGACGAGCCGCTGTTCGAGATCTCGACCGACAAGGTGGATACCGAGATCCCGGCGCCGGCCGGCGGGGTGCTGGCTGAGATCCTGGTCGAGGAGGGACAGACGGTCGAGATCAATACCGTAGTGGCGCGCATCGGAGAAGGGGCCTCCGGGGCGCCGGCCCCCAGACCGGCGGCTCCGACTCCGGCGGCTCCGGCGCTTCCGCCAGTGGCCGTGGCGGCCGCCCCGGCGCCCCCGCCGGATGTGGAAAGGATCCGTTCGTCGCCGCTGGTCGAGCGCCTCGCCCGAGAACACAACATCGACCTCAGCCTGATCCAAGGCACCGGCCAAGGCGGGCGTATCAGTAAGAGAGATATCGAGACCTACCTCGAATCCCGGGCCGCCCAGCCGGCTGCCGCCGCGGCAGCCCCGCCGTCGCCGCCCGGCGTCGCTTTTCCCCCTAACCTAGCTGCCCGGTTCGGACGCCACACCGTCGAGAAGCTCAGCGTCATGCGCCAGCGCATCGGCGAGCACATGGTGCTCACCAAGCATGTCGCGCCGCACGTCACCACCGTCCACCAGGTCGATTGCACCAGGATCGCCCGGCTCCGCGAGCAGGTCAAAGCCGGCTTCGAGCAGCAGAACGGCGTCAAGCTGACCTTCCTGCCGTTCTTCATCCGGGCCGCTTGCGCCGCCCTCAAGGCCTACCCGCTGGTGAACGCTTCACTCGACGGTCTGTCCGTCGTTCACCATCAGGACATCAACATCGGCATCGCGGTGGCGCTCGAGGGGGGCTTGATTGTGCCGGTAATCCACCGCGCCGACGAAATGAACTTGCTCGGCCTGCAGCGCGCAGTGCACGACCTGGCCCAACGGGCCCGCCACAAGCAGCTCAAGCCGGAAGAAGTCCAGGGCGGAACGTTTTCGATCTCCAACTACGGCAGCTTCGGGAGTCTCTTCGCGACCCCGGCCATCAACCAGCCACAGTCGGCGATTCTGGGCGTGGGGGCGGTCCACAAAGCCCCGGTGGTGATTGACGATGCCATCGCCGTCCGCTCCATCGCCTTCCTCAGCCTGACCTTCGACCACCGGCTGCTGGACGGCGCCATCGCCGACCAGTTTTTGGGTCACCTGAAAGGCGTGATCGAGGACTGGGGGGAGGAGGGGGTCTCAGTATAGACGCGGTTGGATCGAATGGGCCGGCAGCCGTCATCCCGAGCGAAAGCGAGGGATCTGCTGTTCCCGACGCCGCCAGTACAGCAGATTCCTCGCTGCGCTCGGAATGACAAGGGTCGGCTGGGAATGACAAGGGTCAGCCAAGCAGCCTCGCCACTTCTGCGGCCGACAAGTGGCGGTAGCGGCCGATCGCGAGATCCCCGATCCCGATGCCCCCGATGCGCGTCCGCACCAGCTTCAGCACCCGGCTGCCGATGGCTTCGATCATTCTCCGCACCTGGCGGTTGCGGCCTTCGGTAATGGTGATCTCGAGCCAGCTACGGCGGGCCGAATCGCGGAGGCGGCGGACCTCGGCGGTCTCGGTCACCCCATCCGACAGCTCCACGCCGCCACGGAGCGTTTCCAAGGCTCCCTCGTCGACCAGCGTCGCGGTCTTGGCCAGGTAGGTTTTGGGAACCTTGTAGCGCGGGTTGGTGAGCCGCTCCCCGAGCTGGGTATCATTGGTGAGGATGAGCAAGCCGCTGGTGTCCAGGTCCAGCCTCCCCACCGGCGAGACCCAGGGCAGGCCGGGGTCGTCGCGGATCAGGTCGTAGACCGTCGGCCGGCCTTCCGGATCCGCCCGGGTTGTCAGATACCCAGGCGGCTTGTAGAGCAGCAGGTAAAGGCGTTTCTCCGCGGCCAGCGGCCGGCCGTCGAGCGTGACGCGGTCCCGGCCCAAGGTCACCCATTGGTCGGGGTTTTCCGTGACCCGCCCGTTGACCGCCACGCGACCGGCGTGGATCATGCGGCGGGCCTGAAGGCGGGAGCCGACGCCGAACTTCGACAACACCCGCTCCAGTGTCTTGGCCGGCCCCCCCGATGGTATCCTGGACGGCGGTGTCCCGCCTGGCCGGTTCCGTTGCCCGCGCCGTCGAGTTTTCTCCTTACGCGCCACTGTGGGGCCATCCTGATGTTAATACCATCGTGGGCCGGTACTGGCCGGTGTGGCTCGAAGCCGGCGAGCCGCGGCTGTTCACGACCGAGCCGGGCGTCCAGGTGCTGGGCCGTTGCCATTGGGGCCATCCCGGGCTGGGGAATTGGTCGCAGATCTGCGACCAATTTCGGGCGGCGCCGGCGCCGGTGCTGGTGCTGGTGCATGGCCTGGAGGGGTCTGCCGAATCCAACTACATGCTCTGGATGGCCAGGGCGGCGCTCCAGGCCGGCTTCGACGTGGTCCGTATGAACGTCCGCACTTGCGGCGGCACCGAGCACCTGGCGCCCACGCTCTACCACTCGGGCTTGACGACGGACCTGCGAGCCATAGTCGACCAGTTGAGTCCTCGACGGCTTTTCGTCGTCGGGTTCTCCATGGGCGGCAACCAGGCCCTGAAGCTCGCCGGGGAATGGGGCAGCCAGGCGCCGTCGCACGTGGCGGGCGTGGCGGCCATTTCCGCCCCCATTGACCTGGCGGCCTGCGCCCGGCGCTTGACCGAGCCTCGCAACCGGATCTATGAATCCCGGTTCTTGCGGCAGTTAAGCCAGCGCCTCGGCCGCAAGGCCCGGTTGCAGCCCGGGAGATTCTCCCCGGCGGCCCTCGAGGGCGTCGCCAACATCATCGACTTCGACCATCGCGTGACGGCCCCGGCATTCGGCTTCCGCGACGCCTGGGACTACTACGAGCACTCCTCGGCCCAGCGCCTCCTGGGGCGCATCGAGGTTCCGGCTCTGCTGATCCAGGCGCGGGATGACCCCTTCATCCCCTTCGAGAGTTTTCGCGTGCCGCCGAACCCGGCGCTGACGCTGCTGGCGCCCGAGCGCGGCGGGCACGTGTCGTTTCTGGCTCGCGGCCGGCCCCGGTTCTGGGCCGCCGAACAGGTCATCCGATTCTGCCAAGCCTATGCCTGATCCACTTGCCTACCTCACCGTCGAGCTGGAGGCGCTTCGCCAGAAAGGCCTGTATCAACGGCTGCGGGTATTGGGAGGCGAGCAACTCGCGGTGGCCCAGTTCGACGGCCGGCGAGTGATCAACCTGGCCTCCAACAATTACCTGGGTCTGGCCACCCACCCCAAGCTGCGCGAGGCGGCCTTGCGGGCGATCGAGAAGTACGGGGTGGGCTCGGGGGCCGTCCGCACCATCGCCGGCACCATGAAGATCCACCTGGCGCTCGAGGAGAAGATCGCCGCTTTCAAGAACGTGGAGGCCTCGGTGGTGTTCCAGTCCGGTTTCGCAGCCAATGCCGGCGCCGTGGCGGCCATTCTGGGCAAAGAAGACCTCGTTGTCTCGGACGATCTCAACCACGCCTCCATCATCGACGGGTGCCGGCTCTCCCGCGCCGGGATCAAGGTCTTCCCCCACAAGGACGCTGCCGCCGCCGGGACCATCCTGGCCGAGGCCGCGGCCCTGGGGGGCCGCAAGCTGCTCATCACCGACGGCGTCTTCTCGATGGACGGCGACATCGGCCCGCTGCCGGCGCTGGTGGAAGCGGCGGAAAAACACGGCGCCATCATGATGGTGGATGACGCGCATTCGAGCGGTGTGTTGGGGCGCAATGGCCGGGGCACCGTCGATCACTTCGGCCTGCACGGCCGCGTTCACATTCAGGTCGGGACGCTGTCGAAGGCCATGGGGGCGCTCGGCGGCTACGTCTGCGGCAGCCGCGACCTGATCGAGTTCCTTTATCACCGGGCCCGGCCGTTCTTGTTCTCGACCTCCCATCCGCCCTCGGTGGCGGCCACCTGCCTGGCGGCCTTCGAGGTGCTCGAGCAGGAGCCGGGCCTGATCGAGCAGCTTTGGGAGAACACCCGCTTCTTCAAGAAGGGCCTGGCCGGGCTGGGTTTCAACACCGGCCTGAGCGAGACCCCCATCACGCCCGTGATGGTCGGGGACGCCGCCATGGCCCACCGGTTTTCGCGAGAGCTTTTCGAGGAGGGCGTATTCGCCACCGGTATCGGCTACCCCACCGTGCCGGAGGGCAAGGCGCGGATCCGAACCATCGTCACCGCCACCCACACCCCGGCCGAGCTGGAGCAGGCCCTGGGAGTACTCGAGAAAGTTGCCAGGAGGCTGAAGATCCTATGATGCGCGGCCCGGTGGCTTTTCGCCGGATTCACGTGCGGGTAGTGAAGTGAGTCACGGGCCGGAGGTGTTTTTTTTCCCCCAAGAATGAGCAACATGGTGGCAGGACCGCGACCGGACGGCTCAAACCGGGCGCAAAATGGAGGTAGGACCCGCAGGTAACTCTTTTCCCTTTGCCTGCCGATCTCGACAACAGGGGCGTTCTGGGGAGATAATGGTCCGGAAACGCAAGATGGCAGCGTCGGCACACGCCAGGGCTCCGATCGAGAAGTTGTTCAAGCTTCGCGCCGCGGATTCCGTTCAACAGCACCTTGGGGAGAATCCCGGACTGGGGCCTTTGCTCGCCGAAGCACACGAGCGACTGCGGAGTCTCGATCCCGGCTCGGATTCCCTGCTGGAGCTGCTGGAACGGTTGGAGCTGACCGGGGTCCTCCGGGCATCACACTGCGACGTCTCAATGGAACGTGACTGGTGGCAGGCGTTGGCGGCACGCTCGGAGGGGAAACTTCGAGTCAGGCTGGTTCGCCGTCGGGCCGACGGCGTGGTTCGACTTCTTCAAATGAATGGAGCATCGGAGGAGAAGTCCATGAGTGTGGAGGAATTCGTCGGCCTGGAACTGGCCCGGGTTCCGGGTGTCGAGCAGGTCTTGACGAGCCCTGGGGAAGACATGCTGGTTTGGACGGTGGTGAATCATGCCTCCGAGGAGGTCCACTACCGGATCTACGACCGCGAAGGCGCCCTCCTGGACATGTTCCCGGATCAGGGCTTTGACTTTTACGTCCTGGATCGGCGGGGACGCCAGGTTGAGGAGCTGGTGACCGGCATGAAGCCGATCTTCCAGCGGCATTAGCCACCGGCGTGCCCAGCCGAGCCGAGCACTGGTCCAAGGCTGAGGCTAACGAGCGCTTCGCCGCGTCCCTTCCCCTGGGAACGCCCGCGGAGATGGAGTGGGCCATCACAGCCACCTTCTACGCGGCTCTCCATTACCTGGAGGCCTATCTCGCGACGCAGGGCATCCACAGCCAAACGCATGTCGAAAGAGACCAGCGGGTGAACAGTCTCCCCGAACTGAGACCACTCTACGGGTCCTACCGAAGGCTCAAGAACCAGTCGCTGGAAGCCCGGTACGGGACCCGGCAATTCCCCCGAAGCGACGTGACCGCAACCGCCGGGTGGCTCGATCAGATCAAGAGCCACATCAGCAACCTTGTTTGAGCCTCGTTTGAACCTCCAACGCCTCCGGCGGCCACTGAAAACCGTTGCGGGCTGGAGCGGCCGCTGCCATGTCGCGTGCGCTTTCCGGCGTGCCGGAGTTGGCCCTACTAGCCTGGGATGGCAGCCCGGATCCGCTCTGGCAGCACTACATCGCTCGGCCCAGGTCCTCCAACCGGATGCCCAAGCCGGCCCTGAGGTTCCGCCTTGCGGTTTCAACGCGCCGGAGGAACCGGCGGTCATTCTCGAGTTTGTAGTCCAACCAAGCCTCCTTCTGACTCGAAGCCAATGAGCGTCTTCGAGATGATCGCGACGACTTCAACGACGCCGTCCAACACGTCATAGAAAGCACGGAGGTCACCGACCCGCAACCGATAGCCTGGACGCCGGACGCCGCGAAGCCGCTTGATCCGGCCCGGCCGGCCCCGCGATTGTCATCCCGAGCGCAGCGAGGGATGACCCAGGCGCCGGCTCCGCCTCCGAGGGTACTGCTCCAGAAAACCTTGGCAGAACCGGAGCGCCGGATGTATACTGGTGTGTCTTCAGGATTGAACGCCAGGGGGTGAACTTTATGTTCCAGTTTCGACATTTGCTTCTTCTGCTGGGCAGCGTGGGATTGGCGCTCGCCCAGACCGAACGGGGGATCATCAACGGAACGGTAACGGATTCGACCGGCGCCTCGGTGCCGGAGTCGCGGGTGGTGGCCACCAACACCGCCACCAACGTCACCTTCGCGACCGAGACCACCAGCTCCGGCGACTACACGATTCCCGCTCTGCCGGTCGGCACCTACCAGCTTCGCGTCGAGAAGCAGGGCTTCAAGGCCGCTCTCCGGAGCGACATCATCGTGTCGGCCGGCAGCACCGTGACCGTAAATGCCCAGCTCGAGGTGGGCGCCATCACCGAATCGGTCCAGGTGGCGGCCACCCTGGAGCTGTTGCAGACGGCGACGGCCAAGGTGTCGACTTCTGTCTCCAACAAGATGGTGGATGAGCTGCCGCTGGTGGTGGGCGGGGCCATGCGCGGCGCCTTCGATCTGGCGTTGGTCACCCCGGAAGCCAACCAACCCAACGACGACAACTTCAACGTCGGCGGCGGGCAGGGCGGCGCCTTCGGCGCAACCCTGGACGGCGTTTCGATTCTCACCGGCCGTTTCAACTCCGTGCAGTGGACCAACGTCAACACGCCCTCCGTCGACGCCATTACCGAGTTCGCCGTCGAGACCAACGGATTCAAGGCGGAGTTCGGCCGCGGCCAGGGCGGCATGATCACCTTTTCTTCGAAGTCCGGAACCAATAGCCTCCACGGAACCGTTTACGAGTTCCTGCGGAACGATGTGCTCGACGCCCGCCGTTTCTTTGAGAATCAGAAGGGCAAGTACAAGCAGCATGACTTCGGCTGGAGCGTTGGCGGCCCGGTGTGGATCCCCAAGATCTACGATGGCCGCAACCGGACCTTTTTCTTCGCTGCCGGCGAGTGGTTCCGAAACCGGGTCGGGGCCGGGAGCAACTTCTTCAGCGTGCCAACCCCGGAGATGTACAACGGCGACTTCAGCAACTGGGTGGACGGCAATGGGCGCCGGCTTTCGATCTACGATCCGGCGACCACCACGGCGAGCGGCTCCGGCTTTACTCGCCAGCCGTTTGCCAACAACCTGATTCCCCAGGCCCGTTTCTCAGCGATCTCGCGAAGCTACGTGACCCTGATCCGGGACATTCTGAAGCCCAACAATGGCGCCGCTCCGGGGACCAGCGATTACGTCCGCAACAACTACGTCAACAACGTGGGCACGGCCCTCGACCCCTGGACGAAGTACAGTGTCAAGGCCGATCACAACGTCGGCCAGAACGACCGCGTCAGCTTCCTCTACAACTACGGCCTGCATGAAGTAAAGCCAGGCGCGGAGGGCTTCCCCGGCCTGCCCTTCCCGGTGAACACCCGGCGCATCGACAATCAGAACAGCAACGTGATACGCGCCACCTATGACAAAGTGATCACGCCGACCATCGTCAACCACATGTTCGGCGGGTTCAATATGATGCTGGATTCGCACGATGCGCGGACGCTGGACGGCAAATGGGCCGACAAAGGCATCTGCCTGAAGGGCGCCTGGGACTGCAACCGCAATCTGCTGATCGCCGAGTTCTCGGACTACGACACTTGGGTGGCGCGGGCCTATGACGGGTCGGAGAACTTCGCTTTCTCCCTTGGAAACGACATCTCCATCACCAAGGGCAAGCACACCTTCAAGGCCGGATACTTGTGGGAGCGCATCCACTACAACGGCTTCGGCCAGCAGACCATCGGCGGCCTGGTCCGGGGCGACCGGCGCTCCACCAGCGTGCCCAACGACAACAACCTGTCAACCGGCGGCGGCAACGGATTCGCGTCCTTCCTTCTGGGCCAGGGATACACCGGTGGCACCGAGAACGACCGCTTTGTGGGCCAGCAGTGGCGCAGTCACGCCTGGTATTTTCAGGACGACTACAAACTGACCCCGAAACTGACGCTGAACTTCGGCGTGCGGTACGAGTTTACGCTGCCGCCGCTCGAACAGACCGACAAGTGGAGCGACTTCGATCCGGCGCTGCCTAACCCGCGGGCGTCAAATCTGCCCGGGGCGCTGCGCTTCGCCGGCTTCGGCCCGGGGCGCGAAAACAAGCGCGCCATTGCAGAGGGATGGTACGGCGGTATCTCGCCGCGCTTCGGCCTGGCCTACGGATTGGACAGCAAAACGGTCCTGCGCGTCAGCGGCGGCAAGAGCTTCGGCGTCGCCAAGACCATCACGGGCAGCGCCCACTTCCAGGGCTCGACCCTGGTCTTCTCGGCCTCCAGCCTGGATAACGGCATCACCCCGATCTTCCTGTACGACCAGGGCCTCCCGCCCTACACCAAGCCCCCGGTGATCGATCCCAGCTTCTCGAACGGCGCCAGCCCGGAGTACTGGGACGGCGAGGCCGTCCGGCTGCCGGAAAACTACCAGTGGTCGATGTCGGTCCAGCGCCAGGTCAGTAACTCGACCGTAGTGGAAGCGAACTACCACGCCACCATCGGCGCGCACCTGGTTGCCGGGCTCAAGCGCTACAACCAGCTTCCGTTCAGCTTGCTGGAGCGCTACGGCCGAACTCTGCTGTCGAGCGCCATCAATTCGCCTGCCGCGGTGGCGGCCGGATTCCGGCTCCCGTATGCGGACATGAACTGCCAGTTCAGCGCCACCTGCGCGCCGGTGAGCGTGGCGCAGGCGCTGCGGCCCTTCCCGCAGTACCGCGACATCACCACCTCCGGGGGGGCCGGCGACAAGAGCGGCCACGCCAGCTACCATTCTCTGCTCCTGAAGATCGACAAGCGTTATGGGCAAGGCCTGACATTCGGAGGTTCCTACGTCCTCTCGAAGCTGATCACCGACGCCGACGGTTACAACCCGGACAACGCCACGCTGGACCACTACAACCGGCGCTTGGAGAAGTCGATCGGCGAATTCGACCTCACCCACAACCTCAAGATGGGCTACGTCTGGGAGCTGCCGTTTGGCAAGGGCAGGAGGTGGCTCTCGAGCGGCCCGGCCAGTTGGGTTTTGGGCAACTGGCGGCTCGCCGGCAGCCAGCTTTACAGCAGCGGCTATCCGCTGTCGTTGGGCAACAGCGCGGCGCTCGGAGCGATCCTCTTCAACGGGCGCAGTGCGGCGACGATCAGCACGTACGACGGCTGGATTGTCAATAAGGACAATCCGGACTGGAAGGGCGCTGACCGCTTCTTCCAGGCGCCATCGTTCTTTGGACCGCAACCCAACGACCGCGCGGGGAACTCGACGCGCCACAATCCCAAGGCCCGCCAGCCTGGGAACTTCAGCGAGAATCTCTCGTTGGCCAAGACATTCCCGGTCACCGAGTCGTTGCGGATGGATCTGCGCTGGGAGATGTTCAACGCTTTCAACCGCTTCCGCCCGTCGACCGGGAGCACCAACGTGCAGGACCCCAACTTCGGCCGCGTCCAGACCCAGTTCAATGAGCCGCGCCGCATGCAGTTGGCGCTGAAACTTTACTGGTGATACAGGCATTCTTGCCTGTACTCGTCCTGGTCCTCTCTCTGGCGGCGGCCCTGCCCGCCGCCGACACCATCTTTCTCAACGGCAAGATCGCCACCGTCGACGCCCAGTTCCGGATGGTCGAGGCGGTGGCGGTCCGCGACGGCAAGATCCTGGCCGCCGGCACGAACACTGAAATCCGCAAGCTCCGGAGCCCCAAGACCGCCGAGGTCGACCTCCAGGGCAAGACCGTCCTGCCAGGCCTCATCGATACCCATCTGCACCTCCGGAACGATCCCTACCGGCTGGACCTGGAAAAAGTCCGCTCGCTGGCGGAGCTGCTGAAGCTGGTCGAGGGGCGCGCCCGCCAGGCCGCGGCCGGCGCCTGGATCCGGGGCGCCGACTGGTCGGAGGACAACTTCACCGAGAAGCGCCGGCCCACGCGCCAGGATCTCGACAGGGTTGCCCCGGAGCATCCCGTCTACCTGATCCGGGCTGGCGGCCACAGTGGCGTGGCCAACAGCGCGGCGCTGCGCCTGGCCGGCATCACCCGCGCCACCAAAGATCCTGACGGCGGCATCATCGAGCGGGACGACCAGGGCGAGCCCACCGGGATCCTACGTGAGCTGGCCCAGGGGATGGTGCTGCGGCTGGCCCCGCCGTTGGGCGAAGACGATCGAAAGAAGGGGTACCTCGAAAGTCTCCGGGCGCTGCCCCCGCTGGGGATCACCAGCATCATCGAGGCCGGGCTGGCACCCGGCGAGGTCCGGCTGATGCAGGATCTCTACGAGCGTTACGGGGCGGAGCTGCCCCGGACCGTGATGCAGATCCGCATCCCGACCTCCGGCACGCCGCAGGAGATCGCCGCCCGGCTGCGGGCGATTCCGTTTCGCACCGGTTTCGGCAACGACCGGCTCAAGATCGGGGCCCTCAAAGTCGGCATCGACGGAGGCTACACCGGCGCGGCGGCCTACACCCTGGCGGCCTACCCGGGCCGGCCGGGCTATTACGGGACCCTGCTGGTCACCGAGGACCGCCTGGCGGCCATTGTGCGCGAAGGGGCGGCGCTCGGCTGGCAAATGGGTTTTCACGCCATTGGGGATGCCGCCATCCAGATGTGCGTCGACGTCTACGCCAGGGTTCTTCAGGAGCGGCCCTGGCCGGACCACCGGCTCTACCTCAACCACTTCACCGTGATGCCCCCGGCGGCGACGCTGGACAAGATGGTCCGTCACGGGATCCTGGTGGCCCAGCAGCCAGTGTTCACCTATACTCTCGCCGGCCGCTACAGCGAGAACCTGCAAGGGATGCAACTGGAGCGCAACAACCCCCTGCGCACCCTGCTCGACCGCAAGATCCACATGGCCCTGGGGAACGACAATCTCCCCACCGGGCCGATGCTGTGCCTCTACGCCGCGGTGACGCGAAAGGGTATGGACGGCCGGGTCTACGGGCCCGAAGAGAAGCTCACCCTCCAGGAGGCCATCCGGGGCTTTACCCGCGACGCCGCCTATCTTTCCTTTGATGAAAACGTGAAAGGGTCGCTCGAGCCCGGCAAGCTGGCCGACATGGTGGTGCTGGGCGAGGATATCTTCACCGTGCCGGCGGAGCGAATCAAGGACCTCCCTATCGAAAAGACCATCGTCGGCGGGCGCGTGGTGTACGCAGCCGGCCGCTGACAGATGCAGCCATGGCGCACCGGGGTGATGGGGGTGCTTATTCAGCCTCGAAATCCGCTCCCTCACGGTCGCGGCTCTGTTACGAATGTGCGTAACTGGGTATCCACTTGACTCAGCCAGACGTGGCGCAGACACTTTTGTCTGCCGCGCCGAGGCTCTCCACGAAGTCGCCCCGCAAGTGGCTGATTATGCGGGACTTGGCCCATGGCGCTTCGTGGCCCTCAGGACGCGCGCAGCGCGTTAGTTACTTGTCTCGGCGCTCGGTCCTTCGCAACACACAGGGGTCGAGACGAGTCTCGACCCGGCAGGCTGAGAGCCGGCTGAGAGCCTGCGCCACGTCGGCGTCATTGATTCTGGCTGAGTCAAGTGGATACCCAGTTGTGCGTATTTGCAGATGGTTACCGAGCCGCGACCGTGAGGGAGCGGTTCCCCAAAACGGTTAAGCAGCGGGGTGATGTGAGGTATGATTCTGTGCTATACTGGTTTCCTACCATGACACGCACCACGACCAAGGTGGCTGTCAGCATCCCGACCGACCTGTACCGGGCGGTCGAACGGCGCCGCAAGGGAAGCGGGCGAACCCGAAGCTCCATCATCCAGGAGGCTCTTCGGTCCTGGATCCAGCAACAAGAGCTGGCGGTGCTGGTGCGACAGTACGTAGAGGGGTACCGGAAGAAACCGGAGACTCGCCGCGAGGTGACCCGGGCGGAAGCGACCGGCATGCGATTGCTGGCCTCGCAGGAGTGGTGATGCGGCGAGGGGAGGTTTGGTGGGCGCAACTCGCGCCGGCTGCTGGACGCCGGCCTGTGGTTCTCCTGTCCCGAGACGAGGCCTATGCCGTGCGCGATCTGGTGACGGTTGCCCCGGTCAGCACCCGAATCCGCGGCATCCCGGCCGAAGTCCCTCTCGGTGTGAATGAAGGGCTGCCGAAACCCTGTGTCGTCAACCTGGACACCATTACGACGATTCCGAAACGGAGTTTGTCGGGGCCCATCACCATGCTGAGCTCAGAGAAGGTGGCGGCGGTCGATCACGCCATCCGATTCGCGCTAGGCTTGTTCGAGCGCCGGTTGCGCCGTTGGGTTCATTAGGCCAGTAGGCCTGCATTAGGCTGGATTTCGGCTCGCAGGGAGTCTGCTATGGACGGCCCTGCAGGAGGCCGTGCTATATTAGAACCAGTACCGAGTGGGCGGCTAGCTCAGTTGGGAGAGCACGGCGTTCGCAACGCCGGGGTCGAGGGTTCGAGTCCCTTGCCGTCCACCAACCACCTTTTTGACGCCACCCCCCAGGTTTTGAGAAGATTTCAGAGAGGGAAGAGTGCAGGTGCGCCTGTCATTACTGCTGGGGCTGACGCTGGCGATCCAGTTCTGGACGGCCGGCTGCGCCAGTCCTCAGGCGGTGGAGGCCCAGAACAGCCGAAAAGGGGCGCTGGAGCTGGGCAAGGTCACGCGCAAGCGGCAGATTGCCCCGGTGTTCAGCGCCGAGCACGCCGGCTGGCTGACGCGCTCGGACCGCGAAGCCAGCGAGCAGCCGGAAAAAGTCCTTGACGCCCTGAAGATTCCCGAAGACGCCACCGTGGCCGACGTGGGGGCCGGGGTTGGTTACTTTACGTGGCGCATCGCGCGGCGGGTGCCCAAGGGCAAGGTGATCGCCGTCGAGATCCAGCAGCGGATGCTCGACCTGATGGCCGAGGAGCTGGAGAAGCGCAAGATCACCAACGTCGAGCGGGTGCTGGGGGGCGTCCGCGATCCGCGGCTGCCGGAGGGCTCCGTAGACCTGGCGCTACTGGTGGACGTCTACCACGAATTCTCGGAGCCGGAACTGATGATGCAGGGTATCCGGCGGGCGCTCAAGCCGCAGGGGCGCCTGGTCTTGATCGAGTACCGCAAGGAGGATCCCAGCATCCCCATCCTGCCTCTGCACAAGATGAGCGTCGAGGAGGTGCGGGAGGAGATCGAGCCGCTCGGCTTCCGGTTCGTCCAGGCGCTGGAGTTCCTGCCGACCCAGCACCTGCTGATCTTCAGCCGCCAGAAGTAGGTCCCGCGGCCTGCCGGCCGCTCCGGACCAGCGCCCGTCATCCCGAGCGCAGCGAGTGTCATCCCGAGCGCAGCGAGTTGTCATCCTGAGCGCAGCGAGGGATCTGCTGTTGTGCCGGGGCGAAAGCAGATCCCTCGCTGCGCTCGGGATGACAAAGCTGCGCTCGGGATGACAATTGCGGGGGACCGACCCAATCAGCCGCAGGGCCCCACTTTTATGTTGCGCACCCCTGACGCCCGAGCCCACAACCGGAGCGGCCGCAGGCCGCACATCAGGCAGGGATGCCTGAGCCAGTGGCCGCCGCTCGCGCCAGCGGGATCTTGGCGGGCAACACGGCGCGGAAGGTATCCGCCAGCGGCTGCAGCAGCAGGTAGCCCTCGCCGCGGTCCAGGTGACGGGCCAGCTCGATCCAGCCGCGCTCCGATTCCTGGCCCAGCGGGATCCGCAGGGTCCAGCAGTGATCGATGGCGCCCTCCGGGCCGCGCAGCCAGGCCTGGTAGCGGGCGCCGCTGGGAAGGACCAGCTCCACGTAGTCGAAACCCAACTCCCGGACAGCTTCCACCGTGAGGTTCCAGCATTGCTCCAGCGAGCCGGCCCGTTCCAGGGCCGAGCGGAACGAGCGAAGCTTCGACTGCGAGGCGATCAACTGGCGCACCGTTCCGCTCAGAATAATCTTGCGGGCCTCGGTAAACTCGGCGTAGCCCAGGTGCTGGATTCCCAGCCAGGAAACCACACAGAACAGAATGATGACCAGACCGCTGTAGCGGAACTCGGGGATGGCGGTCACCAGCGAGACCATCGCCAGCGCCCCGCAGATGGCGTAGATGAGCAGCACGGCGCGGCGCGGGGTCAGGCCCAGGTCGACCAGGCGGTAATGGATGTGCCCCCGGTCGGGGGCGAAGATGGGGTCGCCGCGCAGGAAGCGGCGGGCGATAGAGACCAGAGCTTCGAAAATCGGGAAAGCCAGGGCCATCAGCGGCGCGGTCATGCCCAGCAGGGTGACCGACTTCTGCGACCACATCACGCCATAGCAGCCCAGCAGGAATCCGATGACCAGGCTGCCGCTGTCGCCCAGAAACATCGAGGCGGGGTTGAAGTTGAACCGGAGGAAAGCCAGCAGTGCGCCGGCCAGGGGCGCCGTCAGGATGGACAGCATCAGGACTTCTTTGCGTTGCAGGGCCGCCACCAGCATGGTGCAGGTGGCGAAGAAGCCGACCCCGGAGGCCAATCCGTCCATGCCGTCGATGAGGTTGAAGGCGTTGGCGCAGCCCACCAGCCAGAGCACCGTGACCGGAAAGCTGAACCAGTGAGAAGGGATGGAGGCCACGCCGAACAAATCGTGAATGCGGATGCCGTGCCAGTAGACCCAGGAGGCCGCGGCCGCTTCAGCGGCCAGCTTCTGCCAGGGCTTCAGGCCCACCAGGTCGTCCCAGACACCGATGGCGAAGACCAGAGCTACGCCCGGCAGCCACCGCAGCAACGGCGGCCACTGCCCACGAAAGGCTTGCGATTCGGGAAAGGGCGCCACCGCAAAGACCGCCAGCGAGAGCACCACGGCGGCCATGATGGGCACGCCGCCCAGCCGCGGGATCGGCTGGGCGTGTCGCTTGCGCAACTGGTCCGGGCTGTCGTGGATGCCCCAGCGATTCAGGGCGTTGCGAACCGGCGGGGTCAGCAGAAAGCAGACCAGGAAGGAAAACGCTGCCAAAAAGAGCAGACTGGGCATACCCGTTTCGAGGGGAAGCTAACGATTATACCGCATTTCGGGGGGCGCCACCAGATATCCGAAGCGGCAAGGGAGGTCTACGTGCCCCCCCAACACCAGCGTTTGCGCCGGTTCTTCGACGGCGGGGGCCGGCGAGTAGGTGTCGTCGATCCGCCGCGGCGGGCCCGGGAAGCCGAAAGGAACCACTTTCCACCCTAGGGACTCGAACCCGGGCGCCAGGTGAAGGAAGCTTTCGACCAAGTGGGAGCCTCGGCCGGTGAGGTCATCCAGGATCAGCCATCCGGTTCCCGGCAACGCCACGATCAGCCGGCGGTGCTCCACGCCCAGCCGCCGGTACCCGTCGTGGGCCGCGGTGATGGAATGACAACTCCCCTCCCGTTGTTCGACAACTTCGGAAACACTCGCGCGGCGTCCCACGCGGAAGCCGCCCCAGACCTGAAACTGATCCCGAGCATCGACCCGCACGGTGTTGTGGGCGGCGGTGGAGCGCAGCCGGTCGCGACGGGGGCCGGGATCATAGGTGGGGGTGCCGGAGTCGACAATCACTTTCCCGGCCGGCGTCGAGATCTCGAACGAAAAAATGCCGGCGTGATGATGGCCGGGGTTGGGCGAGTCCCCGGGGGCTCCGTAATCAGCGATCAGGCGCCCTTCCGGGATATCGAGAACGTAGTAGCCGCTGGCTGGGAAGGAAAGCGGTCCGCGAGCAGGCGGCAACGGCTCGGCAGGCTCGAGCGAATCGTGGAACAGCGGCAAGCTTCCGTCCAGATGACGGAGGGCCTGGTGGAAGGCGCTCATGTCGCGGGCCGCTTGTTCCAATTCGGGCGGGACAAGGGCGCCGCGGGCCGCGAGCAACGCTGTGATTCCTTCGACGAGCCTGGTCATTCGCAGGTGGTAATAGGGAGATCGCTCCCGATGGCCGCCGTCGCTCAGGACCTGGGCGCGGACCTCGCGGCAGAGCAGATCGAGTCCCCGGGACCGCCAGCGGGCGGCGTCGGGACCCTCGAAGAACAGCCCGGCCGCCAGCAGCGCCCCAGCGTTCTCGAGCAGGTGGTTGCCGCCCAGATGGAACTCCAGGTTGTTGTCCAGGAAGGCAGCCTGTGCCGCCAGCGATTTCGCCGCGACGGGCGTTAGAGGCGCCGCCCGGATCCAGTTGACGATTCGGAGCGACGTCGGGTAGGGATGCCAGCTCGGCCACGCGCCCGGGGGATTCGCGGCGATCCAGGATTCGATTTCGCCGGCCTGGATGGGCCAGTCAAAGTAGTTGGCCTGGAAGCGTGCCAGCAGCGAGGCGCCGGCCGAGGGAGGCCCGTTGCGGGCGGGCTCGCCGCTCCACCGGAAGTTGGACTGGGGCCGGCAGCGGCGGGCCGCTTCCTCGCAGCCGGCGCGCACCAGGGTGGGAAAGCGCGGGTAGGCCAGCCACGCCGTCTCATAGCGGAGCCGGCCGAGGATCTGCTCAGACGTCTGGCATCGCAGGCTGTGCCACCAGGCGATCAGGCGATCCCAGTCAGGCATCTGATCCTTCTTCCAGGACCTTCAGATACTCGGCCGCCCGCTGCCGGTAGGAAGCGTGCTCCAGCGCGTAGGCGCGACCGTTAAGGCCCAATCGCCGGCACAGATCCGGATCGGAAGCAAGGCGCAGTACGGCCTCCGCCATCTCGGAAGGCGACTGGGGCTGGCAGACCAGCCCGGCCTCGGCCTGGCGGAGTAACCGCTCCGCTTCGCCGCGCACGCCAAGAATGACCGGTCGGGCCGCCGCCATGATCTCGAACATCTTGGATGGCAGCACGGTCTCGAACAGGGGTGAGCGCGCCAGGTGAACGATGGCGGCGCCGCTACGGGCAAGGTAAGAAGGGATGGCCGCCCAGGGCTGCTGTTCGAGAAAGGTGACGTTATCGAGGCCTCGCTCGAGGCGCTGGTCGAGCAGGCGCTGGCGCTGGGCCCCGGCGCCGATGATGAGGAAATGGATGTCGAGGCGCGAGCGGAGCCGCTCGGCCGCTTCCAGGATGGTCGAAACCGAGTGGGCCATCCCCAGGGTGCCGATGTAGGAGACCACGAACTTCCCATCGCAACCCGCCAGCGCCGCCGGCTCGACAGCCGGCTGGAACAGGTCGGTGTCCACGCCGTTCTTGACCACGCGGAGGCGGGCCGGATCGAGACCTCGATCTGCCAGCAAGCGGGCGAATTCGTCGGTCACCACCACCGTCCTCCAGGCGCGCGCATAGAGGCCGGCGGCCACTCGGTCGAGCGCGCCATAGAGCAGCGAACCGGGCGCGGCAGCACCAACCGCCGCCAGCGACTCCGGCCACAAGTCGCGCACCTCGAACACAAAGCGGGCCCCGCGGCGGGCGGCCAGGAAGGCGGCGGCGCGGGCGCATAGCAGCTGCGGGGAGGTGCCGATGATCACTTCGGGCCGGAAATCCAGCAGCCAGCCTCGCAGCGCCGCTGAGAACAGAAAGCTGGTGTAGTTGAGGGAGCGGGCCAGGGTACCGCGATTGGCCGCCGGGAAGATCCAGGTTCGGTATACCGGCACCCCTTGGTAGTCGTCCCGGCAGGCGCCATTCCAGAAGCGCCTGCGGTATTCCGGATGGATGCGACCCTCGGGGTGGTGAGGGAAGGCGGTGAGGACACGGGCGTCATGGCCCATGGCGCGCCAATGGCGAGCTAACTGCGACACGCGAGCCGAGGGCGCCCCCATCTCCGGGGGGAAGTACTGGCTCACGTAGAGGATGCGCATGATTAGCCACAGAGGCACAGAGGCACAGAGAACACAAGGCCGAACCGGCTTTTCTCTGTGTCTCTGTGGCTCTGTGGCGAATCCCGGGGTTGCTTCACGGGCTAAAGGAGACAGGCAAGAATGCCTGTGTTACGGACTCGACGGCAGCAAAGGTGGCCCAGGTGGTCCGCGCCAGGCTGTCGAACGGGATAGGCGGCGGGCCGCCCTGGCGCACGGCCGCGAGAAACGCCCCCACGGCGGCGCGGTGGCCCTTATCCTGCCCCGCCCATTTCAGCCGCCGGCGCCGGCCGCCCTGGTGAATGGTGGCGCTGAGGAAGTCATCCAGTTCCACGACCAGGTCGGGGGCAAAAATCTCCAGCCGTTCTTTGTTGAGCTGGGCGCGGTTGGAGGTGAGGTAATGGATGACGCCGGCCGAGCCGTCCTCGAGGGACAAGTGCACCTGCACGTCGCCGGTGGTGGAGCCAGTGGCCAGCACCCGCGCCGGCAGAGATCCGGCCAAGAACGAAACCAGGTCGATGAAGTGGCAGACCTCGCCGATGAGGCGGCCGCCTTCCGACTGCAGGGTGAGCCAGTGCCCGGCCGGCAGCGGTCCGGCGTTCACGCGATAGTGGAAACTCAGGGGCCCGCTGTGTTTGGTCAGCAGCTCGCGGGCCTGCCGAGCAAAAGGTGAGAACCGGCGGTTGAAATCGACCATGAGGAGACGGCCGGAGCGGGCGTGGATCTCGGCGAGGCGGTCGAGTTCCTGGGGTTGAAGGCACAGGGGTTTTTCCAGGAACACGTGGCGGCCGGACTGGAGCGCCGACGCCGCCAGCGCCGCGTGGGTGGAGTGCGGGGTGGCGATGAAGACGGCGTCGAGTCCATCCTGGCGGATCAATTCTTCGGCGTCGGCAAGGGCGGTCTCGAAGCCGAACCGGGCGGCAGCCTGGCGGGCGCGCAGGCCGCTGGAGGCCGCCAGCGCCAGGCGCCGGACCTCCGCCTGCTCCGCCAGAGCCGGCAGCAGCACGGTGCGGGCGAAAGACCCCGCGCCGATGAAACCGATTCCCAGCGAGCCGGGCTTGGCCAGCGATGGCTTCGCGACCACGACGGGGCGGACCAGGGCGGGAGCCGCCGGATACTCGAATACGATGCCCATCTGTCGCTCGCCGCCTGCCAGCAGTTGGTAGGCGGCCGGCGCTTCGGCGAACCGGAACCGGTGAGTGATCAGGCGGTCCAGTTGGAGGCGGCCGCGGACCAGCAGGTCCAGGAAGGCTTCCAGGTTCCGGGTCTGGGTCCAGCGGACGTAGGCGTAGGGATAATCGCGTCCTTCCACTTCGAAGCCGGGATCATAACGGCCGGGACCCGTGGAGCGGGAGATGATGAACTCCAGCTCCTTGAGGAAGAACTCGTGGCGGGGAAGGTCGGTCTTGACCAGACCCACAACCACCAGGCGCCCCTTCTCGCGGGCCAACTCGGCTGCCAGCTCGATGGGTTCGCTGGTCGCCGAGTCGGCTGTGATCACAACAGCGTCGACGCCGCGGGCCGATTCCGGCAGGGCATCGTTGGTGGCGGCCACCGTGGCGCCGGCCTGCCGGGCCAACTCCACCCGATCGGCGTCCAGGTCGATGGCCACGACGCGGCAGCCGGCGGCGACCAGTAGCTGGACGGTGATCTGACCGAGCAACCCCAGGCCGATGACGGCCACGGTTTCCCCCAGTTGAACCCTCGCCAGCCGGACCCCCTGGAGGCTGATGGCCCCCAAGGCGGCAAAGGCGGCGTGCTCCGGAGCCACGCCCTCGGGAACGCGAGCCACCAGGGTCCGGGGAACCACGACCCGCTCAGCGTGCGAAGCGTAGTTCTGGCCGGCGCAGGCCACCAGATCCCCAGGCCGCAAATCGGCGACTTCCGCGCCGGCTTGAAGCACCCGGCCGCAAGAGCTGTAGCCCAGCGCCACGGCCTGGCCGGTCTTCTCGCGAACGGCCCGGACGGTGGCGGCGAGGCCCTCACGCTGGAATTTCGTGACGACTCGCCCGAACAGGTCGGGACGTTCCAGCGCCGTCCGCACCATGGACTGGCGGCCGAGTTTCATCATGTGCCGCTCGGTGCCGGAACTGACCGCCGAGGCCAGCGTCTGCACCAGCACCGAGCGCGGCCCGCAAACCGGCGCCGGGACCTCCAGCAACTCGATGTCGCCGGACTTGCGGTTCTGGACTAGCTGGAGCACTAGATTTGCCACAGAGGCACGGAGACACGGAGAAAACCCCGGTTGTCGACGGCGGTGTCCCGGCGTCCCGGCCCCCCGGTGGCGTCAGAACAAAGTATAGATGAACGGCGCCACGGCCGACCCCTGGGCGAACACCAGCAGGGCGCCTAGCAGCAGCATCACAATCACGATGGGCAGCAGCCACAGCTTCTTGTTTTGCGACAGGAACATCCAGAACTCTTTGAGCAGGGAAATCAAAATAACCTCTCGAATTGTATGACTTGCCACAGAGACACAGAGGCACAGAGAAAACCCCTCTTCCTCGCGGCTCGCGACGATTCTTCGCCCGGTCGCCCAGTCGCCCCCTCGCCCCGGCGGCCCGCGACGGCGGGCAGCTCTGTGTCTCTGTGCCTCTGTGGCGAAATCAAAATAACCTCTCGAATTGTTCCCGGTCTTGCCGGGGTTTCATTCTGGGAACCCAGTAGGATTCGCGGCTCGGGCCGCGACGCACCAGCGGGTCTCGCCCCGTGAGTCGCAGCAGCCAGCCGAGCGGGCTCAGGATGCCGAAGTATAGCACCCCCAGGATAATCCGGCTGTTGATCCAGCCGAGCGTTTCGGCGAACTTCATCCAGCCGGTATGGAAGGCGCGCGCCCAGCTGGGTATAGCCAGCCCGATCAGCGCCAGCAGAGCGGCGGCTACGGCAAATATCCCGGCGCGCAGCGGGTGATGCCGAAAGGCGCTCCAGGCGCACAGGGCCGCCAGCACGGCGCCGACGACAAAGCAGGTTTTGCGGGCTTGTTGGTCTCTAGTCAAGTTGGAACTCCTCCTGCCAGGCCTTGTTGTCGATAAACTCACCCTGCTCGCGCTTGTCGAGCAGGAAATCTCCGAGCACCAGGTAGTCCATCTCGGTGCGCATGAAGCAGGTGTAGGCGTGCTCGGGGGAACAGACAATCGGCTCGCCGCGCACGTTGAAGGAGGTGTTCACCAGCACAGCGCAGCCGGTGAGCCGCTCGAAGGCCGCCAGCAGGTCATAGTAAACGGGGTGGTCCTGGCGGCGCACCGTCTGGACACGGGCCGAGTAATCGACGTGGGTAATGGCCGGAATGGTGGAGCGGGGCACGTTGAGCTTTTCGATGCCGAACAGCCGGTTCTGCTCCTCGGTCATGGAGATGCGCAGGTGCTCCCGCACCGGGGCCACCAGCAGCATATAAGGGGAGTCGCAGTCCATCTCGAAGTAGTCGGCCACGCGCTCCCGCAGCACCACCGGCGCGAAGGGCCGGAAGCTCTCGCGGAACTTGATTTTGAGGTTCATGATGGACTGCATGCGCGTTGAGCGCGGGTCGCCGAGAATGCTGCGGGCGCCCAAGGCTCGGGGGCCGAACTCCATGCGGCCCTGGAACCAGCCGATGACTTTCCCGTCGGCCAGCAAAGCCGCCGCCCGTTCGGGGAGCTCGCGGTGGTCGATGCGGTGATAGCGTGCTCCGGCCAGGTCGAGGAAATCCTGGATCTGCTCGTTGGTGTACTCGGGGCCCAGAAAAGCTCCGCGCATCTGGTCTTCACCGGCGGAGCGGGGCTGGTCGTGGTATTGATGCCAGGCAGACAAAGCCGCTCCCAGGGCGCCGCCGGCGTCGCCCGCCGCCGGCTGGATCCAGAGCTGCTCGAAGGGCCCTTCTCGCAGAATCCGGCCGTTGCCGACGCAGTTGAGGGCCACCCCCCCGGCCAGGCACAGATTCCGCTCGCCGGTAACCTGATGGACGTGCTGAGCCATGCGCATCATGGCCATCTCGGTGACGTCCTGCACGGAGCGCGCCAGGTCCATCTCGCGCTGCGTGAGCTGCGACTCGGGCTTTCTCGGCGGGCCGCCGAACAGGCGGTCAAACGCGCGGTTGGTCATGGTGAGGCCGGCGCAGTAGTGGAAGTACTTCATATTGAGGCGCAGGCTGCCGTCCTGGCGCAGTTCCACCAGCTCGTCGAGAATCTTGCGAACGTAGCGCGGCTCGCCGTAGGGCGCCAGGCCCATGACCTTGTACTCGCCGGAATTGACCTTGAAGCCGGTGTAGTAAGTGAAAGCCGAGTAGAGCAGTCCCAGGGAGTGGGGGAAGCGCAGCTCCCCCAGCAGGTGGACCTGGTTGCCGCGGCCGTAGCCGTAACTGGAGGTGGCCCACTCGCCCACACCGTCGATGGTCAGGATGGCGGCCGATTCGAACGGGGAGGGAAAGAAGGCGCTGGCGGCATGGCTCTCGTGGTGCTCGGTGAAGACCAGCTTGCCCGGGAAGCCAACTTGTTTGGCGATCTCCTCGCGCATCCACAGTTTCTCGCGAAGCCACAAGGGCATGGCCTGCAGGAAGGAGCGGAGGCCCCGCGGCGCGTAGTCGATGTAGGTTTCGAGCAGCCGGTCGAACTTCAGCAGGGGCTTGTCGTAGAAGGCCACCAGGTCGAGGTCCCCGGGCGAGAGGCCGGCGTGCGCCAGGCACCAGCGCACGGCGCTGGCCGGGAAGCGGTGATCATGCTTCTTGCGGGTGAAGCGCTCTTCCTGGGCCGCGGCGATGATCTGGCCGTCGCGCACCAGGCAGGCAGCTGAATCGTGATAATACGCAGATAAACCTAGTATCCACATGTCCTTGGCTCAGTGGCCGCGGCCAGCCGAAATCTCGGCGGGGTGCAGCTCGACCAGCTGCCCGCGCTCCTCGCGATAGGCCACCTTGTCGGCCACGATCACGAACTGGTAGCCGAGCAGGCGGCGGAAGCGCCGGGTGAGAAAAGCCAGCAGGCCGAACAGGGCCCTTCCGGGCCAGGCGCGGCAGAATCGGGGAAGTACCAGGGGCAGGGGGAGGGGGGTGGCGGCCACCGTCCGGACCTTCCAGCCGGATTGCCGCACCAGTTCCAGGGCGGAGCGAAGCGTAAAGAACTGCAAGTGAGTTCGGTCGAGGATGCCGCGCCGGCCGTACGGGAAACGGCCCAGCAGCAGCAGCAGGCGGACCACGGCGTTGGCCACGTTGGGCACCGCCAGGATCACCTCGCCGTCGGCGGCCAGCAGACGGGCGGCGCGAGCCAGCACTGTCTCGGGCTCCCGCATATGCTCCAGCACGTCAGCCGCCACCAGCACGTCGAACTGCTGGTTCAGCTCCTGCAGGTCGCAGGTTTCCGGGTCGGCGCACAGCACCGCCACGCCGCGGGAAGCCGCCTGCGCCGCCGCCCGCGCGTCGCTTTCAATGCCCACCACCGAGTGGCCGGACTCCATCAGGTCCTTGGCCAGGCGCCCGTCCGCGCATCCCAGCTCCAGAACCCGCGCCGGCCTCCGCAGCCGCAAATACTCCCGGATCACGGCGTGACTGCTGTGCCGGTAGGGGGCAAACTCGTAGGCCGGCGAATCGGAAGCGCGACGATACTTGGCATCGTATAGCAACCCCATGCGGTGCAGCCGGTAACCGAGGGTGGTACGCAAACAATTCCAGGCGTAGGCCAACCCGTTGACGTGGCAGATTTCGTTCCCGTAAGAGGTCGGGATCGGCACTTCCGAGACCCGCAGCCCGGCGTGATGGAACTGCAACAGGATCTGGGTGTCAAAGTGCCACTCGTCGGAGTTGACCAGAAAGGGAACCCGGCGCAGGGCGTCTACGCGAAAGGCCCGGTAGCCGGAGTGGAACTCCGAGAGGCGAAGCCCCGAGATTCGGCTCTGAAACCAGGTCAGCAGACGGTTGCCGATGAACTTGTAGAACGGCATGCCGCCCCGCAGGGCGCCGGAGCCCCGCATGCGCGTGCCCATCACCAGGTCCGCTCGCCCCGCCAGCAGCGGCTCGACCAGCTGCCAGATCACCTCCGGGGCGTACTGGCCGTCGCCGTGCAGCAACACCACCACCTCCAGGCCGCGGTCGATGGCATACAGGTAGCCGCGCTTCTGATTCCCCCCGTAACGCAGGTTGCGGGTGTTGGTGTAGATGCGCAGCTTCTCCAGGCCCCTCTCCGACTTGAAGCCCAGGCCCGCTCGCACGGTCTCATCCTGGCTGCAATCGTCAAAGACGTAGACCTCCTCCACCTGGTCGTAGACCTGGGGCGGAATGCGCGCCAGGGTGTCGCACAGATGACGGACGGCGTTGAAGGAAACGATGAAGACGCCGACCCTCGCTCGCTGTGTCATAGCTGATCCCGGTCCCGGCGGTGGCAACGCCGCAGACCGGCCATCGAAAGCCCGGCCAAGACCATTATGGCGATTGTATCATGACGGACCAGGAGGCTTTCAAGGACCAAGTACCGATGTACCAGGTCCGCCAAACTACGGTGGAGCCAGGCCGCCCCGGGAACTGCAAACACGCCCAGTACCAGCCACCAGGACCAGCCCGCCCGGCGGCCGATACGGTTCAGGTACAGGCCGGCGGCCAGGGCCACGACCAGCAAAACCGCGTCGTAGAACCGGTGGTAGAAGGTCAGGCAGGTGAAGCAGGCCACCAGAGTCCAAAAGAAGGCCGGAGCGGGTGACAGAGGCATTCCTGCTTGTGCCGGCAGCGCCAGGGCACGGTACCGAATCAGCGCCACCAGAATCGCTCCCAATCCCAGGACGGTCAGTGCTTCCGTCCACCCGGGTCCAAACAAAGGAAACAGCCAGCCTCGGAGGTCCAGCACCACGTGGTGGTAAGGGTTGTCAGTGGTATCCAGCATGCCCTGGGATGAAACGGCGCCGGCGAAGTGCAGGAAGCCGGCCAGGGAGGTCCGGACGCCCAGTCGCCAGAACATGGGCAGGCTGGTGAGACCCGCCACAACAGCGGCCAGCAGCAAGGTCCTCCAGCGAGCCAGGATAAGAGTCACCACCGCGGCGGGAAGGCCGAAGTTGGGCTTCATCAGCAGAATCCCCAGCAGCAGGCCCGCTGCCGGCCGGTCTCCTCGCTGGAGCAGGCGGAACAGCGCTATGGCGACGGCCCCAAACTCCAGGCTGGAATTGCCGTTCGTCAGAGCGGTGTGGATCGGCGCCAGCGACAGGGCGCCAGCCAGGAACCACCGCCACTGCGCCGGAGTCCGGAGGCCGGGAAACAGCCCGGCGCCCGACCACAACAGCAGGCCGAGGGCGCCCACGTCCAGGACCGTCCACACCCGTTCGGCGGCCTGCCTGGAGAGCAGCCCCAGGGGGGCCAGCACAAAGAGGCCGGGCGGATAGGGAACCCAGTTAACGTCTTGCTGGTACGGATTGGCTCCCTGGGCATACAAGCGGAGGGCCTCGTACAGGCGATCGAAATCCATACGATCCTCCGGACGAAGCACCCCCCGGACCAGGAAATAGGCGGCGCCGGCAACGAGCGCCAGCCAACTCCCGGTTGCTAGACTAATCCTCGGCATGTGCGGCATCGCCGGCGTATTTGGAGAAGCCGACGAGGAGCTGGCGCGTCAATTCTGCCGGGTTTTGGAACACCGGGGACCCGACGACCAGGGGATCCACGTCTCGGCCGATGGGCCGGTCACTCTGGCCAACCGCCGGCTCGCCATCCTGGATCTCAGCCCTGCCGGACGGCAGCCCATGGTCACCGCCGACGGGCGATTCGTTCTGGTTTACAACGGCGAAATCTACAACTTCGCCGAACTGCGCGAAGCCCTGACCCGCCAAGGCCGGCGCTTCCGCAGCCGCTCGGACACCGAAGTGCTGCTGGAAGCGCTGGCCACCCAGGGAACCGCGGCCCTGGGCGAACTGAACGGAATGTTCGCCTTCGCGCTGTGGGATGGCCGGGAGCGAAGCGGCCTGCTGGCGCGGGATCCCTTCGGCGTGAAACCCCTGTATTACGCTCCTCTGCCGGGGGGCCGCCTGATCTTCGCCTCCGAGATCAAGGCGATGCTGTTGCATCCGGAGCTGGCGCCAACGCTCGACCCCGCCGCTTTGCAGGACTACCTGGCGTTTCTGTGGACCCCGGACCCCAAGACGCTGCTCCAAGGCGTATACAAGCTGCCGCCGGGACACTGGCTGCGCTGGCGGAACCGGGAGTTTCAACTGGAGCGCTACTGGGAATTGCCGCCGCCGACACCAGAAGCCCCGCTGGGGGACCAGGAGGCGGCCGCGGAGCTGGGCGAGCGCCTGGGGCGGGCCGTCCGGCGGCAGCGGGTGAGCGACGTGCCGGTGGGGCTGTTCCTGAGCGGAGGCCTGGATTCGAGCGCCCTGCTGGCGGCGCTGGCCGAGAACGGCGCGGCCTCCGATGTGCGCTGCTACACGGCGGCGTTCCCGGCGGAGGACAACGCCTATGATCAATTCACAGATGACCTGCCGTACGCGCGGGCGGTGGCGCGGCATTTCGGTGTTCCGCTGACGGAGTTCGAGATCCGGCCGCAGGTGGCGGAGCTGCTGCCGCAGCTTCTGTACCATTTGGATGAGCCGCTGGCCGATCCTGCAATCCTCAATACCTATCTGATCTGCCGGCAAGCGCGGCAGGATGGCGCCATCGTGCTGCTTTCCGGGCAAGGGGCCGACGAGCTGCTGGGGGGCTACCGGCGGCACCTGGGCCCGCTGCTGACGGCGCGTCTGGGGCGGCTGCCGGCGCCGGTCCGGGCGGCCTTGGGGTCGGCCGCGCGACGGGCCCCGGCGGGGCGGGCAGGCCGGCTGGGAGGCGTGCTGCGCCGGGGCCGCCGGCTGCTGGAGCCGCTGGCTCGCTCCCCGCTCGGGCAGTTCGCCGAATACTGCCAATGGCTCCCGGACCCGCAGGTCAACGCCCTGCTGCATCCGGATTTGGCGGCCTCTCTGGATGGCCGCCGTCCCAGCCAGGCGACGCTCGATCTGATGGACCGTTCCCCTTCCCCAGCCCTGCTGGACCGGATGCTCTACCGGGATTTGAAGACCTTCCTGCCCGCTCTGAATCTTACTTATACCGACAAGATGGGCATGGCGGCCAGCGTGGAGGCCCGGGTGCCGTACCTGGACCTGGAACTGGCCGAGTTCGCCTGGCAGCTGCCGTCCCGACAGAAGATTCGCGGGCGAAGCGGCAAGTGGCTGCTCCGGCAGGCCATGCGAGGTCGGCTGCCGCCGGCGGTGCTCCGCCGGCCCAAGACCGGCTTCGGGGCCCCGGTGCGGCAGTGGCTGCGACGCGAGCTGCGGCCGATGGTCGACGAGTTGCTGTCGCCGGCAGCCGTAGCTGAGACCGGGTGGCTTTCTCCATCCGGGGTGGCTTCGCTGCGGGCTCGGTTCGAATCGGGCCAGGAGGACCATGGGTATTCAGTCTGGGCGCTGTTGGTTCTGGAGCTTTGGCGCCGGGTCTTCCTTCGGCAACCGGCCTGGCGGCGCTGAGGAAGCCGGCTTCAAGGCGAACCTGACGGTTGGGGCAGCCGGCGGGCCCAGTGGTCGCCGCGCTCCAGCAACCGGCGCCAGTCCGTCGTCGGGGCCCAGGCCGGCACATGCTCGGCCACCACCGCGCGGGCTCCGGCGCGAGCGAAGTGGTCCAGCGATTGGCGTCTGACCGCTTCTCCGGACGCCCAGAAATAGTCAGCGCCGGCAGGGGGAATGCTAGCCACGATGCGGACGCGGGCCAGCCGCGCCCAATAGGCGTCGCCTCCGGAACCGATGATGGCCACCGTATCGCCGGGCCGGACACCCAGACGTCCCAACGCCGCGGCCACCTGCCAGTGAGGATGGTGGGCCAGGGAGCGAGACGTGGAAGCCATCCCATAAACGCCCAGACCCAGCACCTCCACACCCAGCAGCACTACCATGGCGACGGCCAGGCGCCCGGCGGTTCTTCGAGTCTCCTCCGATTCGGGCAACCTCACGGCGGAGAACAAACCCAGCCACAAAAGAACCACGAAGGCGCCGACGTAGCGCCACTCCACGTGGACCAGGCTGTACATGGCCAGAGCCGCAGCCGCCGGCGCTAGCAGCATGACCGGGCCCCTCAGATCCAGCCGGTCTCGCCACCCGCCGGTCGACAGCAGCATCAGGGTAATCCAGCCCACCAACAGCCCTCCCTGTCGCCAGAACAGCAAGAAATAGATTCGGGCATTCGCGAATACAGCCCGCAGTTGGCGGGCGGGCGAGAACCCGACTCGAAGGCCTTCGTTCCAATATGCCGGATCATACCAGGGAGGAAAGGTTCCGGGTACCGGCCCGGCAAACTCGAAGATGGGTGGGGGGCCGGCAGTCAGCCGCAAAGGATGGCGAGGGATTCCGGCTTCCGGCGGTCCTCCTTGCCAGTAGGAAAACGGGACCACGCCGTTGACAAACCAGACATAGTTGAGACGGCCGGCGTCGCCGAAGGTCAGTCGCTGGCGGCTCCGCGAGAGGGCTGCGACATAGGCGCCGGAAATGACCAGGAAGACCGTCGCTGCTATGGCCATGCCGCTGAGCGCCCCCCGCCGGCCGTGAACGGCCAGACCTGCGGTCAGCAGAAACACCGGCGCCAGGGGCAGCACGGCGGCCTTGGCCAGACAGCCAAGTCCCAGCGTCAGACCCAAGGCGGCGAAGGTGGCCAGGCTGGCGGCGCCGACACCGATTCGAAGCACCAACCCCGCCGCCAGGTAGGTAACGGCCGCCACCAACAAGTCGGGCGTGCCGCCCGGGCTTCGCCAAATCAAGACCAGCGAGGACCACAGGAACAGCCCATAGCCCAGGGGCGCCCAGGTCCACTGGGGCAAAAGGGCGCGACTTTGGGAGGCCAAGGCCTCGGCCCGGAGCCGATTCGAGTGTATCCACTGCCGCAGCAGGAACTGAAACGATGCCAGGGCCGCCAGGTAGATAAGCAGGTCCGTCAGGTGCACGACGGCGAACTCCCAATACGGCGACGGATTCACCAGACCCAGTAAGAGGCTCAACAACACCGGATACAGCGGACTCCAGTAGGGATTAAGCAGCGCCTGGAAGTCTCCCCCCAGCAGGGCGGAGGCCAGGTCCAGGTAGGAAATCGTATCGGAGCGGGCGGCGTGGCGGGAGGTCCAGGCATTGAGAATTCCTAAGAGAATGGCCGCCGCCTGGCAGAGGCGCTCCACCCGCCGGGCGCTCCCCTGGTTCATATCTGTTCCCAAAGGCGCCGGGGCCGCCGGCGGAAGCCGAGCCAGTAGCTCCAAACCATGGCCATCATGCGAAGTCCCAGGACGAACGTCTTCCAGAAGCTGCCGGTGATCGAAGAGCGTCCCACACGCGCCCGGTAGTTGATCGGAATCTCGACGAACGGAATCCGGTGGGCCACGACCTCCAGCAGGGTTTGCGGGCCGAAGTGGGAGCCGCCGACGCTGAGATGGGGACGGATACGCTCCAGGGCCTCCCGCCGAAACAGCCGCAGGGTGCAGCCCATGTCGGTCAGGATGGAGGTATTGAACAGCGCCTCAGTCATTTTGGCGACGGCCCAGTTGCCCCACCTCAGGAATACGCCCATGTTGGCGCCTTCCCATATGAAGACGCGGCTGGTGCGGGTGCCGATCACGACCGGCACATCCTCGGAGTAAGCCAGCAGCTTCAACACATCTCCGCCGCTCAAGGTCCCGTCGGGCTCCGACAGAATAATCAGGTCGCCGGCGGCGCGGTCGATCCCGCACATCAGGGCGTACCCGTAACCCTGCCGCGACTCAAAGACTTCCACGGCGCCGGAGCCGCGAATCTCCTCGGAGGTGCCAGGGACGGCGTTATTGTTTACGACAATGATTTCATCGACCAGCCCGGTGGCGAAGTACTCCTGGACGGCGGTCCGAACAGAGTCCTTTTCGTTGTAGGTCGGGAAGATGACCGTGACTTGCTTGCCCTTCCACATGGATCAGGGAGCCTGGCTCCATACCTCGGGCAGGTTTTTCCGCAGTTCGATGTTCGGGACCCGAGTCGGCTGGCAAGGGCCGTGGCTCCGGGCCCAGGCCGCCATGCGCCCGATGCCAGCAGGCAGGTTCCAGCCAGGGCGGTAGTGAAACCCGCTGGCCAGCTTGGAATGGTCGGCGGTGGCGTGGAGCGCCTCAGGGAGCGACGGCAAATGAACCACCTGTCTCGGTTTGCCCAACGCCCCGGCCACCAGGGTGGCCAACTCGTTGACCGTCACCGGATCGTCATCGCCCACGTTGAAGATCTGGTTGTAGGCCGCCGGAACGCTGAGGGCCGAGGCCAACAGAGGCGCCACGTCGCCGATGTAGCTGAAGGCGCGCGTTTGGGAGCCATCTCCGAAGATCGTCATGGGCTGGTCCTGGAGCAACTGGTTCATGAAGATGCCGATGACGTTGCGGTAGCGGTCTCCCAGGTTCTGCCGTTCACCGTAGACATTGTGCGGCCGAAAGATGATGTAGTTCAGTCCGTGGGTGCGTCGCGCCGATTGTAAATCCAACTCTACGGCGTACTTGGCGATTCCATACGGATCTTCGGGACGCGGAGTCGTCTCCTCCCGCCATGGCGCGCCGGTCAAGCCATACACCGCGATCGAACTCGTGAAGACGAAGCATTCCACTCCCGCGTGGATAGCCTGGTTCAACACCATCATGGACCCCACCAGGTTGTTGCTGTAATTGAAGACCCGGATGTAGTGGCTCAGTCCCTCGGCGGCATAGCCGGCCAAGTGGTAGACGAAACGAACCCGGTGCCGGGAGAACAGCGTGGCCAGCAGTCCGGCGTCCAGAATCGATCCATGGTAGAAGCGGACTCCTTTCGGGATATTCTCCTCAGCGCCCCCCGATAGGTCGTCCAGGCCAATCACTTGGTGGCCGTTCGCCAGCAAGGCCTCGGCAACGTGGGAGCCGATGAAACCCGCCACCCCGGTCAGCAGCACGCTCACGATCGCGCCCCCGGCGCCCTGGCGGAAAACACGAAACGGTAGTCTAGCATGTCCTGGATCCTCCGTCTCTGTCATCCCGAGCGTAGCGAGGGATCTGCTGTTGCGCCGGGGCGAAAGCAGATCCCTCGCTACGCTCGGGATGACACAGGCTGCGTTCGGGATGTCACCGGCGCCTTGCCTCCGAACGTAGCAACTGCCAGGAACTGTCCGGCCAGCGGACGGTACGGCAGCGCCAGGTAGAGACTTACCAGCCAGCCGCGCTTCGGCAGCCGCGATTTCATCTCCAGCGGCAGGAAGCGGGGTTCCACATGCAGGATGCGCCAGTCGAGGGAACCCAGAAAATCGCAGAAGCCGGAGTGACTGAAAACCGTCTTGTGAGTGTAGTCGTCGAAATACCGTCCGGGCTGGAGCTGGAAGTTGGGCTGTACCACCACCAGCCGGCCACCCGGCCGAAGTACGCGGCGCGCTTCGGCCAGCAGGATCCGGCATTCTTCCAGCGTGAAGTGCTCGAAGAAGTTGGAGGCAAACACCGTCCCGAGGCTGCCCGGCTCGAGCGGCCAGGGGTCCAAGGCCGACTGGATCAGGGGACGCACCTCCGGCGGCCACCAAGCCTTCAGCTCCGGGTTGGCCTCCAGCGCCCATTTCTGCCCGGCGTGAATGTACCGCGAGAAGTCTCCATAACCGGCTCCCAGATCCAGCAACGGTTCCCGGTCCGGAATGAACCGCTGCAAATAGGCGCAGACGGCCTCCCAGACTACGGCCCGGCCGGGGTGATAGGGGAACCGAACCTGGTGGTAGGTCAATCGCTCAATCTCCGGCCGCGTAGATCTGGGCGGCGCCGAGCTGGTAGACCCGGCGGTAGCCGCTGACGGCCAGGACCCCGCGATACAGCGATTCCATGCCCTGGAAATCGCCGTTTCCCAAGATAACCAGGCGGGGGGTATGGGCGCCGAAGCCGGCGCGCAAGGTCTGGTCAGTCGGCAGGCGATAGCGGCTGGCCTGCTCCGGCGGCAGCCCGAAGGAGGCCGGCAGTGCGAACTGGTTCTCCCAGCCGGGCTGGACCGCGCAATCACACTCGATCAAGTGGCCGGGCCAGAAGGCGGCCACTGTCTCCTCGGGATCCCGCAACCGGCGCTGGATCTCGCCCGAGACCGAACGAATGGTTTCGATCTTCCAGTCGGCGGCGCCGGCGCTGCTTTCGACACCGGGGACCCCGTGGCCGGAAACTGTGTATTTGTGGAGAGCAAAGACCGCATAGCCGGTATACACCAGGGCAAACAGAACGGCGACGGTCCCGCCCAGGCGTCGGACGAGAGGCTGTAAACCGGCCAGCCGGCCGGCGGCGCGCTCAAAGCCGGCTGTCAGGATCAGCAGATACGGCACGCAGACACAAAAATACTGGGAGAAGGAGGGGCTAGGCAACAGGCACACCACGACCAGGGTCGCGACGGTCGCAAAGGCCAGCAGCAGTCGCGGGTCCAGGCGTTCCCGGATCACCACCCCCAGCGCCGTGGCGGCGGCCAGCAAGGCGAACTGACCCCCGAGGCCGTCGTAGGCTGGCTGGACGTTGGTGACCAGCAGCAGCACTGCCAGCTTCTGTTTGAGGCTTGCCAGAATAGGCTGGCTGCTGCGGTTCAGATGGTAGAGGAGATTGTCGTAAAGGAAGGAACCGTTGTCTTGGAAGAGGAAGAACAGGCAGGGAGCGAGGCCGAGCGACAGCCCGGTCAGAAACCGGCCTGCGGCAGGAAGCGAGCGCCCGGCCTGCCGCCAGGTCCACACCAGCAGAACCGGAGCCAAAGCAATCAGGTAGAGCCGGGTTTCCACAGCCAGGCCCAACAGCAGTCCACTAAGCAAAGGCGAGCTGGCGAAGCCCGCCAGGTAGGCGCCGAACAGCAGCAGATTCGAGAGCGCATAGGTCTTGACAAGGGTGTGGGCCGAGAAGACCATGCTGTTCAGCATGTACAGCAGCCCGGTGACGAATGCCAGCCAGGGGCTCGAGAACAGGCGCAGCACATGCCACCACAGCAGGCCGCCCAGCGCCGTCGTCAACAGGACTGACAGGAGCCGGCCGGAGTCCCAGGAAACGCCCCACAGCTTCATCCAGGCGCCGTAGACATACGGCAGGGCAGGCATCTGCTGGTAGAAGAAGTCGAGGTAGGGCCGCTGGCCCTGCGATACCAGCTTGGCCGCCATCAGGTAGAGGCCCTCGTCGGGGCACGCGAATCGATACCGCGAGAAGAACAGGAAGAAACCCAGCTGGGTCACCAACAGCGCCAGCAGCGCCCGGCGTGGGCTCATCCGGGCACCCGGATTCGGAAGATCTTGATCGATTGGCCGCGGCCGTAAGGGAACTGCTCGATCAAGGTGGCGCGCTGGTCCAGGAAGCCGGGCAACAGGGGCGTCAAGAAGCTGTCGAAAACCGAATCCATCACTATGAACTCTATCTGCTGCTGCCGGAGGTACTTCTCAAAACCGGCCGGTCGATCCAGATCCGGGGCCCACAGCGGGACCAGGTGGGCGGCGACCACGCTGTGGAAGCCGCGCTCATTTGGGAAGGAGAACCAGAGGTTGTCAGCAGCCAGAAAGGTTTGCCCGCCGACGCGGGCGAGGACCGCTGCGCGGACACGCTCCGGCAGCGGGGTCGGGCGTTTCGCGACCCAATATCCGGTCTGGAGCAGGTAGAAAGCGAACAGCGAGATGCCCAGCAGTTTCGGAGCCCGCCGCGAGCCGCCGAAACAGGCCATGGCGATCAACACGCAGGCCAGCGGGTAAACGGCAAACATGTACTCGGCGTGAAACAGCGAGGAGAGCAGCGCCAGGCAGAGGTGGAACACCACCACGAACCAGGACAAACCTCGGGCTAGGCCCCCTTGGCGAAGCCCAAACACCAGACCTGCAATGAGGAACGGGACTTCGAACAGATAGCGATGATAGCGAGCTCCCCAGTAATACTCCCCGTAGCGCAGGGCCATGGACCGCAGGATAGCCAGAGGGCCTTCCAACAAGGGGGCGGGAGCCCAGTGCCGCCAAAGCCCTCCCCACTGGAGTCGCCACAGATCCGGCTGGGAACCCACGTGTACCGCCAACCAGACCAGCGCCGGCGGCAGGGCCCCGGCGACCAGCAGCAAGGCGTTGCGAATCCGCCGGCCGGAGGGGGACAAAGCCAAGGCCAGGATACCCAGCGTCAGTGCCAGGGCCGAGCCGACCATGTGGGCCTCCAGGCTGGCCCCGGCCACAAGCCCCGTCAAGAGGAACTGGGCCGGGCGCCCGTTCTGTAAGCCCTGGAAGAAAAACCAGGCGGCGACGATCGCGAAAAGCAGGATGAAGGGATCCGGGCGAGCGGTGTGAGCCAGCAGGCGAGCCGGCACCGAAACGTACCAAAGCAAGGCCGCGGCACCCGCCACCGGAATGGACGCCTGACAGCGTCGAGCGAAGGCGAAGACCACAGGCGTCGTCAGGGTTACGATGAACAAGGCGGGCGCTCGGGCAACCGCCGGGTCGATGCCGCCCAGCCTCAAAGCCAGGCCTACGGCCGCCGCCGGGATCCGGCCGTACATGACCAGGTCTTGGTCCATCCCGAAGAGACCCTGGGCCATGGGTACGCCGGCCCGACCGGTGTGAGCAAACCGGAAGGCAGCCGAGGCATAGGAGCCCTCGTCGATGGCGGGCAGCCAAGGGATTCGATCGAGCAGTGCCAGGTCCAACACCCACAGAGCGACCCAGGCAACCACCCAGGGAACCACCCCCTTGCCGAGGCCAGTCACAGCAAGATGCAAAACGTTTTTCCTTCCGAATCAGGGACTTATATCCGCCGGGGGGCCTGGCAGGTAGCTGTCAGGCCTTATTCTGGATTAGAGGACCAGTCTAGCACGGCAAGTCCCAGGAGGCCTGAGTATGGAACGCAAGGCAGCGGCGATCGGGTTGCTGGCAGCAGCAGCAGTGTGGGGGCAAACCCAGGTGGACACCACCCGGCAGCTTCGAAACGCCCTCCCTTACACCCAGGGGGGGACCAGCGCCACGACCCAATCGGCAGCGCGGGCGAATGTGGGCACGCCCAAGCTGGTGGCCACTGATTTTGCCGGGGCCGACATCGGCGCGAAGGTAAACGCGGCGTTTGCCAGCTTCGGCGCCGGCAACTGCGGGACGGTGATCATCCCGCGCGGCAGCTACACCTATTCCACGACCATCTACATACCGACCGGGTGCATCCTGGAGGGGGTGGGTTGGGCGGACGCGGGAATCGGCGGCGAAGGAACCCGCCTCACCTACAACGGCGCGGCGGCAACCACAGCCATCATGATCGGGACCACCGAAGTGAATTCCTCCAGCTACGTGACCATCCGGGACCTGGTGGTGCACACTAGCCTGAGCACCCCCTGCCCCAACGACGGGATGCTGGCCTGGAACTCGGCGGCATCGGGCGCCAACAAATGGCAGTGCTACGACGGCGTCACCTTCACCGCCCCGGTAGTGCACCTGGCCGGAATCCGGCACGGCCACGTGGATCCCAACGTCCTGTCGGACGGCATCTTCAACCGCATCTCCAACGTCCACGTCAACGGAGGCGGAACCAACTGGCCGCAAAGCCAGGGAGCCTTTCACTTCGGATTCTGGCTGAACGGCTGCGAGGAGTGCGTGCTGGACCACCTGAACGCCGACGGCTGCGATGACGGCTACTCGATTGGGGTGAACACGAACGGGGTCTTAGGGCTGATGCTGACCGGCCGGCTGAACCGGCGGAGCGGCTTTCATTACCGAGGGACGAACCGGTTTCAGTGCGAGCATTGCCTGTTTGAGTCCAACAACAACGCCCGGGGGGCCAGCGACCCCACCCAGCACGGCGCCGGGATCAGGGCCAGCCAGGAGTACACCAGCACCGGATCGACCGGTGTGGAGTTTATCGGCACGTACTTCGAGGCCAACACGGTGGATCTGTTTGGGGTCACCAGCGGGCCGTTCGCCACCAACGCGGAGGGCAGCTTCGATTTCTTTCACAGCGTGCGGGCGCGATTTGGCAACGCCGTGCTGCGGGAGTGCACCATCCCCGATGGCACCCTGGTGAGCACCTCGGCCAACATCGATCTGACGGTCGGCTGTCAGGTGACCGGGGAGCTGAGCCGGGACCTCACCTCGCGGGTCATTTACAAGAATAAGCAGGGCACAGTCGTAGAGCGGGTCTGGCGGAACACCGGAAGCGGCATCGGTCACTACTACTATGAGCTGCCCAACGACGGATCCGGCGACCTGCGGCTGCGCAGTGAGGGGCCCTTCGGCGCCAACGGCCTGCGACTGGAGAACTCGACTACCGCCAACTCGGTCAACAATATGCCGTCGGCAACCCTGCGCTGGAGCGGCTCGAAATGGACCGGCTCGGCGACGCCTTACAACTGGACCGCCACGGCCCGGGCCAACGGCACCTCCTCGTTCCTGCAACTGATCGATAACACCAGCGCAGCGGAATTCAAGTTCACCGACACCGGGGCGGGACAGGGGATCCAGTGGCAGGCCAAGATGGCCTCGCCAACGGCGGCGGTGCAGTCGGGCGCCGGGACGGGGGCCACCTGCGCCGTCGACGGAGGCTTCGGGGTGTCCAGTATGTCGGGGCAGTTGACGCTCACTACCGGCAGCGGCGCCTGGGCCAGTGGAGCCCAATGCGTGCTTACCTTCGCCTCGACCCTGAGCGGTTGGGTGACCCTGACCCCTGCCAACGCCGCGGCGGCCGCCGCCATGAACTCCCGGCAGGTGTTTGTCGACCGGGGAACCAGCGCGTTCTCGATCCACTTTGGCGCGGCCGATAGCGCCTCCACAACCTACAAGTTCAACTGGCACGCCATCGGGAACTACTGAGAAGCCAGTTGTCGGTTGTCGGTTGTCAGTTGTCGGTTGTCAGTTGTCGGTTGTCGGTTGTCAGTTGTCAGTTGTCGGTTGCGGCTTTGCTACACTGGCTCGGTTGCCTTCCTGGCGCCACCTCTGGAGCCGCCCGGCTGCGGCCGGGGCTATGGTGGTGCTGCTGCTGGCGGCGCGCTGGATCTGGGTGGCCGGCCTGGGCGATTACGGCTGGACCTGGGAGGCCGCTGCCCGCCTGCTGCGCGGCCAGGTCTATTATCGGGATTTCCCGTCTCTTTACGGACCGCTCAGCCACTACACCCTGGCGGGCCTGATGGCGCTGGCGGGCTCGCACCTGTTCGTGTTCCACCTGCATCTGTGGCTTTGGTACGCGCTGGCGCTTGGCGCGGGACTGGCGGTGATGAGCCGGCTGGGCGTCCGATCTTCCTCTCAGACCGCCGGCCTCGCCCTGGCGGCGGTGATTTCCTGTCCGGCCTTCTTCTGGGGTCATGCCTTCAACTACCAGGCGACGTTTCTGGCGGGGGCAGCTACGTGGTGCGCTCTGCGGGCGACCGCGGAAGGCCCCCGAGGATGGGCCGCCTGGGCCGGGCTGTTGGCCGGTCTGACGATTTTTGCGCGTCAGAACGTCGGCCTGACGCTGGCAGCTTTGATTCCACTGCTGTTGCCTGCTGGCCGGCGTATGGCCTTTGGGGCTGGGCTGCTGGGCGCTGGCGGCAGCCTGTTCGCCGCTTTCGCCTGGCGGGCTGGCGCATCGGAAGTGTTTCACCAGCTGTTGCTTGACGCCGCAGCAGCCAAAGGGGGCCTGCTGATGGTGATCGCCAGGGCCACCCCGCGGATCATTCTGGCCCCCGGCGCGATGGGGCGCCGGTGGTGGGAGTTGGCCATCACGCTGGTCTGCTGGGCGGCCCTGGGGTGGCTGGCGCTTCGCCTGGCGCGACGCCGAACGATGCCGCGGCCGGCAGATCCGGCCGGGGGCTGGCAGCTGGCCGCGGGGGCCGCCGCCGCGGCGGCAGCCAGCCTGTTCCCGATCGGGTACGGGGCCGGGTTTCTGTGGCCCTGGCTGTGGCAACTCACCTATATTTTTCTGTTTCTGCTCGTTGCCGCGCATCTGGGGGTGGGGTTGCCGGGTAACTGGGCGCCGGCGTGTATTCTGATCCTGGCGACGGTGGTGGTCCAGGAAGGCAGCAACCCGAATTTCCCATATTCGGCGCCGCTGGCGATTCCGTTGCTTTTCGGGCTGTTGGATCGCAGCGGAGTGAGGTTGCCGGCGGCCGCCGGCGGGGCCCTGTTGGGGGCGGTGTGGCTGCTGGGGGCGGCTCGGGTGGGGGCAGCCCCGGCTTACGCGCTGCCTTCGAACTCCCCCTTCGCCGGATTGCGGGCCCCGCAGAGATATGCCGCCAAGGCCACCGAGATGTGGGACCACCTCAGACCCCAGATCCAGGATCGAACCACCCTGTGGCTTACGGAAGGAGGACCATTCCTGGCCTACGGCGGCCTTCCGGCGCCGAGCGCACCGGTGTATATGACCGACAGCTTCCCGGCCCGCCTCGACGCCCGGCTGCTTCAAACCTGGCAGCGAAATCCGCCCGAGTTTGTGGTTTTGCACGATCGGTTTTGGGTGACGCCTTTGCTGGCGGCCCCGGCGCTGCGAAGCTCATTGCTGGGGCCGTACCGGAAGGTATGGCAGAGCCGCCTGGAGCCCCAAGTCAGTCTGTGGAAAAGATGAGCCTCCGGTCCCGCCGCCACTTGGAGTAGAGCGCCGGCAGAAGCCGCAGCGCCGACAGGCTGGCTCGTAACCAGACCGCCAAGCGCCTCTTCCTCAGGGCTTCGCTCAAATGGGTGGCGTTATTGCGGGCCAGAGCCCACAGGTTGGACGGCAGCGACCGCCCCGGGTCGGTGCTGTTGTAGATCATGGAGTTCCGCATCAGCAGGTACTCCCGATGCTTCGAGAACCGCGCTCCGTCGAAGGTTCCGCCGCGGTAGTGGTGCATTTCGCTGGCAGGCACCAAGGCCACCTCGAAGCCGGCGCCCCGGGCCCGGCGACAGAAGTCACACTCCTCGAAAAAAGCTTCAAAGATGGGATCCAGGCGGCCGATCTTCTCCAAGACCTGCCGCCGGACAACCAGGCCGGAACCTTCCACCCACGGGATTGGGAGCCAGTCGCCCGGCGAGCGGCCTTGCCGGAGACGGTCCGGAAGGTGGGCCGCGGCGGTGGTTGTCCAGCTGTTGAAGTCGCGGCCGTCGTAGGTCAATTGCACCGGACCCAGGACACCGATGCCAGGGTTGGCTTCCCCCACTTCGACCAGCAGCCGCAACCAAGCCGGCTCGAACCAGGTGTCATTATTCAGCAGCGCGACATAGTTGGCGCCGGACTGCAGAGCGCGGGCAATTCCGGTGTTGTTGGCGGCTGTGAAACCGACGTTGTCGGGGAGGCAAAGGAACTCCATCTCACCGGATACCGCGCGTGCCACCGCCAGGCTGTCGTCGGTGGAGGCGTTGTCGACCAGTAGGATCTTCAGGCGCGGGTAATCGGTGGCCAGCAGGGATCGCAGGCAACGATCCAGCCACCGGGATCCGTTGTGGTTTAGAACGATGGCGCAGACCAGGGGATTCATGCGGGCCGGTCGAAAACCTCGCGGCGCCACAGTTCCAGGATCATTAGCGCCCAGAAGCGTTGTGGCCGTCGTGGAGCCCGACGATCTTCATGGATGCTGCCGCGCGGACGGCGTCAGGCTGACGCGATACAGCCGCCGGTTTTCTTCCTGAGCCAGCAAAACCAGGCGCGCGCCGTCTTGGACCAACTGGCGGACCACCCACTCATAGACGTTGGGCGGGGAGTCGTGGAGAAAGAATTCCGGGTACCGGGCCAGGAAGGCCCGATACGGCTCAGCGCGGATAGGAGCCCACCGCCGCAATGCGGGAAGCCCGTACTCCAGGGTGTCGAAGCCGGCCAGGCGTAACGCCGCCTCCGTGTCACACAAATAGACCATGCGGGGCCTGAGCAGCGGCGGGCCGTAATAGGTGGCATGCAGAAAGGCGTGACCGTCGGAGAACACAATCGGCAAGTCCGAGCGGCCGGCGAGCGTCAGCAGTGGGTCATCCGCCATCGAATGGTCGACCTGCCACCGGAAACGAGGCGCCTGCCGGGCGGCCGGAACCAGAAACGCGGCCAGGAAGATGAGGGCCAGAACGGCCGCCGGGCGGCGCCCGGCGACCAGGAATCCCAGTAGTATGGCGATTCCAATCACCGCCCCGATAGCGTAGCGGTCGGCGAACAGGTTGGTCACTAGCTTGGACACTATCAGCAGCGGGAAAGGCAACAGGGCCAGAGTGAGGGCCGCCCCCCACTCGTGCACCGGAGGCGACTGCGAGGCAGGCGGCGGCTGCTGGGGATGCGGGAGGCCGATCTCGGCGGCCGCCGCCAGGCACAATGCCGCGGCGAGAGCAATCGAAGTGGGCGACAAGAGGCCGCGATAGAAGTCCAACACCAGCGTGAACGACGGCCGGGACCAGCTATGGGCGCTGAAGGCGCTGGCGGCGCGCATCAGGGGAAGATACAGCAGCAACGGGGCGGCGCCGGCGGCCACCGAGCCGTAGAGCGTCCAGTCCAGCCTCTTGCGAGAGGCCAGCCGGAGGGTCTCCCCGACCGCCAGCGGCAGGAAGAACAAAACTCCAAAGTAATGACACGAAACCGCGGCCGCCAGGCTGGCCGACAGGCCAACCAGGGCCAGGGTGCGGTGGCGGCCGTCGGCGGCTCGCTGCCAGCAGAGCATGGCGAGCCCGCCGAACCCCAGCAGCAGGCCGTAGGGCCGGGCCTCATAGGCATATCGATAGGCGCCCGTGACCGCCGGCAGCAGCATGGCCGCGGCGGCAGAGGCGGCAGGTCGGCGCCGGCGCACGAAGGCGAACAGGCTTAAGGTCATCAGCCCGAAGCCGACCAGAGCGGGCAGCCGATCCACTGCCTCTTGCCGGCCGAACACGGCGTGGCCGGCGCGAGCGATGGCGTAGGACAAGGGCGGGTTCAGGTCCGCCGCGGCTGCCAGCGCCGACCATACCTCCGCCATAGTGGGCAGACGGGAGAGGTAATAGGTAAAGAACTCGTCGAACCACATCGCCCTCATTCTGGCCCGGAACAGCGTTACCACCAAGTAGACAAGGCCGAACAGGGCCAGGAAGATCGGGCTGCGCCGCTCGAGGACGTCGGAAAACCAGTCCACCGCGGATTGGCACAACCGGCCCAGTCTCATGCCAACGCCTTATCGGAAGGCACTCTTCAGAACCGCGCTGAGCAATGCGGGGGAGGCGGAGGTGAGCATGGCCAGTGGCCTGGTCTGGGTGAGTCGCCCCACGGTCCTCGACAGCAAGGCGGCTTGCGCGGCATAGGTTAGGGAGGCGGCGACGGCGGCTCCGGAAATCCCGTAACGGGGAATCAGGATCAGGTTGAGGAAAGCATTCAGGGCCAGCCCGGCGCAGTTGATCTGGGCGGTGGTTTTCACCCCGCCCAGCCCAGCCAGGTAGGCGGCCTGGATGGAAGCCGTGGCGGCGGCGCAGATGCCAGGCAGCAGGAACCACAGAGGCCGCACCGACCCCGCGAAGGCCGTTCCATATAACAGCCGGACGCCGAAAGGCGCCAGCACGGCCAGGGCGGCCGCCCCCACCAGCGTCATCAGAAAGACCAGCGAACTCAATAGCCGCACTTCTTCGGCTTTGCTCATCGGATGAGAGGCGGCGATCCGGGCCAGGTAAAGGTTGCTGAACCGCTGTGGCAGCAACAGCAACAGCTCCGCCGTGCCGTAGGCGACCGAGTAGAGTCCGACCTCCCGGAGGCCGGAGAGGGCGCTCAACAGCAATACGTCGAGTCGCTGGACCAGAAACTGCACCGTGTTCCCGAGGTAGGTGAGGGCGGTGTAACGGACCAAGCTTTTCCACAGCGCCAGGCCTGTCCACGGGGCCCGCCACCATGCCAGCCGTCGCTGCTGGCTAACCAGGGTCGCCGCCGTCACAACGTAGGAGGCCACCATGACTCCGGCCGCGGTGGCGCTGGTCAGGCGGCCGGACCACACCAGGACGCCGATGGCGCCCCCCACGCCCAGTTGTCCTGCCGCCGGCAAGGCGGCAAACCACACCTGCCGGCCCTGAGCCAGACTAACGAACTGCAGGAAGGTTCCGGCGAAATAGAAGGGCAGCCCGAATGCTCCGATCCACATGGCGGGGGTGAATTTGGGAACTCCGAATACATACAGACACCAGCCCGTCTGGTGGAGGGCGATGGCGACCGCCAGGGCTGCCGCTCCCAGCAAGCCTGCCAGGGCCAGGAAGGTCTTGACCAGAGCGTTCTCCGGCGCCTTAGCGCCAGCCAGGTAGTAAGAAATGGAGCCGGGCAACCCCAGGTTCAGAACCGCAAACAGCGCCGGGCTGATCAGCATCGCCAGGGTGTAGTCGCCCTTGCCGGCGGGGCCCAGCCAGCGACCGATCACCACCGAGGTCGCGACCCCTACAGGCCAGGAAACCGCCATCAGGACGGTGTTCCACAGCACGGCGTTGGAGAAACTTCTCGGTCGATCGGGGATCAACGGGCGTGGGCCGGGCAGGGCTCCGGAACCGGCTGGATCTGCTGGATCAAGCTTTTGTGCCACCGGTTGAGGATGGAGACCGGGGAGTAGTGCGAGCAGTCGACGCAGATGTCGGGCAAACGGGTGGTGAAGTTGCGGCGCAATTCCTGTAGCCGCGCGGAGGTCCAAAGCTCGCGCAGGCTCTGGCGACCCAGGTTGCCCAAAGTCAGATCACTGCGGCCATCCAGGTCGCGGCAGCCGCAGACGGTAAAGTCGCCATTGGCGTGGACGGTGGCGCCGAACCACAGCATGGAGCATTGCTGGCGCTTGGGGGGCGTCGGGCGCATCCGCATCACGCCGGCGAGGTCCTGCGGCCGGATCTTTCCCGCCCAGTTGTCGTATCGCATGGCGAATTCGACCGGCAGGCCCAGGGACTTCAGGCGGCGGTAATCCTCGGTCCGGATCAGGCGGCGCACCGGATGAGGGCTGCGAACCGACACCGTGAGCTGGACGGGCCTGCCCAGGGTGTTGTTGAGCTCCGCGGTGCGGCAGATATTGTCGATGACGCGTTCATAAATGTCGACGCGATAGGTCTTCCGGTAGGTTTCCCGGTCAAAGCCCGCCAGTGAGATGTGCATGGCTCCCAGGCCGGAGGTCAGCAGCGCCTTCAAATCGAACTTGTGAAGCAGGATGCCGTTGGTGAAGAAGCCGAAACCCTGCATGCCCTGGGAGCGGGCCCAGGCGATGCGCTCCAGCAGACGGGGATCCAGCAGCGGATCCCCGACCGTGACGGCCAGGCCGATATTGCGCCCGCCCAGATCCTTATAGTCGGCGATGATCTTGCGAAACAGATCGAAATCCATGATGATCTTGGGCCGCTCCATGTACTGGTAAGCGCAAAAGATGCAATCGGCATTGCAGATATTGGTGGTTTCGATGCCTAACAGCGGCGGGCAGCGGTCCGCTGGGGCCAGCAGGCGGGAATAATCGCGCGGCGCCAGCCGGGCCCACAGCAGGCGGGCGTACCCCTCCAGGTTGGAACCCCAGGGACCGAGCATTGACAAGATCATAGCATTGGAGCTGCTACTGAGCCTGGCCGGTCTTGCTTTCCGGCCTCCAGGACCCTGCCGGGTCGAAGCGACCAGTCCACAAAACGCCTCGCAGCTCCCACCACAGCGCGCGCCAGAAGCGGAAGCGGCGGCGGAATTCCGCGGCCGAGGTGGTGCCGCAGGCCCGCAGCAGGGCCAGCACGAGATTGGCCCCGGCCAGGCAGAACGCCTGGGCGGGGCGGCGGTGCTTGCGCAGAAAATAGACCGAGTTGCGGCGCAGCATCAGACTGACCCATCCGTAGAGGTCATAGCCCTGTTCCTTCTGGTGGTGAAGGATGCTGTCGATGGGCAGGTAGGCGAGTTGCCACCCGGCCTGGCGGAGCCGCAGGCCGAGATCAGCGTCTTCGACATACATGAAGAAGCGCGGATCGAACATTCCCACCTGGCGCAGCGCGGCGCCACGCAGCATCACGCAGACGCCGTTGATCATTTCCACGTTCCGGAGGCGGCTGCCGGACCGCTCGTACCGATGCGGAAAAAGGCGGAATCCGAACCAATCCGCCAGGCTGCGCAGGGGCGACGGATAGCGCAGGATGGTGTTCTGCACCTCGCCCGGCCGGCGCAAAAAGACGCGCGGGCCGACGACGGCTACCTTGGGGTTCAGCTCCAGGAAGCGGACCAACTGCGTGATGAAGTCCGGAGCGATGCACTCGGTGTCGGGGTTCAGCACCAGGACGAACTCGCAACCGCAGGCCAAAGCGCGAAGGATGCCGCGGTTGTTTCCCTCCGTGTAGCCAAGGTTCTGGCGGACGACGATCCACTCGACGCCCGGTGCTTCGCGGCGCAGCGGCTCGATGCTCTCCTCTAGCGCCTCACTGGCGACCACGATGAGGCGCAGGCCCGGGTAGTCGACGCCTCCGAGCGAACGGAGGCACCTCAGCAGCAGCTCGGGATTCTCCTTGTGAGACACCACCACCACGGCGACCGGCGGACGCTGAACATCGAGATCCAGAAAATCCAGGTGGAAGGCGGCCGACTCCAGGTCGAAGCGCAGAACTTCCGGCGTCACGCGCCACACTGCGAGGAGGGGTTCGGCCAGGGCCCAGGCGGCGGCGCGAAGAGCCTGTCCCGGGTGGGAGCCGATGGCCCGCAGGGCCGCCAGCAACCTGCCGGCTGGAAGCTTCACGACGGCGTTCCAGAGTACCCGGCCGCGCGGGTGGCGGGTCGGGTACTGGGGCCAGGCCAGGTAGCCGTAGCGCCGGGCCGTCACCATGGCCCAGGGCCAGTGGCGGAGGCGCCGGTTGACGGAGGCCCAGTTCAGGAGCCGGGGCGGATGCAGCACGACGGCGTCAGGCGCCCAGGCGATCCGGCCGAGCTGCTTCAGGCGAGCCGCCAGGTCGCAGTCTTCGAAGGCGGCATAGGGGAACCGCTCGTCGAAGCCCCCGATCCGGATCAGGGCCTCCCGGAGATACAGAGCGTTGCAGGTCAGGTAGACGCCGCCACTCTGGTTGAGGGGGGCGGTCTCGGCCGGCCCCAGGGGGCGGCCGGGGGTGACGCGGCCCTCCACGGCCACCACGCCGGGCGTGGCGGCAGCGCGGCACAGAGCTGCCAGCCAACCGGGCTGGGGAATGGTGTCATCGTCAGTCATGGCGACCAGCGGAGTTCTGGCCAGTCGAAGGCCGCGGTTGCGAGCAGCGGCCGGCCCCTTCGGCGCTTGAGGCAGATACAATAGCCGCGGCTCGGTCAACTGCCAGGCCTCCAGCATTTCGCTGGTGCCGTCCTGGGAGCCGTCGTCGCACACCAGGACCTCGAAGGAGCCGTCGAACCGCTGGGCCAGGACGGCCTCCAGGCAGCGGCGCAGCGCCGCCTTCTGATTATGCGTAGGGATGATGACGCTGGCGTCCACTTGCGATTAACCTAGAGCTGAGTGACCAAGCAGCAAGTGCGAGACTTCTGGGACCAGGCTTCCTGTGGGGAGGTGTATGCCCAGGGTGCAACCTTGCGCCAGCGGCTGGAAGCGCAGGCGGCGACGCGTCATCGGCTGGAGCCGTACATCGCCGGGTTCGCGCGGTTCCCCGAGGGGGCGGGGTGCGACGTACTGGAGGTGGGGGTCGGTATGGGGGCGGATCATCTGGAGTGGGCGCAAGCGCACCCGCGCCGGCTGGCCGGGGTGGATCACAGCGCCCGGGCGGTGGAGTTCACACGGAGGCGGCTGGGATTGTACGGACTGAAACCGCAGGTATTGGTGGGCGATGCCGAAGATCTGCCGTTCGCCGAGGGATCCTTCGATCTGGTGTATTCCTGGGGGGTTCTGCACCATTCGCCGGACACCGGGCGGGCGGTGGCGGAGGTGCTGCGGGTGCTGCGCCCCGGCGGCCGGGCCCGGGTGATGATCTACCACCGGCCATCGGTGGTGGGATATCTGCTGTGGATCCGGTACGGCTTGCTGGCGGGTTGTCCCGGCCGGTCGTTGGCCGATATCTACGCGCACCATTTGGAAAGCCCGGGGACACAAGCTTTTACGGTGGCGCAGGCGCGGGCGCTTTTCGGCGGGTTCTCGCAAATCAAGACCCGGGTCGAGCTGTCCTGCGGGGACCTGCTGGAGGCCGCCGCCGGACAGCGGCATGCGGGGCCGCTGCTGGCGGCGGCGCGCAAGCTGTGGCCGCGGGCCATGATTCGCCGGACGCTCGAAAGTCATGGGTTGTTCCTGCTGATCGAGGCGGTGAAGTAGGACCCGGCGGTTTCTTTCATCTTGAGGCTGATATGGTACTGGTGGATGCTGGCGAGCAGGCAAAAATGCCAGCCGGCGACACCGTCGAGGAAGCCGGCGCGCAGGATGTAGAGATAGAGGAAAAAGAGGAGGGGTCGGAAGGGCAGCCGCACCCACAGCCGCTTCAGCAGGCGTTTACGCGCCACAGGGCCGGCCAGGGCGTCGCGCCGGAACAGCGGCTCTTGGCGGAGACGGCCGAAGACGGCAGCGTCCCAGTCCGAGTACCGGTTGTGGCGCTCCAGGTAGTGAAACAGGCTCTTGTAGTCGTGGTGGAGCAGGTGCTGCTGGAGGTATGCGACGCGGCCATCCAGCAGGACGTGCTCGTGGACCTCGTTATCGCCGGCCGCGGGGGCATCGACCGGCACCGTCTCATAACGACCCCGGCGGTGGCGGAACAGCCGTAGGTTCCAACTGGGGTACCAGCCGCAATGGCGGATCCAGCGGCTCAGGAAGATGAGGCGGCGGTTCAGGTAGTAGCCGTCCGGGCTGTCCGATCGTTCCACGGCCTGCCGGATCTCTTCGGCCAGCTCCGGCGGAACGCGTTCGTCGGCGTCGACGATCAGGACCCAGTCGTTGCGAAAGGGCAGGTTGGCCAGCGACCAGTTTTTCTTTTTCATGCCGCCCTGGTAGTGGAACTGCACCACCCGGGCGCCGGCAGCCTCCGCCAGCTTGGCGGTGTTGTCTGTAGATTGCGAATCCACCACGAAGACTTCGTCGGCGAAGCGAAGCGATTCCAGGCAGGCCGGCAGGTTGGCCTCTTCGTTCTTGACCGGCACCAGGACGGAAACCTTGGCGCTCATGCGGCCTTGGGAGTGCGCGGCAGGTAGTGCAGCAGGGCCGCCGCGGCGCCGATCCAGAGGAGGCCATCGGCCGTGATGCGGTAGCGCAGACCGATGGGACCGGCCAGCAGCATGGCGGTGACGGCCAGGGCCAGGACCCCCGCAAGCCGCCAGAAGAGCGGGTCGGGGCTCAGCAGGAACAAACCGCGCAGGCCCAGGGCGAGGAGCGCCACGGCGCTGGCGGCAGCCGCCAGGTTGCGGGGCGAAACCAGTGGCTGGGAGGGATCGATGCCGACCAGGGAGAGGCCGAACTTCAGCACAGAGTTGAGCAGGACCTGGCCAGGATGAGTGGTCACGTAGCCCAGGGCTTCGCGGGTGAAGAATCGATCGGCCTCCGTCTCGGTCATGGATCGAGTGCGCTGCCAGTAGGGGAGCATGATGGCCGGATCCCAGGTGAGGACCTCGACCTGGCCCCGGAGCACCGCTTGGCGGGCATAGGGCCCGTTGGACTCCCACAGGGTGATGCCATCGTGGCTGGAACCAATCTGGAACTGGCCCACCACCGCCCGATTGCGCAGGCCCCAAGCCCCCAGCGCCAGGAGCACCCCCAGGGCCGCCAAGCCGGCCGGCAGGCGAAGGCGGCGACCGGAAGGCAGGCAAGCAATAACCGCCAGTGAAGCAAAGATCATCTGGGGCTCGAGGCGAGTGATGGCTGCCCAGCCGGCGGCCAGTGGAAGCGCCAGGAGTTGCCAGCGCGGCGCCGAACCCTGGATGTCCGCCACTACCACACCCACGGAAAACCAGACCAGGGCAGCCGAAAGGAAGGTGTCATCCCAAACCGGGCCGTGCAGGACCACAAAGGGCTGTAAGGAGCCAACCAGACCGGTGGCCAGCGCCAGCCTGGCTCCGCCGATCAAGGAAGCGACCGAGGCCACCGAGGCCACCAACAGGGCAGTGACCGGAACGTGGGCGTAGCGATGGAGCGGTTCGGGCAGCAGGCGCCAGACCCCGGCCAGGTACAAGGGTTCGCCGGGCAACTGGAACCACTGAAAGCGGTCGGACGGTTCGGAGTAGGGCCTCCAGATGCGGGGGCTGCCCCCTTCATAGCGGCCCCGAGCTGACAGGTTGCGGGCGATGGCAGTGGCGGTGTTGGGAGAGTCGAACTGGCGGACCCAAAAGGAGGCGCTGGCCAGCTGCACGACAGTGCACAGCACCACCGCGGCAAGCAAGGCGCCTCGGACCGTCATCGGGCGGCCTCCGCGAGCACCCCCAGGAGGTCCTGAAAGTGGCGGCGCCAACTGAACTGGCGGGCGCGGGCCACGCCGGCAGCCCGCAGGCGCTGGCGCAGGGCGGCGTCGTTGATGAGCTGGCGGCAGCGGTCGGCCAGCTCGGCGGGGTCGAGCGGAGAGAAGAAAAGGGCCGCGTCGCCGGCCACTTCCCGGTGAACGCCGATGCCGGAGGCCACCACCGGAACCTCCATGAACATGGCCTCCACGACAGTATGGCTGAAGGATTCCGTATAAGCAGGACAAATGACGGCGTGGGCGGAGCCGTAGGCCTTCGGAAGCTCATCATAGGGCACTGCCCCCAGCATGGTGATGGAGTCCTGGAGGCCCAGCCGAGCCATCATTTGCCACGCCGCGGTGGTATCATAACCGCCCGGCCGGAGGCCGGGTGCCAGGTGGGTCGTCAGGGTGAGGTGGACGGCCTCCGGACCGCATTGGCGCCGCAGCAGGGACAGGGCCTGAAAAACCGTCTCGAAATTACGGAAATAGTTGTAGTGGCTGACGACCAGGAGGCGAAAGGGGGGCGGCGGCGGGGGCTGGGGCAGGAGACGATCGAGCCAGCCGGGCCAGGGCTGGAAGCCGTGGTGAATGGTTCGCAACGGCAGGCCGTTGTTGCCGGCGGTGGCGCGGATCATGTCGGCCATGGCGGCCGTTGGGGTGACGGCGATGCGGGCCGAGCGAGCCGACCACAAGGCCAGTCGGGTCATGGCCATGTGCTCGACCGCCTGCGCCCAGCGTCCCCGCCGCAACAGGTCACCCAGGAACTGCGGGGTGAAGTAGAGCGGGTTGCGGCTCATCAGCACCACCGGCACTGGAGATCGCAGCGGGCAGAAGTTGCCGACGCAAAGAAGCACCTCGGCGCCCCAGCGTTTCGCTTCTCGCGGTAGCACTCCCTGCTCCCAAAGCAGTCGGGCGGCGTAGCTGCGCTGTGCCCCGCCAACCGTGCGGACCTGGAAAGCGGCCGGAAGGCTCTCGAGGTCCCGGGCGGCATCCTCCGGAACATACAAGAGATACTGGTGGGGTTCCATTTCGGGAAGCACCCTGGCCAGGTTCAGCAGATAGGTGCGGCCGCCGCCGGCGGTGGCGGAAACGGCGTTGATGGCGATTCTCATGAGGCGGCGCTGACCGGCAGCGGACGGCGCCAGCCTGGCCGGACCGATTCCAGCGCCTGAAACAGACCTTCCAGGGTCTGATCGTAGCTGTACCCTGCGATCCGTTCCGCCGAACAGGTCCCCATGGCGGCCAATCCGGCCGGATCCAGCGCCGAGAACCGCTCCAGGCACTGGTCCAGCGAACCGGGGTCCCGGGGGTCGAAGGAGAATCCGTTGCCGCCCTCCTCCAGCAAGTCGGCCACGCAGCCGGCGGCGCGGGAAACCAGCACCGGAAGCCCGCAGGCCATGGCTTCGTTCACCACCAGTCCCCAGGGTTCCACCAGAGAAGGCAGCATGAGAGCATCAGCAGTACAATAAAACCGCGCCAGCTCGGATTGGCTCTGGAAACCGAACAGATAGACGCCTCGGAGACCTTCCCGGCGCAGGACCTGTTGCAGGCCAGGCTTCTCGGGTCCGTCGCCGACCAGGGCCAGCAACAGCGGTGGGCGGCCGCGGCGCTGCCGGCCGGCCAGGACCCGCAACAGCAAGGCCAGGTTTTTCTGCGGCGCGAAACGGCCTGCATAAAGCAGCAGGCGACCCGGGGGCAAGCCGAGAGCGGCCCGCTCCGCCGGCCGGTGGGCGCGGTAACGGAGGGCCTGAGCGCGGAAGAAATCGTTGTCCACCGCCAGGGAGGACCGAAAGTGGCGGCCGCCATCGAGCCCGTAATGACTCCAGAAAGCCTCGTTGGACTGGCCCACGGTCAAGGCTCCGGCGGCGTAGCGGCAGAAATACCGCAGCAAGGGCGCTTTCAGAAGTTCGAGCCACCCGCCCCGGAGCTGATGCTGATTGGAATCCGCCCAAAGCAGGTAGGGAACGCGGTGGCTGACGGCCCAGCGTATGGCCCGCATTTGGGGCAGGTAGCTGTAGCCGTGCACGATCAGGCAATCGGGCTGGAAGCGTTCCAGCTCGGCGATCAAGCCGGGATTCCAAAGGCCAACGATGGGGATGGGATAGAGGCGCTCCGGGGTGTGGCAGGCCAGAGGCAGGGCGTCGTAGGAAGGCCGGATGTCGGCCCAGCGACGCAAGGAATCCCTCGACTGCAGGTAGTACACCCTCAGGCGAACACCCGGCGTTTGGCTGAGGCGCTGGTAGAGCGGCTCCCGGTATGGCGCCGGCAGCAAGTTCACGATGGCCAGACGCAGCGGGGAAGTCTCAAGCCCCGGCATAGACTCGATCCAGCTCGGCCCCGCCCGGCCACGGCCGGTGGCGGGGGCTGGCCGGACGGAACTGTTGCGTCATCGCATTCAGGATGAAGCACTGCAACCAGAAATAGGTGCTGGTGAAGCTGCCCGGGGCGATCAACCAACCCTCAAACACCGCGCTGGCCGTCAACGCTATCACCGAGGAATACAGAGCCGTCAGCCAGGGATCCTTGACCCGGTAAGCGAAGCGTCCGGCCCGGGCCAGCAGCAGCAGGATGGCAAGGAACAGCACCGAGGTCCCCAACAGCCCCACTTGGGCAAGGCTTCCCCAGATGCTGCTGCCGGTTTCGATAGCGCCGACGCTCTGCACGCTCCAGTTCCACCTGCTTTCGCCGACGTTGCTCACCCCGAAGCCGATGCCCGTCCAGGGATTCTCCTGGAAATACCGGCGGGCGGTTTGCCATGGCCCGGTTCTGCTGCTGAGGACGGCCACGCTGGATTTGCGAATGTACCTCTTGGTCAGATCGGCCAGGTAGCCGGGATCGGCCATTACCCGGGCTGAGAACATAATCACCAACACCAGTGCGGCCATGGCCATCTTACGTTCTGTGTGGATGAGGAAAAAGACCGCGATGGCGCCGGCAACACCGAGAGTCGCCGCCCGGGAGGTGCTCAGCAACAGGGTGTACAGCACCACCACGAGCGCGACGGCTAAGCCAACGTGGGGAAGCCGCCAGGGGCGGGAGCCACGCACCAGGGGCGCCACCATCCAGGGCAGTCCGACAGCCACCAGGCTCGCCCAGGTGTTGGGATTGCCGACATGGCCGGTGAACAATCCACGGTCGTTGAGCACGCTGGGCCCCAGGCCCGTGATCCAGCCGAAGATGGGTATCGCCAGGAACGGGAGGGTCAGGGTCAGCAAACCGACCACCAGGCGCCTGGGAGCAGCCGGACCGTAGGCGTCAACGAGGCGATGGGCCGCCAGAGACAAAACCAAGAACAGGCACAACAGGGCTAGCAGCTTGACGCCGCTCAGCAGAGCCGAGACCGAGGTAAAGGCGCTGAAGGCGGCGAATCCGGCAAAGACCAGCAGCAGGAATTCGAACAGGTTGGGCGTGGGCCGGTGGCCTGAACGCCGGCGCAGGAAAAACCGCACCGACAGGACCGCCAGAGCCGCCCCCAGAGTGGTCCACCTGCCCACCCGGAACATTTCTCCCAAAGCTGGAGAAGCCGCAGCCAGAAAGGCACAGCCCAAAGCCCCGAGGCCGAACTCCAGGGGCGCTAGTATCAGAGTCAGCAGCAGGCCAGCCTGAACCAACACCAACCCGGCGGTGTCATCCAACACCGGGATCAGCAGGAACACCCTGGCCATGCCGAGATAGAACGCCGCCAGGCAAACCTGAAAACTCACCCTTCGCCATGGAAAGGCGGCGGAACCGGCGTAGGCTGTCATCCCGAGCGTAGCCCTGTCATCCCGAGCGTAGCCCTGTCATCCGAGCGTAGCCCTGTCATCCCGAGCGTAGCGAGGGATCTGCTGTTCGGGTGGAGGTGCGGGTCTTGGCCGGCGCGGCCCAGCGGCTGTCGGGCCTCCGGTAGGGGCCCGGACGGCAGCATGGCGACGGTGACCAGCCAGGTGGCGGTCACGGCCGGGATCTGCAACGGGAAATCGACCCAGCTGTGGGCCAGGGCCGTCATCGCCGGCAGAATGGTCCTCAACCACACTTCCAGGGGCCAACGGCGCCGCAGCAGCAACACCACCATGGCGGCGAGGGCCGCCAATCCCGGGACTCCCCATTCCATGGCGAACTGCACGGGATCGTTATGCGCATGGGCCCAGAACAGCCCCATGTCGAAAGGAGCGGCGGAGGGATAAACCTGATCGAAAGTTCCGGCGCCGAAACCGGTCCAGGGCCGGTCAAGAAACAGGCCCCAGGTGGCCTGGGCCACCGCCCAGCGGACCGCGTAGGGGCGCTCCTCGGCAAAGTGGAACGCTGCCGGGCCTTTCAGGACAAGCAAGACCATGCCCGCGACAGCGGCGACCCCGACCAACGCTGGCCAGGGGCGCCGCCCCCCCTGGCGCGCCCTCCAGGCCTCGGCGCCCATTACGATCAGGGTTTGAGCCGCCACCAGGACGATGCCGGCCCGCGAGTTGGTGGCGATCACTGCCATTAGCATCGTGCCGCAAACGGCGACGTAAATGAGCTGTTGCTCTGAGCGCCGGGTGGCAGCCAACAGGGCCGCGGGAATCAGCAGCTCGATCCAGGCTGCAAAATGGTTGGCGTTGATAAAGGAGCCGAAGGGCCGTCCCGTCAGAACCGGCATCGACCAGTAGATCCGGCCCGGGGCTCCGAAATGCTGTATGATCCCCAGCAGGCTGACGACGAAGCCCAGCCACATCAAGGCCAGAGTGAAATTTCGACGTATGGAGTGGTCGGTGAAAACCTGTCTGGCTACCAGATACAGCAGCGCCAGGGCCAGCCACTTGAGAGCTTCGGCGGCGCTGCGATACGAATCGATCGAGAGCCCCCAGCGAGCCTGCGCCGCGCTCCAGGCCACCACCACACCCAGGGGCGCAAAGAACGGATCCCAGACCAGGCCGGTGTTTCCCAACGCCGCCCGAAGGGTCCACACCGCCGCCAGCAAGAACGCCAGCAGCTGAACGACTGTCAATGCCCAGGGGTCCACCGCGCCCAGGGCCAGGACGGCAAAGCTCAACACCAGAAACAGAACCACCCCCGAGACGGCGCGAAAACGATAGGCGGTCATGATCCGCTGCCGGCTGGCTCCCCCGACGCCAGCTCGATATCCGCCAGGGACACCGAGCCTTCGGCACGGGTGGTTCCGCTGGAACGCCGGTAGGCAAAGATCAATCGAACCAGGCGGGTGCGAGGGCCGGTTCGAAACACCAGAGACTGTCGCGACCAGTTCTGATCGGTGGCCGGCAAGGAGGGCAGCCGGCCTAGGGGGGTCAGGCTGGCGGTGTCTTCGAGCCTCCAGTACAGCCCCGTGTCCGGCGGCAGGTCCGACGTGGAGTAGCGAAACGCCAGGCGATAGGTCCGGCCGGGCATCGCGGGGGCCAACTGCGACAGCAGTTCGACCGTCTCCGGGTGGGTGCCGCTGAGGCGAATCACGAGCCGATTGCCGCCGCTGGCAGTCTCGACCGCGCTGATCACTCCCTCTGTCGGCTGCAAGACCCAATCAAAGGCCCGCCCCAAGGGGTCGAAGCGAAGTCTTCCATTGGTCAGCAGGCGGCCCTGGGCCGGGTTCAGGGGTTGGTGTGGCGTCAACCCGGCCTCCGACAACCGGTTCCAAACCCTGACGGCGGCCTCCACCTGGCCCCGCCCCAGCAGATTTTCGCAATAGCGCAGGCCGGTCTCCAGGTCTTGGGCCCGCAGACTGGTCTCCAGCCGTCTCCAGGCGCCGGCCAGGGCGGCGTGGTGTTGGTTGAGGAGCAAGAAAACGAAGTAATGGCGATTGATCTCCGGCTCATCCGGGATGGCTTTGGCCAGAATCTGGTCAGGATCGTCGGAGGCCCGCCAGCACAATGCGAAGGCCACGCTGGGATCGGCGCGGCTGTGAGCCAGAGCTCGGCGCATCGCCTGCCAGAAGCCGTCGGAGTCGCCCTGCCGCAGACAAAAGTTGGCCAGCGCCCACAGCGAGTCATAGGAACCGTCCACTCGGACGGCCTCCAGCAGACTCTGCCGGCTGCGTTGCATATCCCCTTCCAGCTCCCAATGGAGCGCTATCTCAACCCAAGCCGGGCCGTTGTATCGATTCAGCTCCAGAGAGCGATGGAGCGCCTTTAGAGCGGCTGCTGATTCGCCTCGCCGCTGGCGCAGGGCCCCGAGCCTGGCCCAGGCCACGGCATGGTAGGGCACTAGCGACACCGCTTTTTCCAGATTCGGTTCCGAAACCGTGGCGATCCAGCGCTCAGCCAGAAAGAATCGCAGCGAGGTCACGACGGCAAGAGCCAGGACGCCGGCGACCAAAACGACGGTCGCCAGCCGGAGGAGCCGATACACCCTCAAGCCTCTTCGGATCGGTAATAGCTGCCGTAGTAACTGCCGTAGCCGGGCTGGAAGGAGGGGCGCACCTGGTTCAAGACCAGCCCCAGTACCGAGGCGCGGGCGCGGCGCAACTGCCGCAGGGCGGCCGAGACGGCATCGCGGGGTGTTTCGCCGGCCCGGGCCACCAGCAGCACGCCATCCGCCAAGGTGCTCAGGATGGTGGTGTCGGCGCAAACCAACAAGGGCGCCGAATCGATCACCACGTAGCGGAACTCCTGGCGCAGGTTCTCCAGGATCTTGGCCATGTGCATGGTCAGCAACTCGGAGGCGAAACGGGGGCTGGGGCCGGCGGGCAGCACCAGCAGGTTCTCGGCGGCGCCGCTGGGCAGAATGCTGGCCTCCAGGTCGCTTTGCCCTTCCAGCACCGTCGAGAGGCCCACCCGGTTCGGAAGACCAAAGATGCTGTGAACACTGGGGCGGCGCAGGTCTGAATCCACCAGCAGCACCCGGCTGGGAGACTCCAACTGCTGGGCCAGAGCGAGAGCCAGACCGGAGGCCACCGTGCTTTTGCCCTCCGCCGGCGCCGCCGAGGCCACCAGCAACAGCCTCAGATCCGCCGCCGGCGAGGCGAGTAGAACGCTGGTGCGGAGCATGGTGAGGGTTTCGTTCAACGGCTTGCTGGACTGCACCAGGGCTCGGGCCGGCGCAGACCCGCCCAGGCCCAACAGTTCCGACGGCGCGCGCTTGCCCTGCACCCGTGGCAAACTGGCCAGCACCGGCAGGCTGAGCCATTGCTCGACCTGCTCGCTGGAGCGAAGGGTCCGGTCCAGATAGTCGGCCGTCAGGGCTGCTCCGATCGCTATGGTCGTCGCGATCAAAAACGCCAGCAGGACGTTGACGCTGATCTTAGGCGATACCGGCTCCCCGGGGGGGGAGGCTAAGCCCACCAACCGCAGGTTGGTGGCGCGAATGCTGGCGTTGATGCTGGCTTCATTTACCTTCTTCAGCAGCTCCTCATAGAGCTTGGTTTGGGATTCCACCTCGCGTTTGAGGAAGTTGTAGTCGGAGGCCGCGGCAGATAATCGGTCCAGCTCGTTTCTTTGCTCGGTCACTGCGGCGGATAAAGAGTTTTCGCGGGCCTGGGCCTGTTTGTAGTCGGCCCCCAGGCGGGCCAGCACTCTCTGCTTGCTGGTTTCCAGGAGGGTCTTGGTTCGCTGCAGCTGATTGGACAGGCGCTTGTAGGTAGGATGATTGGGGCCGTACTGGGCGGCGGCTTCGGCCAGATCCGTCTCGGCCTGCTCCAGCCGGTCGCCGAGGCGGCGCAGGGGCTCGCCCTGATCGGAGATCGCCAGAGACTCCAGGTCCCCGGCCTCCACCGACTGGTAAGCCGATTGCTTTTGCAGTCTTTCGGTCTGGGCCCGGGTGAGTTCTTCCAGCAGGGCCTGCAGCTTGATGTTCATCAGGTTGCTGCGGTCCTCGGGATTGACCACCTTGTTTTCCTTCTCGAAGCTCCGCAGGGCTTGCTGGGAGCGCTCCAGCTTGGCCTTCAGCTCTTCCAACTGCTTGTTAAGCCATTTGGACAGCTCGGCAGTGTTGCGGTATTGGGCCAGGAAACCGTGTTGCACAAAGGCGCGGGCGGCGGCGTTGGCGACGGCAGCAGCCAGCTCCGGGTTGGGGCTGCGGTAGCCAACTTCCAACAAGTAGGTTTCATCGCGGCGCCTCACGGTCAGGCCGGGCAAGGAGGCCGGCTCCGGACGCCGCTCGGGGGCCGCCTGGCGGCCTGCCGCCGGGGCCTTCCTGGCGGCAGGGTTGAAATCGGGATGCTGGTCCAGCCGCAGTTCCCGGACCACCTGGGCAGCGATCTCGGAGGAATCCAGGACCTCCAGCTGAGTGGCCACTACGGTATCGAAGCTGCGGTTATCGAAACTGAAACCGCCGTCGCCGATGCGGAACATGGGAGTCTGGTTTTCGATCTCCAGCATGGCGGCGCTTTCATAGATGGGGGTCAACTGCAAGGAGTACAGCAGCACCGCAGTCACCACGACGAAGACGAAACCCCCGATTCGCCACAGGTTCCGCCTTAGGACCCACAAGTAGTGAGTCAAAGGTACGGCGAAATCCTCGACCGGGGAGGCGATGGCGCGATAGTTGGCCTCCTCGGGATGCTGCGGGACGGGCAACTGGTTCGGAAGCTGGGTCATCTCCAAAACAGGGACCCCAGACCCCCGTAGAGGGCCGTCGTGATGCCCGACGCTATCATCAACTCCGTCATGCGACGGCCGCGGCTGTCGGGGACGAAGATCAAATCGTTGTTCTCCAGCGGAACATCGGGTTGTTTGCGCTGCATGAGCTTTTTCAGGTTCACGGCGACCTCCCGTCCTTGCGGGCCGTCGGGGCCAGCGCGCAACAGAAAAGCTTTACCGCCTGAATTTTGGGCGGGGCCTCCGGCCATCGCCAACGCCTGTAGCAGGGTGAGGGGCTGTTCCTCGGTGATCATGACAGGACCAGGTTTTTGCACAAACCCGGCGACAAAAACACGCCCGGCCAGCGGGACACGGATCTCCTCGCCGCCGAAGATGGGGAGGTTGACCGAGGGATCCGAGAGACTCATGAGACGACTCAGGGATACGCGCTCGACCAATGGATTTTGACCATCCGGGCGGGGCCTGGATACCCAGATCTCCGGGCCGGCCAACTCGGTCGGGCCTCCGGCCCGCGAGAGGGCTTCGGCCAGGGTGAGAGGTCGGACGGCTTGGAACACCAGGGGAGCGCGAACGGCGCCCGTAATGACCACCGGCTTGCTGTGAAACTCCTGGACCGTCACCGAGACGCCTGGTTCTCGCAGCAAGCCCTCTTCGACCAGGGCCCGAACGATCTGGGCTTCCAGTTGGGCGCAGGTCAGACCAGCCGCGGCAATGCGCTGCTTGACCAGCGGCAACCGGATGGTCCCGGAGACGTCGACCCGAATCGGCCGGCTGAACTCGGGCGAGTCCAGAACACTAACGCTTATCAGATCCTCGGCGCCAAGGCGATAATCGCTGAAGGCCGGAGCGTGTTCCGGCACAACCGGGGGACTTGGTCGCGGCGGCTGCCGTGGCGGCTCGCGGTAGGGCTCCACAACCACGGTCCGGCTGGGGGCGCGAGCTGGTTCCGGCCGCCGAGGCTGAGGCTTGGCCTGCTGCGCCTGCCCCCACACAGGACCGAGCGCCAGAGCCAGCGCCAAGAAGCCGTTTTTCATTAGATCCTCCTCAGGCCCGCCGGCCGGACGGCGCTGACCGCATGACCTGCACGTCCGTAATATCGATCTCGGTGGCTACCGACTGAGACAAAAGCGTCACAGACAGCACCAGGCGGGTTCGATTCTTGACCCGAATCAGCAGGCCCTCCACATCTTGCAGCGGGCCGCGCCTGACGCGCACCCAAGCCCCCTCCTTCAAAAACGGATGAGCGAAGCAGGGAACCTGCGCCTGGAGCAGCCGCCGGATGGCTTCGATTTCGGGATCCGGAACCGGTTCGATCCGGTTTCCGGACCCCAGGATTCTGACGGCGCCGGAGGTGCGAAGCACTCCCAGGCGGGTCTGTGGGCGATCCACAAAGCGCGCGAACACATAGCCGGGAAACACCGGGATCTCCACCTGTTTCTGGCGATCTTTCCAATGGTGGACTTCCCGGACCAAGGGCAGATACGCATCGACCTGCTTGGCCGCCAACTCGGCGGCCACCCGTTTCTCAAAATTGGAGCGGGTGTAGAGGGCATACCAAAGTCCAAGCTCCGCCCCTTCACTTACAGGTTGTGGCTGTAAGTGACTGGCTCTATATGCGGTTACGGAAAGGGCCTCCATCAAGCCACTCTCCGCGCTCGTTGCGCTATGGCCTGTTCCAAACACATCGCAGGTCTCTTCAGGATACCGGATTCAAACCGGGCGCACAAGACACAAAAGAGAACGGTGTGCATCGTGGCGCACGCTTCAGCGTGCCGGCGTGGGCTTCAGCCCACGCTGCCTGGTTTCACCGCCGCCCTTCGGCGAGCTGAAGCTCGCCGCTGCACGCGCGTGCGCCACGACCGCTTCCCC
>Ga0247727_10000705_pt1 | contig 81857 bp, 63 predicted proteins | sample WisWelCaveWW1625_FD_202498 | JGI IMG/M metagenome (GOLD analysis project Ga0247727, IMG submission 202498) | Biofilm microbial communities from Wishing Well Cave, Virginia, United States - WW16-25 | ecosystem: Environmental > Aquatic > Deep subsurface > Groundwater > Cave microbial mat | place...
AAGCGCAAGCCGCGCTGCTTCAATCATTTCATCCATGCTCGCATTTGGAATAATCTTATACACAAAGCTCATCGCCTCATCTTTGAGCACACCCGTCGGTTCACCCGTCACGGGATTTCTTACAATCATGCCTCCTGGTGGATCGGGGGTATCCTTCGTGATTCCTGCAAGTTTGAGCACATAGCTGTTCGCTAACGCCATATGACCATCATATCGATTAACAAAGACCGGTGTTATTGGGGTGACCTCATCAATAAGCTCTTTTGTAGGAAGTTGAGCGCCTTTCCATCGATCATGGTCCCAATCTCCGCCCGTGATCCACCGCGAAGGATACTTCTCAGCACGTTCTTTAATAAGTCGAGCAAATTCTTGTTCATTATCGGTATAGCGCAAGTTCACACTTTGCAATTGAAAACCGCCGCTCATAAAATGTGTATGATTATCAATAAAACCGGGCAGAAGAAGCTTCCCCTTAAGATCGACAACGAATGTTGCAGGAGAAATGCTTTTTTCTATTTCTTGATGGGAACCAACAGCAAGAATCTTTCTGTCGCGTACAGCTACCGCTTCTGCAAGTGGATTGGATGCATCTACAGTCCACACCTTAGCATTCGTAAAAACTATATCTGCAGATTGCGATAAGAGTTGCAGTGGAAACAAAAAAAACAATGGCAAACTAATGATGCGCATGCAAATTCCGAAAATAAAAAAATTGAAAAAGGAGGAGGACCAATTGATTTAACTGAAGATAGAGAATACCGAGCTGAATTTCAACTTACTATATATAAATCAAAAGCCCCGCTCGATAGAACGGGGCTTTCTGTTCCGGCATCTGGGAGGGGTCGCTTGTCTACGGAGCGTCCAGTCTGCCATTTATGTGTTACATATTACTCTTCGATGGACATACCGGCAATACATTCAATAGATGTCGTGCCTACTCTTGCTAAGTCCATTGCTGATCTTGCAAGTGCCTTCATACCATTTTGTAATGCTGCCGAACGAAGACCATCTTCATCAATGAAATCTCTTGATTTTAGAATTATCTGGCGCAATAGTTTTGTCATTGTTAATACCTCGTAGATACCTGTTCTGCCACGATATCCTCTGATACAATGGACACATCCTACTGGCTTATAAAATGTTGACTCAGCAATATCTTTTTCATTAAGGCCGCAGTCCATCAATAAATCCATATCCAGTTCTGTATCAGGGGTCTTACAACGAGCGCACAATTTTCGTACTAGTCGTTGCGCAATAACTACGTTAATTGTATAAGCGAGGAGAAATGGCTCAATGCCCATATTATAGAGACGCGTAATAGCGCTGATAGTATCGTTAGTGTGTAGGGTTGAAAAAATAAGATGTCCTGTATTAGCAAGCTTGACTGCAATATCTGCAGTGATTTTATCTCTCATTTCGCCAACCATGACAACATCGGGGTCGTGACGAAGAAGACCGCGTAACGCACCTTCAAAATCGAGCTTGTGATTTAGTTTTACCTGGCGACAACCCTCTATTAAGTACTCAACCGGATCCTCGATGGTAATGATATTGATACTCGGGTCCATAATAGTTTTAATAGCAGCAAGCTGTGAAGTGGTTTTGCCGCTTCCTGTTGGACCTGTAAATATCACAATGCCCTGCGGTTTTCGAATTGCTCTCATGAATGCATCGAATGCATCAGATGGCATGCCGAGGTCTTGAATACTTTGTGTTGACTCAGAGCCACGCAATATTCTGACAACGATGGACTCAAGCTTGCTCTTGAGATCTGTTCCGTAGATAGGCATCGTTGAAAAACGGAATCGAACAACTTTGTTGTCTACCATTCGCTGTGCGAATCCGTCCTGCGAAAGAAATTTCTCAAACCGGTCTAGATTTTTTGCCCTATCTTTCATGACAGAAAGAATTGCTTCAGCCCGTACGTCGGTAACTGCACTCCACAACGATAACCTGCCATCGATACGGAAGTGAAATTCCGTACGATGAGAAGATCTGGGTATAACGTGAATATCGCTTGCTCCTGTGCGTACACCATCAACCATGATTGCTTCTACGAGTTCGCTAAGTTTTCCTTTGCCAACTTCTTCTTCAATAGATTTCTCAAGTTCTTTTTCATACTCATCTTTGTTTGATTGAACAAGATCATCGTCATCAATGAGTCCAAGTTGCTTTGCTCCCTGATCGAATGCAAGCTGGCGCCATAACTCGTTCCAGTCTACTAAAGAAACATATTTGATATCATATTTTTGAAATTGGAAGGCGCGCGCTACCGTTGTAACATCCGGATGTGTCGTATCGGGTGTAATAACAATTAATTTATCGAATCCGTTTGTATACAATTCTAATGGTAGAATCTTTCGCTTGACTGCAGCCTCGTAATAAAACTGTGGTAACGATTGCAACAGCTGTTTAATAAATTGTAGTTTTTCTTTATTGCCAAAGACTGGCGAGGGGTCAATGCTTTCGAAAGAATAAAAGCGAGCAACATTTTGGAATATTTCTTCACGATTAACCTTTAAGTCATCGACTAAGATGTCAAGTAGGCGCCGTTTATCGTTAGTGCCTTGTTGAATGTCAAGCGCTTGTTTTACTTGTTCGTAAGATACAATACCATTTTCAATAAGCACTTTCATTAAGCGTGGAGTCTGAGCCGATTGAGTAGTGGGGGAACTCTGCTTTTGCTGGCCATCTATCTTCACTGGTTCTTTGGTGGACAGAGCATTAGATGATAGTTTATTTCTATTAGCAACCTTACCACCGTTGGCAGAAGGCTGTGTTATTAATGGCTGTTGAGATGACGGGGAAGTGGCAGATTGCCCCGAACCCTCCGGCACGTCGCTATCAAAAAGCAAATTAGCGGCTTGCCCCTGAGGATTATCATCCGTAGGTTTCTCTTCGGAATTTAAAAAGGTAAGAAGAATGTTTTTCTTCTTATTATCAGTAGATGCAGACATTTTACCCTCTATATTGTTTGCAATAAAATACATTAAACGAATGGTAACATAAGTGACAGCCGCCACCCGGTGTGATATTTATCAATCTTAAAACTTATCGTTTACTTAATAATATGGACGAATTGCTTAGTGCCGATAATGAACAATAACGTTAATATCAATGATTAAATCCATACGTTGAAGTGAACCCTACATAGTATTCTCATATGAAGAATTACCTTTATTATTGTATTATAATGTATCTTAGTGAATAACAAATGTGACATAGCTTACTGATTAGTGATAATAATTCACTAACTTATATCTGTTTCGTATATTGAACGTAGCAACTAGTGTAATGAATAGCAAATAAGCCAATTTTTACCAAGGAGTATTATGGGTGCTAATATGATGTTGACGATCGGGGCAATCTTGATTTTCGGTATGTTCCTTTCTACAACAAATAAGCTGATGATTGGTAATAACCAGATCGCGGCACAGAATGAATATTATATTGCAGGGATCTCTCTTGCACAATCTATTATTGACGAAGCAAAGACAAAAAGTTTTGACGAGAGAACTGTTGGTATGGATACGATGGTTGCTCGAACAAACATGACGGCACCGGCATCATTGACTCGTGACGGTGTGGCTGAAGCAGTGACATTACCCGATGTTATGCGAACGAGCAACCCTTTTACAGCAAGGTATCCAGGATATTTATCATCTGTGAGGTTTGATGACGTTGACGACTATAATAGATATTCCCGCATTGTCAACACGAAGCGGGCTGAAGGGTATCGCCTCTTCTCCTCGGTGCGATACGGAGTAGAAACAAACCCGGATGTATTAGTAGGAAGCAGAACATATTGCAAAGTTATGACGGTGAAAGTCACCAGTCCATTCTTTAGAAAGAGTACTGAGAATGGTGGGCCAGATACATTAACACTTTCTTATACATTTACTTATTAAGGCGAGGGGTTTGTATGAATCAAATACATGATATCTTGGGTTCCATCATCATAGGCGGGATTGTTCTGTTAATGCTGATAACGTTTAACGGCAACGTGATGCAAAGTGCCGGGGTACAAACATTCAAAACTATCGTTCAGGGTAATTTGATAACTGTTACAGATATTATTGAATTTGATCTCAGAAAAATGGGATACCGTGTCTCCGCAACCCAGGACATTTCTATTTTGTATGCAGATTCAAATCGTATCACGTTCAAGGGCGATATTGATGATAATGGAGTTATGGATACAGTTCAATACTATATCGATACTGTTAAAGCATATCTTACGAATAACCCTAGCGACAGGGTACTCCATAGAAAATTAAACTCTCAGGCACCCGTAAACATGTACGTTGGAATGATCGGGTTGAATATACAATACTATGGCAACAACGATAGCCCCATCAACAATTCACCTGTAGCAGCAGCTTCTCTCAATACTATTAAATCGGTCAAAGTTGAACTGAGGATTGAAAGCACAGATCGTTTTTTTGACACCCGCAAAAGCCAATTTATTTCTAACCCGTTCAATGATACGACGTATGCGGGCGCATACTGGGAGCGGAAAATTAAACCACAAAATACGAGGTAACTTATGAGCGGCAGAGCACTTATTATCGTTGTAACCGGTATTATCATTACCACCTCTATTATCTTATATAATATCAGCGCATCGAGCACAACGATTGTACAAAATTTAAACAATTATTATCTCAGACAGAGCGCTCAGAACATCGCACAGAGCGGTGTTAATTTATGTTTGACTCAACTCGGTACCGATCGAAATTGGCGTACAGGTTTTACTCTGCTGAATATGATGGGAGGAAAGCTTTCGGTACGAGTTTTTGATACGAGTTATGCCGGCATTATCGATGCGGTTGGTATTCAATCGACGGGAATAGAATCATACAATACGACGCTTGAAAAGCGTGCAGTCTCTACTTGCTATGCGTACTTCCCGCCTTTCGTTGTACCTGACTTTGTTAAGGCGCTGGTCACGCTCAACGGAGTCAATTCGATAAATGGAAATATTACGTTGGACGGGAGAGACCATAACCCGTTCTCAACAGCCGTAAATGCTGGACTGGGGAATTGGGGCATTTGGTCAACTGCAGCAACATTTGACCGTGATGGGAGTTCTCTTGTTGGGGGAACAACTGCCGGTTTTGTCGATGTTGCCCCTACAACTGACCCAGCGGATACCGTGGTTATTCGATTCAATCAAACATATCCCGGCGGATATCCAACATCGCCTGATAGCGCCTTTGGTTATGATGAGGGCACATTGAAAGCTCTTGCTCAAACCGGATTTGCAGGGAGTCAGTATGTCACCGACCCGGCAAAGTTGAAATATCCACTGAGTGGAGTTACGTATGTCGAAATGCCGAATACAACTCCTCAAAACCGTTGGAATGCCAACAAAATTAGTGGTACGGGGATGCTTATCATTCATAATAGTGCGCACAATGCAAATATGGATAATGCAGAGACAGACCCCGGGTTTAGCGGAATAATCATCGGCGACGATATTACTCACCTTCATGGTGATATTTGGGGTGCTATCATGTTGTTATCGCCAAACCCTCAGGGAAACGTCTTGGGTGGCGGAAACGCAAACCTTCTTTACTCCCGCCAGGCAATAAAGAGTGCCGTAGGCGTTTTGCAAAATGGCAGCAAGAGGAAAATGCTCGGTTGGTACGAGTAAACTTGTTCGTTCGTCGATATAAAAAAACCCTTGATTACTTCAAGGGGTTTTTTATTTCTCATTGACTGCCAGTATGTTTAGGGGAATACTCCAAGCTGCAAGTACGCTGTTGCAACTTTATTGATTGCTACTGCATACGCTGCAGTTCTCAAATCAGAGCATCCCTTTACTGTTTGCAACGCGGTAACAATTTCTCCATACGCTTCAGCCATCGTTTCTTCTAAACCCGAGTTCACCATATCTATTTCACTGGGACCATAGCTGAGTTTTTTTCGAATCTGTGATGGGATATTCCTTCCGACAACATCTTCCACAGCAGACAAAAGTTCACTCATCGATTTCTCTTCACGACGCTTCTCCATCCGACCGAAGCGCACATGAGAAAGATTCTTGAGCCATTCAAAATACGAGACGGTCACACCTCCAGCATTGAGATAAATGTCGGGAACAATAAGAACATTTTTCTTCAATAAGATTTCTTCCGCAGATGTTGTTGTGGGACCATTCGCGCCTTCGGCAAGTACTTTGCACTTTACTCTTGCCGCATTTTCCTTCGTAATTTGGTTCTCAAGCGCAGCTGGAAGCAATATATCACAAGCGGTTTCAAGAAGAACATTGGGGTGAGGAACATTTTTTGACTCCGGAAAATTCAAAATTGAGCCTGTGTTTTTTCGGTGTTCAAAAACTTCTCGTGTCTTCAATCCTTTGGCATTGTAAACCCCGCCTTCGTATTCTGCAATACCGATAATCTTGCATCCTTCCTCTTCTTCTAAAAACATCGCAGCGTGATAACCAACATTACCCAAGCCCTGAACAATGACCGTTTTTCCTTCAAGACTGGGAGAAAGCTTGATTTTCTTCAAACCATCTTTCCGCCGAAATACTTCGCGCAATCCGTACTGGATGCCACGGCCTGTTGCCTCTCGTCGGCCACGGATACCGCCTTGACTTATTGGTTTTCCGGTTACGCATGCAAGGTTATCAATTTGTCCTGGATGAAATGCATCGTAGGTGTCGGCAATCCATGCCATCTCACGCTCACCTGTTCCATAATCAGGGGCAGGAACATCGGTACCGGGACCGATAAACCCTTTGCTAATCAGCTCTGCTGTATATCGTCGTGTAATTTTTTCTAATTGCTCGGTCGAATATTTTCTCGGGTTAAGTTTTACTCCACCTTTCGCCCCTCCGAATGGCACATTAACAATCGCGCATTTGTACGTCATCAACGCAGCGAGTGCCATTACTTCATCCTGTGTCACAAACTCACTGTACCGTATTCCTCCTTTTACCGGCTTCTTATGCTGGCTGTGTTCAGCACGCCAAGCGTGAAAAATTTCGTACGTATCTCCAAAGCGTACCGGAAATTCAATACGGTACACCGCATTACATGCCTTGATCTGATGGAGAAGCCCTTCCGGGACATCGAGAAGCTTTGCGGCTTTGTCGAATTGGAGAGAAACAATATGATTGAGGTTAAGATTTTCGCGTTGAGTTTTTGATCGTTGTTTCATGTTCTCGTGTTCATGCTTAGAAATAAAGCCAAATTATTTTGATGTTCGACTTACCTGCAGTGTTTTTAATATTTCGTTTGAAGAATCAATTAACTTTTGAGACTCGTACGCCTGCAGGTCACGAATGGTATGGTGTATACGCTGCATGGCTCCATCAATACGATCGAGCCATCGTAGAATGTCCGAGTCGCGTTCGAATTTTCTACGCATCTCTTGCGTTGTCACAGAGATCACAGCTAATGGATTATTTACGTTATCTTGAAGTAACGCTGTAATATCATTGACGAGTTGGCTATAAACCTGCTGACGATCAAGTACGCGCTCCATGTTACGTCGTTGTTCTTCTTCCTGCTTGAAAGATTTCCTCAGCCTCTGAACTTGCAGTAGCGCTGCAGCTGCTATCCACAAAAAGAATAACGAATCGAATTCCATCACGTAATCGAGAAACGAATCGTGCTTTCCTTTATTTTGAAAAAGGTTGAACGAAGCAAGCAGGTAATAAAGGTAGATCACAAGAGCTGCGATTAATACAGGATAGCGATCAACCAGTTTCCGAACAATCGCCCAGAACTTCAACAACGTTTCTTTCATAACTCTTTCCTCATGATCATGTAGTTGCAAAACGAACAAGATCACTCCACCATTCGTCTTTTACTGGCATCACCGATAAACGGGAAATACGCACCAGTTCAAATGAAGCGAATTTCTTTTGACTTTTTATCTGTGCTAACGTTATCTTGTTCTTTAAGTATCGTTTCGGTTTGAGATCGACAACAACAAGCTTTGAATCTCTCTGTTTTGGGTCCGCATATGGATTACTTGCAATTTCTGATATTCCGATTATCGCTTTTTCATCACCTGAATGATATACAAATGCACGATCGCCCTTCTTCATTGATCGAATATGTTTTAAGGCAAGATTATTCGTTATGCCATCCCATACCGTTATTCCATCACGCACAAGGTCGCCGTAAGAATACACGCTCGGCTCTGTTTTCAACAGCCAATACGACATAAAAAATATTGTTGATAGTTTTTCACAAAACGATAAAAATATCTATTTCCCGAGTAAAAGCATGTTAAGAATACAAAAAGGAATCGAGATAAGCAAGATTGATTTGCATCTCCATACTTTTTTTCCGAACTTCATTTACATTTTTTCTTCACTGATCTTTCTAACATGCCTCTCTTATACGCGGATGTAGCAATTCCTTTAACCGTTGACAAACTGTTCACGTATAGTGTACCAGAACAGCTCCAGGCCGAATTGAAAAATGGTATACGCGTTGTCGTGCAATTTGGAAAACGTACAGTTATTGGAATTATCGTTGCAATCTCTGCAAATAAACCGAACATTGCTAGTGTTCGTTCAATCAGTGATATATTAGATACAGAGCCAATCCTTTCCGATGAGATGTTATCGCTGGCACGATGGATTTCAGGTTACTACTTTTCACCGTTGGGCGGGGTACTGAAGACTATGGTGGTTCAACGAGCGCTGCGTCCTGTTAACCGCATTGTGAGGCTCGCTTTCGCTACGGACACTCAACAATTGCCCACAGTGCAACTTTCTTCCCTGCAATTATCAATCGTCAACATGCTGAATGCAAAAAAGAAAATGAGCATTCAGATGCTGCAAAAAACACTCGGTGTGAAGAGCATTTACTCAGCATTAAATAAAATGGTACAGCGGGGTTTGATTATCGTCGAAGACGAGTTAGCAATTCCTACATTGAAACCAAAACGTGAGCGTACTATTATCGTCACAGACAACCTCAAAGAATTGTGGAATCAATATCTAGTAAATATACAAACACAGCAGAAAAAAAATGCTCGTCAACGAGAGACCATGAAGAGGTTGCTATCCCTGAATGTTCAAGAAATATCTGTAACTGAATTTCTCAAGAGTGCAGGCGTACCTCTCTCTGTACTAAAAACTCTGGAACGAAAGCAGCTACTCACGTTTGGTTGGCGGGATGTAGCTCGCCTTGATCCATACGATTTGTATGAATCTTCTCTCGGTAAACAGAATATAACGCTCAATGAACGACAACAGCATGCCGTGGAGATTATTTTAGCAAAACAGAGATCTAAACAGTTCCATACGTTTCTCCTTTATGGAGTAACAGGCAGCGGCAAAACACAGGTGTACATAGAAACTATACGCGAAACATTGCAGCAAGGAAAAACTGCTATTGTGCTTGTCCCGGAAATCTCTCTCACACCTCAAATTGTGCGTAGATTCAAACTGCATTTTGGCGACAAGGTTGTTGTGCTTCATAGCAGGCTTTCTTTCAGAGAACGCAGCGATGCGTGGCGGCATATTCAAGAAGAACATCATCCTATCGTCATAGGTCCTCGCTCGGCTGTGTTTGCTCCATTAAAGAACATCGGTTTGATCATCGTCGACGAAGAGCATGAGGCATCATATAAACAGTTCGAGCAAACACCTCGGTATCATGCGCGCGATGTTGCTATAATGCGCGCTCACAACGCCCATGCTGTCGTTGTTCTTGGTTCGGCAACGCCCTCTCTTGAATCGTACACAAATGCATTGAATGGTAAATACTCTTTACTCGAGTTGCCGGAACGAGTGGATACAGCACAACTGCCAAAAATTGAGCTGGTAAATATGGCAGCTGAACGCCAGCGCAAGTTTTTGTTATATCGTGAGAAGAGAAAATTGGAGTTCAAAGAGGATCCGATAAAGGCACGAACATCTCAACAGACATTTGAATATGGAATGATTTCTGATATGCTTAAAGAACATATCGTTCAGCGTTTAAAAAAAAGGGAAGGAATTATCCTTTTACACAATCGACGCGGTTTTGCTCCGATTATAGAATGCCTTGATTGTGGTAAGGTTGATATGTGCGACAACTGCAATATCACGCTCACCTATCATCTCACGAAAAAACATCTTCGATGTCATTATTGTGGATTAGTGAAACAACCTCCGGAGAAATGCTCAAACTGCAAAGGAACGGATATTCAATACCGAGGATTCGGCACTCAGCGTGTAGAAGAAGAACTATCTCAGCTATTTCCAGAAGCACGCCTCCTGCGAATGGACCTGGATACGACGTCACGAAAGGGCGCTCATGATAAGATTCTGCGTAAGTTCTCTGATGGAGAAGCTGATATTCTTCTCGGCACACAAATGGTTAGCAAAGGATTGGATTTCCCCCGTGTCACGCTCGTTGGTGTAATCTCTGCCGACACACAAATGCTGCTACCAGATTTTCGTTCAGCAGAACGCACATTTCAATTACTAACTCAGGTGTCTGGTAGAGCCGGACGAAGCACGTTAGCCGGCGAGGTTGTCATACAAACATTTCAGCCTACACATTACAGCTTACAGCATGTTCTGAAACACGATTTCACATCGTTTTATCATGAAGAAATTGCCTATCGAAAAGAACTTTTGTACCCGCCATTTTCTCGTCTTGTGTTGGTTGAATGCAAGGGTAAGCATGAAGAAACCGTTATACAGCATGCAGCGTTTATTGCAAATTTGCTGAAGCAGAAAATGACAGGATATATTGTTTTAGGACCATCTCCTGCAGCAATAACAAAAATCAACAAACAGTTTCGATGGCATATTGTTATTAAAGATATAAAAAGCAAGAATCCTTCGGGGTCTATTCTTCACCACAGACTCAAAGATGTAATAGCAAAATACTATTCATCGCCTCTGGGAAAGAACAAATCAATAAATTGTGTTGTTGATATTGACCCCGTGGGAATGATGTAGAAATATTGTTGCGTAGAAAATAAAACAGTCCCGATGTTTCGGGACTGTTCATTGCATTCTGATGTGGCAAGGATCAGACTCTTACGATATTATAGGCACGTTTGCCTTTTTGCTCTGCTTTCTCTTCATACTGAACATTATCGCCCTGAAGTAATGTGTCACGAAATCCGGTATTCTTCACATTACTTTTATGAAAAAAAATGTCTTCTCCTCTATCCGAAGTAATAAAGCCAAAACCTTTTACTGGATTATAAAATTTCACTGTTCCTTGTGTCATAAGCTCTTTCTCCTTTCAAATAAATACTAAAAAAAATTCCAATTAGTCGACATGACCAACGGGAGAATTACTTCTAAAAAGTCAGATTAAATTTTCTGAACTTTCGCTGCTTGTAAACCTTTTGGACCTTGTTCAATTTCGAATTGTACTTTATCCCCCTCACTCAACGTCTTATAGCCATCGCCAATAATTGCCTTGAAATGGACGAACACATCTTCGCCATTCTCTCTAGCAATAAATCCAAACCCCTTAGCTCCATTGAACCACTTCACTGTACCCTGTTCCATTAACTAACCCTTTCTATGAATTGTTGATAACGATGTACACAAGACTGCGCTCACTCAGATAACATGCGCTACATAACATGTTATCCGATTGCCAGGTCCCTTTGGTTTTTAACATATCCATATTAATTGTGTATAACACAATAATGCTTCTACTTGCAATGACTAACTTCTTATGGAATTCTATAAAATATCCCAAATAGTAAATAAAGAACTATACGAAGATTACTCTGCAATATAACGTAAAAGTGTGGAATTACCACCCTTTTTGAGAACAAACTTACGTTCCTTGGGAGACAAAAACGGTGTACTGTTTATTTGCATTATAAAGATACAAAATTTCTGCTCACGAGGCAATAGTTTGGCTTGAATTATGGGAAAAAAGTTATTTTTAAACGATTTTCTTAGAGTTGCTTGATTTTGGAGTGAAAAAATTCGTACTTTTGATGTTACTATATTAAACGTCGGTCTGAACAATCTTGATTTTTACTTGTTTTGTTCTTTCGTTTCGGCAAAACTATTAATTGTCCTAACATGATAATCAGTAATGGAACTAAAAACTATTTCTATTGATAAACCAGCTGAGATGAATTTTATTCTCGGGCAGTCTCATTTTATCAAGACTGTAGAGGATATTCACGAAGCTATTATTTCTACTGCGCCATCAATGAAATTTGGATTGGCATTTTGCGAATCGTCTGGTCCGGCGCTTGTACGATTCAGCGGCAATGATGAACGCCTGATTGATATAGCAAAAAAGAATGCAATGAATCTCATGTGCGGTCATTGTTTCATCCTTTTCTTAGAAAACGGTTATCCGATCAACGTCTTGAATGCCATTAAACAGGTTCCCGAAGTGTGTAACATTTACTGTGCTACTGCCAACCCGGTTGAAGTTATCATTGCAGAAACAGCACAGGGTTGTGGTATCTTGGGAGTAGTTGACGGACTGTCATCTCGGGGAGTTGAAACGAACAATGATATCAAAACTAGAAAAGAATTCTTACGAAAGATAGGCTATAAACTTAGCTAACCACGCCTTTCCTCACTATCACTAACATACATTATACTTATGTCTTTTAAATATTTGTTGTTCTGTATTATTACTTTTGTTATCTCCTCATTTGGTCAGGAACATATTCGCCCCGATATCCCATCGCCAAAAAGTGTTATTGGGTATGAGCTTGGTGAACACTATACTTCTCACCATAAGATAGAGAAATATCTTATTGCTCTGCGCAATGCAGCAAAAGACCGAGTTCTGCTACTGCCTTACGGAGAAACATTTGAAGGAAGAACTCTTTATCTCGTTATCGTGAGTTCGCCTGACAATCTTCGTCGACTTACTACAATTAAATCCAATATCCACAAACTCTCCGACCCCAGAACAGTTTCTCAAGCTGAGGCTGAAAAAATAATAACTTTCTCACCTGCAATTGCTTGGCTATCATATGGTGTGCATGGCAATGAAGCATCGAGCCCGGAAGCTGCCCTGAATGTTCTGTATCAACTCGCAGCTAAAACTGATGATGAAATAACCTCTCTGTTGAGCAACTTGATTATTGTGATTGACCCCCTGCTTAATCCGGATGGACACGAACGTTATGTGAATTTTGAGTGGGCACGCTCCGGTAACAAGCCTGTTGAGGATAGAAATGCCGTCGAACACAACGAAGAATGGCCCTCCGGCAGAACAAACCATTACTACTTCGATCTAAATCGTGATTGGGCTTGGTTAACTCAAAAAGAGAGTCAGGCACGTATTAAAGCATATCAAGAATGGATGCCACAGGTTCATGTCGATTTCCATGAGATGGGATACAACAGTTCATATTTTTTCTTTCCTGCGTTCAAGCCAATTAACAAGAATTTTCCGAAAAGCACAATGAAGTGGGGCGAGCTATACGGAAAAGCAAATGCGGCTGCATTTGATGCTCATGGTTGGAGTTACTGGAGCAGTGAACGCTTTGATCTCTTTTATCCCGGTTACGGTGATTCCTGGCCATCGCTGAATGGCGCAATCGGTATGACGTATGAACAGGCTGGGCAAGTAGGCATTCGCGTAAAGCGATCTGATGAGACAATTCTGACATTGAAAGATCGACTTGACCATCATAGCGTAACATCGTTAGCGACATTGAAAGCAACTGCTGATAACAAAGAGCAACGTTTACATGATTATTATTATTTTTTCAAAGATGCCATAGCAGAAGGACTATCGGGTCCAATTAAGGCATATATCATCAATACGGAAAACGACCCATTGCGAGCGGCTACATTGGTTTCACTGCTGCAGAAACAGGGAATCGAAATCTTGCAAGCATCTCAACCCTTCTCGTTAGACGGACTCCACACATATTTTTCAAACACTACTATCTCAAAAAAATTCCCAGCAGGCAGCTACATTATTTCCTTAAACCAACCTGCCAAGCGTTTAGTTGTAGCATTGATGGAACAAGAGCCTGCATTGAGCGACACCGTGTTCTATGATATTTCCACGTGGTCGCTGCCAGTAGCATATGATGTTGAAACGTACTGGTCTAGTAAAACTGTTTCTGTACAAACAACAGCAATCACAGATATAGCTATACCCAATGGCTCTCTGATCGGTGGAAAAGCCTCCTATGCATACATTGTTAAAGGCAACTCCAACGAATCTATGAAAGCTCTTGTGTGGTTGCTGCAACATGATTATAAAGTTAATCTTGCGATGAAGGGATTTTCAACCAACAGCCAGCAGTTCACACGCGGCGCCCTTATTATCCCTGTCGCTTCTAATGCGACTGATCTGTACGACCGTTTGCGGGAACTCACTCAGCGTTTTCATGTTGATATTTTTGCTGCGAACACAGGATTTACAGAAAGCGGTATTAATCTCGGCTCGGATAGGGCGATACGAATAAAAAAACCTAAAATTATAGTCGTGACAAGTTCACCTGTATCCACAGAATCCTTTGGGGCAATTTGGTCGATGTTTGATCAAGAGTATGGTATTGATTTCATTCCGATGAAGCTTACCCAGCTTCGCGGTGCTGATTTGCATGATTATACTGCAATGATTTTTCCTGATGATAATTCCGACGGCAGCGGATATAAAAGTCATCTTGATTCCAATGCCGTGCAGAAAATAAAAGCCTGGATTGCCGGTGGTGGAACATTCATTGGCATCGAAGGCGGTGCCGGGTTTGCTTCGAGCTCAGTAGGTAAAATAGCCGGAATAAAGATTAAAGAAAAGAAAAAAGATGAGAAGAAAGGTGATGAAAAAAAGGATAGCAAAGAAGAAAAAAAACTTTCTGATGAAGAATTGGAAAAACGTATGACTGTCGAGGAAAAAGAACGTAAGAGCCGCCTCAATGAAATTCCCGGCACGATGATGCAAGTAAAGATTGATAATACACATCCACTCGGTTTTGGTTATGACAAAACACTTACGGTGTTGAAAACAACAAAAACCATCTTTGAACTCAGCGACCGCGGATACAATGTTGGTATTTATACGAAGTCGCCCCGTTTAAGCGGCTACATCTCGAAAGAAAATGAACAATTGATTTCGGAAACGCCGTTTCTTGTTCATGAGCAATTGGGTTCGGGTAACATTGTATTATTTGCTGATGATCCGAACTTTCGCCTGTTTTGGACCGGCTTGAACAAATTGTTCCTCAATAGTGTTCTATTAATGCCAAGCATCAGAAATGTAACTCTAACGGTTGATCAGGCAGAATAATAGCATGGCGGAAATTACGACCACATTGGAGAAAAAGAGATCTATCAAAGTGCCTCGAGGTAATGCTTTAACATGTAAGGGATGGATACAAGAAGCTGCGCTTCGAATGCTCATGAATAATCTTGATCCCAGTGTTGCTGAGCGACCTGATGAGCTGATCGTTTATGGCGGAACTGGTAAAGCGGCACGCAACTGGGAATGCTATGAAGCTATTGTGCGATGCCTCAGAAATCTTGAAAACGATGAAACCCTTCTCATCCAGTCGGGAAAACCGGTTGGCATTTTCAAAACCTACCCCGACGCGCCACGTGTTCTCATCTCTAATGCTATGCTTGTACCTAAGTGGGGAACTTGGGATGAATTTCGCCGCCTTGAAGCACTGGGTTTAACAATGTATGGCCAGATGACAGCGGGGAGTTGGATTTATATAGGCACACAAGGTATCTTGCAGGGAACATACGAAACGTTTGCTGCCTGCGCGAACAAATATTTTGGTGGAAGTTTGGCAGGTAAACTTCTCGTAACCGCCGGACTCGGCGGCATGGGTGGCGCGCAGCCTCTTGCAGCCACAATGAACGGCGCAGCATGTCTCGCCATTGAAGTTGATCGTTCACGCATAGAAAAGCGCCTGAAAACGCGCTACGTCGATGAAATGGCGGAGACGCTTGACGATGCGTTACTCATTCTTCAAACTGCTAAAGAATTGAAAGAACCTAAGTCTGTTGCTCTTCTCGGTAATGCGGCAGAGGTATTGCCTGAGCTCCGCGCACGTGGAATCAAAGTCGATATTCTCACAGATCAAACCTCAGCACACGACACATTGAATGGTTACGTGCCGGGGCATATTTCATATGAAGAGGCAATGAATCTGAGAAGAACCCATCCTCAAAAATATATTATGCTTGCACAGCAGTCGATCGTTGAGCATGTACAAGCAATGCTTGCCCTGAAAAAAATTGGAGCTATAGTTTTCGATTACGGCAATAATATCCGTGGCGAAGCATTTGCTAACGGTGTAACAAAGGCTTTTGATATTCCGGGATTTGTTCCCGAATACATTCGCCCGCTGTTTTGTGATGGCAAGGGACCGTTTCGGTGGGTTGCGCTCTCTGGGGATCCGGAAGATATTTATCGAACTGATCGTGCTGTCATGGAAACATTTCCCGGGAATACTCAATTATGTCGATGGATTGAGAAGGCACAAAAAGAAGTAACATTTCAAGGACTCCCGGCCCGTATATGCTGGCTTGGCTATGGAGAACGGGCAAAAATGGGAAAAATCTTTAACGACTTAGTTGCACGTGGAGAAGTACAAGCTCCGATCGTCATTGGCCGTGATCATCTTGACTGCGGTTCTGTGGCATCTCCAAATCGTGAAACAGAAAAAATGAAAGATGGTAGCGATGCGATTGCCGATTGGCCCATCCTTAATGCACTGCTCAATGCCGTTGGTGGCGCGAGCTGGGTGAGTGTGCACCATGGCGGAGGAGTTGGTATTGGGTTGTCGATACATGCAGGCATGGTAGTAGTGGCAGACGGAACTAAGGAGGCGGAGCAACGGTTAGAACGAGTCCTCACATATGATCCGGGCATGGGGATAATACGCCATGCGGATGCAGGATATGAGCGAGCTATTGCAAATGCAAAGCAATTGAATGTCAACGTGCCAATGCTAAAATAATTAATTGATTATTTCATGGATGCTTTAATTGATTTTATTTCGTTTTAGATTCTTAATATCTGTTATTTCAATGACGTTGTTGATAACAATGTCATTGACTGCCCAAACTAATCCCCGCTTTAATGTCAATTTACAAGTCAATTACACTGCGGCTGATCGGACAATAGCGCTCTTTGAGGGTGAGCCAATCAACACGCAAGCCCTTGCAGAACTTCGAGCGAACCGGATCGCAGCTTCGACAACAGGACTTATCTCTGACCGCAAAGCAGTTTCAGATCAACTCCAAAACTACCTTGATTCTCTAAAGTACCGTCAAATCATTCACGATGATGTGTATCATTTGGAAGCTGCGCGACGCGATGTTCGTGAAATAAAAGACCTTCATCATGAAATTATTCGGCGCAACTTTAATCGCAAAGTCGTTGCGACAGTAGAACAGATATTTCCACAGGACGCCGACATCGATGTCATTATTCCGGTGTATATTGTAGCACTCGGACATGATAATGTTGATGCATACGTCCGCAGAATTGTTTGGCACAATGATGTGCCTGAGTTTGTTGGAGAAGGTGAGGGAGAGTTAACAATCGTCATCAATCTTGCCCACGCCGCAAGATTTGGCAATGAGACGGATGAGCGTTTCATTAACCTCCTTGGCGTTGTGGCGCATGAAGTATTTCATGCTGCATTCGGTGCCTACAAAGATCGATCGCCAACATGGAAACAATATCATCAAACGCAGCGCCGCCCGTTCGATGTCCTTCTTGAGCTAACGCATAATGAAGGAATCGCATATTATTTATCGCTTGATCAAATTGGCCAAGGTAATCTTCCACACGACTGGTTTTCTAAAACTCGTAAAGTGTTTTCTAAATTCAATCAGAACTCTCTCGAATTGTTGTCTGACAACCTCAAACCGAGGCGAGGTGAAGAACTTATTCGTACTGCAAACCTCAGCGGCTTCTGGGAAAGTTATGGTGCTATGACTGGAATGTTCATAGCCCGAGAAATAGACCTTAATCTAGGTCGCGCAGCATTAATAGAAACTATCTCTAAGGGACCATATGACTTTTTTAGAAAATATATTTCCCTCACCAACCGAGATAATAACCTACCCTTACTTACGGAAAAAGTGAAAAATAGCCTTTCAGAGCAATAAATTCCCAATATTAAAATGGGCTCATTTTATTCGTTTTGATTAAATAGCGATATTCATGGGCTATTTGTCATTAAAATAGTGGACTTCCAGAAATTTTTTTGTATATTCACTTCCATTAAGTATAAGCCTGAGAAGTCATTCAGGTGATAAATTAAAGTTAAACAGTAGCTGGTGATTCTTAACAGGAGATTTACTGTTGATTCAGATACAATTATTCCAATCTCATAAGGAGCGTTTGACGCTTGGTGTACAAGGTATGTACCCGGAACAGCTGATCGAGCCTTCCAAAAACAAGTCAGAGCTTCGTCATTCCGTCAACGAAACACTGACACGTCCGTGGATCAGACATTTTTTCATCAGCGAACAACTTCGGGGAACAAATACCTCCGAGGAAATCATTGCGAGAGATAACAATATCATTGAGGTGTTCAAGACTACAATACCCCTTGCGGAAAACTCCTTTACAGAAAGTGCGATGAGTTCATGGAAAATGTTTCTTGAGAACGCTTTTCGTGAAGGGGATGTTCCTTGGTACACCGGTATCAAGAAGGTTCTTATGCAAGAACGGTATTACTCTGCAATTGAACAACTCGAGTTAGAAATGCCTGCTTCAAATGCACAACGGGTGTTTCAATTTTTCGATCACACGCGAACGCTGAGAAAAATTCCACGCATACCGATCAAATTGTTCTTTTCTCTTCCAGGTAATGAGAAAGAAAAGCTGATTCAAATCCTCCGTGTAGCGGTAAATAATAACCCGCACAATATCGATATCGCACTACTCACCTACTGTTTTCTTAGAGCATGGGAACGGACATCTGATTTTCTGGAAATCGCCCAAACAGAAAATCGTAAAGATTTGGAAGAATGGTTTTTTTGGGTTGAGAGCAGCATGAAAAATCTCGGTGGCATGAAGCGCACCGCCGGTGATTGCAGTACAGCATTCTATATTTATGACCGAGCTCTCCTTACTCCCTCCGAACATAAAGAAACTGCCGATTGGTTCTTTAAAGAAAATGAGTTCAAGGCGGCATATCATTTTTTTTACAAAGCAAAAGAATTCGAGATGGCATTTGAACTCTTACAGAACATCAGTAATAAAGAGTTTGCTGAACTCACAAACATGCGCCGTGTTTCTCGTGGTGAAAAACCGTTCGATTTGAACGCTGATGTCGGGCGGTACGCAATACTATATCAAGAAGAAATGGAAACCTTGCGCGGGTTTACACGTATCCGCGCTGCTGAATCATATAAACAAGTAACGGTGAAAGCACGTCAGCATTTTGACCGTGAAACGATCGAGACAAAATATGCATTTGGCGAGCTGACTGAGGACGAATATCAACGACTTATTCGCCAACTTCAGGAGAGAAAGCAATGAACCAACAACTTTCCATGAAATTGGGCATGGAACGATGCCTGAGTTGTGAACACCGATGGATAGATTATGAAGGAACTCGCGAATCATGTTACATGTGCGGTGGTGAAAATATTTCTGAGTGCGTTTCTCTCAAAGAGGTTCGCGAAGCAATAGCGACACTGCGTAAAGAAGACAAGAAATATCTTGATAAGCATGCAAAACGCACCGTCATCTTGAAACAGCTCTATCGCGAAGTTGCGGATCTATCCTTGAAACGCGCGCAGGAAATTTACACCAAAGTGAAAGACCTTTATACAAAAGGCGACCTCTCTGACAAAGTCATTGATCAACTTATTGTTGCATTTCGGTTATTTTCAGATTTAGGCGTGCACAAGTCTGCAGGCGCTATTGCTTACATGATCTCAACTGCATACGCCCAGCGTGGTATTACGAAAGACATTCGTTCTGTCGATGATCTCAGCGACCTCGTCGCCGCACGACAATGGTTCATGCGCCTTGGCGCGAAAGAATGGGAAGCGGCAGTCAATCTTCATATTGGCGAGAAAGCGATGGCAGTAGTTAATGGAGATCCCGTGACACTGCAATCGATAGCACAAGTATCGGTATGGCACTTTTACAGAGCGCGCGATTACTACTTTGAGCAGCGGCAAACTAAAATGGTGGATCGTATTCAGTTCGATATCGAGCGCGCTACACAACTTCTTACTTCGTATACACAGGGCGCTTCTCAAATTGAGGCTGCAAAGATTGCCGCACAATCGACTATCCATCACGGTGAAAATGTTCGAAAAGGCTTAGAATCATTGGGCCAATCGGTCTCCTACGGACTTACGGCACTCGGCGAACACATCGAACAGAGCGGCGGCAGCTTGAGCCGTGCGTTACAAGCAACTTCGGCTTCATTAAGTGCGAATATTACCAACGCTATGTACACGCTCGCCGCGTCATCACGCTTCCGTGGCAGATCACTTGACAAGAGAATGTCGGACGTTGGACAATTAATTTCTATAACAGCGCGAGAAGTTCCTGACGGATTTTTCCAGCCGGTCAAAGAACTTGGTGTTAAATTTGCGCTCGGGGCAGTTGGCAGTGCAACTTCCAGCGACATAACAAATGATCCTTCCATGATCAAGATGGCTGAGACCGTCATTCCTGAAGTGAAGAAGACCGAAGAAACAATGAAACGCATCGATGAACCCTCAATTAGACTTACGGGTACACTGCTCGACACGCTCGTCTCGAAAGGCATGAGCAAAGTTGTAGAGCAGCTTCAGGAATCTGAAGCAGCTCACAAAGAACATTGATAATTTGTTTGTTGTTGGTTACTTCTCCACGTGCCGGATTATGTGTGTATTGTCTGCACGGTAAGCTTGTAAAAAGTTCAAAGGAAGGCAAGTTCATTCTCTGTAGATTATCAATAACAAATCAAGCGTTTCCCAAATATCCAAAACTTCCTGTCGTACAATGCAGCGGCTTCAAAGAAGAAAATTACACAACGTTAAACGAAAAAGCTCAGACAAGGTAATAATTCGCCGTGCACGCGCATCAGAAGCAGCAACGTACTTATCGCTTGTGGATGCGCTTGCGGATTTCGAAAAGTTAAAACGCCCTACGAAAGCGGCCCGCACCCGGCTTGTGTGCGATGGCTTTGGCAAACACAGGCGTTTCGATCCGTTACTTGCTTTTATCAATAGAAAAACTGTCGGTTATGCGCTCATCTTCGAAACATATTCATCCTTCCTTGCAAAGCCAACCTTATATCTTGAAGATATTTTTGTTCTTCCCGCATATCGCGGGAACGGTATTGGCTTGAAGCTGTTCCGGTATTGTGTTGCAGAGGCAAAACGCCGCGGCTGCGGCAGGATGGAGTGGGTTGTACTCGACTGGAACAAACATGCAATCCGATTTTACGATACGTATGGCGCCAAGCAGATGAAAGAGTGGCTCATGTATCGGTTGGTGTTGTAATAATACCAATGTATGTTCTTATCTTGTGAAAACACAAAAATTTCTGTATCTTTCCTCACTTCATATTGCTCAATCTTACTAAAATTACCCATTGAACCTCGCACTCATAAACATTAAACAGTTGGTTACTGTACCTGCATACGGCAAGCGTGTAAAGACAGGAACGGAGATGTCAGATCTCGGTATCATCAATAACGCCGCAGTACTCATTGAGAAAGAACATATCACGTGGATCGGCAAGATGGAAGAACTTTCGATGAGCAGTATGAAGGAAACCGATGTGCTCGACTGCATCGATAAAGTCGTGATGCCCGGTTTTGTCGATTCGCACACGCATCTGCTGTTTGCCGGAAGCCGCGAGGATGAATTTGCTATGCGAAGCACCGGTGCAACGTATCAGGATATTGCCGCACAAGGAGGCGGCATCCTCAGCACGGTGCGAAAGCTTCGTGAGACATCGAAAAAGGATTTGAAAAAGAACGCACGACGCTGGCTAAATGCAATGATGTGTCATGGTACAACCACAGTCGAAATCAAAAGCGGTTATGGGTTGGACATGGAAAATGAAATAAAAATGCTCGAAGCCATCAACGAGCTCAACGTTGAGGAGGTCATGACCATTGTATCAACATTCATCGGAGCTCATGCAATACCTCCGGAATACCGTGATAACAAAAATGACTACATCAAAGAAATTGTGGAGCGGATGATTCCCTACATTGGTGCAAAAAACTTAGCATCGTTCTGCGATGTGTTTTGTGAGCAGGGATATTTTACTCTTGAAGAAAGTCAGACAATTCTCATGCGAGGAAAACAATTTGGCATGGCGCCGAAGCTTCACGCTGAAGAGCTTACTTTAACGCGTAGCGCAGAGCTTGCCGCATCGCTTGGAGCTGTTTCAGCTGATCACCTTGAGCACATTTCGGATAAGGGCATCGAGTCGATGGCACAATCCGGAGTTGTTGCAACATTACTCCCGGGCGTATCGTTTTTTCTCAATCACACGCATGCGCCGGCACGAAAGCTTATCGACGTAGGGGTACCGGTTGCGATTGCAACAGACTTTAATCCCGGCTCATGTATGTCGTACAGCATGCCGATGATGATGACGATTGCCTGTGCACAGATGAAGATGAGCCCTGAAGAAGCCATTACGGCATCAACACTTAATGCCTCTGCCGCGTTGAACCTTTCACATGAACGGGGGAGTGTCGAAGTCGGGAAGAAAGCAGATCTTATCGTACTTGATGTGCCGAATTACAAATTTCTACCCTATCATTTTGCTGAAAACCATGTGTTGAAGGTTGTTAAAAGTGGCGTCGTTCTGGAGTTTTAAGTGAGAATCATGTACATTGAATTGACTCGATATTAAACATGAATACTATAGTTGAATGCGTCCCGAATTTTAGCGAGGGGCGAAATAAGGGAACTATCAATGCGATAGCTGACAATATCCGACGGGTAAACGGGGTTAAACTTTTGAATGTCGAGCCGGATAATGATTACAATCGCTCGGTAGTAACGTTCGTTGGTGAACTCAATGCAGTTGTTGAAGCAGCATTTCAAGCAACAAAGACTGCAGCAGAACTCATCGACATGCGACAACACAAGGGGGAACATCCGCGCATCGGTGCTACAGACGTCGTACCGTTTGTTCCCGTATCGGGTGTAACTATGAAAGACTGTGTTCGCTTAGCAAACGAGTATGGCGAGCGTGTTGCCCGCGAACTTCACATTCCCATTTATCTTTACGAAGAAGCGGCGCGAAGACCTGAGCGAAAAAATCTTGCAACTGTTCGTAAGGGAGAATATGAGGGACTAGAAGAAAAACTCAAAGATTCCGTGTGGCTGCCAGACTATGGACAGCCCATGTTCAATGCAAAATCAGGGGCAACAGTAACAGGTGCACGCGTTTTTCTTATCGCGTATAATGTCAACTTAAACACAAACAATAAAGACATCGCGCACGAGATTGCCCTAAAAATCCGTGAGAGCGGCCGCACGATGAAAGATGCCATGGGCAACAGCACAAAGGTTCCCGGTTCGCTCAAGGCTGTCAAAGCAATGGGGGTACTGCTGGAACGATGTAACATTGCACAAGTATCAATTAATCTCACGAACTTCAACATTACTCCGCCACACGTTGCCTTCGAAGAGGTAAAGAAAGAAGCTGAGAAACTCGGTGTGACTGTTTCAGGCAGCGAAATTGTGGGATTGATTCCCAATGAAGCGCTATTGATGGCGGGAAGTTTTTATTCAAATGAAACGACAAACAATGAACAAGAACTTGTTCGACTTGCCATTGAACGACTTGGACTTAGTAAACTTGATCATTTCGATCAGAATAAAAAAATTATTGAATATATGCTTTAACTCTTCTCGTGACGTTGTACACACTAGAAGAGTAAATAGAAGGAAGGAATATACTTATGTTTGTAGAAAAATCAATTTCAAAATTTCTTGATGAGCTTGCATCTAACTCGGCGGCTCCGGGCGGCGGCAGTGTTGCTGCCTTTGCCGGCGCTCTTGGTGCTGCGCTGACATCGATGGTGTGTAATCTTACCACCGGTAAGAAGAAATATGCTAATGTTGAACCTGATATGAAAAAAACTCTTCATGCTACAGAGCAATTACGTGGTACGTTTTCAAAACTTATCGATGCAGATACAGAAGCATTCAACAAGGTCACGGAAGCATATAGTTTACCGAAAGAAAGCGATGACCAAAAAGCGCTTCGTACAGCTGCTATTCAGGGTGCGACAAAAGAAGCAGCGTTGGTACCATTAGAGGTCATGAAACATGTCGTAGATGCTTTAGCGCTTACTAAAATTGTTGCCGAAAAAGGCAACACCAACTCCATCAGCGATGCTGGTGTTAGTGCATTAATGCTGCACGCGGCAGCCGAGGGTGCCGCACTAAATGTGGGGATCAATCTTAAAAGCATTCAGGATTCGGAGTTTGTCGGATGGAGATCAGAAGAGGTGACATCATTATTGAGAACAAGCAAGACGGCAGCAGATGAAATCATGAGTATTGTTAAAAGAAAGAGCCTTGACGTCTAAATCATAGTGTCCAGTCATCAACAAAAAGGCAAGTTGTATAACTTGCCTTTTTACTCCCGATATGCTATTCGCATTACTTCATCAACAACATCTTTCTCGCCTGATTAAGCTGTAGCAAACCTGTTTCATCGTCAATCGCCTCAAGCCGGTAAAAGTAAATTCCTGAAGGCAACACACCTGCATCAAACTCGACTGACTGCACCCCCTCTTCCATAGCGACATGATCAAACAATGTTGCAACCTCTTGCCCTAACACGTTATATATCTTGAGTATCACCTGAGATGAAGATGCAAGATAGAACTCAATCACCGTCATCGGGTTAAACGGATTGGGATAGTTCTGGTAGAGAGCATACGATGACGGGTTTTCCGTCTCAGGCATATACTCGATTGGCAGCACAACTACTGGTTGCGCAAACGGATTCGGATGGAGATACGGGATATCAGACAACGGTTGCGCACCGGAAATTGTCAGAGGCGAAATCGAGAAACTGTCGATCGGTCCAAGGAATGCTCTGTTGATGCGTGAGAGACACGAGTCCAATTCAGAGAAATAGCCTGCTGCAAAACGGCTGAAGAACATCAACGCCGAGTCGGTATGTGCCATGATTTGACGGACGGTCTTGCCATTACATGGATTGCCTGGTAGTGTCGGATCATTAAAGATGAGATCGCCAAATCCAGCCGGCGTAATACCAACATCGCTTGCGCCGACATTGAACTTCAGGATGTATTGCTCCCCCGCAAGATGATTGTCGTGATACTTCACCGCAGGATTGTAACGTGAAATGTGCCACACATGACCCGCGATATAGTAATCAAAGCCGCGTGCAGGTCCGGTATGTGGTAGAAACCGCGGCAAGCGATAAAGATTGCGGCGCCATATGAGCCACCCGTAATACTTCACGCTGTCACGTTTCGGTATACCAAGATAGAGTCCATTATTGAACCACCCCATGCGAATAAACGTCTCATCCCGTACATTCGCAGCAGTCGGAATACTCCCGGTCCGCAGGCGCCTAACTCTTTGCGCATAATCCGTTTGACTGAAGGTGCGGTACTTCGTCGAATCCAGCACCACGACATTCCCTCCCGGACCTTCCGCTATAATGAGCAGAGTATTGAGCGTTGTATCTGTAACTGTATAGGATGACTCAGCTTTCATATTCACATTTACGCTCACTCCACCAAAAAGATCAACGAGCGTAACCGCGCCCGCATAATAGCTGTAGAGATTGGACCATGAGATCGTCATCGGATAGCCTGATGGACCCGGCTGTAGATGGACCTGATACGTATCAATCTGTGCGGAGTCAATGTACTGTCGTATGTCGATGTTCATGCCATTTCCGAAGCACGGGCTGAATCCACGAGGATCTAAGAAGCGAGTATCGAACACTCCTAAAGGTGGAATTGGCGGAAGCTGCAGTTCGCTGAATGTAGAATCAAGGCAGTACGTTGCAGAAGAATGCACACCAAATGTAATGGTGCCGGCAGCCATCGGTCGAAGTGACTTTTCCATCGTCCCGCCCTGATCTTGAATCGTTAATGGAACGATGACTTGTCCCTGTGTTTGAGACGGTAACGTAATAAATGTTTGATCACCGCCGTAGGACGTCCCGTTACTATTTTGGGCAACGGCGCGGAAATGATATGTGGTATTCGGTGATAAGATTCCCGTGCTCTGGCTGAACGGTATATTCGATAAGCCGTTACCTATCGATAGTGGCGTTGTCGATGAGCCATAAGACGTCGTTTGACCATATTCAAACCACGCCGTAGTCGAGAAGTTATTAGGATTCGCTGTACCGTGAAGAACAGCTATCGATTGTCCAATATTATCGACAAAATCCGTGGCTACACTCGGCGGTAATGCAGGAGGAGGCTGATACTGAGGATTCGATGCAATAATTCTGAAGCTTACCAGTGGATTTATATCAGTAAACGTGTATGACGTTTGGGATTTCATGTCCACATTTACAGGTCCGCCGACCATGCGTACCGTCCCAATATAATACGAACTAAGATCGGACCACGTTATCGTCACAGGGTAAACATCACCTACATTGAATGGTGTAACACGGTAAGTATCAACTTGAGAAGTGCTGATGTACTGGTGCAAGTTCATTAAATTACCAATATCAATACACGAATTTTCCGATGTTATTATGTCTCTTGCAAACCTTACATCAAGGTCAGGTGCGGGTGGCGGCAATTTCACCTCGCCTAACGACGGATCCAAACAGAATGATGCGTTTGCTTGCACACCCCAATACACGGTTTTCGTTTGCACAGGATCGGTAAAGGTGAGAGGTATTGCAAAGCTCGTCGGGCTCAGTACAATGATGACGTATAAGCACGTTGTCGATAAGCCACAACTGTTTGTTGCTGTGAACTCTACAGTGTGCACACCTGAGTCTGCATATGTCGGGGTCCAGAAGAAAGCTGTGCTGTCGAAAACATCAATAATCGGCAATGCAGGAACGGTGAACGCACCGGCTGGCAGTGACGACGATGTGAGTGTGACACTGCTACCATTGGGGGCGTGCGCATTAATTGTAAAATTCAACGTACTTCCTACTGTCGCAGTCAACGTTGAACCGCACCGTGGAGTTGGTGGCTCATCGAACACAGGCGGCATGAGCCCATAACACGAAACCGAGCTTTCAGTAAGTGAGCCAGCGCCACTTGAAAACACCCAATATCCCCTGCCGGGCGTGATGGTTTTCGCGCGATCGAATCCTTTCGGAGAGTATTCCCAGTACTCATTGCCCAATATACCTGGCGGCAAAGAACTGAGAGATGAAGCGGCCTCCGGGTATGTGATTGAACCGACGAGATTCCAGCCGTTGTTGATTGCAATATTCTGGTTAGATAGCGGTGTACCGAGTATTGTAATTACAGTATCCCGAGCATATTTGATAAGATAGCCGGGACCATTTGCTAGAGGATTTGCTGCTATGTAGCCACCGTTGTACTGGAATGCCGCTGAGGCTGCATTTGGAAACAATACGCTTACAGAATAATCGGGCACGCTCAGCGGAACGGACACAATGTTCCACCCTGTCTTGAGAGGTATGTCAATCGAAACTGAAAAACTCGGATTATGGTTGCCAAAATTAAGATCCAAAACGTTATCGCCTAACCCAATTGTGATGTCATACGCACCGGAACCACCTGGGAATGTTCGCATCCAACCAACTTGCGGCACCTCGGCAACATGATAGTCTCCGGGATCAAGATTAGTGAACGAGTAATTTCCATTCGCATCAGTCGATGTAAATACTGGCGGTGGCGGCGAAGCTATGGTGACATCAAGCTGAATGGTCCACCCTGATATGCCTGGCTCCCCGGCATCTTTTACGCTGTTATTATTCACATCGTTGAATTTTTGACCGCGCAGGGAAGGACGCCGTGCATTACCAAAATCTATATCCGTAACATTTTGATCTAACAAGAGAACCACTGTGTGCGTGCCGCTGATTGGAGATGTTTGCTGCCAGCTGGTTTGCTGTTCCTCGCTAATGATATAGGTGTCCGGGTCAAGATTCGTAAAAGTATAATCGCCGAGAGAATCTGTTACTGTTGTCACCGGCACTGGAGGTGATGCAACACTAATGTTGATAGTCCACCCTGCAAGCCCCGGTTCACCTGAGTCTTTGACACCATTTGCATTGAGATCATGGAACTTTTGACCGCTGATGGAACCGGCGAATGAATGCCCTCCGAGTATAAGTATGTGAAGAACAATGAATGCCACGAGCCAGCATATGCTCTTCTGATATTGGGATGATTTCATAAGGACGCCTTTTTCACATATCTGCACTCACTGAGATGTACAAGTAACAAAAATCTTAGTTGATGTTGATTTCAGATACTTCTAGAAGAGTATGGACAAGTGTGTAATAGTATCAATGCCAATGGGAGAGATAACTAATGAAAAGTTAAGATATATAAAAGAGAATGTCAATAGGGAAAACCCCTATTTTTAGCTTCGAAAAACCTTAGTTGCAAAACGTACTAAATACACCACATTTTCAGGTAAAACTGTAAAAGGGCTGAAGTAATGCTAAAAATAGGTTCTCATTAAAATGAAGCTTGTTGCAACAATCGCTGCTGTCTCGGTCCTCAGCCTTCGCTCGCCAAAATACATTTGGTTAAAACCTGTTCTTATGCACTCTTCAAACTCTTCATCGTCGAAGCCGCCTTCGGGCCCGACAAGTATCAACACCGATGCGTTACTCTTTGTGAGCGCATTGTTGATTGTCATCGTGTTATTGCTTTTCTCATGTGCAATCATTTTATAATCGAAGTGATCATCCCGCATCAAAAGATCACTAAGTGTTGTTAACTTGTGTATCGAAGGGAGGTATGATCTGCCGCACTGTTTCATCGCTGCAAGGGCAAGCTTTTGCCAACGCTCGACTTTGGCATGTTTTGAGATTGTTCGTTTAGTGGTGAGCGGAATGATTTCTTTCACTCCAAGCTCAGTGACTTTTTCTACAAGAAAATCGAACTTCGAGGGGTTCTTCAACACGCCAATCGCCAATGTTACACTCAGCGATGGCTCATTGTGACTGTGAAGAATATTTAGAATAGTGGCGTGCGCCATGTGTTTCTTGAGCACGCCGAGACGTACATCGTATGCTGTGCCACAGCCGTCAACGACGCGTATCTCATCCCCTTCTTTCTTTCGCATCACGTGGACGAGATGAGCATATTCATCACCATCGATGAGGAGCGAATCTTTTGAAAATTTTTCCGGCGCACAATAGAAGTAATCCATAGAATTCAAAATGCTGCGCCAAGATCAAAGATAAATTCACCGTGGCGTGCTTCATTCCACGCATACTCAATTCGCACGACAGCGCTATATGGCAACAAGAAATGCAGCCCTATGCCATATCCTTTCGCAAATTGATCAAGAGCAAACGGCTGACCTCGAAACCATACAGTGCCGGCATCAGCAAACACTGCGGCAGAAATTCCAAACCTCCACACGCTAAATTCTTCAGGTAACTTCCCCACTTTAAAGAATCTGGGTGCAAGAAGAACATGATGGAGTTCGGCAGAAACACCGAAGATATGTTCTCCTTCCATCACTTCGTCAAAATGTCCACGAATGCGCTCGCCGAAACCATAATATGTACGATTATAGGTCGGAGTTGTTCCCGCAGCAACGATATCTGTAAAGGCTCTTCCCTGAATAACGATACACGAACTTACTAAATAAAACTGACGAAGATCAAGAGCATATCGAACGATATCAAGTTGGCTACCTGGAACACCAAATTTCGTTACAGCAAAACGTGCAAAGGATCCTCTGGACGGATATTCTATGAGATCGCGTGTATCGAACAAATATCCTATGCCTACAATAGGAAAGTAATCGATGCCGTTAGATGAAATTGTTCTTCCTGGCTGATACTCAGAGATACGCACCATTTCATACCCTACAGAAAACCAGAGATTGTGTTCTATTCCTGACCGTTTACCCAACGTCAGCGTTGTGGAAAGATGACGTTCATCGAAATTATTTGTTCCCGTTTGAGCCAATAAACTTCTGTTTCGCACAACAGCATAGCTGAAACTTGCACTGAGAAAATTTGACCCGTCACTGCTAAGAAACGGATTTCGATATGAGAGTTTTACAGAAGGATCGAATCCAAAGATGAACGATGAAAATATTTTTTCGTTGCGCCCGAGAAAATTTGTATGGGCAATGCCAAAACCATAAAATACTTTTGACCAATCCCGATCTTTCAAGCCGAAAATCGGATAGGGAAAGATATACCACCGCTCGTGAACATGTACCAGAATCCCAGCAACGCTATCAAGAGTAGGAAGTGGAACGACCTCAAGTTGGACCTGGTTAAACAATCCTAAACTGTAAATTCGATTCTTATCATATTCTAGCAGCTGACGTGTAATTAGCACCCCATCGTGCAACGACATCTCACGCAAGATGACAAAGTCCTTAGTCTGATAGTTGCCGATAATTTGAATGCCTCCAACAACAAAAACTGAATCCGGTATATCGATATTGTGGAATGAAGATGCAGTAGAATCCTGACCATTCGCAATCATTGTAAAGCACGATAGAAAAAATAGAAAACTACTACTTAAATTACTTCTCATCGTTTTAAACTGTACCTTGTATTGCTTGAAGCGCCTGTTCTGCGGCTGCCTGCTCAGCATCCTTCTTATTTTTTCCTATACCTTTACCATAGGATATGTTTCCCACGAGCACCTCGATGGTAAATGTACGATCATGATCGGGTCCATGTTGATCAATCGTCACATAGCGAGGTGGTCCTAAACCTAATGCCTGTGTATGTTCGAGCAATTGGCTCTTAAAATTTTCATCATCTATCTTTACCATATCCTGCCGAAGCGCATGTTCAACATGCCGTTCAATAAATTGTTTTGCATGCTGGAACCCGCCGTCAAGATAAATTGCGCCAATCACCGCTTCAAAAGCATCTGCAAGAATCGTATCCATTCCTTTCCCTTCCATTTGCGCTGTACTGGGACTCATTAACATGAAGTTTCCCAATTTCATCTCGTACGCATAAATGCTTAATGCTTTTCTGTTCACAAGCCGTGATCGGATTTTCGTGAGGTCTCCTTCATGTGCATCGGCATGAGAACGGAAGAGGTATTCGGCAACAACGAGGTTGAGAACTGCATCACCTAAAAACTCCAGCCGTTCATTTGAAAGCATAGATTCATTTTCAGTGAGTTGGAGTAATGATCGATGTGTGAGGGCTTCAGAAAAAAAATGCTGTTGATGTATGGAATATTGCAGTAACTGTTCGAGTTGTGAAAAGTCAATACTCGATGCAGGTGGGGCTTGCAGTTGTTTACCAAAACCTCTTCTGACCCATTCAAGAAGACGATTCAGGATGCTCATGTCCGCAGGCAGATATTATTGTCCGTTATACTTTTTGAAAAGTAACGAAGCATTATGGCCGCCAAACCCAAAGGTATTACTGATTGCAACGTTGACAGTTTTCTTTATAGACGTATTGGGTACATAATGTAGATCGCACTCTGGATCGGGAAATTCATAATTGATGGTTGGCGGAATTTGATCATAGTGTGTAGCCAACGAGGCAATAATTGCTTCAACAGCTCCAGCTGCGCCAAGGAGATGTCCCGTCATCGACTTTGTTGAACTGACATGCAGCTTGTGTGCGTGATCGCCAAATACCTTTTTAATCGCCTCAGTTTCTGATTTGTCGTTGTACGGTGTCGACGTACCATGTGCATTAATATAATCAACCTCTTGAGGTTTAACTCCGGCATCTTTCAAACACAATCGCATCGAACGTATAGCGCCTTCTCCTCCGGGTGCAGGTGCGGTAATATGATAGGCATCTGCCGTTAAGCCAATGCCGGAAAGTTCTGCATATATTCTCGCGCCGCGTTTTCGTGCGTGTTCTAATTCTTCGAGAATAACCATCCCTCCTCCTTCGCCCATTACGAAACCGTCGCGCTGCGCATCGAATGGACGGCTGGCTTTTTCAGGTGCATCGTTCCGAGTGGAAAGAGCTTTCATAGCATTAAACCCGCCAACTCCCATCGGCGATACCGCTGCCTCTGAGCCGCCTGAAAAAATCACATCTGCATCGTTACGTTGAATAAGCATATAGGCATCAGCAATTGCATGCGATGATGTTGCACACGCTGATGTAACTGCATAATTTGGCCCCTTAGCCTGAAAACGCATAGAAATATGACCTGCGGCGATATCGGCAATCATCATCGGAACAAAGAACGGACTGATACGATGTGGTCCCCCCGTCTCGAACATCGTCACCATTTGTTTATGCCATGTCCACATGCCGCCGATCCCTGAACCAAAAATTACCCCAACACGCTCTTTGTCTTCCTTGTCCATATTCAATGATGCATCCTTCACTGCCATATCTGCTACAGCCATAGCATATTGGGTGAAGAGGTCCATTCGTTGAACTGCTTTTTTATCTAAGTAGTCGAGCGGATTGAAGTTCTTTAACTCACAAGCGATCTTTGTATCATATTGAGAGGCATCAAAAGCCGTAATCTTAGCTGCGCCGCTTTTTCCGGCAAGTGCGTTCTCCCAAAACTCCTTGGCTCCAATTCCAATGGGAGTCACGGCGCCTACTCCGGTAACGACGACTCGGCGTTGCTGATTATTCATAGTGCTTCTTTGCCTCTATCTGTCATAACTCTAAAAATAGATTACTTGGCTTTTGCTGATAAATATCTTACTGCATCACCGACCGTAGATATTTTCTCGGCATCTTCATCGGGAATCTGCAGATTAAATACTTTCTCAAATTCCATAACCAACTCCACGGTATCCAGCGAATCGGCGCCGAGATCATTCGTAAAAGATGCCTCTGTGGTGACCTGTGTGGCTTCAACACCAAGTTTGTTCATGATGATTTCTTTAACTTTTGCTTCAACATCTGCCATTGTATTGCTCCTTATGTTTGTGTTTGAAAATAGTAAATAAATAATGATAATCTCTACATAACCATACCGCCATCAACGCAAATAACTTGACCCGTAATGTAATCGGCATCTGCCGATGCTAAAAACCGCACCACAGCACCAATTTCTTCCGGCTTTGCAGTGCGTTTCAGGGGGATGAGTTCTTCAAGTTTTTTCCGCTGGTCTTTATTAAGCTTTGCAGTCATATCCGTTTCAACAAAACCGGGCGCAATGGCGTTCACTTGAATATTACGAGAGCCGAGTTCCTTGGCAAGCGACTTAGTAAATCCTATGACTCCTGCCTTCGACGCTGCATAATTTGCCTGTCCTGCATTACCGATAACACCTGCAATAGAGGTAATGTTTATAATCTTCCCTGAACGTTGACCCATCATGGGTCGCAATGCAGCCTTCGAAAGATTGAATACACTTTTCATATTTGTATTAACTACTGCATCCCAATCTTCTTCGCTCATACGCATCAGCAAACCGTCTTTCGTAATTCCGGCGTTATTCACTAGAATGTCGAGACGATTATATGTGGTGAGAATCTTTTCTACGATCTCTTTCGACTGATTGAAATCTGCTGCATCCGATTGATACGCAACAGCATCTCGTCCTTTTCCTTTAATACGTTCAACAACCTGTTGTGCTTCGGCCGACGAACTACGATATGTGATCATCACGTGCGCTCCTGCATCTGCAAGTGAAAATGCAATTGCCTTGCCTATGCCGCGCGAAGCTCCAGTCACTAACGCTATTTTATTATCAAGAATACCCATTATAAACTTACGGGAATACTTTTTTCGATATCTGCATAGGTATCAATACCACGAACCTCTACGCTGCTATCGATACGTTTTATTAACCCTTGCAACACTTTCCCCGGTCCGACTTCAACAAATGAAGTAATGCCGTCTGTAATCATATTTCGAGAACATTCTTCCCACCGTACGGCGCTCGTTACCTGTTCGACAAGTAATGTACGAATTTTCTCTGCCTTTTGCAGCGGCTTCGCATTCACATTAGCATAGACAGGAATTCTTGCATCTTGCATTGGCGTAGTTGCGAGCGCTTGTTGCAAACCCTCTCGTGCACTTTGCATGAGTGGAGAATGAAAGGCTCCGCTGACCACGAGTTCTTTTACAAGCTTCGCACCGTACTCTTTTGCAATATCCATTGCTTTACGAACGCCGTTTACGCTTCCGCTGATAACTACCTGACCAGGAGAGTTATAGTTTGCACTTTGAACAATGCCCTCAGGGTATGCTTTACAACAAACTTCTCCAACAACCTGCGGTTCAAGCCCGATGATAGCTGCCATTGTGCCTTGTTGTTCTTCGCCGGTTTTCTGCATTAATTCGCCGCGAAGGCGAACAAGTTTTAATCCGTCTTCAAATGAGATTGCTCCGGCAAAGACCAGTGCAGAATATTCACCTAACGAATGCCCTGCTGTTGCAACGACGTCCTGGTAATGTAACAGCTTTGTGAGTACGACACTATGCAAAAAAATTGCCAGCTGTGTATTTTTTGTTTGTTTGAGTTCTGATTCAGGTCCTTCAAAACAAATCTTGCTGAGAGAAAATCCGAGTATTTTGTCTGCTATTTTGTACAACTCCTGAGCAGCAGAATTCTTTTCAAACAAATCTTTTCCCATCCCAACATATTGGGAGCCTTGACCGGGAAAGATATACGCGAGCTTAGACATTGAAATAAATACTATGGTTTGTTCGGATTATTCATCGCCCACTTGACTAATACTGCGCCCCACGTATATCCTGCACCGAAACTTGATAGGACAACTGTATTTCCACGTTTCAATTTACCACAGTGCCACCACTCTGAGAGACACAGAGGAATCGTTGCAGCAGTAGTATTGCCGTATTTATCAATATTGATCATCACCTTCGATGGATCGAGTCTCATGCGTTCGCGGCACGCATCGATGATACGGAGATTTGCCTGATGCGGGACGAGATAATCGATATCGTCGCTTGTGAGATTGTTTCGCTTCATGATTTCGGCAGAAACATCAGCCATACCGATAACAGCGACTTTAAATACAGCTTTACCATCTTGAAAAAGATAGTGCATTCCTTTGTCGATGGTTTCGTGCGATGTCGGGTTAAGACTGCCCCCGCCTTTCATATATAAATAATTGCCGCCCGATCCATCGCCATAGAGTTTGTGATCGATAATACCGATAGCAGAATTATCACTCGGTTCCAGTAACACTGCCGCCCCCGCATCACCGAAGAGAATACAGGTGTTTCGATCTTTGTAATCAACGATTGAACTCATTTTATCTGCGCCAACAACGATAATTTTTTTACAGGCGCCACTTTCGATAAACTGGCTCCCGACAACGAGAGCATATAAAAAACCTGAGCACGCTGCGGAGAGATCAAACCCCCAGGCATTCTTTGCGCCAAGTTTATCTTGAATAACAGCAGCAGTTGACGGGAAAAACATATCCGGCGTTACTGTGGCAACAATAATAAGGTCGATATCTTCCGGTGTAATACCGCGATTGCTCAGCGCCATTTGTATTGCCGGAACAGCCAAATCAGATGTTGCTCCTCGGTCAAGAATACGACGCTCTGTAATACCTGTCCGCGTACGAATCCATTCATCGGTGGTATCTACAGTTTTCTCAAGTTCTTCATTTGTCAGCACCCTCTCTGGAAGGTAGTGCCCGACCGCAGTAATGGCTGCGCGTCGTTTTTCGTTTGTCATCGTCATGATATACCAGCAGTCAACGCTTCTTGAATCCTATTGTTAATCTTTTTCTTCACAGCTTCTTCCGCTTTCAGTACCATGTTTTTTATTGCTTTCGGTGATGATTTCCCGTGTCCAATAATGGAAATTCCGTTCACACCTAACACTGGTACGCCCCCATATTCCTCATAGTCCATACTTTTCAGTGCATTGCGCAGAGTATTTCGCATCATCAGTCCCATAAGTTTTCTTACAAGACTATTATTTGTGTGTTGCTTCAAACGATTTTTAAAGAATGACGGGACACTTTCTCCAAATTTTAAGATGATGTTTCCGACAAATCCGTCGCACACGACGACATGTGCTTTACCTTGCAGGATATCTCGCCCTTCGACATTGCCAACAAAATTAAGCTTGCTTTGTGTAAGAAGTTTATGTGCCTCTTTAACAACTTCATTTCCCTTGCTTGACTCTTCACCTATATTCAATAACCCAACCGATGGATTAGGAATATTAAACATATGATTAGCATAAATTGATCCCATAATGGCAAACTCATACAAATGCTGAGGCTTACAATCAACATTAGCACCTGCATCAAGCAGCAAACAGACGCCGCGCTCACTGGGTAAAAATGCACCAATGGTTGGTCGGCTAACACCTTCTATACGTCCGAGGATAAGTGTCGACGCAGACATCATTGCGCCGGAATGTCCTGCGCTCACAAATGCATCTGCGTGGCCTTCTTTATGCATTGTCATCCCTATGCCGATTGAGGAATTCTTTTTTTCTCTCAATACAGCCGTGGATTGATCGTGCATTCCGATTACATCAGGCGCGTCAACAACATGATATGCTAAGCCCTGATGGTTTACGGCGTCAAGTTGCTTCTTGATAACCGACTCTGAACCAACAAACAACACTTCAAATCTATTATTGACTTCGCGAAGGGCATCAAGTGTTCCTGCAATAACGTTTTGAGGAGCAAAATCCCCTCCCATTGCATCAACAGCAATACGTATTTTTTCAACTCTCATTGATTTCTTAGAACAATGATGTAGCTGTCAAGACAATGAACGGCACAATTGCGCCGTAATAAACTATGGTGCGGAGGTTCCGCAAGAGCTAAACTTAAGATTCCTTTGGAATAACGATAGCGCGCCCGTTATAATAGCCACAGTGCGGGCATGCTCGATGGAGAAGTTTTTGTTCGTGACAATTCCGGCACTCGGCTGTTGAGGGTCGTGTTGCTTTGTAGTGTGTGCGTCGTTTGGCACCGCGAGATTTTGAATGTCGTCGCTTAGGGTTTGGCATGTAATAATTCCTTTTTCAGTTTTTCAATAAATGTTGTAATCCTTCCCATCGGGGGTCGGATGCTTCTATTTTACACGAGCATGACTCTTTGTTTCGATTCGTGCCGCACTGCGGACAGAGTCCTCTGCAATCTTCTACGCATAACAATTTCAGAGGCACCGACAACATGGTCATTTGCCGGACATCCTCTGTGAGATCAAGATGCACAGTATCCGTGCTGATCACTTGAACTTCTTCAGACTCATACTTTCCGGTTTCAAACTCATTGTACACGTAAAACATATTGTAGGCACACGAAATAGCTTGTTCAAACTCATCAACACATCGATCGCAATTGAAGTGCCCTGTTGTACGAATCTGCATTTTCAAATAAAGCTGTCCCGTTGTTTTGTCCAACTCAACATGAACTTCTACCGGTGAAGTAAAATTTTCTCTAAGCCCCAATTCCACGGGGTCAGATGAGAAATGGTATTCGTATAAGCCGTTGGAGAGTCCTGAGATGCGTATTTTCAAAACATCGGTATGCTTTGGCTGTTTCATCATTGCTCCAACTGCTTCTATGGACAAATTTTGAGCTTTTTTTCCAGAAAAACTGCAATAATATAGAAAATAATCACCAGAGAGTCAAGGATTCGTGCTCTTCGCTGGATATTCCTTCTCTGTCTCTGTAGTGAGATATTACATCTCGACCACGGCTCCTACCGGCTCTGCTAACTCATGTTCGATGTGATCTGTGGTTTCAATGAGCGCATCAATGAACTTTCTAAAGTCCTCTTTATAGAGAAACAGTTTATGCTTCTCATATGTATTCTCTCCAATTCGTCTGCTTTCGGTGATGACAACATAAAAGTCCTTTGTTAACTTTGTTGCTTTTACGTCAAAAAAGGTAGGTGCGCTTTCCCGCACGGACTTTTCTTATAAAATAATTTTCACTACTTGTTATAACTGCTTCCATACGCATTGCCTCCTTCCATGAAAAACTTGAACAATGTTAATAGCTATCAACTTTTAGTGAACCATGTCAGCCACGCGCTGTTGTCATCTCCTCACCACGGCAACCTTACCGGTTGCTACCTTGCTTCCGTCTTCGGAATAGGCGATGACAAGATAAATTCCTGTGCCCACGATATTACCGCGAGTGTCTGTTCCATCCCAGAAACCGATCCTGCCGCCCGGAGTCCTGATCTCCTTGATCAGATTGCCATCAATAGTGAGAACTTTGATAAGTGAGTTTTCTACTAACCCATCAACAGTAAGATCAATCTTGGATGGGAGATAAAATGGATTGGGTGTGAATGACAGTTCCGAAAATGAGCGGTTTGGAGCAACCGCTGCCGTTGTAAGACTCGACAAACCCTTTTCTGTTCCGAAGTACATCGTTCCCGAGCACTCATCTATTGCAATAGACGCTACATCGTTATCAAGCAACTTGCCATCGGTGCTTTCGACGGTATATCTGCTCAAGATCGATGTGCCATCGGTCGAAAGAACAAAAACTCCTTGTCTTGTTGCTATCCATTTATTGTTAAGCGGGTCTACGACTATTCCTTGAATAATCTGATCGCGCAATGGATGAAAAGGATGAATTTGTCGCGGAGAACCCGGATTGAAAATAATGGAAACTCCTTCATCTGAGCCAACCCATACTTCGCCTTCTTTGCCGACGGCAAGCGAGTAAATTTTGTTGGATGTTAATCCCTCGTTTGTCGAGAGTTTACCCCATCCATTGACTGTTCCGGGAAGTGCAAAGCGTTCATTGTAATAGAAGAGCCCTACCGGTAAGACGCTTTCAAACCGACTAAAATTTGTCAACCACTTTGTGCTATTCTGATCGATGACTACATCCTCAAAGACAGTCAACGGGCTGCGCGGCGTATATCCCAAGACATAATTGACTGATGAATCGGGTGCAAACGTCACAAGCGCGGTATCTGCCCTACCCGTGCGGTCGGTGATCCATGCAACGCCGTTCTGATCCGTAGCGACACCGCCGACAACGACAAACGTTGGATCGATGCTTGGTGATAATCCGTTTGAGGTGTTGAGGACTTTTCGTAACGTTCCTTGGTCATCTAACAATGCAACACCGCCGCCCCAGTTGCCGATCCACTTTGCATTATCTTTGCCGATGCTGACCTTCCAGTAGTTATCATTTCCCAACCTGTTATCCTGTGCTGTTGTATATGACTTCCACATAGCACCATCGAAGCTCATAAAACCCTCACCGCCCGAGATGCCGGTCGCTGACCAAACTGTACTTCGTTGGTCAACTGCAACGCCGACAAATTTGTTGGAGGGGGGACCGGGGGGGATAATAATAGAAAGATAGTAGGGGTTGACATAATTTATTCTGATTACACCATCTTTTATCATGCCTAGGTACGTACCGTAAGCTGGATGCCCTGTAATTAACAGGCATGTCAGATTTGAGGGAAATTCTGATTCAGCTATACTAGCACCTCCCCAGTATCCACCATAAGCATATAAACCGGTCGGTGTAATAAAATAAAAACTAGGGGCGTGTAATTGAACGTCAGTGTTATAAGCATAATCGATAATATCTAACCCGACACTCATTGGATCTGTAATCCAAGTCACTTCAAACAAAGCTACCCCATTAGAAGTCGTAACTCGCGTACCTCCATCAATTGGATCACATCCACCAAAAATTATTCCGGTAATGGAATTAGACGGCAACCCATCTGCTGTCGTATAAACTCGCCATGTCTCTGGTGCAGATGGACTTGAGTTTGTAACTGGAGTAGAAGCAAGTCCATTTCGTGTTCCTACCCAAAGATTACGACATGTTAGTAAAACTACAGTCGCATTACCTTCAATCTGATTAGGCGCAGTACCAAACCTTGTGTACGTATCTTCAAACTCCATCCGCGAGATAGAGAACACACTCGCGCCGATATCGGAAAGAATGAACAGCGTATCGCCGTACACCTGTAATGCATTGATGCGTTTGAACGGGTCGCTTCGCAATGCAATATCCGAAACGTAACGCCATAATTTTGTCGATGGCTCGTATCTGTGGAGGAATCCGTTTTGCGCGCCTGCCCAGATTGATCCGTTACTATCCACAGCAATTGCTGTGAGGTCGATGGTTTTCAATCCCTCGGAGGTTGTAAACTGTTCGAAGGTACTATCGACAGGATTAAATGAGAACATGCCTCCGCTTGTTGCAGCCCAGATGTTACCACTCTTGTCAACGGCAAGGTCGCGGACCTCACGTTTCGAGGTGTACGTTTTCCAGTCGCCAACACCGCCATAGACTGCGACGACACTCACCAACATCAACACAACTACTCTGCACACGTTCATCTCACGCTATCTTATACTGCAACATCTATGATTTTTTCTCAGCCACCTTTTTGCTAAGATCTGCCATCTCGATTGCTGCCATAGCGGCATCCCAGCCCTTGTTCCCAGATTTTGCGCCTGCACGTTCGATCGCCTGTTCAAGATTGTCGGTTGTCAGCACGCCGAAGATTACCGGCATCTTCGACTCCAGTGCAACGCGCGCTATTCCCGAGCTTACTGCATTGGCAACATGATCGAAGTGCGGCGTCTCACCGCGAATGACACAACCCAGGCAGATGATAGCGTTGTATTCACCGGAGCCGGCAAGACGTTGGGCTAATTCTGGGATCTCAAATGCGCCCGGGCAGTAGATAATGTCGATGGCTTTTTCCATCGCGCCGTGACGGTGTAAACAATTGAGCGCGCTGTCGAGCAAACGTTTGGTAATAAATTCATTAAACCGGCTGACGACGATACCGAACCGATACGGTTCCGCAGAAAGATTCCCTTCGATGGTGTTTGCCATAAATTTTTAACGAGAAAAGTGCCGGTTACGCATGGCTTCTACCGTCGCACGTGGAATATTAATGTGCCCGAAGAGTTGATCATCATTCTTAAGCCCGCCGTGAAAATCAGAACCCCCGCTTTCAAGCAAATAATACTGACTGACAATGCCACGGTAGTATTGAACAAGCTCCGGTGTATGACTTGGATGTATCACTTCGATGCCATCCATACCGGATTTAATGAGATGTGTCAAGGTTGCTTCATCAATTGACCTGCCCGGATGTGCAAGAAACGAAAGCCCTCCAGCATCGGTTATTAATCGTATGGTTTCTTCGGTGGACACTGCGGATTTCTTCTCATAGGCTGGGCGCCCATCACCAATGTACTTATTAAAAGCTTGCTTGTACGATGATGCATATCCTTCATTGACGAGAGCGTTCGCTACATGCGGTCGACCAACGGAGCCGCCGCCAGCCTTTGCTATCACCGATTCAACTGTTAAGGGTATGTTCATGCGATTAAGTTTGCCAACAATGCGCTCTACCCGCTTCAAGCGCTCCTCACGAAAGATAACAAGCGACTCAAGCAAAGCCGAGTTTTCCACGTTGACAAAGTAGCCGAGAATGTGTATCTCGGATCCATTGTAACTTGCACTTAGTTCGATACCGGGAATAACTTCAATACTGTGCTCGTTTCCAATGGTAATTGCTTCTTTGATCGCATTGACTGTGTCATGATCGGTGATGCTGATCGTGTGCAGTCCGATGCTTTTAGCTTTCGTGATTAATTCAAGTGGAGACAGTGCACCATCTGAATGGATCGTATGTGTATGAAGATCCGCTTTTCCGTCTAACATGATCCTCCCGGATCACTGGTGATTGTTTTCGTAATTTAAATATACAATCCTTTGAACTTCTCGTAGTCGTTAATGATGAGCCTGTTGCCCTGCATTTCGAGATGTCCCTTTTTGATAAACATGTGGACAACACGAGAAATTGTTTCGCGTGATGTGCCCGCCATGTTTGCAAGGTCTTGCTGTAATGGCATCTCATCGATTTCTACACGACCTTTACGAATGGTGCCAATATCGTCGGCAAGCTGAAGAATAACATTCGCAACTCTGCCCGCTGCATCTTTCAATGAGAGGCTTTTGATTTGTGCGTCGGCTTTACGAAGTCGCATGGTAAGCTCTTTCAAAAGTGAAATAGCTACCGAAGGAAAATCTTGCATTAAATTCAAAAAATCACGTCGATGAATCATGAACAGTTCTGCCTTTGTGATAGCAACAACGCTCGCAGAACGTGAAAGCCCATCGAGAATTGACATCTCGCCGAAAAAATCGTTTTCCCCAAGGATGGAGAGAATCACTTCTCGCCCGTCATCGTCGGTTCGAACAATTTTCACTTTGCCCGAGATAATAACGAACAGCGCGGCACCCGTTTCTTCTTCAAGAAGGATGATACTGCCTTTCTTGTATTTCTTGCGGACACCAACGCGAACGATCTTGGCTAATTCGTTGCCTTCAATATCATTAAAGAATGGGACATTACGGATAAACTCCATTGCCTCGCCAAGGTCTGACGGCATAGGCTTTTGCGCTATATTTGGAAGATTCATATCGGCATTCGATTCTTAATAGTGATTAATTGTTGAACTCTTATTCAACAGAAATACGCCAACTAATATAGTGTTGATGCTGTTGAAAGTCAAGTTTTCATGTCTATTTCAGCATTCTACTGTGAAAGCAAAAAATACGATAACAGAAACAGGCTTACTTCGCTTGTTACAAGGGCAACCCCGGAAATAGTATCAAATCGTTTCACTCGGTCTAGGGCTGCTTGATTGCCTGTGTTTCTGTAATCATTATAATAATTATCAGCTTTGATCTTGAAATACGCTGCGACTGCACCGCCAAGAACCGCTGTTCCAGATGTAATATAGACAGGTGTAAGGTTTTTTACTTCTCGTCGCTCCGCAAGAGGTGACACACTATTGTATGACTGTAATTGCAAAAAAGAATGTACTATTCCACCATCAAGAGGCAAGGGAAGCTCAACTCTGTCATACCCCTCTTTTGTTAATGCAACCAGCCCCTGAGCTGATAATGTTGTTAAGATGAATGGTGTTTGACCAACAAGAGAGTCATTGTAACAAACATCTGCCCCATAAGGAGTGGAGGTAATATGATAAACGAGCGGAAAATGTGCTGTCCGCTCGATGTTCTCTGATGTGTGAACCATGATCGTTTCGATGATTGAAGGCATGAGCCAGTTAGGTTCGTCGGAGTGTACAAACCGAAGAATGTGCGTGCCCGTATCGAGCATTACATCTTCAAGTGGAGTTACACCTACAAGGATAGCATCTATAAAAACTTTGACGGCGCTTGTACGAGAATGTACGCTGAGAAAAGCTTTCTGTGTTTTCACATCAACTGTATCGAGCGACATTATTGTTGAATCTTCAGAGAAGAAATTTGCGCTCGATGCGTGAGAACACATTACCAATAGCCCTATGACAATAATAAATTGCTTCATCGCACGCTTTCAGATTTAAATGCCAGCACGATTTGATTTTCTGCCAACACAAGAAGATACTCGTTCCATACGAGGGGCATTGTTTTCACACGTCCCTCAGTTTTGAATTGCCATAATAATTTACCGTCATTTGCTTGAAAAGCATACACTGTTCTATCGGTACAGCCTGCTATCACAACATCTCCGGCAACAATAGGAGCGGCGTTAAATATACTGTTGGCGCGATATGTCCAAACAATTGTTCCGTCGCTTTTGTTTAAGCAATACAGCGTATGGTCTGTTGTTCCTACATAAACATGGCGATCATCAACGGCTTGCGATGAGAAGATCGGCGCACTGAGAGTTCTCTTCCAGGCAATTTCTCCTGATGCTGCATCAAGAGCATAGAACGAATGATCGAGCGATCCTGTAAATACTTTTCTTTCACTTATTGAGGGTGACGCCATAATTGCTGCCCCTGTGTGCGTTTGCCAAACCAGGCGGCCGCTGTCAATGGAAACAGCATAGACGCTGCCATTGTCTGAGCCGAAGACGACTACTCTGCCATCGCTCGCAGGTGAAGAATGAATCATGCTTGAAGAGTTTGAATGCGGAACCTGAAACGCCCATTCAATCATCCCGGATTTTTTATTAACACACGCCAGCGATCCCAAAAAGGTCGTAACATAAAGCTTATCCTCTACTAAGAGAGGTGATGTTTCTATATCACCTAGTTTTGCTTTCCATTCATTCTTTCCTGTTTGGGTATTATAGGCAATGAGGCTTTCTTCGTCGTGTGCAAGAGCAATATACACGTTGCCTTTATCAACAATAGGTGCCCCAACGATTGCTGTCCCAAAATCTGCAACGCTCGTTCCCTTTCCCGTGACAATATTAATGAGATGAAGTTCCCCTTGGAGCGTTCCAAAAAAGAATGTGCTATCAATTATGGCGCCGGCGTAACTACTAAAACCGGCACCGGCTTCATATTCCCACGCTTTCGTAAGCGATGGCATAAGTTGGCATAGGGCTACGTTAGTTCTCTCTTTTACTCCGCCATACATAATCCAATCGCCCTTATTAGCACGAAACTCCCTTTGCATCTGTATGGAACTGCACGATGCCACGAGGAGAAGAACCATCAGCAACGATATGTGTCTTCGTGGATGCATGGTTCAGAAATCATATCCAAAAAAGAACTGATGAAATAACCCATTTTGAATTTTTGAAAAATTCTTTTCAATGCGTTTACCAAGGTCATACCTGAGCACCAATATCCCCCCGAGATTAAATCGTAGTCCACCGCCTACGCTGCCAAGGGTTTCAACATATGCGTCATCCCAGGCATTTCCGGCATCAAAAAACAACGCGCCCCGAAAACCCACAAATGTTGCTCCGCCAAATGGAAAGCGCATACTTAGTTGATCAAGAAACGGAAATCGTAGTTCATTGCTTACGAGCCACATTTTTTTACCGCGAAGTGAAAATCTTGGATAGCCGCGCAGGTCCCAGCTGCCGCCCATGACAAAGCGACGGGCTTCCTTTCCATCATTGTAGAACAACCACAACCGAGATGCAAGAGCTGAACGCTGAGCTATTCTCAAATACTGTCGATAGTCGAAAATAATAGAATAATAGCTTGCATTCGAATTTTGAATATCTGTCGTGTAGGCTAAGCTGATGTTGCATCGGCTGCCATCAAGCGGACCGCTGGGTCCCCACAACGAATTATCGTGCGTAAATGAAATCGCATTTGAAAGAAATAATGCGCGGCGCGAACGATCAACAGTCGAGGCACTTTCATCCGACAAAGATGATATCGACGCATCTTTTTCTGAGTTACTGATACTCGTGACAATCGCAATTCGCCGGAACTTCGATAATGGATAACTCATTGTCAAATAACTACCAAAAACACGTTCAAAGAAAAATTCATCAGGATCGGTAAGATCGTACCGCCTGCCGCTGAATCGGTAGACACCATATGCAAAATTCGTGCGCTGCTGAAGCGAGACACGAGACACAGCAATATTAAAACTGGAAAGCAGTTCATCGGTCGTCTGTGCAGTATTGTACACAAGAAAATAGTATTGCTCGTTACCAAGAAGGTCGCTCAGCGATAAAAATGCGCCGCCTGCCGTTCCAAAAACAGGGTCTGTAGCAATTTGACTTTGTGCAATATCGAGACTGTATTCGCCTGTGTATCGTAACGATTTTGCCTCAGACGTTCCTGTTGTGGACTTTGGTTTCCAATATTGTTCACCTACGATAAAGTCGAGCGAATGCTTCATCACCGATGTATCATAGACTGCATTGATATTACGAATCTCACGAATTTGAAAGCTAAAGTTTTCAAACGCAACAAAAACGAGATTGCTGTCTGCCCATGTCGGATCAAATGCAGCCGTTGTAAATTGCGTAATTTTTCGCATTTCGTTAGATGAATACCGGGTTCTATCAAGCCTCATCATCCAAACATTGCGGGCACCATCAATGTCAGAGGTAAAGATGAGTGAGCTTCCATCGGGCGACCACTTGGGCGCATAATAATTTGCATTGCCATACGTCAGATAAGTAATATTCTGTGTGTTCACATCATACATAAATAAATTGTACTTACCGCGATCACCAAATGAGGTGCGATCAGAGCTGAAGACAATCTTGTTACCATCGGGCGACCAGGCAGGATCGCGGTCATCATAAATGTCATTGGTTAATTTTGTGAGAAGCTTTTGTTCCATATCCCACATGTATAGATCGTTTGAACCTGATTTGTCCGCAGAGGAAAAAACTAACCGCTTACCATCTGGCGACCACGATGGCGACCCGAGCACCACAAGATCACTAAATCGGTATGTGTCAACGATCTTGCGTTGAGCAATATCATAAAGATGAAGAACATCATTCTCGCCGCTTTTTGTAACAAACGCGAGTACCCCGGCTGTAGAAATATCTAGTTTACTTTGAAAGAGATGAAACGCCTCGAGCTCATCCGACTTTTCTCCTTCAATAACAAGATCGATGTCCGCACTGCCGCTATCAAGCGATGCCCTGTAAATGCTTGAATACCCTGAGTGATTGCCGATGAAGTAGATTTCCTTTTTATCGCCGCTTCTTGTATAGACCGGTTTTGCATTGAATCCTTCTGTCACAATTGCTCTTGAAACCCCACTCGGCTGATCTGATAATGTAAGCAGGGGATAAAAATTTTTCTTCAAAGCATATATCCATTCTTCATCGAATTGCTTATAGTTTCTATCGACTATGAGCCTAAAAACCTCCTCGAAAGATCCCGACTTCCAAAAATTCTCCATGAATAAGAGTATTTTTTCTTCACCATAATGCTGGGCAACATACCGGAGGATATTTTGCCCCTCTTTATACATAAGAAATGTCCCGAAAATTCGTTCCATGTCGCTGAGAGGCACAATATAGTTACTCATAATAGCATCGCGCATGACCATTTCTGCTTGTCCATCCCATTCGATAGACCAATACTCTGCCAGCCCTTCAACGAACCACAACGGCGGCAAACGATCTTGTGCGAGACGATGATCGAGCAACACACGATTGATCTTACTATGCATAAAAACATGTACAAGCTCATGACGAATGACGTGGCGAAAATTCCACATTGAGCCGTCATACGGAATAACAACACGCCCCTTTAGGAACTCAAAAAATCCGCCGACGCCTTCTGGAATAAATCCCTGTGTGGTGTTCGTTTGTTGAAAATGGAGGTGGGAGCTGTAGAAAATGAGCGGGATACGATCACCAACGTTATGATTGAATTTTTGCTCAAGGAGTTCATAGCTTTCTTCGGCAAAGAATGCACCGCGCTCGGCAAGATTTTGCATCTCGGGGTAATAATAAATATCGAAATGCTCGGTCTTCAGAACATGCCATTCAAAGTTGGTGTATTGAACTTTATTTCGCCCGAAGTAGAAGAACTGGGAACATGCAGTTGCAACGAGGAGAAGAGTAAAAAGAATAATAGTGAATAATCTACTGCACATATCAGACAACGCAATTCACAAAATTATGCCTGAGCATTAATTTCTAATTATAATAGGTTCGCACGTTTTCGGATTCTTCTTAACTTTTACCTAACTCCCACTTCAAATAATCGATGATTCGTACAGGTGTTGGGTCGACACCATTAAGGAGAGCGAGGTAGTAGCTCGTCCAATCGCCTAAATAGATGAGCGAAAAGATCCGCGCGAGCGATGAAATGCCTTCGCTCTGTACTTCAACAACGCGGTTAGTAAATTCACTTACAATACTTTTTGTGATCGTCATGCGTGTTTGAACACGAGGATGTTCACCTTTATCGCGCAGAAAGACAACCGCCATATCGTTCATGTGGCGTTGTAACACTTTCCATCCGACAAGTTCATTATGATTCATCTCAGGTACAACGTGACCGAACGCCAATATCTTAGCATTCTCAGCAAGTTGTCCCCTCCAACGAACATTTACGGCATCGAACCTATCGGAGGAAGAATAAATAATCGGCAGTTTATTATACAACTGCTTGGCAAGCTCGTACGCAGGATTATGATTGTTGAGAGACGCATACACCTTCGCTTTTCTTTTTAACAATCTAATGGTTTCAGCAATCTCCCGATCTTTTGATCTTACAAGTTTTAAGTTCGCCATTGCAACAAGAGGAACAAAGAATGAATATCCGAGTGCTGTGCGCGGTGGATAGCCCTTGGGAATCTTAATAGATGGCTGTTTGAATTTCTTTGCAAGCGTTTCTGTTTCACCACCGGTTGATATACATACGACCATTGCTTTTCGTTTCTTCGCATCGAGATGAGCCGCTATGGTTTCCTCGGTGCTGCCGGAATAACTTGAGACAAATACCAGGCTTTGCTTGTTCACAAACTTGGGCAACACATACTGCCGGTTGATGATAAACGGTATTCCTAGTTCTTCAGCCAGATAGGAACGTAGAATATCGCCCCCAATTGCTGATCCGCCGAGCCCGGTAACCACTATATTTTTCACCGCCGACCCTTTTACTGGTATGCGTGCAGCTTTTCCGATACGCAGGGCATCTTCGATTTGTTGAGGAAATCCTACCAGCAGTTTCCTCATATTAGAAGTGTCATAACGTTGAACTGTGGTTTCTGTCATACAAGATTTAGCATTAGTGATTAAAATGGATGTTCATTAGTCAAACAATTAATTGTTTTCCACCGGGATATCCGGGCATTCGCTGATCAGGAATTTTCGTAAGCAAGAATCAACCTCATCCCCTGTCGATAAATTCAAAGCTTTTCGAGTGATTATTTGCATGTCACTGTAATTAAGCGATCGTATAATTTTTTTTATTTCAGGAAGTACTGCAGGCACTACACTTAATTCATCTATACCGAGGCCAATGAGAAGTGCAGTCGCAACAGGGTTACCTGCAAACTCACCACAGATACCAACCCATTTGCCGTGCTTATGCCCAGAATTGATAACATGTTTCAGTGTAATCAGCACCGCAGGATCAAACGGTTGATACAAATCCGCAACAAGGCTGTTACCACGATCCACGGCAAGAAGATACTGGGTTAAATCATTTGAACCTATACTCAGAAAATCTACAAGGGCTGCAATTGGACCTGCACTCAACGCTGCTGACGGAACTTCAATCATGACGCCGATTTGAACGTTAGCATCAAATGCAATTTCCTTGGCGCACAATTCTGCTTTCGCCTGCTCTACAAATTCTTTCGCCTTATGCACTTCCCCGATCGTTGAAATCATAGGAAACATGATCGCCAAATTCTTACGCGCACTGGCTCGCAGTAGCGCACGAAGTTGCTGCATAAAAAGATCGGGCCTGTCAAGACAGATGCGAATACCGCGCCATCCAAGAAACGGATTTGCTTCCTCAGCCATTTCCGGAGCAATCTTGTCACCGCCAATATCAAACGTGCGCATGATAACGCGATGTGGATATATTCGATCTGCTACTTTTTTGTATTCGAGGTATTGTTCTTCTTCCGTGGGAAAATCATCTTGCCCTATGAGTAGGCTTTCCGTACGATACAAGCCCACGCCTCGCGATCCTTGCAAGACAACATACTCTAATTCTTCCGGCAACTCAATGTTTGCAGAGAGTTCAATAGCGTGTCCGTCTTTGGTTTCAGCAGGAAGATCTTTTAGCTGTGCCAGTTGTTCTTCAAAAAGTACAAAATGCTGGCGTTTCGCCTCATAATCCTTGAGTCGCTCTTCCGTCGGATGCACAACGATCACACCGCTATAACCATCGATGATAAGCTGGTCACCGGTTTCTACTTCGCGTGACACATCGCCAAGACCGACGACGGCGGGAATCTTCAATGAGCGAGAGAATAATGCTGCATGAGACGTTACGCCTCCAAGATCTGTCGCATAGCCGAGTACTTTGTTACGACTGAGAATCATCGTGTCTGCGGGAGTAAGCGAATGCGCAACGATGATCGACGACCCTTCCAGTTTAGAGATAAGTTTCTCCTGATACATATTACGAATGATACGATTCCGCAAATCTTCCATATCATGGGCACGCTCATGCATATACTCATCATGCGCAGAAAGCATAAGCTTCGCGTACTTGCTGATCTCGTCGCTGACGATGAACTCTGCGTTTTTTTTCTCTTTTTGTATTCTCTTCTTGAGTGACTCAATCAGCACGTTATCTTGAAGCACCATTATTTGAGCCTCGAAGATTTTTGCTTTAGCATCTCCAACTTTCTGTCGTGCAAATGCAAGAATTTTACCAAGCTCCTTTTCCGACTTCTGAATTGCCGCACTCATCCGGTCAATCTCTTGCTCGTAGGTCCCATCTTCAAGCAAGCGTTCTTGTACGCTCGGAATTTCCTTTGTATAAAGGTACGCATTCCCCACGGCGATACCGGGCGATGCCGGAACGCCACGCAGCAATTTCTCTTTCTTAACGACTGACATGGGGCTCATAGAACATTACTCATCAAATCCTCGTTGAAAGAACGCGACGACCTCTTCAGCGGCAGCAAGCTCATCTTCACCCTCGAACTTCAAGATCAAGGTTGAACCTTGCTCTGCCGCTAACGTCATGACGCCAATAATACTTTTACCGTTTATTTCCATTCCATCTTTATAAATAAAAAAGGCTGATTTATATTTCGAAGCTGTTTTTACTAGCGTTGCTGCGGGGCGTGTATGCAACCCGGCGCGGTTTTTAATAACAACTTCGCGTTCGATCATCTAATTGCTTCGCCCTAAAAGCTGATCCGAAAGCCAAAGTAACATCTGTTTCGCATGAGACGGTTTTAGCGAAACTAATGCCCTTTGGGCTGCGTGCGTGCGACGCACGATTTCAGCGTGTGCAATCTCAAGAACTCCGACTTGATCATAGATTTGGCGAACACGATCCACAGCGGCACGCGTTCGGCTCTTTCGCAATAACATCGATTGTAGAATACGTTTATCTTTCCCTCTTGCGCACTCAAGTGCCTTCAACAAAAGAAATGTCTTTTTTCCCTCTATTATATCCCCGCCGATCGCCTTGCCAAACTCCTTAGCATCACCTGTAATATCAAGGAGATCATCCTTCATCTGAAATGCAAGTCCCAGATGGTTGCCATAGGATCTGAGTGCGGCAACGTGTGGTTGTTTGCCGCCGCCAATGATTGCTCCCGTCTCGCATGCCGTTGAAATAATTCGTGCTGTTTTCTTTTTGATCATCATCAGATAATCGCTGACCCGCACCTTTGTTCGCAATTCAAATTCTTTGTCAAAACCTTGTCCTTCACACACTTCAACAAAAGCATTGGTAAACGTTTGAACTACATCAGAAATCCTTTTCGCTGGCGACTTGAGGAGTGATTGATATGCAAGTGCAATCATCTCGTCTCCGGAAAGGATGGCAACATTTTTATCCCACCGTTCATGAACAGTCGGTTTGCCGCGCCGTAATGCAGCATTATCCATCACGTCGTCGTGGACAAGTGTGAAGTTATGCAGCATTTCAATTGCAATTGCGGCATCGATCGCTTGCTGGCACTTGCCACCAACAGCTTCACACGCTAACAGCACGAGCACGCCGCGTACACGCTTTCCGCCTGCACTCATACTATAGCTTATAGGCTCATATACGCTCTTCGGTTCTTTACCTCCCAGAAGCTTCTTAAAGCACCCGTCGATTTCAGCTTTGTAGTGTGCATATGACCTTTGAAAATTGTAACTGCTCACCGATTGTCTATATTAAGAATTGCGTAGAAGATTTGAAAAATATTCTTCCTCATAATAAGAAACAGGGGTTTGAGAAGCAAGAAATTACTTGAAATCATCAGTAATCGAGCATTCTTTAGCATCTGAGAATCTTAGGAGATTACGCCGTTGACAATAATGCGGTTTTTCGTTATCATTTGGTTAGATGATTTAACTGCTTACTCCTTTCGCGCTTTGTCTATATAACTTCCAGTACTGAGAGACATGACTCAGCGTTTTTGGGAAGTTACGATTAAGATCTGTGCTTCACAAAGGAGAATATATGAAACACTTTACATATTTGGTTTCCCATATTATTTTGATGATGGTGGTAATCTCGTTCGGTCTTGCCAGCAAGAATCCGGGCATCGTGAAAACATCGGCATCAGATCAAGAGGGGAAATTTAGTAATCTTCGTCCGCAAGTACAGCGAATAGTAGATGACGAAGATCTGACTAAGGCTCGTATGCTAAAGAAAAATACGCCGAGCCGGAAAGTCAGTTCAATCAATCGTTCGGCATGGCGCCCTGCGGCGCATGTGCAACCAGTTCCACCAACCTCACCACATGCTCTCGGATTATCGGGGACATATGCAATCCCCGGTGATTTTCCGGATATCGCCAGCGCAGTTGCTGTGTTGAACTTCGTCGGTACGACAGGAGCGGTAACGTTCAGTGTAAGCGCAGGCAGTTATACAGTGCTTGCCGGTGTAACGTTTACGGCACGCTCGTTGTCTGCAAATCCCGGCGACAACTCTACAGTTACAGTACAACCTGCCGCAGGTGCAGCGGTAACGATTAATTTCCAGCCGAACGCAACTGAAGGCAAGGGATTTGCGTTCGACGGTGCGAGTCACATTGTGATTGACGGCTCGAACGCAGGTTCAAGCCTTACGCTGAAATACTCAGGCGGCACATTTCCTTCGGGCGATGCTTTCGCAGCTACGATCTATGTAACAGGTGGTTCCGAAGATATCACTGTTGCAGATTGTAATATCGAAGGCGAAATCCAGACCGCAGGCACGTTCTACGATCAGACAGCCGGTCGTCCGGCAGTGTTCTGCTATCAGGATTCCGGCGCTGCAAACGCCAACATCACAGTAACCGGTTGCACGATTACGAATGCAACGTTCGGCATCAAGGTATTGTCCGATTATACTGTCGGATACTTCCAGGGTCCGATCAACTATACGTACAACAACGTTGGTAAAGCATACGGTGAATACATAAGTCATGGTGCGATCATAGATTTGGTCGACGGCATGCATTATGATCACAACAATATCGATGGCGTTGAGTTCGTACCGGAATACTGGAATAATGGAACTACGGAGTACGACGGCGTTGCGAGCTTTGCCGACCCCTCGTTTTTGTACGACTTCGGTCAACCGAGCGCCGGACACATGTACCAGTGTCCGCTTTCTACCATGAACTACAACTATGTGAATGATTCTCATCAGAACTATGACGATAGTGGGTTTACGTTTATCATTTACGGATTACTCAACAGAATTAGCGGCTCCACCACAGTGGTTCAGAATAACAGAATCCAAGGCGTCCATACCACCGATACTGATGGGACTGACGTTGGTCTTCGCTCAGAATCGAGTGCATGGCACAACTCGATTCGCCTTACAGGAGTGCAAGGTGCATCTCAGACTTCTTACTGCTTAAGAGCTGTGACTGGTAGTATCTATAACAATGCGCTCTCGAACGAGCGCACAGGTGCAGCCGGCTCGCTTATCCGTGTATTGCAAGGTACGCCCGTTGGTAATTCAGATGGTAATGCATTTTACTCCACGTCGGGTAGAATCACTTCTGCTTCCACACTTGCTGCCTATTTCGCGACGGGCAAAGATGCCAACAGCCAATTTGGTCCTGTTGGTTTCAGTGCCGATTTACATCTCACGTCATTCCCGTCATCGGCTGAGAATATCGGACGTCCCCTGATATTGCTTACCAATGACGTCGATGGCGATCCTCGCGATACGACTGTCACAGGCAAACGTGATGCAGGTGCTGATGAGGTTGTAGCAAACAGCGGTATGCCAACAGCTTCAGACGTACTGCCAGTTTCAATTGCTCCTCCGATTGCAGCGTTTGAGCCATTCGGTCTCCCGATTGCAATGAAAGTCACAATAAAGAATAACTCCACAACCGCTACCGGAGCGTTTAACCTTCGTCTTCAGGTTTCGGATGCGTCTGCTTATGATAATACAGTTAGCGTCAGTCTCGCCGGATTAGAATCAAAGTTAATCTCGTTCCCGAACTGGAATCCGTCAGCACCAAACCCATCACCAGGATGGACATTGACTGCGACAACGTCACTTGGCGGCGATTCACGCCCGGGTAATGACACCCTTAGTCGTTCACAAAGAGTTATTGTCCCAGATATATTTCCAGGCAGTCTTACATTTTGGACTGGTGCCAGCACCGGCGGTTGGACAGGAGCCGGTGATTTCGTTTTCAGCAACTCCTTCACGAAACTTGGCGGTCCCTATGCAGGATACTCATGGGTCACGAGGACAACGGGCACATACACAAATGCTACTGCAAATACCGTCACAAGCCCGTGGCTGGATCTGTCGCTCATGGGCGGTGATGGCAATGTGTACATTTCGTTCTATCAATCGCTGCAGACTGAGCCATCGTGGGATCGCTCATGGATGCAGTACACAACCGATGGCACAACATGGAAGAACCTCGGCGTGCTTAATGACCCCAATGGCGTGAACTGGTACAGTACGGGTGTCTATCAGAATGCAGCAGGACCCTGCTGGGACAGTGTATTGGCGTTCGAACTTGGCTTGATACCAAGTCCGTTCCTCTTCTCACCTGGATGGACAAGCAACGGTGATTGCGCAGGTGCAGATGTTCCCACTGGTCCTGATGGATACATTTTTACGCAGTTGAAGATAACACCTGCAAACTACCTCGACATTGTCGGTGCAATGGCAGTACGATTCCGATTCGTCGGGTATGCAGATGCAGGCGCGAATTTTGATGGTTGGGCAATTGATAACCTCAGAATCGGCGGTACTGGACCAACTGGTACACCTGCTGATTTCAGCGGCAAAGTCTATGACGATGCTGACGGCAGCGGCACTGATAACAGTATGGCTCCCGGCGCAGGTCTCCTTGGCAACGGTGCCCGTATGACATTCGATGCCGGTGTTGCAGGTGTTGTCATTCAAATGAAATACTTTGGTGTTCTCATTGGATCGGATACGACGGATGGCAGCGGCAATTATAACTTCGTCACTGGTCTGAATGCTCCCGGTACATACACGTTCGAGGTTGTTACCGGACTTGGTGTGAGTGATCCCGCGGCCGGTAAGTATTCGGTCAATTATACCAATAACGGCATCAATCAAACCGGGAAGAACTTTGGTCTCTATGATGGTTCCGTGAGCGGTACGAAGTTCGACGACATCAACAACAACGGCGTGAATGACGATGGCGCAGGGTTTGCCGGCTTTACTATCGAAGTGCATAAAGATTCTTGTAATGGCGCACTGTACACATCAAAAGTAACTGGCGCCGGCGGCACATATGCAATACCGCTTCCCCCGGGAACGTGGTATGTAAAAGAAGTACTGCAACCGGGCAACCGGCAGACATATCCTGTGGGCAACTGCCACATAGTAAACATTTCAGGTCCAAGCGGTGGCGGCTCTGCCCACCAGACCGGTGTCGACTTCGGTAACTTTACGCTGAATACTATCAAGGTCCAGCTTTTCATCGACCAGAACGGTAACGGCGTGAAGGAAGTAGCCGATGTGAACGCGTTGCCGGGATCTTTGTACGAAGTCTATGAGCTCTCGAAGAATGGCGTCGTCCTCTTCTCCGATACGCTGGGTCGTAATGTGGTCACCGAGTTCACTCATTTTGGTTTAGATACCGGCACGTACGTTTCGACACAGATTGTCGGCACTCCGGCGGGTTGGGTACGCACTGCAGGTTCCAACGTTATGAACGTGTCAGTCGTATCGAGCGGAGCAACACATAACGTTCTCCGTATGGATTACAAGCTGCTCAATGTGAGCGGCGTGAAGTTCAACGACCTGAATGGTAACGGCGTGAATGACAGCGAGCCGGGATTGGCTGGCTGGACGATCAACCTCACCGGTAACGGCGGCGGAAATGATACAACAGATGCAGGCGGTAATTACTCGTTTGTAAACGTCGGACCGGGTACTCATACGTTGAGTGAAGTTGCTCAAACTGGCTGGGTTGCAACGGTACCGGCAGGCGGCACAACAAACTTCACCAATAACAGTGGCGTCGACAAGACACAAGATTTCGGTAACTTCGATCAAGTCTGTTTGAGCGGCACGAAGTATCGCGATCGTAACAACAACGGTCAACAAGATGCAGGCGAAGAAAGTTTAGCAGGATGGAAGATCAACTACGGCGCACTTTCGGCAACAACAAACGCCAACGGCGAATACTCCTTCTGCGACCTCGGTCCCGGAAGCGATACATTGTCAGAGGTTGGGCAGTTAGGATACACACAGACTGAGCCCGCGGGTGGTTTCTACGTTGTCACGAGATCAAGTGGGTTGGATGTAACCGGATTGAATTTTGGAAACTTCGACCAGAACGACAGCGCCAAGTATCGTACATGGACTGTTGATGAACTCTCTAATGCAACCGAAGCGAAGCCGGTGAAACGCCCGAAACCGGGCAAACCTGTTCTTGCTCCTCCGAACAGCGGCAACCTCCTCGAGGATATGTTGAAGTTCCAAGCTGGTACATTGAAAGTCGGTCTGTCTGGTCAGTTGAATGAGGGTGGAAAAGAGAAGGCATACTTACAACCTGCGAAACAGAAGGATGCCTATACCACATGGAACAGCAAAGAAGTAAAACACACAGGTGCCGGACGTGGCTTCGATCTGGATGTGAAAGGCAAACAATTGTTGAAACGAAAGAAATCCTTACCTGCAACGAAGAAAAATTCCTGCACCATCGCAGAGTTGTTAGCGTTGAAACTCAACCTTCTTGCAAGCGAGAAAGGCAAAACTCCAGCAGGACTAGGCGATTTACTCATCGACGATGGCGGCAGATGGCAAGATTCAACCATCTATCAGTTCGCAGCGGATATGGACAACAAGATGACGAACTGGGAAGGCATATCCTTCGACGTGTATGCAGAAGCCTGCGCATTAGCAGCATCAATCAATACTGCCTTCTCTACCGGGTCAACATCTGATACCACAAACAATGGCGGATGGTTCTCCAGTCCATATAAATTGAAGTGGGCAGCAACGAAGTCGCTTATTGATGTTCCCACGTTGAAGCAGGGTAAAGCATCACCGCGTCCGCCCGTGGAAGAGGGTACACCTAAGCCATTGCCGACGGTATTCACATTGCATCAGAACTATCCCAACCCGTTCAACCCGACAACGTATATTTCCTTCGACCTCCCCGAAGAGGCAGTAGTGACACTCAAGGTCTACAACATCTTAGGTCAAGAGATAGCGAAACTTCTCGAAAACGAGGAATTGTCTGCAGGAACCGAAGAAGTAGAATTTGACGCCAGCAGTCTCTCGTCAGGTGTCTATCTTTATCGTATTACTGCAATTTCTGTGAATGAAGATGGCAATATCATTACCACTAACGCATTCACGGCTGTCAAGAAGTTATTGCTGCTGAAATAGAAGAAATGTAAAAATCATTATGACAAGAGAGCCGACTGACCATGTGCAGCTGGCTTTTTTGTCAGGTTGTCAACACCAAAAAAATTCCTTATCTTATTTTCCACAATACATTCGACAATATTTCATCAATTCAATGATTTCCCGAAGTGCTTACGTTATCCTGATCGGCATTTCTTTGCTGTATACATCGTGTATGAAAGATTCACAGCCACAACATCAAGAACGTACCATCGGCTCAAAAGACGAACTGGTGCTCTATCTTGATACGCTTGAACAGCGTTATGAGCAAGCTTGCTATCAGATGGGATTAGCGAATTGGAATAGCTACTCGAAGGAGGCTGCGTATGATCTCGACAAAGCAAAGGCTAACTTTGCAGAGATTTTCAGTGATACTTCTGCACGCAAGATCATTGAGGAATGGCGCGGTAAATCGAATTCACTCGCCGATAAACTGCTTGCCCGAAGACTCGAACTGTGGCATCGCTGTTTCATCGGTGGAGCAATTTACGCCGACCCAAACATTGCTTCGTTAGAGAACTCGCTGCAGCAGTCTATCACCAACTTCAGCTTCACATTTGATAACCAGCCAACGACACGTGCCAAGGTGAGCAACATGTTGAGGCTGGAGAAAAAACAGTCACATCGCCATAAGCTCTGGTCGGTTACCTCGCAGCTTTCCGCCACAACGGCTGACGACCTTCACCGTCTTGTAAAACTCCGCAATGAAAAAGCAGCGGCGTTTGGATTTCCAAACTATTATTCGTTGTCCTTTCATCTCAATGCCATCAAAGAAGACTGGTTGCTAAAAATGCTCAACGATCTCGAAGAAAAGACTCGCGGCATGTTCGAGGAATTCATCGAGTCATCACAAAAGAAGTTTCATATTAAAGAATTTAGTCCATGGGATTTTGATTTTGCTCTCCGTGAAGCAGTAGCGCTGCCCGATAAATATTTTCCGCTCGATTCCGTGTTCGGCACTATTCATACGTTCGAACGTGGTATTGGATTCGAAGTAGATTCTTTGCCGATCAAGGAAGTTGTTAAAGATATTCCTTATGGTGGATTGAGCCTTGCAATTACTATTCCCACAGACTCGCGTTTTCTCGTCAACCCGACGAAGGGTAAAGGATTCTACGCTACTGCATTTCATGAATACGGTCATTCGCTGAAAGCAGTTCACACAAATGTTAAATACCCGATTCTCAGAGGATATGAATGGATTCCCGGCGCTCAATGTGCGGCATTTGAAGAAGGCGTTGCAGACATGCACGGCGAATTCACCGACGACTCTCTCTGGCTTGCAACGTTCAGTAATGCAAAACCCAAAGAGATCGAGCGTTATATGAAGAGCAGAGGTTTGCCAGCATTGTATCGTCTTCGCAACTTGATGAAAAATTTCTTCGTCGAATATGAGATGTACAAAAATCCGAATCAGGATTTAGCAGCATTGGAACGAGTGATGTTCAAAAAATACTTACTTGTCGATCTCGATGAACATGAACCGCATCAATTCGCCGCATCGATTTGGTATACGTCGTATCCGTGTTATTACCAGAACTATATTCTCGCCGGGATGATGGCGACACAGCTACAAGAAGCGATGAGCAATAAGTTTGGCGAAGAGAAAATAACCGATTCTACAGTTGCGATGTGGATGAGAGACCACCTGTATGCCTCTGGCGAAACACTCGAATGGAATGAACGAATTCGCAGCGCCACCGGAAAATCATTGGAGACTGGTGCATACTTAAGGAAACTCGGGATAGAAACCTCGCGTTTAATAACAAAGGAATAATTACCTGAAAGGAAAAACTATGAAGGTAGTTCTTGTATACTTGTTATGCAGTATAGCTATTCTTGGTTGCAATAAAGCAGTTGATCCGGGTCCCGTGAATAGTTATCCGACGATAAAGGACAATACGTGGAATTATAACGCCTCTGCATTTTTAACAAACTTTCGACCGATTGTCGTGGGCGCCACATTCCGTGATTCGGTGATTAGATGGAATGCCCAAACTCAATCTGGTGGACGCGATACACTACGCGATAGCATTGAGACGTGGAAATTCATCGTAAGCGAAAGAGGCGTTTTTAACCTCGATGGCATAGCACATTATATTACGCGGGGAGACTCTCTGAAATTGTTTGCATACGAAAACCCTTCACTCGCACTGCCTAAACAGAACAGCAGATATCATTTCAATATAGCAGGAAGACATTTTAACACCCTTCAACACCTCTTCACTGAATTTTATGGTGAGAATCAAGAGTCGAATGTTTCAGGTGTCTCACTTTACTATGAATCGAATCCTCCGCCTGTTTTGATTTTTCCTCTTACCGTAGGCAGGCAATGGACTTATCGCCCCGCACCATTTAGGATAGATAAGAAGATCGTAGGTACAGAACGTATCTCCACCCCAGCTGGTGATTTTGCTTGTTACAAGATGCAATGGTTCTGGGATACGAACACCGACGGAAAGTGGGATTCGCTTATTACCGGATACGATTTTCTTAGTAGTACGGATTTGATCAAACGATCGATTGAGGTCAAAAATGTAGTTCTCTCTGATGAAACGAACCCCGAAGGGATTGGCTATATTGATATAATAAACGAATATGTCATCACCGATTTAGAAGGTTCAATTTTTCCAGCTATACACAGAAATCCATAGAATGTACTCTCTAACAAGGATATCAACATGTTAAAAATACAATTTTCTATTTTCTTTTTTGTCGTTTTCGTAACCTTTGGAATTGCCCAGCAGAAGAAATCATCACCTATAGCACAAGAAACCAAAGAATTCCTCACCATGTATAACTCTCTGTATCAAAAGCTCACAACGGTTGCAGGCAACGCACAATGGTCATCGAGTACAGACGTGAGCGAAGAACATACAGGTCAGCGTATCGGTGCCGACAAAGCGTTGGCGGTTTTTCAAGGCAGTACCTATGTCATCGAGAAATGCCGTGAGTTGCTCAAGCACAAGAGTGAGCTCGACCCCATGTCTGTACGTCAGTTGGATGTCATTCTCCTTAACGCCGCACAATATCCGGGAACAATCCCCGACATCGTTGCCGAACGTGTTACAGCTGAGGCAAACCAGAGTGCTGTTCTCGACGGCTTTCGCTTTTGCGATCAACGGCAAGGCGATTCCTGTCTGAAGTTTACAACGCCGAATCAGATTGAAGAAGTTCTTTCCGCATCGACCAATTTGGATGCGCGCAAACACTCGTGGGAGGTTTCCAAACAAACAGGGCCGGCACTCAAACCCGGGCTCATCAAGTTGCAAGGTTTGCGCAACAAGATGGGGCGGGAGATGGGGCATTCATCGTTCTTTGCTCTTCAGGTTGCTGATTATGGGATGACTGTTACCGAGATGATGCAATTATTAGAGTCGACAATCAGCGAAGTCAAGCCGTTGTACGAACAGCTTCATTATTGGGCGAAGGCGAAGCTTGCGGCAAAATACAAACAGCCCGTACCGAAGAAAATTCCGGCGCACTGGATTAGCAATCGTTGGTCGCAAGCGTGGCCCGGAATTGTTGAAGGAGTCGATCTCGACAATCTCTTCAAAGACAAAACTCCGGAGTGGATCATTCAGCAGGCAGAAAAGTTTTATGTGTCGTTAGGAATGCCGGGCTTGCCGCCTTCGTTTTGGGAAAAATCCGATTTGTATGAACTGCCTCCCAGATTCCCGCGAAAGAAAAACACACATGCTTCGGCATGGCACATCGATCTCGACAATGATGTACGTTCACTGATGAGTGTGCGATCTAATTATGATTGGTTTCAAACAACACACCATGAACTTGGACACATTTACTACTATCTTGCCTATTCTAATTCCAATGTGCCTGTATCACTTCGCGGTGGGGCAAACCGTGCATTTCACGAAGCCGTTGGAGATCTCATTTCAATAGCAGCACGGCAAATTCCTTATCTCAAAGGGATCGGTGTTATGCCACAAGACATGAACATCGATCAGACACAATGGCTGTTAAGCGAAGCGCTGGATAACGCAATTGTGTTCATCCCCTGGTCGGCGGGTACAATGTCGCACTGGGAACACGATTTCTATGAGAAGAATCTTTCAGCAACCGAATTTAACAAACGATGGTGGGACTATGTGGCAATGTATCAGGGGGTCGAGCCACCGGAATTCCGCGGCGAAGAATATTGCGACGCCGCAACGAAAACCCACATCAATGATGACCCTGCACAGTATTACGATTACACACTGGCATTTCTCATCAAGTATCAGCTTCACAATTATATTGCAAAGAATATACTCCATCAGGACCCCCACAACTGCAATTATTTCGGCAATAAAGAAGTCGGCACATGGTTGTGGAATTTATTGAAGTTGGGGGCGACACAAGACTGGCGCAGTGTTATCAAGGAAAAAACAGGAGAAAATATTTCACCCAAAGCGATGCTGGAATATTTCCAGCCGGTGATGGAGTTTTTGAAAAAAGAAAATGCCGGGAAGGATGTTCGCTGGTAACTCATGAAACATATTCATGTTATTTTCTTTACGCTCGTGCTATTGGGTACAGCACCCTGCTTGAGTCAACAGTATTCATTACCTCAGTTTTATCCTATTGCTGATTCTGTTGCTAAATACCCCCCGATAGGGCAACAGCTTGTTATCCTTTGTCAGAAAAAAGTCGATCAAATGTATGTCAGTTTTGTTGGAACGAAAGCTGAATCGAAAGCGATCATCGCCGTAGTCACCCCAAAACGATTCACCGAACCTGAATCATTGGCGCTCTCGGTAACATTCAACGGCTATATTCCCAGCACCGGTAAAATCTCAACTTGGGGATATATCTTCGATCGTAATGTTGACGGCAACATCGATTATCTAACGCTTGTTAGCGGTGCAGCGGCGTTTAAAGGAGACGACTTCCCTGAATCTTTCCCAAGGCGCAACGAATATTTTGTTCGTCATCAACTGGAATATTTTGTGGCACATTGTCAACTTATCTTCAATCATTGGGCTGATGACAACTATGACAACTATATCGATGCACTTGTCCACGTAGATATGGATTCTACTCGAGACTGGGTCGATAGGCATATTATCGTACACAGCACAAAGTTCGATAGAACTTTCGACGATGCTTGGGGATTTTACTACAATACGAATGAAGAACCGCATCTATTAACGTTCACTGCCACTAAAGTTCCTTTTCATCCGCTCGGAAAACCTGACGATGCCATCACATGGAAGATGTTGGATGAGAAATCAGCTATTCTTCAGCTATTAAATAAGGCAGTCAAAGCTTGCGCCCTAACATCTGACAAGTTTATCCATCCTGAATCTGGGAATAAGTGAGTATCTCGAGATTAGCGTCTCAAAACTGCTTCATCTGATGTGCGGTTAACATCCATTGAAGAATACAGCTTTCATGCTGAATCGGCATGTGACTTTCCAGGCACAGCAACGTTGACTTTTTCATTTCTATATTAGTATGTCGTGAGCCGCTAATGAGCAACGACACAATAAGCCTAAGATGAGGCTCGTGTCCTACGAGGAGAACAGACTGTTCCCCTAAATCATTTAACTGTCGAAACAACTGTCGTTCGTTAGTTGATGGAACGAGGTACTCCGTTGGTCTCCACGTAATGCCGCCAAGCTTTTTCGAAATGATTTCAGTCATTTGCACGGCTCTTCGAAGCGGACTCGATAATATGAGGTCTAACGAAAGATTGAACCTCGAAAATGTTTTTGCTACCCATATCGCTTGATCTTCACCAATCGACGATAGGGGGCGCTCGTTATCTTCAGTGGAAGACTCTAGAGCATCACCGTGACGCAAAAGATACAATAACATAGGAAATAGAATATCGTTAAAAGTATTGTATTCGCTCACGAATATAAGAAAGGTTCTGTGGTAATACAATTAGTACTGTGTAACCTTTGCTTTTCCTTTCGTAAAACATTATACTATTCAACCCTGTTCGATGCAGTTGGTATGTACCGAATTGGGTTGGGTCCCGCTAGAATAATTTTTTCAAACTCTTTTTCACTTTTCAGGAGTATCGTATGTATTTTGTGTATAGATTATTGAATCGCAATTATTGGATTTTGCTCATGATCGCAGTAGCATTTCCTGCGATATTGATTGGACAGATCAAACCTTCGACAGGTATCCGTCAGAATACTCCATCAGTACACGGATTTACCAATGCAAGAATTGTCATTGCGCCCGGGATTGTGGTCGAGAAGGGAACTCTTGTCATACGCGATGGCATCATTACTGCTGTGGGAGCTTCTGTTGCTGTTCCTGCTGATGCACGTATGTGGGATATGACCGGTATGACGATCTACCCAGGTCTTATAGAAAGCTGTACCGACATCGGTATGCCGAAAAAACAACAAGGACCGCCAAGTGGAGTCGGATCCTCAGAAGGGCCACCCCAAACCCCAGCTGAACCACGCGGAGTAAAACATTGGAATAACTTTGTGCTTGCTTCCCAGAATGCTGACGAACTTTTCATGCAGGACCAGAAAGCTGCTGAGAAGTTTCGAGGAATGGGATTTACTACTGCACTTGTTGTGCCGCAAAAAGGTATTTTCCGAGGCACAGGCGCTCTTGTTAATCTCGGCGATGGTTCAGCAAATCAGTTGCTCGTAAAACCACGCATCACACACTATATTACATTTGAAAATTCCGGCGGCGACGATTACCCCAATTCGCTCATGGGCACAATCGCGCTCATTAGACAAACGTTTATTGATGCTCAATGGCACCGCGATGCTTTTGCCGCGTCTGCAAAATATCCCTCTGAACCGCGTCCGGAATTCGTTGCCGATCTCAGTGCTCTCGAACAAGTCATTAGTGGCAAACAACCTCTATTATTTGAAACAACGGATGAGTTAAGTTTACTCAGAGCATCAAGAATTGCCAAGGAATTTGGATTGAAATTATGGGCACGAGGCAGTGGTTCGGAATATCGACGACTCGACGCGATCAAACAAGCAAACGTTCCAATCATCCTTCCTGTAAATTTTCCTGATGTACCCGGCGTACAGACACCTGAGGACGCTCTAAATGTCAACCTCCAAGAATTACGTTACTGGGATGAAGCACCTGAAAATCCAAAGAAACTGCAAGACGCAGGCATTACATTCACGTTTACGACCGCAACACTAAAAGATGCCGGAAGTTTCCCAGCTAATGTTCGTAAAGCTATTGAGCGAGGACTGTCTTCCACATCTGCACTCGCTGCGTTAACAACAACGCCAGCAAAATTGTTAGGTGTAGACAAACTCATTGGTACTCTTGATGCCGGGAAAATGGCAAATTTTATTATCGCTGACGGTGATTTATTTTCTGAAAAGACAAAAATCCGGGAAACGTGGATTGACGGTAAGCGATATGAAGTGAAACCTAAATCTGAGGTTGACCCACGGGGAACGTGGGAAGCACTCCTCAGTAATGCCCCAATAGACTCTATTACAATCGTGCTAAAAGGAGAGACCGAGACACTTCTAGGCAATCTCAAAATCAAAGGCAAAGAGATTAAACCCGGCACCACATCGTTCTCAGACTTAAAACTTGTACTTTCATTTTCTGGCGATTCGGTTGGCTTGAAGGGTGTCACACGAATGACCGCCAGTTACGTTGGAGGTAAATTGATCGGCGCAGGTGAATTGCCTGATGGAAAACCATTTTCTTGGACTTCCGTGAAGAAGGAGTCATTCAAGCCTGAGCCTGATACAGCGATATCGAAACAACCTTCGATGACATCGTTCACACCCGTTTACCCTCCGGGCGAATTTGGCAGAGCAAAGCCTCCAGAACAACCTTCTCGAATCGTAGTTCGTAATGCCACCGTTTGGACATGCGGTCCACAGGGAACAATTACTGGTGGTGATGTGCTCATTGAGAAAGGAAAAATTGTAAGTGTCGGTAAAAGTCTTTCGGCACCGCAGGATGCTGTTGTTATAGATGGCACCGGCAAACACGTTACGCCAGGGCTCATCGACTGCCATTCTCACTCAGCTGCAGCTGGAAGTGTCAACGAAGGCAGCCAGGCGATCACCGCAGAGGTACGCATAGGGGATGTTATCGACTCTGACGACATTGGCATCTATCGTGAATTAGCCGGGGGGCTGACCGCAGCAAATGTTTTACATGGTTCCGCTAATCCTATCGGAGGACAAAACCAAGTCATTAAACTTCGTTGGGGTGCATTACCCGAAGAAATGAAATTTGAAGGCGCAATACCCGGTATTAAATTTGCCCTGGGCGAGAATGTAAAGCAAAGTAATTGGGGTGATAAATACACAACCCGTTATCCACAAACACGCCAGGGTGTTGAACAGATTATTCGCGATGAGTTTCAAGCAGCATTAGATTACGAACGTGATCTAAAAGAGTATGAAAGCGGAAAACTAAAAATTCCTATACGGCGCGACCTCGAGCTCGAAGCGGTCCTCGAGATTCTTAGAGGAAAGCGTCTCGTTCATTCACACTCATATCGTCAGGATGAAATACTAATGCTCTTACGCGTTGCTGAAGATTTCAAATTCAAGATCGGTACATTTCAACACGTGCTCGATGGATTCAAAGTCGCCGATCAAATTGCGAAACACGGCGCCGGTGCTTCAACCTTCAGCGACTGGTGGGCATATAAATTTGAAGTTTACGATGCCATACCTCATAATGGAACTCTTATGCATGATGCAGGCGTGGTAGTATCATTTAATTCTGACAGTGATGAACAAGCACGCAGAATGAACACAGAAGCCGCGAAGGCAGTAAAATATGGTGGAACAAGTCCGGAAGAAGCTTTGAAATTTGTTACACTCAATCCGGCAAAGCAATTACATATCGATCACCGCGTAGGATCGCTCGAAAAAGGTAAAGATGCGGATTTTGTAATTTGGAATGCCAACCCCTTATCGACGTACGCTATTTGCGAACAAACATGGGTCGATGGGAAAAAATACTTTGATCGTGACGATGATCGTAAATTGAATAATGATGTTCAGTATCAGCGAACTACCTTAATTCAAAAAGCCCTTGGAACCAAAAGTAGTGGTGGTGATAAAAAAGGACCTTCAACGGGAATGCTAAAAGGTTATTCCTGCCGCGATAACGTTTATGGAAAGGAGATAAAGTAACATGAAAAAGATATTATGTTTTGTATTCGCGCTGAGCGCAATTTTCATTTTGTTTGGTATTTCATTCTTATCTGCTTCTGAAATTCCGGGAAAACCACAGAATCATCCCATTGCTCTTGTTGGAGGAACAATACACACCGTAAGCGGGCCAACAATAGAAAACGGAGTAGTTCTTTTTGACAAAGGCAAAATTACTGCTGTAGGATCCAATGTAACACTCCCGCCCGGAACTGAAGTCATTGATGTAAAAGGTAAGCATATTTATCCCGGTCTTATTGATGCGCGTTCTAATCTTGGCTTAACGGAAATTGGTGCTGTGCGGGCAACAAATGATTTATCAGAAGTCGGTTCAATTAAACCCAGTATACGAGCTGAAGCTGCAGTGAACCCTGAGAGCGAGCTCATTCCAGTTACACGTGCGAATGGCGTAACAACCGCACTCACCATGCCTGAGGGTGGCGCAATCAGCGGAACCGCTGCTGTCATTTCATTAGACGGATGGACGTGGGAGGACATGACCATTAAAGCTCCTGCCGGATTAGTCGTCAATTGGCCCTCTATGACAATCAATCGAGCATGGTGGGAACGCCGCACAGAAGAAGAACAAAAGAAAGCTCGTGACAAATCGCTCACTGAACTGCGTGATGCGTTTCGTGAAGCACGCGCGTATATGAAAGCAAAGCGCTCCGAAAGCAACCCCTCAGTATCTTATCATAAAACTGACCTGCGCTGGGAAGCTATGGCAGCTGTACTCGAAGGAAAGATACCTGTACTCGTCAATGCTGAGGATGTCCAGCAAATCCAGGCAGCTGTTGCTTGGGCTGATCAAGAAAATATTAAACTTGTTATCGTTGGCGGGTACGATGCGTGGCGTACAACCGATCTGCTCAAAGCTAAAAACGTCCCTGTCATTATCAGTCCTATTCAGCGTACGCCTTGGCGCAGATGGGAAGCGTACGACGAACCATCGACTCTACCCAAAAAACTTTATGATGCAGGCGTCACCTATTGCATAGCCGGTGAGGGTGGCGCATCGAATGAGCGCAATCTGCCCTACCATGCTGCGATGGCTGCTTCGTATGGATTACCAAAAGATGAGGCTCTTAAATCAGTTACACTCTACCCGGCACAAATATTGGGCATTGCAGACCGCGAGGGCTCTCTCGAGGTAGGCAAAGATGCCACGTTCATTGTTACCGATGGAGACCCGCTGGAAATTATGTCAAATGTAACCATGGAATTCATTCAGGGAAAGACTATTTCCCTTCAAAGTCGTCATACGCGATTTTATGATAAATACTTAGAAAAATACAAACGACTCGGCACCACTAGAAAATAGTATACTATGAATCATCACATTACGCTGAAGCAACATAAACTCAATCATATCTCCGAACTCCATATGAATGAAGACGTATTCACACACAAATTTGCTTCAGAATGTTCAATGGCAAATTGCAACGCCGATTGCTGTAACGGTGGAGTATGGGTCGATATACAAGAACGATCCAATATTCTTGAGCATGAAAAAATTATTCAGCGACACATGGATTTCAGCCAGGGCCGAAATTCCAAATTGTGGTTTGAAGACCGGGTAGTCAATGATATTGATTTCCCTTCAGGAAAAGCTGTTGGAACAACAACAAATGAGCGGGGATGCGCTTTTCTTATGAACGACGGAAAGTGCGTACTACAAGTCGCAGCACAGAAGGAAGGAATGCATCGATTTGCCCTAAAGCCTTTCTACTGCGTTGCCTACCCAATTGCGATTGAGCTTCATGAGTTAATTATTGATGATCTCGACTACGCACAGCGTCCGCAATGTTGTGGAACGATTCACAATGGCAACCTGGATATTGTTGATGTGTGTGCTGAAGAATTAGAATTTATGCTCGGAGATGAAGGTCTGAAGGAACTTTTATCGATTCGCAAAGCATTAACACCTGCTACAAAAGATTTCGTCTGATTGATGAATTATGGTTGTGTGGGTACTCGCAACAAGTTATCTGAGTATAAACTCGTGCCGTGTTATGCGATGGCTAAAATATATCGCTATAGAGAATTTCTACTCTACGATAACTGTGATTGTGTTATATGCACCCCAGACGAGATACAGGTTAATCCCTAACGCAATCAGCCACCAGAAAGTATTAGAAAGCCGTTCTTGAAGTGTTAAAGTCATACTGTATGTTGTTGATATCATAGAAAATATACTTGAGAATCACTACAATAGCAAGTGAACCATGTTGTTTTCTTTCATACATATTGTTATCGGCTACATTTTCTAAAATAACCAAGTAAACCGCGTCTATTAAACCTCGCTCTTGGCTACTACATTTCTGATAGTTTGATGAATCTCGTGCATATCGACACGCCCTTTTCGCAGATACGGTATGCCGTGCATTTTGAGTTCGGTGATATCTTTAACATCGAGGTCGCGCCCCGTGATAACAATGACGGGAATATTTTTATGTTTCGCATGTTGTTTGATCTCGCGAATGAGATCAAAGCCGCTTAGCCGGTTAAGGGCCAAGTCCATAATAATCGCGGAGGGTTTTTCCTTTTCAACCCACTGCATGAAATTTTGTTCTAAAGGAAACAGTACACCCTTATAGCCTTCATCCTCAACGACAAATTTCATTAATTCTGAGAATCCCGGACTATCTTCAACAATAAGTACTACTTTTTTCTTCATGAAAAAATACTGTTACGGTTTCTGATATGATATAGAATATTGTACACAAAAAGCGTAGAATTACTTTGAAAGTTGAAATGCACACATAACATAGAGATATTTCAAATAAAAATCAACAAAAAACCGTAAAGAACATCGTATCATCACCAAATTTTCATTCTTCTTACTCATTGACTTTCTGAGAGTTTTTTCGTAGATTATACCACTATTTGATGAAGGAATCTTTCCTAAGTCCTTCTTAGATGAAAAAAGCAGAAAACCAATCAAATCGAGGTATATTCACAATGTTTGCAATAGTTGATATTGCTGGGCAACAATTGAAAGTAAGCCCCTCTGAAAAAATCTTTATCCCTAAGCTTTCTGAGAAAACTGGAAGCACCATTACTCTTAGCAATGTACTACTTATCGCTAATGATAAGGATGTCCGGGTTGGCAATCCGATAATAAAGGGTGCTTCAGTTGAGGCAAAAGTCCTTGGTCATGCAAAAGATGATAAGGTAATTGTCTTCAAGAAAAAGAAGCGCAAAGGTTACCGTGTTATGCGTGGTCATCGCCAGCAATATACGCAAGTTGAAATTACATCTATTCATTAAGGAGTTATTAGGTATGGCTCATAAAAAAGGCGGCGGAAGCTCAAGAAACGGTCGCGACAGTAATGCACAACGGTTAGGGGTTAAACGATTCGGAGGAGAAGTAATCACTGCCGGCAGTATTATTGTTCGTCAGCGAGGAACGCGTTTTGCGCCCGGTGCAAATGTTGGTATAGGTAGCGACGATACACTCTTTGCCCTCAGCAATGGAGCGGTACAATTTCAAAAGATTGGGAAAGCAAAAAAGATCGTTAGCATCGTCCCCGCATAACTGTTCTTTGCCTTAATTATTATTCCGCTGTGTTCGACGTATTCTGATACGCTGAACACAGCGGTTTTTTTTATCATCATATTACAAAACATTGATAAAGGAAAATACCATGAAAATTTCAGTAGTTGGTGCTGGAAACGTAGGTGCAACAGCCGCACAGCGCATCGTTGATAAAGAACTCGCAAATGAAGTAGTTCTCGTTGATATCGTCGAAGGCTTACCTCAGGGCAAGGGCCTCGACATATACGAATCTGCGCCGATTGAAGGCACAGACACCCGCATCGTAGGAACAAATAGCTACAATGAAACTGCTGATTCCGATATTGTTGTCATTACCGCAGGTATCGCACGGAAACCAGGAATGACGCGTGAGCAGCTTCAAGAGACTAATGCCGGAATTGTCAAAGGCGTAACAGAAGCTGTAGTGGCAAAATCTCCACAAGCGATACTTATCGTTGTTTCTAACCCGCTCGATGTTATGACATACGTTGCCTATAAGGTGAGCGGTTTTGAACGGCATCGTGTCATCGGTATGGCTGGTATCCTCGATACTGCAAGATATCGAACTTTCATTGCTATGGAGCTCGGAGTTTCAGTTGAAGACATACAAGCATTAGTGCTTGGCGGCCATGGCGATTCTATGGTCCCGCTTGTTCGTTACACAACAATCGCTGGTGTACCTCTGGCAGAGTTCGTTGATCAATCAACCATCGATAAGCTTGTGAAAAGAACTCGCGATGGCGGTATTGAGATTGTTAATTATCTTAAAACCGGTAGCGCCTATTATGCGCCTTCAGCTGCAGCAATAGAAATGGTAGAGGCAATTGTCAAAGATAAGAAGCGCATTCTTCCTTGTGCCGCATATCTTCAGGGAGAATACGGACTGCGGGACACATACATCGGTGTTCCAGTCAAACTTGGGAAACGGGGCATTGAGAAAATTGTTGAGATTTCACTAACTCCCGATGAGAAAGCTGCACTCACAAAATCTGCTGAGGAAGTAAAATCCAACATCGCTAAGTTGAAATTGTAAGCGATGTATTTACTGTTATGTTTATAAGAAGAAAAGCCGCTCGTATGAAGCGGCTTTTCTTTTTTTCTCTCTGGAAATAATTAATTCTTAATAGCTAACTTCATCGTTACTGCCGATCCTGCAGAATGCCTTTCAAAATCAACCTGATCCATTAACGATTTCATCAAAAAAACCCCTCGCCCATTTTCCCTCATGAGATTCTCTTCTGCAAGCGGATCCGGTAGTGTCGTAGGGTCAAGTCCCGGTCCTTCATCCTGTACTTTCAACATGAGTTCCGCGCTGTTAAGCTCACAACTTAGAATAACCTTCTTTTTCGGATCTCGCTTGTTGCCGTGAATAATACCATTGTTCACTGCTTCTGTCGCCGCAATAAGCAGTTTATTAAACTGATTATCATCCAGCTTAAGCCTTTTATTCACCTTCATGAGAAATGCCTCTACTTTTCCTACGCTCTTGGGATTGCTCGCCATTACTAGGACAAATTTTACATGATTGTCGTTGGGCACGTATGTTCCTTTGTTAAATGTAAATCGTTAATAACATCGTCATGTTTGCAAAGCTGCGCTGCACCGCGTTCGATTGCGATTGGACCTCATACCATCCCCGCAACGAACATTCAGCATGGCCTGTAACGCTCCAAACAATAGTAGTTATTGTACCGCTACTACGTAAAAAACTTTCTAAACTCCGCTCATTTCCTATATAATTAAACCGCAACTGACTAAAATAACGAATACCTACGGAAAAAAGCAAACTTGATTGAAGTTGGTATCGAACAGAAAAGATATAGGTTCGATCCTCAAAATAGTTGGTTGGGCGCTCGGCAAATGCATCCCAACGTAACTCACCCCGCTCATAAAACCGCCATTGCGTAAATAACTCAGCACTTAGTTTGCGTGTGAAGGTAATCATTGTTGAATCGGTAAATCCGAATTGCCTGTAAACATAACTTCGTATCGAAGAGGCTTGATACTCAAAATCATACACTGTATAATTTGCAAGAACCTCGAATGCATTGATAGTCTTTATTGTTTTTGAAGGAATATACTCTATCCGGGGGAATAATCTGAAGATACGATTCCACGTATTATCAGCGCTACGTTTTGACGATAAATAAACAAGGTGTGTTAGGTTCGCATCCGCTGATATCCTTAGAGACAGATGCTGGTTAATACGGTGATCCGTTGTAAGGTTAAGAACATACCAGAGCTCATCTCGATCATCATAGTTGTCTGCCGCAGGTGTGTCATATTGAAGGAGGCTTGTCGAACCGGATAACGATATTGCATGAGACTTCGATGTCCCAATCATCATCGCTGTAGCGAACGAGGTACGGCGCGAACGATTATTTTTTCGTTCCTCCAATCGCATCAAGGCTGTAGCACTTGTCTGTGAGAGACTGTCGTCGGGCTGTACTTGGTGGCTTTCATCTCGCTCTTGAAATGTAAATTGTACGAACCCGTCAAAAGCTCTCCCCGTTGAGAAATTCAAACGAGTGCCACCGCCTATTCGTAATTCGCTGATGGTTGTATTTGCTGACGGACTCCCGGATGAATAACTACGAAACCGCGTTTCCTTATCAATGTCTCGCGCAAAGAGATTTCCTTGAAACGTCAAGGTGAATCTATTGCTGATAGAATAATCTAATGAATCAATAACAGTAAAAGCATCTTCAGAGCGCGTTTCAATGTTATGTGTAATATTAAACTGTTGACGCAGGATAATATCAGCGGGAGAGTAAAAGTCGCGGCGGTTGCGATAATAATTTAATTGTAAGAGGTTTCGCGTTTTCCCAAAGAAAAACTTTTCTGCACCTATGAAGATATTCCTGCTCTCCATAATGCGAGGCGAAAGATTATCATATTGAAACTTTCCGACGATCTGTGTTCTATAGCCATCGTATTCAAGACTATCTGAAGTAAGATTGACAAGATACGAAGCCCCTCGATCGTTCTTATCGATCTGGTTTTCAATCCGCACACCGATCAATGGTGTCATTGTCACACCCGGAAATGGCTGATACGCAATGCCTCCGTATAATGCATTCGATGATATATTGCTGATGCCGATGCTTCTATTATCAGAGACGATGAACGATGAAACCTGTGCCGCCGCTTGAACACTGTTTGTCAATCTATGCATTGCGGAAAGATTGAAATGCTGTCGGTCGGTAATTCGCTTCGGGTCAGTTCGAACAACGGTCGAAAAAAAACGCTCATTCAGCGCAATCGATAGCGGTCCCATCGTTTTTCGGTAGTATGCCATTCCGTTCCACTGATAGGTATCTATGAATTTATCAAAGGTTATAGACGTGAAGTTACTTCTTGCAAAACTATCTGTGGTTAAGGGTAACGGGCGGCGTTCCGGCTGATCCTGACAAAAAAGCGCTTGAGGGTTGAATGACACTGACAGCAGAATCATCGTAATCAATAAATAACGCCTACACTTCAAACTTTTCTCCTCGCACTGGAATCACTACTCCAGAATTTGCCTGTTCCTTCAACTCACGTTGAAGTGCGAGCTGCCGTTCATACTCTCCATGGACAAGAAAAATTTGCTGAAGCTGGTTCTTATCAAATTGTGCAATGTACGTCAGCAGATCGTTACCATCGGCGTGCGCACTAAAGGAATTGTGTACGATAATCTCAGCGTTGCGTTTGTAAATCGTGCCGAAGATTTTTACCTCTTCTTGTTTATCGACCAGTTTCTTGCCAAGCGTGTGCTCTGCCTGATAGCCTACGATAAGTATTGTATTACGCGGGTTTTCTATATTGTTCGCAAGGTGGTGAAGAATGCGTCCAGCTTCGCACATCCCCGATGCGGCAATAATCATGCATGGTTTGTTCAATTCGTTGAGTTTTTTTGATTGTTCTGCTGAACGGATGTATGTTAATTGATTAAGCCCAAACGGATCATGATGTTCAGCGATATGCTGATAAGTTTCTTCATCGAAACATTCGGGATGTTTCTTGAAAATCTCTGTTGCATTCACAGCAAGCGGGCTGTCCACAAAGATGGGGATACGCGGAAGCTTACCCTCATCGAATAATGTGTGGAGCGCAAAGACAATATCCTGTGTCCTGCCAACACTGAATGCCGGAACAATGATTTTTCCACCGCGTTCCACTGTTCTGAGAATACTATTGTATAACTGCTCTTTTTTTACTTCAGGTGGATCGTGAATTGTTCCGCCGTAAGTACTTTCAGAAATCAACGTCTCTACATTTCCCAGAAAAACTGGGTCTCGAACAATTGGTAAGTTCTTGGGCCCAAGGTCGCCCGTGAAACCGAGCGTCTTGATCGTACCATTATGTTTAATCTTCAGCTGCACTGAAGCTGAGCCCAAGATATGCCCGGCATCAACATAGGAAGCTGCCACGTTCTGCACTACTGCAAACTCTGTATCATACGAAACACTACGAAACAATTTCATCGCTGTCACTACATCTTTTTGTGTGTATAGCGGCTCGACGTGAGGTTCTCCGTACTTGAGTTTCTTGTTGATGAACTCAGCATCCTTCTCTTGGATAAATCCACTGTCGGCAAGCATGATTTCACAGAGATCGCGCGTTGCTGGCGTGCAATAGATTGGTCCGCGGAAACCCTGCTTCACAAGGTTGGGAATGTTACCGCTGTGATCGATATGCGCATGAGAAAGAACAAGCGCATCGATGGATTTCGGATCGAAAGGAAAATTTCGATTGCGCTCATTCGCCTCGGCACGCCTTCCTTGAAATAAGCCGCAATCAAGCAAAACGCGTGAGCCGTTAAGATGAAGAAGGTGCATCGAACCTGTGACCGTTCGGGCGGCACCGAGAAATTCTATTATCATAAATGGATGAGTATGTCAGTAATCAATCTTCAGTAGTCAGTAATGAGTATGTAGGATCATATGGATGCTGAGCTACCGATTGCTGTTCTTTTCAATTTTCATTAACTCTCTCTTTGAGCGAAATTCTAACCAGTTTTGAAAATCATAATCGTCATAGTCGAGGGCTTGTTCAAATTCCCTTTTTGCACTCTTATTGTCATGAAGTTTCTTGAAACACAGCCCGCTTTGATAATGTGCCCACGGAAGAAGCCATAACTCCCCTTCGATCTTTTTTGATGCAATGGACTGGAAAAATGGTAATGCCAACGTATACGTTTGCTGTTCAATATGCGATTCACCCCGGAGGTACTCTGCCTCACTCTCCATATCTGAAAAAATTCCTGTCGTTGATGAGAGCTGTGACGAAGCTGCTCTCGCCTTTTCGTAGTCTCCTGAACGTATTGCATTTTGCATTGTGAGCAACAGTGTATCTGCACTCTCAAGCGGTGATCGCAGCATCTGCTGAGCTTTCCGCGCCGAATAAGCATCGTCTCCGAATTTTCTATCTGCCCGTACTGCATTGCGATAGTAGACGAGAGCGCTGTCGCGGTTGTTCTCTATCTCGTAACAGATGCCAATCCGGTAGTTTGATGTTGCCCGATACGTTTCGTCGCTATAGTTGCGTAAGAACGATTGATACATTGCTTTTGCGTTATTATAATCACCGAGGCGAAAGTAGCACTCAGCAAGTTTATATTGAGCATACTGCTTGAGGTCGCCGAGAGGACTATTGTTATTCTCTACGATGGAGGTTAGTCGACGTTGAGCTGTTAGTACATCGTGTCTTCTTATTTCCCATACTGCGCGCGTAAACTCGATCAACGTGTTTGCAGGATATTGATTGCTCAATTCAGTCAGAATTTTTTCTCCGCTATCGAAATCACCATCCATCCACGGCATGAACTGTGCGAGATAATATTGAGCTTCGATCTTACAATATATACCCTTCTGTGCAGCAATGCGGATTTCCTTGATGCCGGTAACAGCGTCGCCGCTCACACCCATGAGCGACGCAACCCAACGCATTGGTTTTGGCATAAAATCTAAAAAATAATGGAACACGCCTAAACCTAAGTAGGCATCGTAGGTCTGGGGATCGAGTTGAAGAGCATCGTTAAAATAATCGTGACTTTTTTTCCCATCCCATGCGGCTTTAATATAGCTTTTCGCTCTTCCCTGCACGAACGCGCGATAGCCATAGATTGTCCCAAGACAAAGCTTCGACTCTGCATCCTCACCGAATTGATCCTGATACTTCTCAGCCGCATCGATGGCGCGATCGGCAAGGAAGAAGAATGCCTGTTGATCGGCTTCATTCTTGTTCAGCAGACAGCGCCAGAGCAGGATCATCGCTTTGCCGACATACGGTCGCGGATGAAGAGGTTCTACTTCCGACGCCATAGCAAACGATTTGTTGGCGGCATCGAAATCAAAATTGTATGCGCTGTGGAGCCCTTCAAGTGTGAGATTACGGACGCGCTCAAGAGCGGCAGGCGAAAGCGAGCCACCACTGCCAAACGATGATAGCAGAAAATTGAGAAGGATGATGACAATGAATTTCATACTTCGTAAAACTAAAGAAGTTTGAGGTGAGAAGCAAGCGGAAAAAGAAAAGCCGACTCACTGGTTGAGAGTCGGCTTGAATACCTTACGAATGGTACGAGCTATTTCGACAGAAGCATTTTTTTGATATCGCTAAAACTGCCAGCTGTGAATTTATAAAAATACACACCACTTGGCAACCTGCTCGCATCAAACTCTACCGATTGATATCCTGCACTTTGTTCCCCATCTACGAGTGTTTCTACAGCTCTCCCAAGAACATCATAGACAACGAGTGTCACATGAGAGTTCTCAACGAGACTGTATTGGATTTGGGTGACGGGATTAAAGGGGTTAGGATAATTTGCCATAAGCTTTGTCTCTTGCGGTAATTCGGCTATTTCTTTAGAGATTCTTGTCTTTGTCACTATGTTCTCGTAATAAGAAACTTTATTCGAGATGTTAGATGACAATCCGTTAGCATCAAAGGCATAAACATAGTATCTTACTACGCTGTTAGAAAACTTATTGCCAATGATGACTCCATAATCAATACACGATGTTCCCGACCCTTGATATGCGAGCACTTGATGAGCATAATCATTACAATCTATACCATTATTCGGACATGCGTAATGGTAAAGTTTGTAGGAAACAGCACCTGCCACTGTTGTCCAGCTGAGTTGTGGTCGGTATGAACCATTGTAAAGATATGATGAACCCGATAAGACTGGTGCATTTGTCGGCTCGGTTGGCGGGTCTGGAGGAAGATCTTGCGTAGGAGGCGGATCGTTCGCTTGAGTTGCTGTTACATCAAGCATCAATTTGCCTGCCTGACTTACTTTCACCCAGTACGCTTTTCTGGGATCAACGTATGGTGCATTGAAGTATTCTTGTTCAATACGATCATAACCCCAGAACGGTGTTTCAATAATTCCCGACGGCGTGCTTGATATATATTCTACCGCAACAGGGTCACTTAACCCGCCGATGATATTCCAACCTACGGTTACGTCGATTGTTTTCTTTGAAATGGATGGTCCCGTGTAGGATACGCTTTGATTCGGTGAGAACTTGACCCAGTAACCAGAGCCATTGACTAATTGACTTTGTGCTGAATAGCTTCCATTCACGTAGTTGAAAGCAGACGTACTTGCACCTGACCATACGGATGTCTTCGACATATCACATGCTAACAACGGTACGCTTACAAAATTCCATGTGGTATATACTGAAGCGCTCGCCGTGCTGTTTAAGTTGAGTTTATATACACCGTTATCAGTTGCTGCATAGAGATACTGAGGGCATTCTGCATCTGCGAGATTGGACTTAAACGCAAGATGGCTAATCTTAACGTTTGTTGGAAGCCCTGTCGAGAGTACAGACCACGTTTGCCCCCCATCAAACGTAACTGAAATTTTCCACACACCGGGGTTTGCTTCTTCTGCCATGTAAAGGACGTTACTATGTTTCGGGTGATGGGCAAGCGAGTAAATCCAGTGCAAAGCACCTGTAGATGGAAGGGTAGTCAGAGCGGACCACGACGTGCCTTCATTTGTGGTTTTGTAAATTGTGCCAGTACCAGAAATGCCAACACCGGTTGCTGCATAAACTACGCTGGAGTTAACTGGGTCTATTGCAAATGAGCTTATCCATCTGTTCGTGATCCCTCCTGCATAAAAAATGTTTTGCCAACTGTTTCCGCCGTCTGTGCTTTTAAGAATGGACGGATTAGCAAAACGGCCCTCTGTAAAAAGTAGCTGCCAACCACCAGCATAAAGCCTCTGGCTCGGTGATCCTGGGGACCCTGAGCTTTTATCGTAGGTAACAGCATAGTAATCCGCTGAGTATCTATTCAATGGCTGAGGTGTATCCCAAGTAGCTCCTGAGTTCGTCGTAAACCATATCTCAGAAATCAACGAACCTCCTCGATCCCAGTGACCTACCGCATAAACACTCGAAGACAAGTTAGGATCTATGGCAATAGCATTAAATTCTTCCACCCCTAATGTGGCATTTTGATAGCCATTTGCCCAGGTTTGACCACCATTAGAACTTTGTAAAATTGTTGGTAGATTGCTCCGACCAGTAGCGTATAGTCGATTTGGGTTGGAATAATCAATGACCAAGTCTTTTGCAAAAAAAGATGGACTTATATTTTTTGAAAGAATTTGCCAGCTCGTTGACCCACTTATCAATTTGCTTGCGAGGAGTGCTGTGGTTGTCCCAGCAATTGAGAAGACATCATCATTGTAAACTGCGACGCCACCTGACGTGACAAGGTCTGCTCCGGTTGATCCATCTATCCAGTTATTGCCTCCATTAGTGCTATAATAAAATTTTACCGCCGTGCCAACGTAGACGAGGTTAGCAGTGTTTGGGTCTATCGCAACGGATCGTACATCAACATCACCGAGGGTAGTCCCGTTGACGGAAGACCAAACCGATCCAGAGTTGGTGCTTTTCAACACACCCTTCGATGTCGCTGCATAAATGATCGACGAGGAAAAAGGATCTACTTTTATATCGTTGATGATCGCTCCGTTTGTAGGCGTGTAGCTTGTTGTCCATGAGTCTCCGTTGTTTGTGGTCTTGTAGATATGCGCCCCGCTGTTCAGGTTAGTGCCAGCGTACAAAATATTTGTTGAGCCAGATTGCGGAGTGATCGCAAGTGCACTAATGTTTGTGTAATCAGAGCCCATGTCGGTTATTTTCCGTGACCAGGTATTGTTGACGGCGTCGTATCTAAAAAATCCGGAAGAAACGCTGTTTCCCGTTGCTGAGACATAACGCTTCTGCGCGTCGGTTGGATCAAAGATGATGCGTGTGACGGAGACATCAGTAGGAAAATTAGGGGCTTGGAACCAGTTTGATCCAGCATCACTACTATAGAAAAGAACTGCCGACTGCGCTTGTGCATTACCGAAGACAGCTTCTGCACCGACGTAGAGAAAGGTGCTTGGGGAGGGTGAGATGGCAAGTCGGGTGACGCTTGTATTAGTGAGACTGTTGTGGATCGTCGTCCATGTATCGCCGCTGTTGGTACTTTTCTGCAGCAAGCCGCTCCTTCCGGCATAGAGCGTAGATGGATTCGCCGACTCACAGATAATAAACGTTGGGTAAGCGAACGGCTTCTTCGTCCAGCTAATAGAACTGCCGGTTGATCTCAATACACCGTTCGTTGCATCACTACTTGCCGCTAAGTACAGAGTTCGCGTACTGCCGGAGTAACCGACAGAAAGGTCTGCGGCAGTACTGATGGAATATTGCGCACCTAAATACTGCCACGTTTGCGCCTGAACAAAAGAAGCTATCATTGTCATAGCGATGAGCAAAACACCTAATATGCTTTTCCTGTATTTCTTGGTTGTCTTCATTGTCATTCTCCGTTAGAAATATCATTTTTTTGATTCAGTGGATTAAAAAGCGTATCTTTAAAAAAGAAAAGCCCTCCAAGGACAAGTATTCCTTGAAAATTTCTCTTGGTCGGAGAATTAATAGGATGCGCCTTGCGGGGGCTTTCTTTGTTGCGTCTTTTATTCAGGAGGAGAACGTTCGTGCGTCATGGCATCATTTCATGAAAATAAGTTTTTTCGTTTCTTGGTACGTAGTGGTTTTCAACCTATAGAAAAACACACCGCTTGCTAAATTGTCAGGCTGAAAGCGTACCTCATACCTACCCGGCTCTTTGGTTTCATCGCTCATCAACGTAGCTACTCTTCGCCCTAAGACATCGTAGATATCAAGATCGACTTTATCTCTCATTGAGAGCTCATACTGGATTACTGTACCTGTGTTAAATGGATTAGGGTAACAATTGAAAAGGAGTGCCGTGTTGGGAACTGGCTGTGCGAACAACGGTAACTGTCCCCGGCGGTAGTAAACCTCACGAATGTCTGTCAAAGCAGAGTGCACAGAGTTTCTTGATATCAAGAAACTTGTTACTACGGTCCCTTCAGTACTTACACTAACAGTATCACACCATGTATTTCCGAAGTCGGTGCTGGTTCTTAAAAGCGACCTGTCGCGGTAGTAATCAACGTATTCTTGCCAAACAACTAAAACATAGCCATCAACGCTTGCATCTATCGATGGAATATATGCTGTGGGTGTAGACGTGAGTACCACTTCGGGACCCCATATCAAGCCATTATTGCTGCTTTTTCTCATAATAACAGTTCCGTGAAATCCATCGATACTTCCATATTTACCGTCGTACCACACCACATAAACATTTCCTTCGTCATCACCCGCAATACGGGGCCAGACTGAGTCAATAGTGTCTTTCACCGAAAGTGTGTCGGGCACAATCCATGTGCGGCCGAAATCGGTACTAAGAGAATAGAGAATTTCATACGAGCCGACCCCTCCCGATCCCACACCTTTGGAATAAACATAGTGGAGCGAATTCGCCAGATAAGCCAAGGTGTTCATTCCATTGCTGCCGTCTCCTGGATATGGCGGTAGCCCTAATCCAACGGTTTCAAATGTAACCCCAAAGTCATGGCTTACCATGCAGCCGGAATAAAAATGGTGTTCTCCTCCAGTAGTATCATCGTAACTGTAACGGATATAGACGCTAGAATCGTGCGCAGTAATCGCGCGTGGTGTAAGATCACCAAGAAGCTTCTTTGGTTCCCACGACATGCCAGCATCGGTCGAGCGCATAATTGCCATAATATCGGGATATGACCATGGTGGTTCAGGAGGACTAAGGTAGAGCAGGTATATAAATTCACCTGAGACTGCGAGTCTTCCAGGATTACCGCGGGCACTGTCTAATGAGAAAAGTTGTCTCGGTGGTGAAAATATCTTTCCACCATCGAAACTATGGCTATAGAAGATGCCTAGTAAAGAATCAGGAGAGGGTACTACATAGGGGTTGAACCAGAGAACATGAATTGCGTCACCTTCAGCAATTACTTGCGGAGCTACAGAGTATGCCGTATCGAAACTGATCTGCTTGATTGGATCCCAGACAATGGTACAGCTATCAGTCTGGGCTTGGCAGAAATACAGTGGCAGGAGGGTGAGAAACGTGAGTTTTCTCATCAGGAGGAGGATCGTATGCAGTGTACGTGCCTGAGGCATGACTTCGCCTTTGGTTTTATCCCTCAAGAGTTGTGAAAAAGAAAATCTTTGCGAGAAAGTAAGCAAAAAAAAAAAAAAAAAGTCAAGTTAAATTTTACTTTTCCCAAAAAAAATTACTTGCTCTTAATCCTCCATCTTGGGTGCGCTTTACTTGATTCCTGCCTGCTCTATAAAACTACAGCCGACCCATTGAATAATGAATCGGCTGCTGAATCTGACTGAAACAGCGAACGGATATCACATATCGAACATCTGATATCCGATAAGCCGTTACTTTACAAGGATCATCCCCGCCCAACGACTGGCAGAACTACTTATGGATTGTATCAAATGATACCAAGGTAAAAATGAGTATTTTTGACTATCACATTACCGAGGGTATCGTTTATGAATCACGATCTGTTAAGCAAGCGTCTTGCATCCAAGTCAGTTAGGCA